>Ga0334893_1000351_pt1 | contig 67859 bp, 65 predicted proteins | sample GraSluR3_MG_5_FD_207218 | JGI IMG/M metagenome (GOLD analysis project Ga0334893, IMG submission 207218) | Sludge microbial communities from methane-producing bioreactor in Wageningen University, Netherlands - Granular Sludge_09_05-R3 | ecosystem: Engineered > Bioreactor > Anaerobic >...
CAACAGAAAGTTTATCATCACTCAGATAAAAGTGGCATAGTTTGTGTCCAAAACTGGCCTAGTTTGTGGCGAGTTATGGACTAGTCGTGATGTCTGAAAATGGCCTACTTTATTTTACCAGTTACACCGAGTTCGTGGGCTTCGCCCAATATCTATCTCCCAGCCCATCGCATTTAAAGTGAACTTTATGCGCTGCCTGCTCGATAGCTGCTGTTTCTCTGCTTTGCACGTAAAAAGGACCCTTTTAGCAAAGGATCCTTAGATTACAGATGGTGCCGAAGGCGGGAGTCGAACCCGCACGAGTGTTACCTCACTACGCCCTGAACGTAGCGCGTCTGCCAATTCCACCACTTCGGCGATTACTAAGTCATAATAACATAAAAACTGATAATATGAAAGAGTAATTGATATCGAGATAGATAAAAAAATTCAAAATTGAAGTTTTAGCATCATTAATCGTTTATAATGTAATTAGTATTAAATGGGGGGATAACAAAAATGGGAATAGAAAAATATTATATTGACAAGGACTCCTTAAAAGAATTTGATTCAAAGAGTGATCAGCTGATGGAGTTGATGAATAAATATATGAAGGACGATAATGATAGAAGAAATCTTATCGGAAATAATTCCATTGACGTGATGTACGACAATCACAGGCATCACGTCAATTTCATGAAATCTGTTTTTGCACTTAGAGATTCTAAGATGTTTAATGAAATTGTGGAATGGGCATATTTTAGTTATACATCGAGAGGATTTGACCCAATATACTTTCATACAGCAATTCCTATGTGGATTAAAACCATAAAGGAGACATTTTCGGAAGCAACGGCAAACCAGGTTATACCGTACTATGATGAGATTTTAAATATTATCGCAAATATAGATGTAGATAGGATAACTCATGAAAAAGACCATTCGAAAGTAAAATCTTCATGGAATAAATTTCAAAAAGATTTATACCATATTTTGATTAAAGGTGATTTTAGACTTGCGGTAAAGTTGACAGACACAGTGGTTAGCAATGGAGAAGATTTGAAAAGCACGTATTACGATGTGCTAAGGCCTGTAATGTACGAGATAGGGTTTTCTTGGGAGAAAGGGCTGATAACGACAGCCCAGGAACACTTAGCCACTTCAATTATTATAAGGTTGATGACGACCTTGTATATGAAACTTTTTGGATTAATAGATTATACAAAGGGCAAATTTATAATGAGCGCGGCTCAAAACGAGTTTCACGAGGTAGGGGCAAGGATGATATCTGATTTATTGGAACTTGACGGGTGGGATGTGGAGTACTATGGCGCAAACACACCTATTGATTCTCTTTATGAAAGACTAGTATCAGATAAGCCTGATATATTAGGAATATCGGTGGCAATGCCCTTTAATTTGCCTAAAGTAATAGAATTTATAGAAAGAATTAGAGAAGATGACAGACTGAACAGCGTGAAGATCATGGTTGGCGGTTATGCAATATCAAATATGAGCAGCAAAGAAATTATACCTGCCGATTTGGTGGTTGGAGGAACTGAAGATCCTATAGTTCTTGCTGGAGAGTGGTGGAATAAAAGATGGACTTTTTAAATTTATTCAAAGATGAAATACTGAATTATCTGAAAGGTGATTCTGAAATTCCTATTATCGTAATTAATTCAGAAGGTGAGATATTCTACGCGAATAATGCCTTTTATTCTCTTGTTTCAAATAGGCTGGAGGTAAAAGCAGCACATTATATAAACGAAATTTTTACCGTAGTTATGGAAGAAACAGCAAATTCAAAAGAAATTACCTTGATCCGTACTGACAAACACAATTCTATAAAAATTACAGGTAAAACTATTCAAAAGGAAAATAATATATTGGTTATCTTTGAAGACTATGTATTCAACGATGATTCAATAACGGAAAAGCTTACAACTATGAACATTGAAATGTCAAATATAACCAGGGAGTTGGCGAAAAAAAATGCAAAGCTGGAACAGGCAAATAAAAAAATAACTGAGCTTCTTAACAAGGATTACCTGACCCAAGTGGGCAACCGCAAGTACTTCTACGAAAGGCTTGAGGAGATGATATCCTATTATAAAAGAACAAAAAATGGCAAGCTTGCGCTGGTTCTTTGCGATATTGACAACTTTAAGAATGTGAATGATACTTACGGCCACGATGTGGGAGATTTGGTCTTGGTTAACTTTGCCGGGACATTAAAAGATAAACTTAGAAAAGAAGATGTGGTTGCAAGATTTGGAGGAGAGGAATTTATCGTAATTTTAACTTGCAGCGATGAAGAGGACGTAAAAGAAGTGGCAGAACGACTAAGAAAACTAGTATCGAAGATAACTATTACAGGTCATGATTTAACCGTGACAGCAAGTTTTGGAGCTACAGAATATCATTTTGAAGATACGGTGGACTCAATAATTAAAAGAGCTGATGAAGCGATGTACGAAGCCAAGGATAAAGGTAGAAATAATGTTGTATATAAAAGCAGGCTGGATGGAACAAAAAACAATTAATTGCGTCTAAATGTATGAGGGGGTCAAAGTGATGGGCATAAATGAATCTAATCTCATTAAGGATCTGAAAAAAGGCAAAAATGAAGCGTTTGAATTGATTGTAAAGGAGTATGGAAACAAAGTTTATAATCTAATTGTTAAAATGATTTCAGACAGAGAAGACGCAAGAGATCTAACCCAGGACGTATTTATAAGAGTTTATAATAATATTGATTTTTTCAGAGGTGAAAGCAGCTTCTATACATGGATATACTCAATTGCAGTTAATTGCTCTAAAGACTACTGGAGAAAGAAAAAAGAGTATTTTTCACTGGATAACATCAGGGAAATTTCAGATGGTGAGAATAAGACAGAGTCAACTGCTGAAACAAATGAGTTGAGGGCTATTATATTTGCTGAGATTTATAAGCTGGATACTAACCATAGAGAGGCAGTAATTCTAAGAGACATAATGGGGTTTTCATATTCGGAAATTTCAGAGATTCTTGGGGTCTCCCAGGGGACAGTGAAATCAAGAATAAGCAGAGGCAGATATAAGTTAAGAAGTTGTCTCCAAAGTCTGAATGTTTATGAAGGAGGTAACAAAGATGGATCATGAAAGATATATAGACTTGATCAGCAGAGATATTGACAAAGACTTGAGTGAGGATGAAAAAAAAGAGCTTGATTATCACTTGCAGTCATGTGAAGAATGTAGCAGCTATTATCAAGATTTGATGGCAGATAAAGCGATTTTAGATGGCATGGTGGTTCACGAGCTCAAAGATAAGGATAAAAAACAAATTGAATATAATATGAAAAACATTAAAAATAGAATGCATAAAATGAAAAAATACCTTCCATATGCTGCTGGGCTTATAATAGTTTTGGCCATAGCAGGAACCACTCTAAGCAATTTATTTATGATGGGAAGAAGCGATGACTCAGCGTCAGACTCAGGAAGCGGATATCCTGGCTTCGAATCTCCTGAACAATGGGAGGGAGAGGCGTCTCAAGAAGACATCGCAAGAAACAGCGACGGTGGGAATCAGTCGGATGTTGAAAACGTTGAAATCAGCAGAGAGTTCGATGTTTCAAAAATAGTCTATCGAGGGAATATCAGTCTTTATACTGAAGATTACAAAGAAACAGCGGACAGGATAAGCACACTAGTCCTTAGTCAAGGTGGATTCATTCAGGAGGCGAGCGCAAATTACTATGATGTGGCTGCCGAAAGAAGTGAAAAAGCGGGGTATATGATAGTCAGGGTGCCTTCTGAGGGGTTCTCTGAAACGATGAAGGAAATAGAAAGCTATGGGGATGCGGTGAGATCGGGCATCGCTTCTACAAATATAACACAGCAGTACCAAGATATAGAGGGGGAACTGGACAGCTATTTTATTCAGGAAGAAAGGTTGCTTGATTATCTGTCACAGGCTGAGTCAATAAATGATATGCTGTCGATAGAATCCGAGCTTACAAGAGTGCGCAGGGAAATAAACCATAGATCGACTATGCTGAAGAACTGGGACAAAGAAGTTGCATATTCTACAATTAATATCAATATCTACGAAAGGACATTGCCTACAAGCAAGGTTCAAACACCGTTTGAAGACTTTGGGAGAAGAATCAGGGAAGCTTTTATACAGTCTGTTAACTATCTTTTGAAGCTGATAGTGGATGCATCTATAATGATTGTAAGGTTAATGCCATTTGCTGTAGTGGCGGTTGGAACGGTTTATATTGTCAGAATTTTATTGACTAAGTATAAAAAATAGATATTCAAAATCCTTCGCCTTGTGGGCGAAGGATTTTGAATATTATAAGCTTAAAATGTTATAATATGTGTTAAACTATAGTGGATATAAATTTAGAGAAGAAGGTGAATTATGGAACAAAAAAAATTGATTATAATTGACGGTTACAGTTTAATATACAGGACATTTTATGGAGTAAGGCCTATGGCAACTAAAGACGGTATTCCAACTAATGTTATTTTCGGCTTTGCAAATATTTTAATTAATATTCTTGAGAACTATAATCCGGATTATATAGGTGTTGCATTTGATGAGAAAAAGCCAACTTTCAGGCATGATTCTTATGAAAACTATAAAGCGGGAAGAATGCTCATGCCTGAGGACTTGGAGAAACAGATAGATTTAGTTATGGAAATGCTGGTGCTTATGGATATTAAAAAAATATCCCTGCCTGGCTATGAAGCGGATGATTTGATCGGCACAATCTCGAAATCTTGTTCAAAAAGTGGAATTGAAGTCGATATTTTGACAGGAGACAGAGACTCGTTCCAACTGATAGATTCAAATATAAAAGTGTTGTATACAAAAAAAGGCATCAGTGAAGTTGAGATATATGACGAAGGAAAGATAATGGATCAGTATGGAGTATCTCCCAGAGACCTCATAGATGTTAAGGGACTGATGGGGGATAAGTCAGACAATATACCGGGCGTAGCAGGTATTGGGGAAAAGACAGCCATAAAGTTGATAAAAGAGTATGGTGATATAGAGGGCGTTTATGCCAATATCCACGAAGTAAAAGGCAAAATGCAGGAAAAGCTTCTGAATGATAAGGAAAATGCTTTTTTAAGTAGGCACTTGGCAGAAATAGTTACCCATGTGCCTTTGGAGTTCAATATCGGAGAATATGAAACGTTGAATTATAAATCTAAAGAAGTCGTTGATTTTTTTGAGAGGCTTGAGTGCTTCTCAATAGTTGCAAAAATTGCAGGTAGTGATTCTCCTAATCAGGAAAATGAAGAAATAAATACCAATAAAATTACAGAAGTTACAGATAACAAGCTCCTGCAAGAGGCAATAACTGTAATGAAAAAAGCCAGAGAAATTTATATTGCATACGTTGCGGAAAGAGATTATGAAAGTTTTTTAAAAGCGATTGCAGTATCAGTTGAAGGCAATTGTTATTATATTTCATCAAATATATTTGGTGAATATCAAATTGCCCAGAACATTAAGGGAGTGTTTGAATCAGAGAACATTAAAAAAATAGGTCATGATTTTAAAAGGCTCTATTCATGGGCGTTAAAACAAGGCATTAATCTTCAAGGTGTCGAATTTGATGCTTATTTAGCCGCTTATCTTATAGATCCTTCTGATAACAGATACAAAATGAATGATCTGGCATCGAAGTATTTAAACAAAGAAATAATTTCAGATGAGGAGCTGTACGGAAAAGGAAAATCAAAAAAAACCTTTGATAGTTTGGAACAAGAAATCGCAATGACTACGATGTGTACTCATGCGGATTTGATGGAAGACTTAAAGAGGCTCTTAGCCGCCCAGATTGAGGAGTACGCAATGGCAAGCCTATACAAAGATATCGAACTGCCGCTAACAGAAGTATTGGCTTTTTTCGAACATGAAGGCTTCAGAATTGATTTGGAAGAGTTAGACAGGCTGGATGTGGAATTTGATGAAAAGCTGGGAAACCTTAAAAAAGAAATTTATTCTTTATCGGGACAAGAGTTCAATATAAACTCGCCAAAACAATTGGGTGAAGTGTTGTTTGAGAAATTGATGCTACCTGTGGTAAAAAAGACTAAGACTGGATACTCAACAGATGCTGAAGTTTTGGAGAAGCTAAAAGGAAAGCATCCGGTTATTACCCACATCTTAGACTATAGGACTGTATCCAAACTCAGCTCGACATATGTTAAAGGATTCAAGCAGATAGTCAACTTCAAAACCGAGAAGATACATTCAACATTTAACCAGGCATTGACCACCACGGGAAGAATCAGCAGTTCAGATCCAAATCTACAAAACATACCTGTAAAGATAGAGATAGGAAAAAAAATCAGGAAAGTATTTATTCCTTCGAAGAAGGATCATGTATTGATCGATGCGGATTACTCACAGATTGAATTGAGAATCTTGGCCCATATTTCCGGTGACGATACTCTTATAAGTTCATTTATAAATGAGGAAGACATTCACACAAGAACTGCATCTGAAATTTTTGGAGTGGAAATAGAAGATGTCACATCAACCCAGAGGGTATATGCTAAAGCCATAAACTTCGGACTTATTTACGGAAAACAAGCATATGGCTTATCCCAAGATCTGGGGATATCCAGAAAAGAGGCACAAGATTATATAGACAGGTATTTTGGAAGATATCCCAAGGTGGAGGATTATATGAAAAATATCGTTAAAGAAGCTAAGGACAAAGGATACGTTACAACATTGTTTGGCAGAAGAAGATACCTTCCAGAGATACATTCACGAAACGCTATGATTGCAAAAAGCGGAGAAAGACTTGCTTTGAATACGCCAATTCAAGGAAGCGCAGCGGATATAATTAAAATTGCTATGATTGACGTATACAGAGAGCTCAAGATAAAAAAATCAGATGCCAAATTAATATTGACTGTACATGATGAGCTGGTGATCGATTGTCCTCTAGCAGAAGTTGATGAAGTGAAAGCAATAGTAAAAGATAAAATGGAAGGAGCAGCCAGTTTGAAAGTTCCGATGACAGTGGAAATATCTCAGGGAGAAAACTGGTATCAGGCAAAATAGGGCAATGAAAGAAATAAATATTACAAAGAACGAAGAAAATCAAAGACTAGACAGGTTTATGGGTAAGTTGTTGAAGCAAGCTGGTAAGGGTTTTGTACTCAAATCTATTCGCAAAAAATATATAAAAGTAAATGGAAAAAAAACATCGCCTTCTTACAGGCTGGAAGAAGGCGATGTTGTCAGCATTTATCTCGCTGAAGCCACTGTGGACAAATTCTCGGTAAAGGACGGGGAATATTTGGGGGAAAATTGCGAACAAGATATAATTAATGATAATGATATCCTGTATGAAGACAAAAATTTATTGGCAATAAATAAAAAGCCAGGGACCTTAACTCATGGGGATCAAAATGGCATTGTAGAAATTGCTAAGAGATATCTTGTTAATAGAGGCGATTATGATCCGAAAAAGGAAATAACATTTGCGCCAGCGTGCTGCAATCGCCTTGACAAGAACACCAGCGGTATAATTTTAATTGCTAAAAACAACAAGACTTTGATGGAGACTAATAAAAAAATTGCCGACCACAAGATAAAAAAAATTTACTTGGCATTTATCGATGGCTGCATAAAAGATGCTATGGATTTAAAAGGTTATATTCTAAAAGATAATCGAGTGAACAAATCTCAGATATTTGAGACTTTCATGGAAGGATCAAAATACGTAGAGACTATAGTAAAGCCCATTAAGACGGGACAAGACTTCACTTTGGCTGAAATAGAATTGATAACTGGAAGATCACATCAAATCAGAGCTCACTTAAGCTATATAAAAAAGCCAATAGTTGGAGATATGAAATATGGCAACAGGAAAACCAACGATTATTTTTATAAAAAATATAAAATAGAAGGTCAGATGCTGCATAATAGCACAGTGGTTATAGATGATTACTTCAGTTCGGGGAAAAGTTTGAAAATCTCAGCACCAATTCCTGATAAGTATGTGAAAATAATAAATGATTCATTAGGAGAGTGATAGAATGCCTTACTGGAACAGCAGGGGACTTAGAGGCAGTACTCTTGAAGAATTTGTAAATTTGACGAATGAAGAATATTTGCGATGTGGGCTTGCAGTAATTCAGAAGCTGCCCACGTCCATTAAGCCGATTAAACTGGATAAGCAAAAAGGCGTGATTACATTAGCATATTTCGATCAGAAAAGTACAGTCGATTATATGGGGAATATACAGGGGATTCCAGTTTGCTTCGACGTAAAAGAAACCAGTAGGGACAGTCTCCCCATCTCCAACATCCACGGTCATCAGATCGAATTCATGGAGAAATTTGCTAAGCAAAGTGGACTATCATATATTATAGTGTTTTTTTCAAAGATTGATAGATATTTTTTGATACCCTTTGAAGATATAAAGTATTACTGGGACAAGTCTAGGCATGGTGGAAGAAAGTCAATTCCATGGAAAGTCCTGGACACCCAATTTGAAATAAAAAGGGAAGGAGTATTTCTCCTCCATTACCTACAAGCGGTAAATGCGTATCTGAATAAAATTAAAGAAGATGAACATAAATAACGAAGCGGAGTTGAAGCAATGAAAGAAGTAATAATATACACCGACGGAGGCTGCAGGGGGAATGATTCTTCAATGGACAATGTTGGTGGAATTGGTGTCGTGCTGATGTACCCATCTAAGGGACATGTTAAAGAAGTCAAAGAAGGATTTAAAAATACTACAAACAACCAAATGGAGCTTTTGGCAGTAATAACCGGCCTAAGGCTGCTGAAGGAAAAATGCAAGGTAAAAGTTTACAGCGACTCCGCGTATGTCGTTAATGCATTCAATCAAAATTGGGTTGATTCATGGAAGAAAAAGAATTGGACAAGGGGAAAAAGCGGCGAGCTGAAAAATAGAGAACTCTGGATTGAATTATATGAGCTGGTATCAAAACATGATGTGGCGTTTATAAAGGTAAAAGGACATAGCGACAATCCTTATAATAACCGAGCTGACCAGCTTGTTAATGAAGCTATGGATGAAATATCATAAAGAAAGTGACGATCAAATATGGATAAAAAGTCATTAAGGGAACAAATTATAAACAAGAGGGCTGGATTTGACAGCAACTATGTAAAAAATGTAAGCAAGAGGATTTTCGATGCTATAAAAAAGATGGATATCTACAAAAAAAGCGATGTAATAATGGTCTATGTTAGTTTCATGAATGAAGTAAATACTCATGATTTCATAATTTATGCATTAAAGGAAGGCAAAACTGTTATAACTCCAATATGCAACAATGAGAATAAAACTTTGATGCTGGCAAAAACTTTTGAATTCCCAAAGGGGTTTAAAAAAACTAAGTATGGAATTCTTGAGATACCAAAAACTAAAGCGGTTGTGGTTGATATTAAGGACATTGATTTAATAATTACACCGGGACTGGCATTTACTTCGTCAGGCAAAAGACTAGGTTATGGCGGTGGTTTTTATGACAGGCTTTTGTCAGAAAAAAGAAGTGATGCTTTAACGGTCTGTCCGGCTTATAAGGAATTTGTACTTAATGACCTACCTACCGACGAGCATGATGTTGGAGTTGATTATTTGGTAACCGACGAAGAGATAATCAAATGTTAAAAAGAACCGAACATGTATATACAAGGATGTGTGAAGTTGGTATAATAAACAAGTACAAGGCATCTTAATATTAAAAATGTAATGAAGATAAAAATGAATACGAAAATTTTCCAAGTCAGGTGTCGTCGGTGCTATAAATCACGGATATCAAGTTTGCTTGACAGACATATTCAAAAGGCTCTATAGGAGTTTTTTTAGGGAATTATATTCAATTTACAAAATATATATAAATCATAGAATAATATTTGTAGCAGTTAAACGATATCAGTAATAAGAATTAAGAAAATACAATAATTTAAAGGATATTCAATAAGCTGTTTTGGGGGTTAATGGATGAATGAAGCACTTATAAAGGCGATTACAGATTTAAACGAGGACAAAGTTAAAAAGATGGTCAAAGAAGAATTAAAAAAAGGAGTCACGCCTGAGGAGATACTTGCTGTTTTTCAAAGGGGGATGGATAGCGTAGGGAATCTTTATGAAGAAAGTGAATATTTCATTGCCGATCTTATAATGGCGGGAATTATTTTTCGTGAGATACTTGATTTAGAAGAAATGAAGTTTGACAAAACTATAATTCAAAAAAATTCTATAGGAGCTATCGTGCTGGGAACCGTCAAAGGAGATCTTCATGATATAGGAAAGGATATATTCTCTGATATCGCCACTTCAGCAGGGTTTGTCATACATGACTTGGGTGTTGATGTGGATCCTGTTAATTTTGTGCATAAAATAAGGGAAACAAATGCAAAAATAGTTGGAATGAGCGGAGTATTGTCTTTAGCGATAAGCAGCATGAAGGAGACTGTAGATGCCATTGAAAAAGCGGGACTGAGAAACAATGTGAAGATAATAGCAGGAGGAAATTTATTGAATGAAGATGCCAACCAATTCATAGGGGCAGATTCATTTGCCAATAATGCCACGGAAGGTCTGAAGATATGTAAAAAATGGATGAATAAAGATAGATGAGGAGATAAATAATGGGATCACCGATTTACTTAACAATCGTAGAAAATATTAAAGCCAAGATAAATTCAGGGGAGATAAAGCCAGGAGATATGATAAAATCCGAAAACGCTCTTTGTGAAGAATACGATGTAAGTAGGATGACCGTGAGAAAAAGTCTAACTGTATTAGCAAGTGAAGGTTATATATACTCTGTTCCCGGTAAAGGAAATTTTGTCAATGAACCAAACCAAGACAAATATATCCTCTACTTCAATGAGATGAATTCCATAGAGGGGAGCATTGAGGATACTCAGTTATTGGATGTAAATATCGTGAAGCCGACCATTGAGATAATCTTCAATCTTCAGATTCCGGAAAATAAGAGAGTTGTGCTTATAAGAAGAGTCTTTATAAACGAAGGAAATCCGGTGGCATATGATATCAAATATATTCCATACTATAGAGGGATGCCAATCGTGGAAAAAGAGATACACTACTCAACATTTCCGGAGATAGTATCTAAAAAAAAATCGTTGTTTGCAATAAATAAAGAACTTAAAATAAAAGTTCAAAAGCCTGATGGAAAATTAAAAGGGATTTTAGGCATCGAAGATACCGAACCGGTAATGGTCATAGAGCAGAAGCTTCTGGACGAGGGCAACAAACCCATTGGTTGGGGAATTACATATTTCAAGGGAGATTTTTTTCAATTGCAGGCAGTTTCTTCATTTGTAGACAAGTCGAATATAATATATTAGACATATGTTATGCTGCAACGTGAGATCACCCTAAATTGTCAAGTGCACCCCAAAAGTTATAAAATATTTTTGAGGTGTACTTTTTATTTTATAAGTCTATCTAGAATCTGAGTCAATTCTTTGATCTTTGCATCTTCATTACCTTCTTTGATTGCTTCTTTGACGCAGTGCTGAATGTGGTTGTCAAGCACATCCAGGTTGGTTTTTTTAAGCAAGCCCTGTACGGCTATAATCTGGTTTGATATGTCGATGCAGTACCTGCCATCTTCAAGCATTTTTATGATTCCGTCTATTTGACCTTTTGCGGTTTTTAATAAATTGATTTGGTATATTTTATCGTGAGACATATTGACCTCCTTAAGCTACAATCCGTATCCCCTCTGCGGGGGGGGTAAGAACATTGTATCAATTATTGGTGTATAATGTCAAGAAATTTGAAATTTTGCCCAATATGGGGGTTGAATTATTTTATATGTTGAAAAAAAAATCAATATTGTATAGAATATAATTTGATAATCAAAGTATTTGGAGGAATCAAATGGATGAAGTCAAATCGATATTAAACAATGCCTTAGTTCTTTTATTCAATCTGGTATTAAAATCAGAAGAAAAATTTTTACGAGAAGTGGGATGCAAAGATTTGTCTATAAACGAGATTCACGTCATAGATGCAATTGGAAAAAAAGAAGATCAAACTATGGGTTGGGTGGCAGGAGAGCTCAACGTCACTTTGGGTACTTTGACAAAGGCAATAAACAACTTGGAGAAAAAAGAGTATGTCAAAAGAAAGCGAAGCACCAAGGACAGAAGAGTTGTCTTTTTGTCACTTACAGATGAAGGCAGGAAAATATTTAGTTTGCATCAAGAGTTTCACGACAACATGATAAATGAGATTGTCGAGAACTTAAGTGAATCTGAAGAGAGGGCTTTAATGAAAGGTTTAAATAATCTAATAGATTATTTCATGACAAATTATAACAATTAGAAGGGTGGTTCAAAATGGGTATTAGAATAGTAACAGACAGTGCTAGTGATCTTAATGTGGATATTGAAAAGAAGTTTGGCATCAAAGTCGTACCATTGACGGTGAATTTTGGTGAAGAGGAAAGCTACAAGGACAGGTATGAAATTACATCGGATGAGTTCTTTGAAAAACTAAAGAGCACTACTCAAAATCCGTTTACATCTCAGGTTAATCCAGCAGAATTTGAGGAGGTCTTCAATGAAATATTAGATCAAGGTGATGATATCATCGGGATGTTTTTATCTTCTGAATTAAGCGGCACTTTCAACTCAGCAGTCATCGCCAAAGAATCTTTGGAGGACAAGGGAAAGAGGATTCACTTAATTGACTCCAGATCAGTTAGCTTGGGACTGTCGCTTCTCGTTTATGAAGCAGCACTAAAAGCAGCTGAAGGCATGCCGGCAGCTGATGTTGTAGAGCATATAGAGGTCATAAAGGGAAAAGTGGAATCTGCCATTGTTATCGATACGCTTGAATATTTGAAACGGGGAGGCAGGCTTACAGCGGGAGCGGCATTTATTGGAGGCATGCTACAGCTAAAACCAATTTTGGAGCTCAAGGATGGTAAGTTGGTCCCTAAAGACAAAGTAAGAGGTAGAAAAAAAGCCCTTAAGTGGATCAAGGACTGGTTGGAAAGCAATAACTACGACCTGACAGACAAAACAGTTTATCTCGTGCATGCTTCAGAAGAAGGATATCTTATTGAGCTTAAAGAGCTGTTAGAGGGAACCTTAAAACCTAAGGAGATAATAGAATCGCAGGTTGGAGCCATAGTTGGAACACACTCGGGACCAGGAGCGATAGGCATCTGCTTTATCAATAGTTAGCATCAATAAATTGCAGTATATCCTTGTATACTGAAACATGATCGATTTCATTTATTATTTCATGGCGCATATTGCCATAAACAATAGTGTCTACACTGCCCTGTTTTACGACAGGGTTTATTTTTTTGCATAAAATATCAATATCTTTTCCGAATCTGCCTACGGGATCTTCAGATCCTGATATTATTAGCAGTCTTGTTGAGGCATTAATTTTCTTTAAGTTTGTGTCCTTATTGCAATAGAGAGTTCCATTGATAAGATCATTATAAAATTGTGCGCTGCATACGAATCCACAGAGTGGATCGCGGATATACTTATCAACTTTTTCAGCGTCGCAGGTAAGCCAATCAAATTTGGTTTTATAGCCGGGCACTGATTTGGCGTAGCTTCCAAATATAAGTTTGTCCATCAGCTGAGATGGCTTTTTAGGTTCCGCAGTTTTACAGGCTATATTAGACAGCAGCCTTGCCAGGTGTAATTTATAGCGGGGAAGTCCTGCTGTCGTTCCTGAGAGCACGGCTTTATCAATTCTCGAATCTAAGTATTTGATAAGATAGCTTCTTACAAGCAATGAACCCATGCTGTGCCCCAAAAGGCATATTTTATCTGCCTCTTCCTGTTTTTTTACGTAGTCGATTAAAGCTTTGATATCATCGATGCATAGAAACCATCCGTTTTCATTGCCGAACCATCCAGGGGTTGCGAGACGGGCATCTTCACCATGACCTCGAAGGTCCATAGAGTATACCTGATATCCCATTGAATTTAAAAAAAATGCAAAGTCCTCATATCGCAGAGCATGTTCTGCCATTCCGTGTATTATAACAACAGATCCTTTAATTTTATTCTCGGTAGACCATTTATATCCGGATAATTTGTAATTGTCTTTACTAGTTAGATTGAAGGTAGAAAACATATATAATCCTCCTTGGTTGTTTGATATAATACAATTATATCATTAAAAAGAATTATAATTAAAGATTTGAACCAATGGGTATCAAGATATATATGCAAAATCAATAATACATCAGGAGGTCGATGATTTGAAGAAAATTGGTATTATTGCCAATCCCAATTCAGGGAAAGATATACGGAGACTGTTTTCTTATGCAATAACAATTGGTAACAATGAAAAAGCCAATATGGTAGAAAGGATGATACTGGGAGCTCAAGACTTAGGTGTGGAAAAAATCTATATTATGCCAGATCCCTACAACATTGGTTCTACAATAAGAAATACCCTTGAATTAAATGAAGAGCTGAAAGCCGAAGTTGAGGTTTTAGATATTTTCTTAAAGAATAACTGGGAAGATACGGTAAGGGCTGCGGAAAAAATGGAGTCTCTCAAGGTTGATTGCATCATTGTTTTGGGAGGAGATGGCACAAGCAGGCTTTTAGGCAAGACGCATACTCAGGTTCCAATAATATCTGTTTCCACAGGGACAAATAATGTATATCCGGAGTTCCTAGAGGGAACCGTTGCAGGGATGGCGGCTGCTGCGTATTGTCATTTTGGAGAAAATTCTGAATATGTCAATACAGACAAGGCAATAGACATATATGTCAATGGAAGTCATGAGGATGTAGCTTTGGTGGATGTTGCAATAACAGACAACAGGTTTGTGGGAAGCAGGGCTTTGTGGGATATAAATGAGATCAGGGAAGTTATTGTCACCAGATCCCATCCATCTGCGATAGGGTTTTCATCAGCTATCGGAGTAGATACTATTTGTTATCCTGAAGATGATTTCGGTTTTAGGATGTCTATGAAAGGAGAAGATAAAAGTTTGCTTGTTCCTTTCAGCCCAGGGAAAATGACTGCAATAAGCGTGGGAAATCCAATAAAGATGTACCTTGATCAGATGTATGTTTATAAATCTGACCATAAAGGAACCTTGGCACTTGATGGTGAAAGAACAGTTGTGTTTTCGGAAGGTGATACACTTGGATTTGTGATTCGAAGACACGGGCCTAAAAGAATAGACGTTAAAAAAGTATTGGAGCATGCAGTGAAGAAGGGTTTTTTTCAAAAAAACAGGTAAGGAAGACAAAATTAAAAGGCGAGTTAATTCTCGCCTTAGTTTTAATAATATTCAAAATCTAGTTTTCCCAAACCTATTTCAATGTCCATTTCAATTTTATTCTCAGCTGAGTCGAAGTTATCAGATACATAGGTGTTGTCTTGTCTCGACAAACCCAGGCTGTCTATGTTTGTGGAGTTAAGAGCGCCTTTAAAGCTTATTTTCACAGCGGAACTTTCTGGTATATGAATCTCAATTTCAGAAACTCCGGCATTTAGCTTTAAATTCTGATTACTAGCATTGTTTCCTAAGGTCAAAGCTAGTTTTCCTGCGCCAATACTTACATCAATATTTTCCGAGGCTATTTCCGACAGGTCCATGCTTCCATCAACAGCTCCGCAGTTGACTTTTAAATCCCAAGGCACTGTAGTGTTTATAAAAACATCCAAAGTGTTATTTGAAACCCCGCCTATGTTCATCAAATCGCCGCTGTTTCTTATGTTGGCTGCGGTATGCGTTCCGCTATCGGTTACATCGATTCTCAGATTTTCAATGTTAGAATCTACTTCGATCAGATTGTCGGATTCAATGGCCGCTACCATAAATCTAGTTGCGCCTATATTCAAGTTCAAGTTGCCCTTTTGGTCCTCTGAGCTTAAGGGATAATAGCGATTGTCTTGTATGTTGTTTCTATTGTCTGTTATATTTCCGTCAATGTTATTGGAAAAGGGATTGCCGTATTGTAAAAAAAACGCATAACCTATTATCACAAGGAAAAAAACCAGCCACAAGACTCTGTCTGCAGTTTTATTGTTCAGTATCAATCCAGCACCGGCTACTACAATAATTAAAGGCCAGAGCTTCCAAAATGCGTTGAATAGGTATCTTACCGAGAAATCGAAAAGGTTCATGTTGTTCAAAAACCATAGGCCTCCTACTATAATAAGTATAATTCCTAAAAAGATGTTTTTGTTCTTCACTTGTTTTTGCCCCTTTCTTTAAAGATCAATGCAAAGCCCAGTAATATCAAAAGGCCTGACCAGATAATATCCATGTCAAAGAAAAATCTGAAATTTCTAAATAGAAGCAACAACCCGGCTGCTATCAAGATTGTTCCAATAACCTTCTTTTGATTTTCGTCATTTTCAACAGATTCGCCATTTTTGGATTCATCAATAATTCCGTCGATTTCGTCCTCATATGGAAGTATAAAAGCGGCTATGAGGTATAGCAGTACTCCGCTTCCGTAGAACAGAGCGGCTATCGCCCATAGGATCCTGATTATGGAAGCATCTATCTGCAGATATTTAGCTACTCCTCCGCAAACACCTAGTATCATTTTGTCTTTTCTTGATTTAAATAATCTTGAATTCATTGAACTCCCTCCATTCCATGATTTCAATATAAACCATTAAGATTAGAGATTCATTAAATACAAATTATCTGGAAATTAATATTGGATTGGCACATACCAGATGTCATTGATATGTATGAAAGTTTTACACAGTTATTTTAATGTGTTAAAATGAACTAAAAATATAGAAAAAGGTGATTTGAATGAAATATGAATTCGTACATACTTGCATAAGAGTCAAGAACCTGGAGGCTTCCGTTGAATTTTATGAAAATGCGTTAGGATTGAAGATAGTAAAAAAGAAGGATTTCCCAGAGCATGGATTCACTCTTGTATACCTGACGGATGAAGATAACAACCATGAAATCGAGCTGACTTATAACTACGACAGAGAAGAGCCTTATACTATAGGAGACGGATACAGCCACATTGCAATGGTAGTGGAGGATTTAGAGGGGTCACATAAAACTCATGAAGAAAAAGGGTATAAAGTGACAAAACTCAGCGGGCTTCCAGGATCGCCTGCAAAATTTTATTTCATAACAGATCCAGACGGATATAGGATAGAGATTATAAGAAAATAAATTAAAAGTTTACATCTTGTATAATCATTTATTCAGATGTTTCTGTTATAATAGTGGATAAAATCGACTATGGAAAAGAGATGGGAAGATGAAGCATATCAATAAGTCCAAAAAACTTGAAAACGTATGTTATGACATACGAGGACCGGTAATGGAACAAAGTGCGATCATGGAAAGCAATGGAGAAAATATAATTAAGCTGAATATTGGAAATCCAGCCCCTTTTGACCTGTTCGCACCGGATGAGATAATCCATGATGTAAGGATAAATTTAAAGAGCGCCGAAGGGTACTGCGACTCAAAAGGAATATTTCCTGCGAGGAAGGCTATAATGCAGCATTATCAAAACAAAAATGTTATGGATATTTCATTGGATGATATATACATAGGCAATGGAGTCAGTGAGTTGATAACCATGTCCATGCAGGCTCTATTGGATTTCGGAGACGAAATCTTGGTACCTGCACCGGATTATCCTTTATGGACTGCTTCAGTAAATTTGGCAGGAGGCAGACCGGTTCATTATGTTTGCGATGAGGAAGCAGATTGGTATCCGGATATCGAGGACATCAGGTCAAAAATAACAGAAAAAACCAAGGGAATAGTAATTATAAACCCAAACAATCCAACAGGGGCTGTTTATTCAAAGGAGCTACTGGAACAGATTGCCAAGATTGCCCACGAACACAAGATAGTAGTTTTTGCCGATGAAATTTATGACAAGATAACATACGATGGGATTGTTTCAACTCCGATGTCCACTCTTGTTCACGATGTATTATGCATCACATTCAACGGGCTTTCAAAATCTCACAGGATAGCTGGATTCAGAGTCGGGTGGATGGTTTTGACAGGCAATAAAATGAGCGCAGCTGATTATATTGAAGGACTTAACATGCTTTCATCTATGAGGCTATGTTCGAATGTGCCGGCTCAATATGCAATACAAACTGCTTTGGGGGGATATCAAAGCATCAACGATTTGATAAAGCCTGGTGGGCGACTGTTGGCTCAGAGGGACTATCTTTATGAAAGGTTGAACTCTATAGAGGGTATTAGCTGTACTAAGCCAAAAGGAGCATTCTACGCCTTCCCCAAAATAGATGTTGAGAAATTTGGAATTGATGACGACATGCAGTTTGCGTTGGATTTCTTACAAAGCAAAAAAGTCTTGGTAGTTCAAGGAACAGGCTTTAACTGGAAAAAGCCGGACCACTTCAGAATTGTTTTCTTGCCCGTACTGGAAGAATTAAAAACAGCTTTGGACAGATTGGAAGATTTCTTAAAGGAATACAAGCAGAAAAAATAATCTAAGGACCCTTACTTGAAAGGGTCCTTTTTGCGTGCAAAGCTGAGAAACAGCAGCTATCGAGCAGGCAGCGCATAAAGTTCACTTTAAATGCGATGGGCTGGGAGGTAGATATTGGGCGAAGCCCGCGAACTCGGACACCATCGGTGTCCGTGGTGCTGTTTCTCGCATAATATGACAGGTTTAATAAACATCTAGGCAGCGCATAAAGTTCACTTTAAATGCGATGAGCTGGGAGGTAGATATTGGGCGAAGCTGATTTAGTCTTTAGTCGTTAGAGTTAGGGTGTTCCTTTGGGGTCATAACGGGAATTGCGTTTTATCGTTAGCTATGGGAGCTTTCCCTGAGACCAAAAGGAGCATCCCAAGTGAACGGGGCGAAATTCCTTTTGAATATGCGAATTTATGAGAGTGTAATGACAATATATGGTAAATTGTTTGACGTTTCTGAAATAAAGAGTATAATAATGTATTAGATTAAGAACAAAACTTAAAGTTTAAAAGGGTGTGCGCTTATGAATGAATTAGAGTTCGTTTTAAATAAGATTATTGATATGGATACGAGAGCAAAGGATGTCAAAAACGAGGCAGAGGAAAAGCAGAAATTCATTGAAGAAGCAACAAAAGAAAAAATTAAAGAAATAGAAAACAGCATGCTTGATGAATCCAAAAATAAATTGGACAGAATACATTTAGAAGAAATGAATAATGCCAGACTGGAAGCAAAAAAGATTCTAGACGAAGCTGATGTGAAATGTGAAAAAATAGAAGAATCTTATAGCAAGTCTAAGATAGCACTTAGAGACAGGATAGTGAAAGAAATATTAAATGGGAGCAAACTCAGATGATAGGGTCAAAACAATTGGATTCTGCCAGCGCCAAGATAGGCGGGATGAAATCGTACATGTTGTCACTGGATGATTTCAAGAGTATGATGGGCCAGCCTGATGTGAGGGGCATATTTGATTATCTGAATGACCATACAGAGTACAAGCGTGTTTTATGGGATATGAAGGGGCAAAAGGTCCACAGAGGTGATATCGAAAGGGCACTGTACAAACACAACGTATTATCTCTTGAGAAACTCTTGCATTATTTGAATGAGCCATATAAAGATTTTATGAAGAGCTACATGAAAAAATACGAAACTGAAGATTTAAAGCTGGTCATAGAATATATTGCCGGCAGAAGCTCGCTAACAAATATCGAAAGTCATATACTTTCCAGAGATTCGTTCTCGAAACTTGATTTTAATGAGCTTTTAAGCCAAGATTCATTGGTCAAGCTGATGGATAAATTGAGTGACACGCCCTACTATGATATCCTTATTCCATATGTAAATCACATCGATTTAAAATTCAGTTTTTATGTTGAGATGGTTCTTGACAGGTATTATTTTCGTCAGCTTGCTGCAGCGGGCAAAAAGCTCCCCGATTCAAAAAACAATCCTGTAATGGAGTTGATAGGCAGAAACATAGATCTTTTCAATCTTGAATGGATTTACAGGGCGATGAAATTTTACGATATGTCCAAGGAAGAAATTTTAAACTTTGTATTGGATGGAGGACATAAATACAACTTCTTTAAAATAAAGGATATGGTTTATAATTTGACGCCTTCCAAGTTTAGAGATTACTTTAAAGACAGCGAATACGGTTTTTTATTTAGTCATGGAGACGACACGGATCTTTATATGGAAAGAAGGATCGAACGATACCTTTATTATAAAAGCTTGTCGCTGTATCGTGAACATGTGCTGGAGTTTGGCAGAATAATGGGATTTGTGCTTCTTTTGGAATTTGAAGTAAAAGATATAATATCCCTTGTTGAGTGTATAAGGTACAAGCTTTCCCCTGCAGAGACGTCCAAGTATTTAATACGAACAATAGAGGTGGTGGAGTAGATGGCTATAGAAAAACTGGTGATGATGAACGTCGTGGGTAAAAATGAATATATCGATTCATTTGTCAAAGAGATACTTTTTATGGAAAACGTTCAAATAGTGGACGCTTACAACGAAATAGACAACTTCAGGTTCACCATCAACGTTACCGAAAAAAACATCAAAGAAATACTAGGTTTTTCATCTTTGGAATCGGGCATGAAATTTGGAAGCAGTGATGAGTTTGTCAAAAAACTTGGTTTGATCAGGGAGATATTTGGTGATGAGTTTAAAATTGACAAAAGATATCTAAAGGGAGACATAGACATTGACGAAGTGGTAAAATCCGTTTATCAAATTTATAATGTCCTGCACAAAAAGCACAAGATACTAAAGCTTTATCAGGAAGATATAAGTCAAATAGACCAAAGTATCAAGGCTTACGGATTTCTGGAATCTGCAGGGGTTGCCATGAAAGATATAAACAATATGGAATACTTCAATTATGTTTTGGGAACTTTAAGCAAGGAAAACGTCCAAAGGCTTAAAAGAAACTATGGAAATATTACTGCAATAGTCGTTCATGTAGGCAGCGATGATGATGATGAGGTGTATTTGGTAATATCTCCAAAGGACTTGGAAAGAGAAACAAACAGGTTGCTTAGGTCGTTAAGCTTTAAAACCATAGAAGGTCTAAAGCCGGAGTACCAAAAAAGACCAGAGGAGATAATAAAATGGCTGGTTAAAAAAAGAGGAGATTTCCAGGAAAAAGTGGATATCTTAGAAAATGAAATTGAAAAAATCAAGGAACGGTTCAGAGAAGAAAGCAATTACGCATATAACGTTTTTAATCTGTATAAGAGAATCGAAGAAATAAAGAAGTTGATGGCCTTCAGCGAAGAGAATTTCTATTTCTCTGGCTGGATACCAAGTAAGATGAAAAACCATATCGTAGAAGAACTTTCCCAGTTTGAAGATATAATAATAATGTTCAACGAGGATGTAAATGACCCGGGCATGAGCCCACCGACAAAACTAAAAAATAACTGGATGTTCAAACCATTTGAATTCATGATTAAAATGTACGGGATGCCTTCTTATAAAGAACTGGATCCAACACCGTTTTTGAGCTTGACGTATCTGGTGTTTTTCGGCTTCATGTTCGGAGATTTGGGGCAGGGCTTTGTACTCTTTCTATTAGGGCTTTTAATTCGTCTTAAAGGTATCAAGCTTGGTGGAATTATAGAAAGGCTTGGAATAACGTCAATGGTATTTGGCCTCGTATATGGAAGCATATTTGGCTTTGAAACACTGATACCAGCACTTTGGGTTAAGCCTTTTCACCATATTAATACCATCTTGATTACAGCGATCATAATCGGTGTGGCTTTTCTACTGGTAGGATACGCATACGGAATGATAAATAGCTTCAAGGCAGGCAACTATTCAAATTTTGCCTTGGGTAAAAATGGAATTACAGGCACGGTTCTATATATCAGCATTCTTATGATAGCTATAGCATCCTTAACCGGGAACAGAATCATGTCGATGAAATTGCTGGTATCAATAGTTGTTGCTGCGATAGTGATGCTTTTTCTAAAAGAAAGTATATCAAAATGGGTGAAATTAAAAAATGCTGATAACGAAGGCCATGAAGAAGCCAGTGTAGTGGAGAGGGTGTTTGAGATATTTGAAATATTGCTTAGCATTGTTAGCAATACCCTTTCATTTATAAGGGTAGGGGCATTTGCACTCAACCATGTAGGCCTTTTTATCGCTTTCGAGTCGCTGGCAATGCTCATCGATAGCGGTATCGGCAGTGTCGCGATTTATATATTGGGAAATATATTCATAATAGGACTCGAAGGCTTGATAGTGGGAATTCAGGTTTTGAGGCTTGAGTATTATGAGCTTTTCAGCAAGTACTTTGAAGGCGGCGGAATCGAATTCGATCCAGCTAAATTATAATTGACTAGGAGGAAACAAAATGTTGAATTTTATTTTGTACAGTGCGGTAATAATAATATTTGCAACTATTTCAGCAGGTGTTTATTATCTTAAAAAGGGTTGTGTTGAAAATAGAAAGTTGAAGAAGTTTTTACAGATGAATTTGTCATTGTTCATTCCTATGATGATGGGGGCTGTATTAATATTGATTCCAGATGTAGTCCGTGCTTCCGAGGGTGCTGACAGCAATGCAGGGCTTGGATATCTGGGGGCTGCTCTAGCGACAGGACTCGCTTGCCTAGGAAGTGGTGTAGCCGTTGGAAATGTTGGATCAGCTGCACTGGGAGCAATATCGGAGGATGAAAAAATGCTGGGAAAAACGCTCATATATGTGGGTCTGGCTGAAGGGATTGCCATATATGGGTTGGTTATTTCCATTATGATTCTTGGGGCACTTTAGGTAATTGAAATGAAATCTTATCTTATAAGCGATAACAGGGATACATATGTAGGTCTTAGACTTGCAGGCATAGAAGGTGCATATGTCCAGAACATTGAATCTGCAAAGGCTGTTTTTTTGGATGCGGCAAGTAAAGATTATGGAATTATTCTTTTGACTGAAAAGATTTATCACAGGATAAAAGAGGAAGTAATAATGCATAAAGAAAAAAACGACCTTCCGCTTATAACTGTCATACCGGATAGACACGGATATGACAATAACAAGGAAAAAATAACAAACTATATAAAGGAATCCATTGGATTGTGACAGGAGGAGAACCCGTGATAACAGTTGAAGATAAAATCAGGACCTTTTCCAAATATGTATACGAGAAAGAGCTTAATGAAGCTGAAAATTTAATTAAAGAGGCTGAATTAAAGAGTGAAAAAAACATCAAAGAATCTGAGCTGAAAGCAAAAGAAAAATGTGAGATCAGAAACGTTAAACTCAAAAAGAAGCACGAGCTTGAGCGCCAAAAGGTTGTCTCCAAAGCTAAAATCACAGCTAGGGACAAGGTGTTTAAACTTAAAAACAGATTGTTGGAGGATCTGGAAGATAGCATAGAAAGCAGTCTGGAAGGCTTTGCAGAATCGGAAGTCTATGAAAAATGGCTATTTAAAATGATCGATATATATAAAGAATTTATCTTAAATCAAGATGTGGTTATATATATCAAAGAAAAAGACAGAATTGAATTTGCAGAAAAACTGATGAAATTATATCCCAGGATTAGAGTTGCCACTGGGGATGATAGGTGTATCGGCGGATTCATTATTGAAAGCGAAAACAATATGGAGAGAATAGATTATACCCTGCGGTCTAGGCTGGAAGAATATCAGAATGAAACCGGGTTGCTCTTCAACGAGATGTTGGAGGAGGACTTTAAAAATGATTGTTAACGGAAAAATAACAATGATAAACGGGCCTGTTATAAAGGGAGAGCAAATGTCAGGATTTAGAATGCGGGAGATGGTCATGGTTGGTGAGAAAAGGCTCATTGGCGAAGTCATAATCTTAGATGGCGAGACTGGTACCGTGCAGGTTTATGAGGAAACAGAAGGACTTAAACTAGGACAGGAAATAATCCCTACAGGCAAACCTCTTTCTGTTAAGCTGGGTCCGGGCATGATAGGAAATATTTTTGATGGAATTCAGAGACCATTGCTGAAGATAGATGAAATCAACAAGAATTTCATACCAGAGGGAATAGGGATGATATCCTTGGACGAAGACAAGGAATGGCAAGTGGAATTAAGTGTCGAAAAAGGGGATCAACTCGAACCTGGACAGATTTTCGGTTCTGTTAGAGAATCAGGATTGATAGAGCATAAATTGTTGGTTCCACCAGGCTGTGCCGGTGTGGTGGAAAAAATAGTTTCAGATGGCGTATATAGAATCGAAGACGTTCTGGTTGTGCTTAAGAATAAAAACAGGACTATAGAATTAAAAATGTATCACGAATGGCCTGTGAGAAATGCCAGGCCGGTTAGAGAAAGAAAAGAAATAGAAAAGCTTCTTGTTACAGGACAAAGGGTACTCGACATGTTTTTTCCACTGGCAAAAGGGGGCACATGTGCTATTCCGGGAGGATTTGGTACCGGTAAGACCATGACCCAGCACCAACTGGCTAAATGGTCCGACGCTGATATCATAATATATATTGGATGCGGTGAAAGAGGTAATGAAATGACGGAAGTCTTGGAAGATTTTCCAAAGTTGATCGATCCCAAGTCAAATCGGCCTCTCATGGAAAGAACCGTGCTCATCGCCAATACTTCCAATATGCCGGTGGCAGCCCGTGAAGCTAGCATTTACACAGGGATCACCATGGCGGAATACTACCGAGATATGGGTTATGACGTAGCTATAATGGCGGATTCTACATCGAGGTGGGCAGAGGCTCTAAGGGAGATATCGGGCAGGCTGGAAGAGATGCCTGCTGAAGAAGGCTATCCTGCATACCTGTCTTCGAGGGTAGCTGAATTTTATGAACGGGCAGGTTATGTAAAAACATTGAGTGAAAAAGAAGGCTCTGTAACCATAATTGGTGCTGTTTCACCGGCAGGGGGAGATTTCTCTGAACCGGTCACTGAAAACACTAAGAGGTACGTAAATGTATTCCTGGCATTGGATAAAGAACTGGCATATGCCAGACATTATCCTGCGATAAACTGGCTTGACAGCTACAGCGGATATCTTAAGGTGTTGGAGGGTTGGTACGAAGAGAACCTTTCAGATGAGGCGATACCTCTAAGGAATAAGATGCTGGAGCTTTTATACAAGGAAAACAAACTTCTGGAAATCGTCATGCTGGTTGGGGAGGATGTACTTCCGGATGATCAAAGGATAATATTAGAGATCTCAAAAATAATTAAAGCGGGATTTTTGCAGCAAAATGCTTTTAACAAAGAGGACACATTTGTGCCACTGGGAAAACAGTACAAGATGCTTAAGGCAATAGACCATCTGTATGAAAAATGCAAAAGTTCATTAGCTCTCAGCATACCCATATCCCAGATAAAAAATAGAGAAATATTTGACGAGCTTATCAAAATGAAGTATACAGTGCCCAATAAAGATCTGACTAAGATAGATGAGATAAATTCTATGATAGACACTTACTATGACGAATTAAACCAAAAATATCTTGAATAGAGGGGATAGAATTGAAAAAAGAATATCTAAAAATAGATAAAGTCGTAGGTCCTCTTGTTGAGATGTCAAACGTAGAAGGTGTGGCTTACGGTGAGGTCGTAGATATTAAAAGCAAAGACGGCGAGATAAAAAAAGGGAAAGTGATTCGTCTCGAAAAAGACAAGGTAACCATACAGGTTTTTGAAAACACATCAGGACTTTCCACAGATAATTCCTCGATAAGATTTAAGAACGAAGCGTTTGAGCTGCCTTTATCCAAAGATATACTGGGCAGAGTTTTCGATGGTCTGGGAAGACCAGATGACATCGGAGGGGAGGTTTATAGCAGAAAAAGATACAATATAAATGGTAGACCGATTAACCCCGTAGCCAGAAAATATCCTCGGGATTTCATACAGACAGGGATCTCGAGCATAGACGCATTAATAACTCTAATCAGAGGGCAAAAACTGCCTATATTCTCGGGAAACGGTATGCCCCACAACGAATTGGCAGCCCAGATTGTTAGGCAAGCAAGGTTGAGTGAAGGCTCAAATGAGGATTTTGCTATAGTATTTGCTGCGATAGGAGTAAAGCACGATGATGCAGATTTTTTCAGAAGAAGCTTCATTGAGGCAAATGCAATGGACAGGGTGGTAATGTTTATTAATTATGCTGATGACCCGGTAGCAGAGAGAATCAACACCCCAAGGTGTGCTTTGGCTGCTGCTGAGTATTTGGCTTTTGAAGAAGGTATGCAGATCCTCGTGGTAATGAGCGATATCACTAGCTATTGTGAGGCTTTGCGGGAGGTTTCTTCTGCAAGGGAGGAAGTGCCCAGCAGAAAAGGGTATCCAGGATATCTATATTCAGATTTGGCGTCCTTGTATGAACGGGCAGGAATGTTGAAAGACAATCCAGGGTCCATAACATATTTGCCTATACTCACTATGCCCAATGACGATATCACCCATCCCATTCCGGATTTGACAGGTTTTATTACGGAAGGACAGATTGTTTTGGGCAGAGAGCTTTTTCAAAACAACTTTTATCCTCCTGTAAACATACTCCCGTCATTGTCAAGATTAATGAAGGACGGTATAGGAGAAGGTTATACCAGAAAGGATCATCCTGACCTTGCAAATCAATTGTTTGCCTGTTATTCAAAAGTCCAGGAAGTTAGAGCATTGTCTCAAATAATCGGCGAAGATGATCTTACTGAAATAGATAAAAAGTATATGGAGTTTGGCAGGCAATTTGAAGAGAGATTTATATCTCAAGGATTCGAAGAAAATAGGACAATGAATGAGACGTTGGATCTGGGATGGGATATTTTAAGAACTCTTCCTGTAACTGAGCTTAACAGGCTTAATCCAGCTTTGGTTGAAGAGTACTATTAATAAATAGGATTGAAGGTGAGAGGATGCCGGGTAAAATAACACCGACAAAGGCAAATCTGCTCAAAAGTAAAGGAGCGTTGGATTTTTCTCAAAAAGGATTTGAGCTGCTGGACAAAAAGAGGACCGTCTTGATTCAAGAAATGATGAGCCTTATAGAAGCCGCAAAAAAAATCGAAGTCGAAATCGAAAAAAAATTCAATCAAGCCTATGAGGCGGTTAAGCATACAAGCATCACCATGGGACTTACAAACCTCGAAGAAGTCACTTTGGGAATCAACAAAGAAGAGGATTATCAAATACGCTTTAAAAGTGTAATGGGAGTCGAGATTCCCGAGGTGATTTATAATAAAACTGAAAAAATAAAGCCCCAGTACGGTTTTTACAGAAGTAATCCATCATTGGATATCGCTATCTTTGCCCTTAATGAAGTAAAATACCTATCCTATGAACTGGCAAGGGTTGAGACTGCGGCATACAAACTTTCTGTGGAAATCAGAAAGACTCAGAAAAGAGCCAATGCGCTGGAAAAGATTCATTTGCCTCGACTGAAAGGTCAAATTAAATTTATTACTGATACCATAGACGAAAAAGAGCGAGAAGATTTTTTCAGGCTTAAGATAATCAAAAAAAAGCAGAATGACGGAATCTGACTATAAAGTTTATTTGCCATAGAAAAGTGATTTTAACGCTTCTATGGCAAATTTTTTATCGCCAAAGATGATTTTTTGTAATACGATATACTATATAGAACTGCTGTAACTATAAAATTACGGAGGATAACGTGGAAAATCTTTTGCCCCTTTTTTCTTATATGAGAGGATATAAAAAAACTTATTTGATAGCTGCAATCCTAATGGGCTTGTCAGTAGGATTTTCATTGGTAAATCCGCTGATTCTTCAAATAGCAGTGGATAATTCTATTGGGGACCTTAATGTCGAAAATCCTATAGTGGCGGGAATCATGGAACTGCTTAAGATAGAGTCGCTTTCTGGCTATCTTTGGTTTTTTGCCATGTTATATGTGATTTTCACTGCGCTGAGAGGCTTTTTGCTCTACTTTGTAGGAAAATTATCCGCAAGTGCTTCTGAGGGAACTATAAAAAATCTCAGAGACAGGTTATTTAATCATATCCAAAGGCTGCCGTTTTCGTATCACAAGAATGCAAATACAGGTGATTTGATCCAAAGAGCTACCTCCGATATGGAGACATTAAAAAAATTTTTAGCGCTTCAACTTGTGGAAACGGGAAAAGTGGCGCTAATGGTTTTATTCTCGGTATATGTGATGTGGAGGTTAAGTCCTAGGATGACGATCTCAGCTATATCTCTCACGCCAGTGATCTTCTTGTTTGCATGGTTTTTCTTCAGGAAGATTCAAAGTGGATTTGAGATTTCAGATGAGGCTGAAGCTGAATTATCAACTGTAATACAGGAAAATCTAAGCGGCATAAGAGTCGTAAAGGCATTTGGTGCTGAAGGCGCTCAAATCAAGGTTTTTGAAGAGAAAAATTCGGAATACAGGGATAAATCCTACAAACTGCTTTCAGATTTGGCGTGGTACTGGTCTATTTCTGACTTTTTGTGTTTTTCCCAAATAGGGCTGGTACTCGTATATGGAGTTTACCTGAATCTATCAGGAGAGATTACGCTGGGCGTCTTGGTAGCATTCACATCTTATGTCACGATGTTAGTTTGGCCAATCAGGCAAATGGGAAACATTATAGCAGACTTTGGCAAAGCCCTCGTTTCGGTAGAAAGGATACAAATGATACTGCTTGAAGAGGAAGAGGATTATGTCGAAACCGGAATGAAGCCTCAAATAGCAGGCAATGTAAAATTTGAAGATGTAGCTTTCTCATACTCGGACGATCCTAAAAGAAAGATCCTAGACGGCATCAATTTTGATATCAAGCATGGAGAAGTGCTTGCGGTATTGGGAAAAACCGGGTCGGGAAAGTCCACCTTGGCACATTTGCTGGCAGGATTTTATCAACCGGTAAAGGGTAAGATATTGATAGATGGCATTGATTTGAGAAGCATTGAAAAAACGTGGCTGAGAAAAAGTGTGAGGTTGGTGCTTCAAGAGCCATTTTTGTTTTCAGGAACTATAACTGAAAATATAGATATCTACGGGAAAAGTGAGCAGGAACAAATTTTTAAAGCGGCTAAAACGGCATCAATCGACAAGGATATAAGAAGATTTGAAAAGGGTTATGAAACCTATGTAGGTGAAGAGGGGGTGACTTTGTCCGGAGGGCAGCGTCAAAGGATAGCGATAGCTAGAACCATCATCGACAAAGCTTCCGTACTCATCTTTGACGACTCATTAAGCGCCTTGGATGCCAAGACCGAAAGACAGGTCAGAAAAGAGCTCAGGGCGGAAAACGAAGAAGCGTCCACCCTGATAATCACCCACAAGATTTCAACAGCCATGGAAGCCGACAAAATCATCGTAATAGATGGAGGCAGGATAGTACAGCAGGGAAAACACGATGAATTGGCCGTTTCCGATGGTTTGTACAAAGAAATTTGGGATCATCAAAATACTTTTAATGGAAACATTATGACCGGGCATAGAGGGGACTAATGGAAAAAATAACAAATAAAACTGATGAGAGTCAACTGGATAAGCGGATTTGGCTTAAAATTATAAAAGATCTGACTGAATATAAAAAAGAAATGATAGCAGTGATGACGCTTATGATAAGCGTTTCCTTGGCAGATAGCATCTTTCCCCAGATGACAAGAGTTGCGATAGACAGATTCATAGTACCTGAAAGCTCTGAAGGGTTGGGTGTTTTTGTATTGCTGTACGCCTGTCTCGTTGCGTGGCAAGCGGTGAATATACTCTTGTTCATCAAGGCTGCGGGCAAGGTCGAGGTTAGATTTGCATACGGAATCAGAAAAAAAGCATTCGAGAAGTTGCAAGGGCTTTCCTTCTCTTATTTTGACGAAACACCTAAAGGATGGATAATGGCCAGAATGACATCGGACATAAGAAAAATCGGTGAAATCATATCCTGGGGAGTTGTGGATCTGGTCTGGGGATTGTCCATGATGGTTATAATAGCAGGATTTATGCTTTACTATAATTGGAGATTGGCATTGGTAGCCCTGTCCGTGGTGCCCGTTCTTGCCGTCATGAGCAGATATTTTCAGCTGAAAATACTCAAAGAGTACAGAAGGGTGAGGAAAATCAATTCCCAGATAACTTCATTATTTAGCGAAGGAATAAGCGGAGCTACAACGACAAAATCCCTGGCCTTGGAAGAAAACAGTTTCAAAGAGTTCAAGTCCGCTACTGATAATATGAGGATAAAATCAATCAGAGCTGCAATTTTTACCTCGATGTTTATGCCCTTGGCTATAAGTATCGGTTCTATTGGTTCGGCCTTGGTTCTGTTAAAGGGCGGTTCAGGAGTTGCACAGGGGAGCGTATCGTTAGGAGTCTTGATTCTTTTCATCACATATACGGCGCAATTTTTTGAGCCCATAAGGGAGCTCGCAAGGGTAATATCAGAGTTCCAACAGGCTCAGGCTTCAGCAGAGCGAGTATACGCTTTATTGGAAACAAAAGAGACGGTAGGTGATTTTGAAGCGCTCATAGATATTGATAATGAAAAAGAAGTGGAATTAAATGGAAGGATAGAGTTTAAAAATGTTAATTTCAGCTATTTGGAGGGAGAACCTGTATTGGTTGATTTTAACCTTTGTGTAAAACCTGGAGAAAAGATAGCGTTGGTTGGAGAGACGGGATCAGGAAAAAGCACCATAGTAAATCTTCTATGCAGATTTTACGAACCTACGTCAGGAGAGATTACCCTTGACGGAGTTGATTATAAGAAAAGATCTTTGGGATGGCTTCATTCAAAAATCGGATATGTACTACAAAGTCCTCACCTTTTCAGTGGGTCAATAAAAGAAAATATACTCTTTGGCAAGCCAGGAGGCACCATGGAAGAAGTGATAAATGCGGCTAAGGTGGTAAACGCCCACGAATTCATAGTGAAGCTGGATAGAGGTTATGACAGCAAGGTTGGAGAAGGTGGAGGTAAACTATCCACTGGAGAAAAGCAGCTGATATCATTTGCCAGGACCGTGATAAGAAATCCAAGAATATTTATTTTAGACGAAGCAACATCCTCTGTGGATACGCAGACGGAGGTCTATATACAAAAGGCCATCAACCAGGTGATGAAGGGAAGGACTGCGTTTATAGTTGCTCACCGTCTATCCACTGTATTGTCATCAGACAGGATTTTATTGATAGAAAAGGGTATAATAAAAGAGATGGGAAGCCATGATGAGCTTATGAGCAAAAGAGGAGATTATTACTCTTTGGTTCAAAGCCAGTTTTTTCATAAACCGTCTGATGCGATTTAAGGGGGACTTTACATATGCTTGAAACTAAAAGACTTATGCTAAAAATGCCTAACCCTAGGCAAGCAGCTAAAGTAGCAGATTACTATAAGCGAAATGCCGAATTTTTGGAAAAATGGGAACCGAAAAGAAATGAGGAGTTTTATAGCCTCAAGTATCATTTCTTTGACTTGAAAAATCAAAAGGACCGATTTTGCAATGATGAGGAATACAGGTTTTGGATATTTAAAAAAGACACGTGGGATTTAATAGGATCTGTTACCATCAATTGCATCATATGGGGCAATTTCAAGAGCTGTTTCATGTCATACAAGCTCGATGCGGCTGAAGTCAACAAAGGATATGTAACCGAAGCATGTGAAAAAGTGCTAAATTTTGTCTTTGAGATTGCTGGCTTGCACAGAGTGGAAATCAATATGGTGACAGGCAACTACGCATCAATCAGAGTGGCTGAAAAATTGGGATTTGCCAAAGAAGGGATGTCGCCTAAATTCTTGGAAATTAACGGGGAATGGATGGATCACTATAGATATGCAAAAATCAATGAGGAGGACTGACACATGATAAAAACCAACTACCATGCACACTGTACGTATTGTGACGGCAAAAACACTATAGAAGATATGGTGTTAAAAGCTGTTGAGTCCGGTTTTGAACACATCGGGATAAGCTCTCACGCGCCGATAGAGGAAGAGCACTGGACTATGGATGAGAAAATACTCGATGAATATTTTGACGAGATAGAAGAGATTAAGTTAAAACACAAAGACAAGATTAAGGTCTATACAGGAATGGAAATTGACTACTTTTTTGACCGTGGACTAAACCCTGTAATGAAAAATCATATGGAAAGGCTCGACTATTTCATAGGATCTGTCCATGCACTGGGGAAAACAGATGAGGATAGATACTGGTTCGTCGATGATGCATTCGAAGGGGTTAAAGAGGGAATAAAGACTACCTTCAATGGAGATGGCAGAAGAGCCGTGGAAGCATATTACGAAATAATGTCCAAAATGGTAAAAGAGAGCAATCCGGATATAGTAGGTCATATGGACATCATAAAGAAAAACAATAAAAACAGTATTTTATTCAATGAAGAAGATCAGTGGTACGTAGATGCTGTTAAAGAGTTTTTATCAATAGCTAAAGAATACGGGTCTGTAATTGAAATAAATACAGGAGGAATAAGAAGATATGGAGCAGACTGCTTCTATCCAAGTCATTGGATACTAGATTTAATAAAGGATATGGATGTGAAGATTACAGTAAATGGAGACAGCCACGATTTAGAAGGAATTGATTTCTATTATGGCGAAACAAGAGACTTGCTGATTTCAAAAGGGATTGATCATATATATGCGTTTGATGGAAAAGAGTGGATAAAAACAAAATTCTGACCCAAGGTCAGAATTTTGAATATTCATTCTTTATTTTTTTTAGCTTTTTTCTTCTTCTGATCTTTCTGTTTTGCCTGGACACATATACTCTAATCACTGCATATGATGCTAGCAGTATTGCAAATGCCGCGCCTGCAACTGACTTTACAAGGTCAATTAGGTTAAATGGCTTTGAAATTGCTTGAGCTGACAGCAAAGCCACCTTCCCGATTTCGATTCCTTTGAGGGTGTAGACCACCTCTCCTACGACTTCGCCTTTGTCCAAAGGAAGGTCTAGATTTTCACTTACCAATACCTTTGCGTCGATTAGGCTCGCTTGATCCTTAGGAATCGTGCACACCAGTCTGTTATCTGCAAGTAGGTCCAAATTTTCGCCAGCTAAGGGAATCGATTTTACCAGCTGATTTGGCTCAGAAAGCACAGCAGTGGTAAAATTATCGAATCCGTAATCCAGCATGTTGCATGTGTCGATATAGGTCATTACTCCCCTTGATTTCAGCACCACCGTTATCAGGCTCAATGAATCTCTAGCAGCAGACGTGACCAGAGTATTTCCGGCCATTGATGTAAATCCGGTTTTTGTAGCAGTTACGTCTTCGTAGTAGTATTCGTTAGATGGGGACCTTATGAGCCTATTTTTAGTCCAGAGATATCTTTTTTCCTGGTGTTGGGTTTCAGGGATGTTGTAATTGATTGTTGTCATTACATCCCTAAGCTCTGGGTAAGTTATGACCTCTTTCATGATCATCGCCATGTCATAGGCTGTAGTATAGTGATTGTCGTCGTGTAGTCCGTTGGGATTTGTGAAATTGGTATCAGTCGCTCCCAATTCTTTAGCTCGTCTATTCATCAAAGCAGAAAATTCTTCTATGGATCCGCTGATGTGCTGGGCAATGGCCACTGCAGCGTCATTTGCAGATTCAATCATCAATGCATTTAGCATTTGTTCGGCAGTTAGGACTTCTCCGGGTATTAGATAAACCTGACTGCTGCCTCTCTCTATGAGAAAAGGAACATCCTCTCCAACGATTATGTTGTCAGACGGATCGGTGTTTTCCACTAAAATGAGCGCTGTGAGAATCTTCGTTATGCTGGCAGGATAGTGGATATCATGGCTGTTTTTTTCAAATAGAATTTTACCTGTATTTCCATCCATCAAAATTGCAGCCTCTGATTCTACTAAAGGCTGTGAGTTGACGGTATTTAATCCTGAAAAAAGAAATAATGCTGCAAGTGTTATAAGAGTTTTTCTAAACATCTGCATCCTCCATAGTTTTATCTCTTAACAGTATAATAAATTTATCTCTTAAAATCAAAATAAAATTAAAAAAAGGTAAATGTAAATATATGTAGAAAAAGATAGAAGGAGGTGGTTTTGTGATCAAAGGCAAGCTTGACAGGCAAAGCGTATGGATCATTGGGATTAGCCTACTGATTCTCAGTGCTTTTGTTTTATTCTATACAGGATTCGCCAGAGGAAACATATCTTTGTCGTCGGATTATGAAATTGAAGAAAATATGGAAGAAGACGCAGCACAAGAAAAAATGTCAGATACTGATATTATCAGTGGAGATGAGGATATGGCTGAAGAGGAGCTTGAAATATATGTACACGTTTCCGGTGAAGTAAAAAGTCCCGGGGTGGTCAAGCTTAAAAGTGGAGCAAGACTGTACGAAGCCGTAGAAAAAGCAGGGGGAATAACAAAGGAGGGTGATTATGACAGCGTAAACCTGGCATCTCTCTTGACAGACCAGCAAAAAGTGGTGATTGGCAACATTAATGAGCCCAAAATACCGAATAGCGTTTATGCAGGGGGCAGTGATGCTGAAATCACGACAAGCAACAAAATCAATATCAATTCGGCTGGAAAAACAGAGCTGGAAACGCTTCCGGGAATTGGTTCGACCATTGCTCAGAGCATAATAGACTACAGAGAGTCTAATAACGGATTTGCTTCAATAGACGATATAAAAAATGTTAATCGAATCGGGGATAAGACTTTCGATAAGATAAAGGATATGATAACTGCGAATTGACGATTAAGAAAGTGCATAAAAAATGAAAGCGGTGATGTTTTGAGACGTCTGTTTATTTTCTTGTTTGCCGGTTCAATAGCAATATCAGCCTCGATTTATTACGATAAGATGATTCTTTTGACTTTTCTAGTACCCCTTGTTTCACTAGCCATAGGATCATGCAGGAAGATTAGCGAAAAATATTTGGCAGGGGTGCTGGTCGTATTGTTTTTAGCGATTGTATTTGGCAGGTCGACATACTTTATTAAAAGCCAATCCAGCATGGAATTTGGTCAAAATTCTTCAATTGAAGGCAGGGTGGCAAGCTTCCCATCAACTAAAAATGAAAATACAGGTTTCATTCTGCACGTCAAAAATCTAGGGGAGAAAGTTCAGTGCTATATAAACATAAGCGAATATGATGTGCAGATAAAAAAAGGCGATGTAATAAAAGTGACAGGGACAGGGTATGCTCCAGACAGAAAGAGAAATCCGGGAGGATTTGATTATAATCTCTATCTGAGGTCAAAAGGCGTTTATTCTGTTTTCTACGCAGACTCCCAATCTCTCAAACTTATAAGAAGGGATATAAGTCCTTTGCTCAAGCCCGTAGTCGACTTTCGAGAAAGAATCATAAATGAGATTGAAGATAAAATGGATAAAAGAAATGGGGATTTTCTAAAGGGCTTGGTGTTTGGCATCAAAAGCATGGATGAAGATGATTCAAGGGTATTTACCAAAGGTGGAATATCCCACGTATTGGCTGTTTCCGGACTTCACGTGGGGTTCATATACGGTTTTTTGTTGATTTTGGCATCCATATTAAAGATGTCCGGAAAAACAAGTTTCATTTTTGTGTGTATCCTATTGCTGCTATATGCTTTTTTATGCGATTTTAGCATATCCGTGGCCAGGGCTTCATCGATGGCAGCCTTGCACCAGTTGGCGAAGGCTTATAAGCTTTCTTACGATACTCTTAACGCTCTTTTTTTTATAGGATGCGTCAATGCGGCTGTGAATCCGCTGATTGTTTACACATCTTCTTTTCTTCTTTCTTACTCTGCGGTTTTTGCCATATCCGTTTTTTATCCTTTTCTCAAGGAGGTTTTTTCTAACCTTTTAAAAGAGAATTGGAAAAAGCCTATGGATGCACTGGCCATTACATTCGTTGTTCAGTCATTTACATTTCCCATTATCTCTTACATCTTCAATGGGATCTCCCTGGTTTCATTTATTCTAAACCTTATTGTAGTTCCAATGGCAGGCTTTATCTTGCTGACTTTTATGACGGCTATGCCTCTAATAGCAATGTTTGATGTGGCATCAGGTGCAGTGATGTCATTATTTGATAGGTTGGCAGGCTTGTGTTTTGCCATTACTGAATCTTTTATTGGTCACGGATTTTCATATGTTACAGTACCTACAATGTCCACATCATTTATATTGCTTTACTACACTTTTTTATTTAGCCTTGCGGGTTATTTTTATTTGGATATTCGAGGTCGAAAGGCGGCATTAACCATATGGATATGTCTTCTGTGGCTGTTAATAGTCCCCGTACATTTTTTCAGCAATAATCTTATAGTCACAGCACTGGATGTTGGACAAGGAGACAGCATACTCATAGAGGCCCCAGGAGGAGAAAACATATTGATAGATGGAGGAGGATCATATAACAGACGCATCGGCGAGGATGTGGTTTTAAAAGCACTGTTAAGCAAAAACATCAGGAAGTTGGATCTTGTAATATGCACCCATTCCCATTATGATCATATAGGTGGGATTATAGAGATAATAGATGCTGTCAATATTAAACACATAATGATAAATCCATTGGAAGATGAGGGGTTTGAAATTTTGGCTGAAAGAGGAGCAAAAGCCGGATCCAAAATAGTTTATTCAAAAGAAGAGCAAAAGATAGGACTGTCAAAGGATATAAATATGACAGTTTATTACCCAGGTGACAATACTATTTATTTGGATGCAAACAACAGTTCAGTGGTTCTCAAATTAATATATGACGAAGTTTCGTTTTTATTTACCGGAGATATCGAAGAAGAGGGGGAAAGAGAGCTGGTAGCAATGAACAAAGATTTAGACAGCACAATCTTAAAAATCCCACATCATGGGAGCAATACGTCAACGACAGAAGAATTCTTGGCTTTGGTAAATCCTGAATATGCAATAATAAGCGTGGGTAGAAACAACAGCTATGCACATCCTTCGGATAAAACACTTGAAAGATTAGCCGGGGAAGGTATAAAATACTTACGTACAGATATAAATGGAGCAGTTGAGTTTGTAACCGATGGAGAGAAAGTAAATATCAAAACTTATATAGAGGAGCATCCATGAATTATAAAGAGCTTTTAAAGAATATAAAAGATAACAACATAGGGGAATTATATCTTGTGTATGGGGAAGAATATCTCCTGTCATCGATGATGGTGAAAAATCTAAAGAAAGCATTAATAGATGAGAGCTTTGAACAATTCAATTACCACAAGATAGATGACAAAAACACTACAGCTGATGACATAATAAGTCAATGTGAAACGATGCCTTTTATGAGCGAAAAGAGGATGGTTCTGATAGTTGATTATCCCTTGCTTGCAAATACCGGAGGAAACGAAAAGGATGGAGACAAGCTTATAGAGTATTTGAATTCTCCAAATAAAAGTACATGTCTGGTTTTCGTAAGCAAGACAATAGACAAAAAGAGAAGATTGTATAAAAACATAGCAAAAAATGGAGGCTTGGTGGAATGCGCCAAGCTTGAGAGAAAAGATCTTGAAAGATGGATTACAAAGCGTATAAGGATATCCGGCAAAACAATAGATAAAAAGGCTATGGATTTATTTATTGAAGGGACGGACTACCTTGGGAAAGACAGTAAAATGACCTTGGGAGATATTGAAAACGAAACTGAAAAGCTTATATCCCTGGGAGGAAATGATAGGATTATTTCTCAGGAAGAAGTAGAAAAAATAATGGTTAAAAGCATGGAGTCGAATATCTTTAAAATGTTGGATCACATAGGAACAGGCAATTTGAAGGATGGACTTGAGATATTGGATTACTTATTTGACAGTGGAGAGCCGGCTATAAAGATTCTTTCCATGATAGTTAGACAGTTCAGAATAATGTATCAATGCAAAATTCTTAAAATGAAAGGGTATTCAACGGAGAATATTGCCTCTTCGACGGGCTTGAGAACTTTTATGGTCAATAATGCGTTGAGGCAATCGAGGAGATTCGATTTTTATAAACTTAAAAAAGCCTACAACAGATGTGCCAGAATCGATATCCTGCTAAAAAGCTCAAGAGCGGATCCGAAAGTACTGCTGGAGCTTCTGTTGTACGATTTTAGATGATAGCAGGCAAAAAAAACAGACTACTTTGAGTAGTCTTTTTTTTAGACACGTTGTGGGAAATATAGAACGGGGTTTTTACATCGCATTAAGTTTTCTTGCAAGGCTGCTTTTCTTTCTTGCAGCTGAGTTTCTATGAAGCACTCCTTTTGCAACACCTTTATCAAGTTTTTGAACAGCAACTTTAAAAGCGGCAAGAGCAGTTTCCGGATCTTTAGAATCAAGAGCCACCTCGAACTTTTTGATGCTAGTTTTTATACCGGTTTTAACGCTTCTGTTTCTTACAGTTCTTAGCTCTGCGATTTGAGCTCTTTTCATAGCTGATTTGATATTTGCCATGTTTTCACCACCCCTCATTCTTTATAACATTAGATATTCTATCACTTTAACACTGAAAACTCAAGGGTTTTTTACAAATATTGAAGGGCAACTAGACATCTATGTTATGGGCCTTGTAATTGCCTAAAATTTTGAATTGGGGGCATAAGTCTTCGAGTTCTTTAAGTGCCGCGGTTACGTTTTTGGCACCTAGGTTTCCTTCAACATCTACAAAATAAGAATATGCCCAAGGCGTGTTTCTAGTGGGTCGGGATATAAGCTTTAAAAGATTGATATCATTTTTTGCAAATATGCCCAAGGAGCTATACAATGCACCGGGTTTGTGTGGCGTGGTGAAATATAGACTTATTTTATCCTTGTCGTCAGACATAACAGGATTAGTTCCAATTATTATGAACTTGGTTATGTTATTGAAGTAATTATTTATTCCCGTTGCCAAGACTTCCAGATCATATAGGTTGCCAGCCATTTCGCTACCGATGGCCGCACAGCTTTTATCTTGTTTATCCTTGACAAGCTTGGCGCTGATAGCTGTGTTAGTTGTGGGAATCGGACTCAATCCGCGGCCTTTGATAAAGCGGCTGCACTGATCCAGTGCCTGTTGATGGGAATAAACAGTCTTTATATCATCGATAGAAGAGCCTTTGATGCCCAAAAGATTATGTTTGACCTCAATGCACCGTTCGCCAACTATTGAGGCCGTTGAGGATACCAGAAGATCAAAAACTTCGTATACCCCTCCTGTTGTGGAATTCTCAAAGGGAATAATCCCAAAATCCACATCTCCATTTTCAACAGTTTCAAAAACGTCTCCAAACAGAGGTTTGTTAATTGATTCTATATTTTCTCCGAAATGTTCATGCATGGCTTGGTAGCTGTATGATCCCGGCACTCCCTGATAAGCGATTTTTAACTTTTTCATCATATATCCGTCCTTTTTTATAAGCTCTATTCATTATAATGAATAAAAAGAAAATAATCAACTGATCGAAAGTAAGGGGAATTTCAAAAAATTTACTTCCTAAATCATCTGAATTGGTTTATAATGAATATAAATCAATTCCTGAAATGTTCGAGGTACTCTGATATTTTGAACCTACAACATTCATAAGGGAGTTCGAAGTTCTTGAGCGTATGTCATGCCTCTTTTAAGTGGAAGACAGAGGTTTGAGACAGGACACCCACCTAGATCTTTCTAGGCGTCAAAATTCAGAGAACGGCATTTCGGGAATAAAGCACCTTTTGGTGCTTATTTTTTATTATAGGGAAACGATTTTATACTTAAGGAAAAATAAAATTTTAAGTGATATGTTAAGTGGGTTGAGGAGAATATGAAAGAAGACAATAATACGTTTGTTTATAAAAATAACTGTGGGGAAATTTCTCTTAAGAGTTACTTGGCGGACTGCAAAGGTTATTCTTCCAGACTTATTAGGTTCATTAAAAGGGAAGGCAAGATGCTTGTAAATAGGAAAACTGCCCGCATGGACAGAGTTCTATCCCAGGGAGACGAGGTAGCTGTATTGATGCCTGTTGAAGAGATCGATGCTCCGGCACAAAAGATAGACCTGAAGATAATATACGAAGACCTTGATTTGCTCATTGTAGCCAAAGAAGCCCTGATGGTCACGCATCCTACTAGGAGCCATCAAGAAAACAACCTGGCCAATGGGGTAGCTTACTACTTCTCTGAAAAAGAGATCAAGGCAAAGATAAGGTTCGTAAACCGTCTAGACCGCGATACTACCGGCTTGGTGGTGATTGCCAAGAGTAAATTTGCACATCAGCATTTACAGAGTCAAATGAAAGAAGGAAACATTAAAAAAACCTATTTTGCAGTGGTTCATGGCGTATTGAAGGACAACTCAGGGACCATAGATCTGCCCATTGGCAGAGAATCAGATGAATCCTTTGAAAGAAGCGTTATGGCGGAAGGGAAAAAATCCGTAACACACTATGATGTCTTAAAATCAAACAACATGTACTCCCTCGTTAAGTTGGACTTGGAAACAGGCAGGACACATCAGATTCGAGTTCACATGAAAGCCTTGGGGCATCCCTTGGCAGGAGATCCGCTATACAATCCCGGAAATTCGGATATGATCGACAGGCAAGCTTTGCATAGCGGCGAAATGGAATTCATTCAGCCGAGGACTGGAAAGAAGATAAAGGTCGAAGCCTCGATTCCTGAGGATATGAAAAATTTGATTGAAAAAATCTAAAATGATGTGGTTATAGCATAATAAAGGAGAAAAAATGAAGAGAGCGTTGATGATTATTGCAGCTTTTATATTGTTAATAGCTGCTTCTGCAGTGGTTTTCTTTTTATCCATAGAAGCGGCAGATGTAGAGGGGTTTGAATACAAGCCGAATCAGAAGACCATAATATTTTCCGATGACGGTGAAGAAATTGGTGAAATATACGAAGAAAACAGAACATACGTGACACTTGACCAAATACCGGAAGATCTAAAAAATGCTATAGTGGCTGTGGAAGATAATAGGTTCTACATACACAACGGATTTGATCTTGTAGGCATAACAAGGGCGTTTTTGACTAATTTCAGAGCAGGGACAATATCGGAAGGTGCAAGCACCATTACGCAACAGTTGGCTAGAAATATATTTGAAGAAATATCTACGGAAAAGACTGCAGCTAGAAAGATAAAAGAGATTAAAACGGCAGTGATGTTGGAGAAACGGTTCGGCAAAGAGCAGATCTTAGAGATGTATCTGAATGAGATATACTTGGGAGGAGGAGCTTATGGCGTTCAAGAAGCCAGCGTGCGCTACTTTGGGAAGAATGTCTGGGAGCTTAATCTTGCTCAATGTGCTTTGATAGCGGGGCTTCCGCAGGCTCCAAGCGCCTATCAACCTGATGTATACTTTGACAGAGCAAAGGCAAGGCAAGAAAAAGTGCTGCAAAGAATGGTAGAAGAGGGATTTATAACAGAAGATGCATCTGTTGGAGCAAAAGCTGAAGAACTTGAGATAGGAAATTCTAGCGGTGAGGAAAACATCGGAAGGTACAAAAAGAACTACGAAGCCTTCATAAGGACTGTGATAGATGAGTACACAGAAATATACAAAGATGCTAATTACATAAATAAAGACCAAGAGGCAAGAAGTGAAGCCTTGGAAAGCTTGAAAAGGGACGGACTTAGGATTTATACTTCTATAAATACAAGAATCCAGGATAAAGCTGTTGAAAGCGTATCTTTAGCAATAGAAAATTACAGTTTAACAGAGGCTACGGGGGCTATTGTCACCATTGATGCAAAAAATGGAGCAATTCTTGCTTATTATGGTGGAACAAGCGATATTGATTTTGCATCGACGCCCAGACAGCCTGGTTCCACATTAAAGCCGTTGATTTATTCAGCGGCTTTACAAGAAGGCGTAATCCAGGAAAGTACACTGTTAGTGGACAGACGGACAGACTTTAACGGTTATTCACCGTCGAATTTCTCAAACAGATATTACGGTTATGTCACAATTAGGCAAGCGCTTGTGCAATCTTTAAATGTACCTGCAGTCCAGACCATGAATGATTTAGGAATCGAAAAAACCTTATCGTATCTAGAAGAAATGGGGATACAAACAATCGACAAAGAGGATTTCAGACTGCCTACAGCATTAGGAGGAATGACATATGGAGTTACGCCATTGGACATGGCCACGGCATATACGATCTTTGCCAATGGAGGAGCGAAGACTGATCCTTGGAGCATTCTATCGGTAGATGGCAGCAATGGAGGGAATATTTACAGAAGAAACTTAAGCCGAACTGAAGATGATAACATCATTGACGAAGATATTGCTGAATATATTAGTGGAATCCTCGTTGACAATGTGGCGCGAGGGACAGGGAAAAATGCGGGCAACAAATTTGTGACCGGAGGAAAAACAGGCACTAGTTCAGAAAGCAAAGATTTGTGGTTTGTGGGCTTTACCGGAAACGCTACGACCTCTATCTGGTTGGGAAATCCTGACCGCAAGGAAATAGGTGGCTCGGGAAGCTATTGTGCATGGGGATACGGCGAGTACATGTCTAACATAGGAGACTATCTTCTAAACAGCAATTATAATCTGGTTTCAGGGGAATCGAGTTACGAATTGGAAACTATTTATGTATTGCTGGATGAAAATGCAATAAGCGGCGGTTCCTCATACGTGGATGAAACCATGATAGCTGAACTTTCCGTCTTGGAGGAAGACCTGCACTTTTTTGAAAATGTCAGAGTCATAAGGGTTGAGGTGGATCGAAGCACAGGCAAGTTGTTTGCACAAGGCAAATGCTTGGATAAAGATAAGGAAGTTAGATTTTATATACCTGAGAATGTGCCTGAAGAATGCGACGAATCACACATACTCGACAGATTAAGAGGAATATTTAAAAGGTAGAAATAGACGTAGCTTTATAGTTTCTTTATATAGCTGCGTCTCGTTTTATTATGTACAGAATCAAAATATCGCCACTGGGCCCTAACGGGTAAATTGTTTTCCAACTGTGGGTTCAAATCTGCTTTGGTTATATTATATTTTTTGTTTTGAACTATAGAGTTCAATATTACGGCATTAACTCCCGTCTTTTTATATTTGGTATCCACCGCAATCAGGAGAAGCTCAGCTCTGTCGTTTTGCTTTAAAGCCTTGTAAATATGGAAAAAACCAAAAGGAAACAGACGACCATGGCACTTTTGCATGGCTTTGGCAAGAGAGGGCAAAGCCAGCCCGAAGGCGGCTAAATTGTCATCTCCGTCGACGACCAACTTGACGAAATCAGTTTTGAAAAAAACAAAATATTGCTTTGTATAATATTCGATCTGTTTGTCCGAAAGCTCTGTAACTGCGTATAAATCGGAATATGAAGAGTTGATCAGTCGAAAAACTTTTGGAATGAACGGCTTTAAGTATCTTTTTTTATCAAAGCTCAGTACCTTGAGGTTATGCCTTGTCAACACATGGTTTGATACTTTCTCTAATATGGCTGGAGGAACCCTTGGTATATCGATTTCATATTCATACCAGTCTACGTCCTTTGTAAAGCCAAGACGTTCCATAAAAACTGGATAGTAAGGAAAGTTGTAAATCGTCGTGAATGTGGAAGTTTTGTCGAAACCACTCACGAGCATCCCTTCAGGGTCTAAATCGCAAAAGCCCAATGGACCATGGATTTGATCCATTCCCAGGCTCTTTAACCAATTTTGGGCAACCTGGAATAAGGATTCCGCAACCTTGAAATCTTCGATAAAATCGACGTAACCGAATCGGCCAGTGTTAAGTTCCCATTTTTCGATATACTTGTAGTTGACGATCGCAGCTATCCTGCCTACAGTGACGCCGTTTTCTTTTGCCAGCCAAAGCTTGGACGCGCAGTGTTCAGAAGCGGGGTTTTTATTAGGGTTGAGGGTAGCCAATTCGTCTATAGCAAGCCGGGGTACAAAGTAAGGACTACCAGAATAAAGCTTTTTGGGAAATGAGACGAAATCCCGTAGCTGTTTTTTAGTTGATACCTCAATTGTTTTTATCAAATCGGCCTCCCCAATAATTTGTTTTGTGTTGCCGGATGCTCGCAATTCCATTATAGAAAAAAAAAGCGCTTTTATCAATTCCCGTGAAAGAAAAACAAAATCATTGACTTTGTCAAATTGTTACTTTATCATATATAGAAATACTTTAAGGAGATGGTTGCAGATGAAGGCGGCAAAAGCGATAATCAGATGTCTGGAAAGAGAAAACACCGACGTTGTTTTTGGATATCCGGGCGCGGCAGTGATATCGATTTACGAATCCCTCAGGGAATCGGACATAAAGCATGTACTTGTCAGAAACGAGCAGTCTCTTGTGCACTATGCAAGCGGATATGCTAGGGAGACGAATAAAGTCGGCGTGTGCATATCCACATCAGGACCTGGGGCGACTAATACAATTACTGGAATTGCAACCGCTTATATGGATTCAATTCCTATAGTGATAATAACCGGACAGGTAGATACCGATCTGATAGGTACAGATGCATTTCAGGAAGCAGATATAAAGGGAGCAACTGAGCCATTTACCAAGCATAATTACCTCGTCAGGGATGCCCAGGATTTGCCAAGGATAATAAAAGAAGCATTTTATATAGCAAATACCGGAAGGAAAGGGCCTGTACTGATTGATATCCCGAGAAACATTCAAGAAGACAGGATTAAGCTTGAGTATCCCAATGAAATAAATATACCTGGATACAATCCTACGCTCTCTGGCCATATAGGGCAGATTAAGAGGGCTGTTTCAAGAATCAAGTCAGCCAAGCGGCCGGTCATTTATGCTGGCGGAGGCATCGTATCTTCCCATGCCGAAAAAGAGATCCTTGAATTTGCTGAAAAGACAAATATACCTGTAATCAATTCCTTGATGGGAGTAGGTGGATTTCCTCAGGACTCCAGTCTCTATGCCGGAATTGTTGGAAGCCATGGATATCCCTATTCCAGTGAAATCATAGGCATGACTGACCTGCTGATAACCATTGGCGCTAGGATGTCCAATAGGGCGACAGCAGGATTTTCAAAGCTCAACCCAAAAATAGAATTCATTCACGTAGACATTGATCCGGCAGAGATAGGCAAGAACGTGGGATATACACTTCCCATCGTAGGTGATGCAAAAATAATATTGGGAGAGCTCATTGATAAATCGGAGAATATGGATTTTTCTTCATGGCATGATGAGATCAAAGCTATCAAAGAAAAGTGCTTGTCAGTCTTGGATTATAAAACACAATCGGGGCTGATAAACGCTAAAGAGCTTATAAGTCATCTTTCAGAAAAGATGGATGATGATGCCTGCCTTGTGGCAGATGTAGGTCAGAATCAAATATGGTCGGCCCTAAATTACAAAATCAAAAAGGAAAGAAAATTCATGACATCAGGTGGCCTTGGAACTATGGCATACAGCGTGCCCGCCGCTACGGGAGTTAAGATGGCAAATCCAAACAGGCAGGTGGTGTGCGTAATTGGAGATGGAGGGTTCCAAATGTGTCTCGGCGAACTAGCTGTAGTTAGGGAACAAAATGCGGGGATTAAGATAATTTTATTGAATAACAGGAAACTGGGTCTTGTGCGAGAGATACAGCAGGACTTGTATGGCAAGGACAGAAGCTACGGGGTAGACTTAAATCTTCAAGTCGATTTCGTAAAAATAGCTGAAGCTTATAACATAACCGGACATGAAGTCAGCGATATGGAAAATTTCAAAAAAGTTTTAGACGAAGTACTGGCAACCGAGGAACCTTGTCTGATACAATGTAATATAGACCCTGATATCAGGACTTTATGACGACTTATCAGGCATTAAATAACAGACTAAGTGTAACGGGAGGTAGACAATGAAGAAGTATGTATTATCTTTACTGGTTGAAAACAATTCAGGTGTACTAAGCAGAATAGCAGGACTTTTCGCGAGAAGATGCTTTAATATCGATAGTCTGACTGTAGGAACTACCGAGGACGAAAGTCTCTCAAGGATGACTATCGTGGTCATCGGAGATGAACAAATCCTTGAACAGATAAAAAAGCAGCTTAATAAATTGGTGGAGGTTATAAAAGTCATAGAACTGACGGCACAGGATTCCATAAGTAGGGAACTGGTATTTATCAAGGTCAAGGCAAGCAATGAGACTAGGTCGAATATTATCGAGATATCAAACATCTTCAGAGCAAATATAGTTGATGTCGCTCATGAGAGCCTTATACTGGAGCTTACAGGTGATGCAGGGAAAATAGAAGCATTTACAAATCTCATGGAGCCATTCGGAATCTTAGAGTTTATAAGATCGGGTGCAACCGGGCTGCAAAGAGGAGATAAAGTACTTAAAGAAAATTAAGAAAAGCCTGTTTCGAAATAGAATCGAAGCAGGCTTTTCTTTATCACAAACGTAAATCTGTGAAGTACGTGTTAGTCATGTATTGGGTCGCAAAGGATTTATTGTTTGCAAGTTCTACGAAGACGGCATTTTCGGCTATCGCATTGCACTCGTTTTGCTTATCTTCTGACAAAAGATACATCTGACTCCCTGTGCCTGCGGCATTTCCTATAGATTTAACGTTCACACCTTTAAACCAGGGGAGCATTCCTATTGATTGGGCTTTTTCTATGTCGATGTAATTGCCAAAGGCGCCGGCTATGATGATTTCTGTAAGATTTTCACCCTTTATTCCGTATTCCTCCATAAGCATTACGCAGCCTGTATATATGGCTCCTTTGGCCAGTTGTACCTGTCGTATATCTTTTTGAGAAAAATATATATCTTCATTTAGGGAAGACTCTTCTTTAAAAGCCAGGACGAATACCTTTTGTTCCTCCCTTGTAATGACTCTTGCAGCCAAGTCATTGTCAACGATTTTATCAATAGGAACAAAACCGCCTCTTTTGTTTATTACACCCCGTGAAAAAAGCAATGCAATCAAATCGATAACTCCTGAGCCACATATGCCTTGGGGCTTTACGTTTCCTATTACCTGGTAAGACAGTTTGCCATCCTCCATAAAAACCTTCTCGATTGCCCCGTCAGTTCCACGCATGCCATATTTTATACCTGCACCTTCCAGAGCAGGACCACATGCCGTTGAGGAAACGTGATAAGAGGTGTCCTTTCCCACAGCGATCTCTCCGTTAGTGCCCAAATCTATCACAAGCCTAGCCTTGCCATCCTTGGGCAGAGACAAAAGCACTGCTGTAGTATCTGCACCCACAAATCCCCCCAGCAAAGGGAGAAATGAGACGATGCCCATTGGACTTATCTTCAAGCCTAGGATTTCCCCTTTGGCCTCAACACCTCCGTGGGTTGTGCTGGTAAAAGGAGCCTTGCCAAGGTGTTCCGGATAAAAGCCTAAAATCAGATGCTGCATGGTGCTGTTTCCGCATAGGCTCGCATGATATATGTCTTTTGCTGTGACTTCATGTTCTCTACAAAGGTTTTCCACTATCTGGTTTAGTGAGTCAATGGCAAGCTGCTGCAGTCGTGAAAGTTTATTTTTGTCATTGATGACTTGGTCGATTCTGCTGATAACATCTCCTCCAAGCTCTGTCTGTTTGTTGAGGGTAGAATCGATGCCTATTAAAATATTTTCATTAAGATCGTACAGATATCCTACTACGGAAGTGGTCCCAAGGTCAAAGGCGATGCCGTATAGCTTTGATGAATATCCGGCTGGTTGGATATCGATGATTTTATTTTTATTCAAGATGACATTTATTCCTTCAGGATTATGATAAACAAAAGACATCTTCTGGAATATTTCCAAAGTCGGGTATTCTACTTCTTTGCCTAATAATTTATGCAAAACATCCCAATTGTTTTGTCCAAGTTCTGTTTTGAGTTCCTCCCGTTTAAATAGCAAAGACCTGATTGAAGGTTTGAAGTTGATTTCATCCAAAGATGATGATGTTAAGATTTGGGCCTTCTGAATATCCTCTTTAAGCATAATTTGTATGTTGTCATAGACAGTTTCTCGGCAAGATAGAATTTTTTTAAGGTGACCGCCCTCTTTTATTTCCACGGCACATTTCTTACAGGTGCCTTTTCCGCCACATACAAGATTTAACGGGTAGCCTGCAATAGCACATGCATCAGATACTTTTATTCCGGGTTCTACTTCCAGCGACTTGTTGAGAAGAGGGAATTTAACTGTTATTTTTTTATCCATTTTCAGTCTCCTTTGCTTGGTGTAGGTAGCTTATAGTCTAATTTTAAACGATTATAAATTTAGTAGCAAGTTTAAATAATTTATTGACAAAGACTATACTCTTTGATAAGATTGAAACATAAAGAGGCTTGTATATACAAGTTGATCGCTTCGATAATTAAGGAGTTGATCGGATTGAAATCGATACCACACAACAGGGGGGAGTATTTTGATTATTATTGGTGAAAAAATCAATGGAGCAATTCCAGTAGTCAAGAAGGCTATTGAAGAAAGGGACGCTGAATTTATTCGGGAAAGGGCTGTAAAGCAGGCGGAAGCCGGAGCGGATTTTATAGATGTCTGCGCTTCTACTGCACCGGACAAAGAAGTGGAAACCTTGAGATGGTTGATAGAAATAGTACAGGGAGTTGTAGATACGCCTGTTTGCATAGATAGTCCCAATCCAATGTTCATTAAAGAAGTATTGCCCATAATAAACAAGCCGGGCATGATCAATTCGGTGAATCTGGAAAAAGTAGAAGGATCAGATAAGGACAAATGCGACGTAATATTTCCTTTGATGAAGGACAATGAGTGGCAGGTGATAGCCCTGACATGCGATAGCGTCAATGGAACACCAAGAGACGTTCCAACCAGAGTTGAAATATCCAAGAAGATAATTGAAAAAGCAGCAGGATACGGAATAACTCCAGATAGGATACACATAGACCCATTGGTCATGGCACTATCCACTGACAACAACTCACTGCTTAACTTTGTAAAGGCAATGAAGGAAGTGAAGGCCATTTATCCTACAGTTAAGTTTACATCCGGACTTAGCAATATATCTTTTGGAATGCCCTCAAGAAAAATCATCAATCAAAATTTTATGACTCTTGCAATATACGAGGGAATGGATTCGGCCATAATGGATCCGTTGAACAAGGAAATAATGGGAGCGATTTATGCTACAGAAGCTCTATTGGGAAGAGACAGGCACACCAGAAAATATAACACTGCAGTTCGAAAAGGCAGAATATAAAACACCAGAAAATGTTAAAACAGACCGGTTATATTGTTTTAATGTGCATAAAATTAGTTTGAGGAGGAGTTTGAATGGGGTTCAAGAGCGATATTGAAATTGCACAGGAAGCTGCGCCAAAGGACATTAGAGAGATCGCGGCTAAATTGGGTTTGAATGAAGAAAATCTGGATTTGTACGGAAAGTACAAGGCAAAGGTCGATATAAATCTGCTTCAGGAGAAGTCAGATAAAAGAGCAAAGCTTATTTTAACGACTGCCATCAACCCAACACCGGCAGGGGAAGGAAAGACTACTACCACTATAGGAGCGGCGGATGCCCTTTCGAGATTGGGCAAAAACGTATTGGTAGCTTTGAGAGAACCATCCCTGGGACCGGTATTTGGCGTAAAAGGCGGAGCGGCAGGAGGGGGATATGCCCAAGTTGTTCCAATGGAAGACATCAACTTGCACTTCACTGGAGATTTCCATGCCATCGGCGCAGCCAACAACCTTTTGGCTGCAATGCTCGACAATCACGTCTTTCAGGGAAATAATCTGGATATAGACGTAAGAAGAGTCGTGTGGCGAAGAGCCGTAGACATGAATGACAGGCAATTGAGGAATATCGTGAACGGGCTCGGAGGAAAAGCCCAGGGAATGCCAAGAGAAGACGGTTTTGACATTACGGTGGCAAGTGAGATAATGGCCGTATTTTGTCTATCCAGCGATATTATAGATCTAAAAAACAGATGCGCAAAAATAATAGTCGCGTACAATAGAAAAGGAGAGCCTGTAACAGCGGGAGATCTTAACGCACACGGCGCCATGGCGGCTCTTTTAAAAGATGCTTTGAAACCAAATCTGGTACAGACATTGGAAGGAACTCCTGCATTTATTCATGGCGGACCTTTTGCGAACATAGCACATGGATGCAACTCTGTTTTGGCGACAAAGTTCGCAATGAAGTATGCAGATTACGTAGTTACTGAAGCAGGATTTGGAGCTGATTTGGGGGCTGAAAAATTCATAAACATAAAGTGCAGGATGACGGATCTCAAGCCGGATGCGGTGATAATAGTGGCTACGGTAAAGGCTCTCAAGTACAATGGAGGAGTAGCAAAAACCGATTTGCAGGAAGAAAATTTAGTGGCTCTAGAAAAAGGACTTCCCAACTTGCTTAAACATGTGGAAAACATAACCCAGGTTTTTAAGCTACCGGCTGTAGTGGCTATAAACAGATTTCCGACAGATACAGAAGCAGAACTCAAGCTTGTTGAAGACAGATGCAGGGAGCTTGGAGTAAACGTCGCTTTGTCAGAAGTTTGGGGAAAAGGTGGAGCAGGTGGAGAGGCATTAGCTAAAGAGCTTATCAGATTGACACAGACTGAAAGCGATATGGAATTTGCATACGATGAGGAAGATTCAATAAAGGATAAGATCAGAAAGGTTGCACAAAAAATTTATGGAGCTGATGATGTCAGCTTTACAGGCAAAGCTGAAAAAGAGATTGCTAACTTTGAAAAACTCGGATTCAGCAAGATGCCTATATGCATGGCGAAAACACAGTATTCCTTAACTGACGATCAAACCATACTGGGAAGACCTACAGGGTTTACAATAACCGTTAGAGATCTGACCGTATCTGCAGGTGCCGGGTTCATAGTAGTGCTGACTGGAGATGTCATGAAAATGCCTGGGCTCCCCAAAGTACCATCGGCTGAAAAAATCGACGTGGATGAAAACGGCGTAATATCAGGGTTGTTTTAAGACTGACTTATTAGATTCGGAGGTAGAGCATGAAAATGATAGATTATTCCTGTGTGAGGTTCATGGATGAGCTTGCATCGAAAAATGCAGTTCCGGGAGGAGGAGGAGCGGCCGCCCTCTCCGGTGCAATGGGCACTGCATTGGCAGGCATGGTATGCAACTTGACTACGGGGAAGAAAAAATATGCACAATATGAAGAGGATATTCAAAGAATCATGAAGGAAGCTGATAGGATTCAAAGAGCGCTCCTCGAAATGGTTGATCTGGATGCGGAGAACTTCCTTCCGCTGTCAAAGGCTTACGGACTTCCTAAAGAAACGGAAGAAGAAAAAAAACACAAGGAAGAGATTATGGAAAAATGTCTTGTTCAGGCATGCTCTGTACCGGTAGAGATAGTAAAAAAGTGCTATGAAGCCATTTTGCTCCATGAAGAGCTGGTAGACAAAGGCTCCATCTTGGCTATCAGTGATGTAGGGGTTGGAGTTCAGTGTCTAAGATCAGGAATAATCAGTGCCTGGTTGAATGTACAGATCAATATTAACTCAATAAAAAATCAGGCTTATGTATCAAAGGTGGAAAACGAAGTAAAGCCGTTGCTGTCAAAAGGGATTGAGATTTGCGACGATGTGTACAGCAAGGTGGACAAAAAGCTTGCTAAATAGAATCTGATTTAACGATCCTCCACTTAGCGGTGGAGGATTAAGTTTAAAATTAGTGTTAAAAAAAACACAAACTATTTGATTTTAGGAGGAATAAAATGAGTGAGTTGTTGAGTGGAAAGCTAGTAGCTGAAAGCATAAAGGAAGAGACGGTCAGGGCTGTAGAAGAGCTTAAGAAAAGAGGAGTAGAGCCCAAACTAAAGATAATAAGGGTAGGTGCAAACCCCAGTGACCTATCCTACGAAAGAGGAGCACTAAAGAGAATGGCCGGTTGTGATATAAAAACTGAGGTTTTAGAACTTGATAAAAGTATATCACAAGGCGACTTTATTGCCGAGTTGGAATTAGTGAACAAGGACGATTCGGTGCATGGAATATTGATTTTCAGACCTTTGCCCAAGCATATAGACGAAAATGTCGTAAAGTATGTCGTAGCTCCTGAAAAGGATGTGGATTGCTTTAGTCCTACCAATGTGGCTAAAGTCATGGAAGGAGATAGATCAGGCTTTGCTCCATGTACGCCTTCAGCGGTCATGGAAATACTTGGCCATTACAATATCGATTTGAATGGAGCCAATACCGTGGTGTTTGGAAGATCCATGGTTGTAGGCAAGCCTGTGAGCATGTTGCTTTTGAAAGAAAATGCCACAGTTACGATTTGCCATTCCAAAACAAAAGATCTTTCAAAGGTAGCTGCAGCTGCTGATATTTTGATCGTTGGGATTGGAAGGGCTAAGATGGTGAATTCTCAGTACGTTAAAGAAGGCGCAATAGTTTTAGATGTTGGAATAAATGTGGACGAAAACGGAAAACTTTGCGGAGATGTGGATTTTGAAGATTGCAAAAACAAAGCCGGCATGATAACACCAGTACCGGGAGGAGTGGGGTCCGTCACAACATCTGTACTAGCCAAGCATGTCATAAAGGCATGCAAGCTGCAAATCGGGTAATTTTAAAATGGCGTGAAGCAACAGCAAAAGAAGCTTTCAAGGCAGGGTGAGAAGCATGTTTATCGAAACGCACATGCATTTGACGTTAGACGGTATAGATTCAAAAAAATATAGGAATTTATTAAACGTCGATTCAAAAACTACTGAAAATATGTTAAGAAAAGTATTTGAATCATACAAATCCAGGGGGATATTTGCTATAAGAGATGGTGGAGACAACTTAGGACTACATGAGGTGGCTCGTTCAGTTGCCGACGAAGAAGGACTTATTTACAGGACGCCCATTTATGGTATATATAAAAAAGGTTATTATGGAAGCATCATTGGCAAGCCGGTGGAAGGACTGGATGAAATAAATAAACACCTTGATGATCTGGCTTTTAAAAAAGCTGATTTTATAAAGATTGTTTTAAGTGGGATGATATCCTTCAAAGAGTATGGAAAGGTTGGAGGAGTGGGGTTTAATAAAAATGAATTTGATTATTTGGTCAAAAAAGCCCAAGATCTATCTCTTCCTGTAATGGTTCATGCAAACTCTTTTCAAGGAGTACAAATGGCTGCTGAAGCCGGAGTCGATACCATAGAACATGGATATTACCTCAAGGATGAAAATCTTTGTGCCATGAAGGAAAAAAATATAATATGGGTTCCGACATTGGCTCCACTTGGGAATATACTATATTCTAACGATAAGCGATACAAAAATGTAAAAAACGTTATAAGAAGAATATTTGAGCAACAATGCAAAATGATTAAATCCGGCTATGATATGGGTGTTAAAATAGCTGTAGGAAGCGATGCGGGATCTTACAGGGTTTATCACGGATCTGGTTTTTTTGACGAGTTGATATATCTAAACAAGTCGGGAATAGGGAAAGAAGAGTTGATGAGGATTGCATACGAAAACGGAGTATCGGCTTTGAGGATATCCCAAAAAGAGATTGAGGCTGTAGAGGACAGGATTATAGACGAAAGTTAGGTGCAGAGATGGAAAAAAGCATGTTTTCCTGGTTTGGATTTTTTATGCCTATAAAAAGAAGGCTTGAACTGATTAAAAAAGTAGGTTTTGACGGAGTTTCACTATGGTGGGAAGATGAGATATCTCCCGAAATCGTAAAGAAAGAAGATATGCCAAGAATGGCTGTAGACAACGGACTTTTTGTAGAGTACATTCATGCACCCTATAGCGATGTAAACAACTTATGGACTAGGGATGAAAAAGCTAGAGAGAAAACTTTAGAGCGCTATTTTGGGTATATTGAGGATTGCCATAAACACGGCATAGGTACACTGGTAATGCATTGTAGCGATAAAGAAAATATCGGATTGGATATTGATGCCGGAATCAAAAGCTTTCAGGACTTGGCTGAAAATGCCAAAAGCGGGGATGTTAAAATAGCGGTAGAAAACACCAGAGACGCCAGTCTGGTGGACATGCTGCTGGAGGAGCTCAAGCTTCCAAATTTAGGCCTTTGCTACGACTCGTCACACGATTGGTTAACAGGTCAGACTAAAGGACAGCTGTTTGACAAATGGGCGGAAAGGACCTTTACAACTCATTTGTCTGATAACGATGAGTTAAAAGACAGGCACTGGCTTCCCGGTGACGGCCATGTAGATTGGAAGCTGCTCAGGGGAATTTATTCAAAATCCAATCTCCGCTCCTTGTCTATAGAGGTTACAGGAAGCTGCGAGCCCTTTGAGAACCCGGAGGATTTTTTATCTGCTGCTTATGAAAGACTGGAAAGGATTGCAGGTGGGCTATGAAAGTACTCTTGAATATGGTCAATCATAAAAGCAAACTAGACTGGTTTAAATGCGATTGGACTGACTTTGCTGACTTTCTTGAAGAGCAAAGAATGCACGGCTCCGAACTGATATTTCATGACGACTATGATACCGAAAAAATCCCGAAAGAAATAGCCGTGGGAATGCATTTGAAATACTGGCCTACCTGGCTGGATTTTTGGAGGGGCGATGCTTTGTCATTGGAAAGCCAGTTTATGGGCATGGATAATGCAGAGCTTTATTATGGGGGATCTTCACCAGATGCAATTATCGACCAGTATAAAAGAGAGTTTGATACTGCGAAAAAGCTTGAGGTTGATTACGCGGTCTTTCACGTTTCACACGTTGAAGTAGAACATGCCTTCACTTGGGATTTTACATATTCTGATGAAGAGGTGCTAGATTGCGCTGCAGAACTTGTAAATCGGGCAGCAGGTGAGAAATACCTTGGGTTTGACTTGCTCTTTGAGAACCTTTGGTGGCCGGGTCTGAATTTTAAAAATCCCGATAGCACCTTGGAGTTTATCGACAAGATAAAGTATCCACAAAAAGGGTTTATGCTGGATATTGGCCATTTAATGATAACCAACCCCGACCTTAAGACTTTGGATCAGGCTTGTGATTATATTCAAAACATGCTAGAAAGAAACAAAGCAGTATTGAAAATGATAAAAGGTATTCATCTTAATCAGTCCTTAACAGGTGATTACTTGAAGCAAAGCGTTGAAAGCAAATTAAACGTCATTAGAAGTGCTGATAGCTACTGGGATGTTTTGAATCTAGCAAGGGAGCATATCGGAAACATCGATACACACCTTCCTTTTATCAATCCCAGAATTAATGAAATCCTGGAACTGATAGACCCAAAGTACCTCGTTTACGAATTTTTACCTAAGGATAAATCGGAACTTAAAAATATGATTAAGATTCAAAACAAAGTTCTTGGAAGATAAGAATTAATTTGTTATAATCTGATTAATCGAATATTAGATTTAAGGTGCCCGGAAGGGAGAATAGGGAATCGGATTAAAATTCCGAGCGGACCCGCCACTGTAAGGAGGAGCGTGTGCATCAGCCACTGGAAACGGGAAGGAGCATAACTGCTGTGAGTCCAAGCCAGGAGACCTGCCTTAAATCTGTAAACGTAAATGATGGTAAAGTTTACGGTCTTGTTTGCATGGATGAGATCGTAAGCTTTTTTTATTCAACAAGCTTTCAAGGCAGAGTATTCAATAAAAACAACGGGAGGAAACACTATGTCGCTATTGAAAGAAACATTATTAAAAATCGAGCCTGTGGATAAGGAAAAAATGTCACAAGCCAGAGAGCATGTAGATGGACTGCTAAAGCCGGTTGGAAGTTTGGGAGTTTTGGAAAACATAGCTATACAAATAGCTGGAATCAACCCAGATATCCTAGGAGGCGAGCTTAAAAAAGCTGTACTGGTATTTGCTGCTGACCATGGTATTTGCGAAGAGGATATAACCAGTGCTCCACAGCCTGTGACCGCCCTTATGACTCACTTTATAGCAGAAGGAAAAAGCGGGGTGGGGGTTATAGCAAAAAAAGCTGGTGCAGAGGTTTTTGTTACAGATGTAGGAGTGAATGCAGAGATTACGAATCCCAAAGTCAGGAATAAAAAAATAAGGTTGGGTACAGGGAATATGGCTAAGCAGGAAGCCATGACCAGATTGGAAGCTGAAAAAAGCTTCGAGATAGGCATAGAAACTGCTCTAGAAATGATCAAAAACGGATATAATATACTTGCAACAGGCGAAATGGGAATAGGAAACACAACTCCCAGTTCCGCGATATTTTCAGTTTTAGGGTCGTTGTCCCCAGAAGAAGTCACGGGCATCGGGGCCAATCTATCAGAAGAAAAGCTGGTGAAAAAATCTAGTGTTATACGAGAAGCTATAGCATTGCACAATCCTGATCCAAAGGACCCACTGGATGTTCTTGCAAAAGTGGGCGGTCTGGAAATAGGGGCGATGGCAGGAGTCATGTTGGCTGGTGCAAGCATGAAGGTGCCCGTACTGATTGACGGCTTCATATCATCTGCAGCAGCTGCATTGGCAGTCGGACTCAATCCAGATGTTTATGATTATCTAATCTGTTCCCATAACTCGGCGGAAAAGGGTGCCAAGAAAGGACTGGAATTAATTGGGTTCAAACCCTTTCTTCATATGGACATGAGACTTGGTGAAGGCAGCGGTGCGGCACTGGCGTTCAATATAGTTGAAGCCGCACAGGGAATGTACAACGACATGGGTACATTTTCCCAAGCGGGAATCGACACTGTATGATACTGAAGCGATTGCAGCCTTTTTTTCATGGTTTCACGCAAGCAGGGTTATATACGACGCTAAAAATACTATTATTGCAAGTCGAAGTATGATAAAATATAGTCAAATGCGTGCAGGCTGAAATGAAAGGATTAGACAAATGAGATATAAAAAAGGCTTTGAGACAAAAGAAAACATCATAAGGGTTGCAAAAAAGATGTTTTATGAAATGGGATATACAAAATCAACTGTACAGAAAATTGCAGATAATGCTAATATTCCTTTGGGTTTGATACCTTATTACTTTAAGACCAAGGATAATATCGTCCTTGAAATTAATTCAAAGTTTTTCTTGGTTGTTTATGAATTTGTAAACAACAGACTCAATATCAAAAGAAATTCGTACCTTAAACTGTATATAGTGACATCGATATACTATGATTTGATACTAAGTGATACCCGAAACAGAAAGTTCTTTTATGAGGTATTAAGAAACAAGTCGAATTTCAGGTCTCTGAGCTTCAGTGTCGAAAGGATATACAAGATGATTGCCAAGGAGTTTGAACTCGATTATGACCAAAAGGATATAGACTGTATTATGATATCAGAGTTCGGAGCCAGAAGAGAGCTGCTTTTAAATTACTGCGAGGGAAACCTTGGCGTGGAATTAGAATATTTGCTAAAGAAGCTTTCTTCTCTTACCGGTAGACTTTTCGGCATCAATGGTGAGATAATTGACGATTATCATAATCAGTGCATGGAGTTTATGAAAGAACATGACTATAGTTATATAAAATTTTTAGCTTAAAAGTAACAGCCGCCCCATATATTCTTCGGGGCGGCTGATTTCATGACCGTTTATTTAAAGAAGTCCTTGCTTCGCCTATCATATAAAGGGAACCGACAAATAAGTAAGCTTCTTGAGAATCTGAGTTCAAAGCCAAAGCTGCGGCAGAATCGATGGATTCTAGTTCTTCGGCACTCATATTTAAATTCACCTTAATGTATTCCGCTAGCTCATGTGCGGGAAGCGCCCTTGGATTCACCGGCGTAACAGTAAAGAATTTCTTGGTAAATGGCGCGATTTCCTTAAGCATGGGACCGTAATCCTTATCTCCCAGAATCCCTATTACAACATTGATTTTTTTATTTAGGTACCTAGTAAGAGTCTTAGTCAAAGCTTCAAACCCGTTTAGATTGTGAGCGCCGTCTATGATAGTCAGAGGGCTTTCGGTTATGCGCTCGAAGCGTCCGGGGAAAACTATGGAAGACATTGACTTTCTGATTGCGTCTTTCGAAACAGCATATCCTTTTTCCGCCAGGATTTCTAGGGCAGTCAAAGCGGTTAAAGAATTAGTGACCTGGTGATCGCCAAGAAGGCTTAACTTAAATTCTAAATTTGAGAATATGCTGTTTTCTTTTGTATAAATAATAAATTGACCGTTTAAGTCAGCAGATTGCAGACTAATGTCAGATGCATTGGGCAGAATTAGGCAGGAGCCTGTTTTGTCCACCCTTTCTTTGACAACCTTCACGACTTCATCCCCTTGTGGATACAGCACTACTGTTGAGTTGTCTTTTATGATACCTGCTTTTTCAAATGCGATTTTTTCAAGGGTATCTCCAAGATACTGGGTGTGATCCATTCCTATTGAGGTTATGACCGAAACGACGGGTGTCGGGATTACATTCGTAGCATCGAAGCGGCCCCCCATGCCTACTTCAAGCACTACGATGTCTACATTTTCATTTGAGAAGTATTCGAATCCTATTGCAGTGACAAGTTCAAATTCCGAAGGTGAGGGATGACCTTCCGCCAACATTTGATCTACGGCAGATTTCACCTTGGATGTGACCTTTGCAAGTCTTTCTTTGGGTATCTGATTGCCGTCTATTTGAATTCTCTCAGTGAATTCCTCGAGATATGGAGATATGTATAGTCCGGTTTTATAGCCGCTTTTTGTCAAAGCGTTGCTTATCATGTGGCTGGTTGATCCTTTGCCGTTGGTTCCAGCTATGTGAACGTATTTCAGATTCTTGTGGGGATCGCCTAAATATTTTAGCAAAAGAGTTATGTTGTCTAGACCCAGTTTGATGCCAAACATGTAAGTGCCATGGATATATTCAAGTGCCTGCTGATAGTTCATTGATGATGCTCCTTTCGGTTTTATGTATTCAATCTACGGGGTTCTCTACTGAATATGGTTTTATAAATTGCCATTTTGTTTCTGCTGTGATTATAGCTATGAATATGATTGCGCATCCTAAAATCATCTTGGGGGAGAATGCATCTCCAAGAAGAAGAATAGCCATGACGCTTCCGAAAAAAGACTCCAATGAAAGCAGGACAGCAGCGTGGGTGGAGCTTGTGTGCTTTTGAGCTGTGTTTTGAAGCAAAAAAGCTAAAAAAGTACTAAAAACCCCTAAAAAAACTACGTCCGTCAAGTAGGATGTCGGCATGGAAAAAGCCTGTTCTCCCGTGGAAAGCCTCCACAAAGCCGACATGAGAAAAGTAGTCGCAAACTGAATGATGGTCAATTTTATCGGATTGTAGAATTTGGAAAAAAAGCCAATTGAAAGTATGTGGCATGCAAAGAAAAATGCGCATACCAGGGTCAGGACATCTCCCTTGTTCAAGAACATGGAGTTTTGAAAGTCCAAAGTTAAAAATGCTATCCCCGCAAACATCATAATTGCAGCTGCTAGGTTGTATGCATCAGGCTTTTCTTTTTTTATCAGCCAATAAATCCAGGGAACCATGATTACATTGGTGCCTGTTAAAAATGCCTGTTTGCCTGCTAATGTATACTGGAGGCCTGCTGTTTGAAATGCAAATCCTAAAAACAAAAAAACTCCTATCATCCCACCTGCTTTTATGTCATTAAAGCTTAATTCTAACGCTTTTTTATGGAAGACGACAAAAGATATCAAGGTTGCAAGGCCGAAACGTATTATCATAATGTCTGTAGGGGAAAAATTTGAAAGAGCGTTCTTTGTGGCAACAAACCCACTTCCCCAGACAAACGCCGTTAAAATCAATCCCAAATCCGCAAATAATATTTTTTTGTTGTTCATATGTTCATTCTCCTAACTTTAAGTCAAAAATAATTATATCAGAATTCATTCTCCAATAACAGTTGATTAATATCACTGTTTTTCACATGAATAAAAAAAAGTTATGAAAAACGTTTACTTCGTGTTAGAATAACTCTAGAGGTATTGAGTATGCTTAAATTAGATAAAAAAGAAATCGATAAGGTTTTAGAATTGTTGAAAACAGAATATGGAAATGCAGGACCGATGCTTGACTTTACCACTCCCTTCGAATTGTTGATAGCTACTGTACTCTCAGCTCAATGCACGGATATAAGGGTAAACATAGTCACCGAAAAGCTTTATAAAATGGCAAATACCCCGGAGGGCATTTTGAAGTTGGGAGAGAAAAAGCTTCAGGATACAATAAAAAGCTGTGGATTGTACAAGACAAAGGGCAAAAACATACTATCGCTGTGCAAAATACTGATAGAAAAGCACGATTCCAAAGTGCCCATGGATATGAACGGGCTTACAGCACTTCCGGGAGTTGGCAGAAAAACAGCGAACGTGGTTATGAGCAATGCCTTTGGAGTACCGGCTATAGCAGTTGATACCCACGTCTTTAGGGTAGCAAACAGAATAGGATTAGCCTGTTCTAAAAACGTATTGTCAACTGAGAAAGACTTAATGGAAGTCATACCCAAAGCGATTTGGTCCCAGGCCCATCATTGGTTGATCTTTCATGGAAGACAAATTTGCAGCGCAAGAAACCCAAAATGCGTCGAATGCTTTTTAACGAATTATTGCCTATACTATCGTGAGGGGTGATGGAGATGAAGATTAAGAAAAGATCTGCAGTTTTGATTATTGCTGTTTTGGCGCTAGGTTTGCTCTTGGTATTCATGCCGATGATGTCAGATCCTTTTGTCAGTATGTCATTCAAAGGGATGATTGTGTTTTCAAGCATATTGCTCGTTGCAGTGTTCGCAAAAGTCTTGATTTTTTCATTTTTAGAAACTGAAGACAAGACAGGAAATGATGAAGCATCAGGTTTTTAAAAAAGTCGGTGAAAAGGATTACAACGATTTTGAAAGATATAATCCTCATTCGCCTGGTATTGTGTAATATTGGTCGTTATGGTAACATTAAATATACAATTTAATAAATGTAGTAGTCAAGGTGTTAATACTTAATAGGGAAAGTGGTTAAAATCCACTACAGCCCCCGCTACTGTGAGTGTGGACAAAAGTTCTAATATCCACTGTCTTAATTGATGGGAAGGAGAACTAAGGATGAAGCACAAGTCAGGAGACCTGCCTCGACAATTTATTTACCTACGGAGGGGAGGATTGCGAAGTCTGTGTTTTTTGGAAACCTTCTCAGCTTGCGGCTGGGATTTTTTTGTTTGTGCATAAGATATTAAAAACCAAATTAAAGGAGGCGCAATAAATGAGGAAATTAAATAAATCATTAGTGTTATTTTTGGCATTTGCAATGCTGATAAGCTTTGCTGCATGTAGCAATTCTGAGGGAGGCGATCAAACAGGAGGATCGTCGGATAGCATTTATCCCTTGACTATAACGGATGATCTTGGCAATGAAGTCGTAATAGAATCTGAGCCTGAAAAAATAGTATCTGTTGCTCCGAGCAGTACGGAAATAATATTTGAATTGGGATTAGGGGAAAAATTAGTAGGCAGAAGCGAGTTCTGCAACTATCCTGAAGAAGCTGCAGAAGTTGAAGTGGTAGGTGGATTTTCGGGACCAAACACTGAACTTATCTTGGAGCTTGAGCCGGATGTGCTGTTCGCAGCGGGTTCAGTTCCTGAGGAAGAAAAGGCTTTGCTAGAAGGGTCTGGCATCAAAGTCATAGTATACAATCCTGAAGATATAGACGGCGTATTAAAAAATATTGAGTTGACGGGCAAGGTGCTAAACGTTTCAGAAACAGCTTCAGACATTGTGGAAAGCTTGCAGGCAAAAAGACAAGAAATAGTGAGCATGGTGTCAGGAGAAGAAGCGAAGCGGGTATTTATAGATCTAGGGAGCTTCATATCCGCAGGAAGCGGGTCATTCATAGATTCAATTCTTTCTGAGCTTGGAGCTGAAAATGTAGCTGCAAAAGGCGAGGGGCAGTGGCCTACCCTTACATTAGAGCAGGTTGTGGACGCAAATCCCCAAGTATACATTTCCCTATACCCTACGATTGAAGAGCTCAACGAAACTCCGGGGCTAAGTGAGGTTTCTGCATTCCAAAACGATCAAGTAGTGGTCATACCCTGGGGTATTGAAGAACACGATTTCGTTCAAAGGCCTGGACCTAGAGTCATTCAAGGTCTGGAATTATACGCAGAGATAATATACCCTTCGTTATTTGAATAAATCGATCCAGGGGCGCTGTTTTTGCGTCCCTGGATTTTAAAACTTCAATATTTATAAAGACAAGATAAAGGTGGCAGATACAAGTGAAAAAGTTATCCAATAAAAAACTTGCAATGTTAGTGTCGATATTGTGTTTTACCGTGGTGATATTCTCTACAACTATAGGTATAGCAGATATAAGCTTTGTTCAGACCATAAAGATCCTGCTGAACAGGATTTTGTTAATGGATATCGATATGGAAGGCATCAAGCCATCTGCATCCGCTATCATTTGGCTCATAAGATTTCCGAGGTCACTGCTTGCTTTTTTCGTAGGAGGCTCTTTGGCGATCTGCGGAGTTTCGTATCAGAGCATTTTCAAAAATCCCATGGCGGATCCTTATATCCTAGGTGTTTCATCAGGAGCTGCATTGGGTGCTACTGTGGGGATTGTGGCCAGGCTGGAGTTTTACATCTTCGGACTGAATGCAATATCCATACTGGCATTTATAGGTGCGACAGGATCGTTGTTTTTGGTGTACAACATATCGAGGGTAGGGAAAAAAGTACCTGTAAACACCCTTCTTCTAAGTGGCATAGCAATCGGTCAGTTTCTATCTGCAGCAATATCCCTGATGATGGTTTTCGCCAATGATATGCACCGGATAATATTTTGGACCATGGGCAGTTTCAATGCAAGAAGCTGGAGCCAGTTGATAATGGTCCTGCCTTATGCGCTCATAGGTTTTGCAGTGATATTTTCCACCCAAAGGGAGATGGATATCATGCTTTTGGGAGAAGATACAGCAGCCCAATTGGGGGTTGATACTGAAAGGCTAAAAAGGAAAATACTCGTTACTACAGCACTTGTTACAGCAGCTTCTGTAAGCGTGACAGGTATCATAGGTTTTGTAGGCCTTATAATTCCCCATATAGTAAGGATATTTACGGGACCGAAGCACATCTACCTTATTCCCTACTCCTTTGTGACTGGAGGGATTTTTATGATATTGTGCGACACGCTGGCAAGGTCGATGATCAGCCAGGAAATACCTGTGGGCATAATTACGGCGCTTTTTGGTGGACCTTTTTTTGTATACCTCTTGAAACAAAGAAAAACAGGGGGATTATGATATGATTACTCAACTTTCTCTAGAAAATATAACAGTGGCTTATGGCGAAAAAACTGTGCTCGAGAACTTGACCATAGAAATCAACCAAGGAGAATTTGTAGGAATAATAGGCCCCAACGGCTCGGGTAAATCTACATTGATAAAAGCGATTACAGATATAATTGATATTAAAAATGGAAAGATAAGTATCGACGGAAAAATCAACAGTAAGCTCAGCAGAAAAGAAAGGGCAAGGCTTGTGGCAGTGGTTCCCCAAGAGTTTAATGTGGATTTTGAATTTAATGCTTTCGATATCGTGATGATGGGCAGAAACCCTCATGTTTACAAAGACAATAAAAATCCCTCCAAGGATTACGATATCGTTAACGAAGCGATGCTCATGACAAATACTTGGCACTTCAAAGACAGGTTCTTCAACCAACTCAGCGGCGGGGAAAGGCAAAGGGTGATAATAGCCAGAGCCATAGCGCAACAGTCTAAGATAATACTGCTAGATGAACCCACTTCTCACTTGGACATCCATCATCAGCTTGAAGTGCTGGAGTTAGTAAAGATGCTCAACAAGAACAGAAACGTTACGATACTAGCAGTTCTTCACGACATAAACATGGCGGCCAGGTTCAGCGACAGGCTCATATTGTTAAATGACAAAAAAGTCATTGTAGATGGAACACCGGAACAGGTTATTGATGAAAAATATCTTGGCAGAGTCTACGAAATGGAGATGCTGGTACGTAGAAACAAGATGCTATCTACCAAGGAAGTGGTTCCGATACGGGTGATCAAAGGCAAGACCGAGCTAGCGAGAACTAGAATACATGTAATTTGCGGCGGAGGAAGCGGCGAACAGATACTGGAAAGCCTTAATTCCAAAGGTTTTGAAGTTACCTGTGGGGTAGTGAATAAAGGTGACAGCGATTGGGATATAAGCAAAATGATAGGAATCTATTGTGTGGAATGCAAACCTTTCAGTGAAATAGATGATAAAAGCCATTTAGAAAATATTGAGATGGTAAAAAGAGCAGATTATATTTTGGTGACCGACGTGCCATTCGGTCTGGGGAATCTAAAGAACTTGGAAGCTCTTTTTAATACTGATAGCCCGATTTACATAATCAAGGGACAGGGGCAGTTTGACTATGCTGAAGGTGCCGCAGAAAGCATATTGGAAAAGCTAGAAAAAACAAAAGAAATCGAATATATAAAAAGCTATAAGGAGTTTTTGAAAGCGATCGGCAAAGGGGAATAGCGAAATGAGAAAACCAAGTATAATGTTTCAAGGGACAGGTTCGTCAGTGGGCAAGAGCATCCTGACGGCAGGAATATGCAGGGTTTTAAAGAATAGAGGCTTGAATGTTGCGCCTTTTAAATCTCAGAACATGGCATTGAACAGTTTCATAACGGCAGACGGAAAAGAGATGGGAAGAGCCCAGGTAGTACAGGCGGAAGCTGCTGGGATAGAACCAAAAGTGCATATGAATCCCATTTTGCTTAAGCCTTCTTCAGACGTAGGGGCTCAAGTAATATTAATGGGTGAAGTCTATAAAAATATGGATGCCAGAGAATACCATGCATATAAGCCGAAACTTAAGAAGCTTGTAAAAAGCGCCTATGAGATGCTGGAAAGGGAATATGACTGCATTGTTATTGAAGGGGCAGGTAGTCCTGCTGAAATCAACCTAAGGGAAGACGACCTGGTAAACATGGGGATGGCAGAGCTTTGTGATTGTCCTGTAGTGTTAATTGGAGACATAGACAGGGGTGGCGTCTTTGCCTCTATATACGGAACATATATGCTCCTGGAAGATAGTGAAAAGGAGAGGATAAAGGGGTTTGTGATCAATAAATTTAGAGGAGATATCACCCTGCTCACTTCAGGAATAGAAATGTTGGAGGAAAAGATAGGCATACCTTGTCTCGGCGTAGTCCCTTATTTTAGGCATCACATAGACGACGAGGACAGCGTTTCTCTCAGGTTTGGAGAGAAGAAAAATAAAGATGTAAAAATCGGAGTATTAAAACTTCCCCACATATCAAATTTTACAGACTTTACTCCTTTTGAGATGGAAGAGGACGTAGAAATAAGATACATTAAAAGCAGTTATGAATTTAAAGACATTGATTTTTTAATAATTCCGGGCAGCAAGAATACCATCGAGGACATGATATACCTTAAAGAAACCGGAATGAGGGAGCAGGTGTTAAAGCTGCATAAAAAGGGAGTGCCGATATTTGGGATATGTGGAGGGTATCAGATACTGGGGAAAAAGATCATTGATTATGGCAATTATGAATCCCGAGTGAATGAAATAGAAGGACTGGGACTCATAGATTCGATTACTACAATATTCCAAGGGAAAAGAACGGAGCAAGTAAATGGAAAGCTATGTTTCGATTATTTTGGGAATAAGCTAAGGGACACAGTAACGGGTTACGAAATACATATGGGAGTAACAGAGTTAAAAGAAGACACAAATCCCATGCTGATATTGAGCACTGGGGAAAGGGAAGGTGCGGTTAAAGGCGGTGGACTGGTTTCAGGCACGTATCTTCATGGCATTTTCGACAATGAAGAACCTAGAAAGACTATTTTGAATTCCATAAGAAAAGATAAAGGCGTTGAAAACGGAAAGGCTGCGGAGAGTTTTTCCCAGTTCAAGGAAAGGCAGTACTCTCAGCTGGGTGAAGTATTAGAGAGAAGCTTGGATATAGATAAAATAATTGGAATAATGAAAGGGTAGCATATGGGGAAAATTACTTTGGTAACCGGAGGGGCAAGAAGCGGGAAAAGCACTTTTGCCGAGAACAGAGCTAGAGAAAAGGAAAAAGTCGCATATGTAGCAACTTCCATACCTTTTGATGAGGGAATGGCTCACAGAATAAAGAAGCACAGGGAGCAAAGGCCTAACAGCTGGATAACGGTGGAAAAGCACAAGGATTTTAACAGCTTGACGTTAACGCCTGAAATAAAAGATTGTGGTCTTTTCCTTGTTGATTGCCTGACAGTTATGATCACGAATTTGATGTTTTACAGTGGTCTTGATTTTGACACATGCTCCCATAAGCAGGTGGATGATTTGGAGCTGGAAATTAAAAAAGAGGTGGACAGCCTTTTAAATCTTGCATTAGACAAGGACATGATCATAGTAACAAATGAACTGGGCATGGGATTGGTACCCGCGTACAAAATGGGAAGCTATTTTCGGGATATAGCCGGAAGGATGAACCAGCTAGTGGCCCAGAGGGCTGATGAAGTATATTTTATTGTGAGTGGAATAGAAATCAAAATCAAGTAGGTGGTATGATGAGAAAGTTACTCATAGCAATAGGCTTTTACACAAGGATACCAGTGAACTTTAAAAAAGAGGTCACAACAGACGAATTCTACAGCTCGATGAGGCTTATGCCGCTTGTGGGAGTCATAATCGGAGGCCTGATGTATGCCGGGAGCATTCTCTTGGAAAGATATGATGCTGATGTAAGGGGATTGAGTCTTTCGGTTTTTTATATAATGCTGACAGGTGGACTTCATATAGATGGCTATATGGATAGTTTAGACGGGCTTATGAGCAACAGAGATAAAGCTAAAGCCCTTGAAATTATGAAAGACAGCCGGGTTGGAGCTTTTGGCGCATTGGGAATTATAGTGCTCTTTGCCGTTTATGTGGTTTTCATGAAGCATTCACAATCGGAAGTGCTATTTTTAATGCCCATCGCTGGAAGGTGTTGCGGGCTGGTTTCGGCAGGGATGACTTCGTATGCAAGGGAAAGCATGGATTTGGGAGGAAGGTTCGTAGAAGAGACGAAACTATGGCATGGGGCAGCTGCGATATCGATTTGCGGGGTAATTGCAGCCTTGATTAACACTGCCTACTTAGTGCCTTTGGCCGTTACATTATTAATTGCCGCTTCCATGATCAAATGGATAGAAAGAAAAATTGGTGGAACTACCGGGGATACTACAGGTATGATCATCGAGATGGCTCAAGGAGTGTTTTTAATATCGGCTTATTTCCATCTCGGATGAAGGGGGCTTTGGTGAATGAAATTTTATATGGTTAGACACGTTGAGACTACCGGAAACATTGAAAATCGATTTGCGGGCATAACTGAAACAGGATACACTGAGAATGGCCTCAGACAGTTTGAGGTGCTTACAAAGAAGCTTGCTGAAGATTTCGAGTTTGATAGCATATATTCAAGCCCCATATCAAGGGCGAAAAAAATTGCATGTGCTGTAGGCAAACAAATCAGTCTGAAAGTGAATTTAGTCCCTTCCCTATCTGAAATGAACTTTGGAATATTTGAAAACCGAACTTTCAACGAAATCCAATCAGAAGACAACCATCATTGGAATAAATGGAATGAAGATTACGTCAATTATCAGATACCTGAAGGAGACAGCCTGGCTGTCTTTCACAAGAAGGTTTCCGATTTTGTGGACAGGATAAAACATCAACATGGCGCTTCCCTTGTGGTGTGCCATGGCGGGACTATACAGAGCATGGTGACACACCTTTTAAATCTTGAAATTGAAAAGAGGTGGAACTTTCATATTCCTTTGGGCGGAATGGTAGAGATAGACTATGAAAATGATTTTGGAGTAATTAGAAATTTGATGAAATTGGTGGAATAGACAGGCAGATGGACCGCTTGTCTATTTAATATTTTATAAAGAGAATGAAAAATACTTAGCAAGGTGTTAATATATCTTAACTTTTGCAGCAAAGCAGATAAAAAACACCCTTGAACACACTGGGAATAGTGCGTTTCAAGGGTTTCTTTTTTTACGTTTTTTTGTAGGGTAATAGCCTTATTTTTTTGTCTCTGAAAT
>Ga0334893_1000371_pt1 | contig 65113 bp, 64 predicted proteins | sample GraSluR3_MG_5_FD_207218 | JGI IMG/M metagenome (GOLD analysis project Ga0334893, IMG submission 207218) | Sludge microbial communities from methane-producing bioreactor in Wageningen University, Netherlands - Granular Sludge_09_05-R3 | ecosystem: Engineered > Bioreactor > Anaerobic >...
CGACCAATGATGGTTTCAAAATATCTGAAAAGGATTTGGAATTGAGAGGTCCAGGAGAATTTTTCGGTACAAGACAGCATGGCATTCCGGAGCTTAGGATTGCAAATCTTATCAGGGATATTGAAATATTGAAGGCTGCTCAGAATGAAGCAATCAATATTATCTCAGAAGAGGACTGGGATATGGGTGAAGAGTACAAGGAAATAAGAGAAAGTATCAATGGTTTATTTTACAATGGATCGGATGAAATTATATTCAATTAGGTTTTAATATGGTAAAATCTGTGATAAAATGTTACCAAAAGTAGGTGATTAGTAGTGCGAGTAATATCGGGAAGCAGAAAGGGTCATAAGTTAATAGCTCCCAAAGGTAACTCTGTAAGGCCTACAGAGGACAGGGTCAAGGAATCACTGTTTAACATTTTGTCCCCGCTAAAAAAAGAGTCAATGGTATTGGACTTATTCGCCGGCAGCGGAGGGATAGGGATAGAATTTTTAAGCAGGGGTTCAAAAAAAGTGTACTTTGTAGATAGGAATACTGATAGCATCAGAGCCATTAAAAAGAACCTGGAGCACACCAAACTGATGGATTGCTCCGAGGTGATAAAGGGAGATGCAAGAGGTGTAATAAAGCAATTTAAACTAGACCAAATGGTGTTTGACTACATTTACATTGACCCACCGTATGCAGAAGTGGAGTTGTTTCATAAGATACTTCAGCTAATTGCTGATGGAGGCATACTATCACATGATGGAATGATAATTGTGGAACATGACAAGTCCATGTTGTTGAGCAAAAACTATGGAGATATTGAGATGTTTGACAACAGAAACTATGGAAGCAAGGAAATGACCTACTACAGAAATAAGGGAGTGACAGTATGAGAGTGATTTATCCAGGCAGCTTTGATCCGGTTACAAACGGCCATCTTGACATTATTCAAAGATGCTCTGAAAGGTTTGACCAGGTAATAATTTCTGTACTGAAAAATACTAAAAAAAACAGCGTATTTACAGTTGAAGAACGAATACATTTGCTGAAGGAATCCACAAAAGATCTAAAAAACATTGAAATAGATTCATTTTCCGGTCTGCTGACAGATTACTCCAGGAAGAAGGGTTGCAGTACAATAATTAGAGGGCTTAGGGCAGTTTCAGACTTTGAATACGAAATGCAGTTGGCACTTATCAATAGAAAAACCTATCCTGATCTTGAGACACTATTCATGGTTTCATCAACGGGAGTTTCATTTTTAAGCTCTTCACTTGTAAAGGAAATAGCATCCTTTAATGGTGAGATATCATGCTTTGTACCAAAGGTTGTGGAAGAGGCATTAAGAGAAAAATTCAAAAGGGGGGCTCGTTAATGGATTTATTGAACTTGATTGATGAGGTTGAGGATATTGTTGAAGCAGGAACAGGAGTACCACTTACTGGAAAGGTTATGATAGATAAAGACGAATTGCTTGATATTATTAAGGAAATTAGAATCAAGCTTCCAGATGAAATAAAACAGGCTGCATGGATCAAGGAAGAAAGACAAAGGATAATTGATGAAGCTCAAAAAACATCAAATGCCATGATTAGTGAGGCTGAGAATAGGCTTGAAGAGCTAATAGATAGAGAAGAGGTTATCAAGCAGGCTAACCAAAGGGCAGAGGAAATACTCAAGAGAGCTGAATTGAGTTCTGAGGAGATAAGGAACGGTGCTCTTGAATATGCTGATGAGCTACTTTATGAGGCGCAAGAAAATTTTAAGGAATTGATTCAGTTGCTCAATGACAATAGGAAAGAATTGAGAAGTAAGGAATAGAAAAAGAACCCTCCTATAAACGGTGGGTTCTTTATTTGACTATATATGGACTGATTTTGAAATCCATATTTTTTAAAGGCTTATTTAGATTCAAGCCAAAAAAGTACAAATCCGTGGCGAGGATATCCATCTGGAGCATTTTTCTGTGCACGGGAAGGAGTTTTGGAATTGAATCAGTTAGTTTATTTAGTATCTCAAGATTTGAGTTATCCTTAATGGAATTAATTATCTGAAAACCTTTATGGTTGCTTCCTAGTATCCTTAAGTATCCAGGATCTAAGGAATACGATTCAAGGATATTCTTTTTGTCTAAATTTGCAAGCAAATGAATTAGAAGCCTTTGTATTCTGGTTTCCGTATAACGCTTAGTTGAAATCAATTCAATCAGCTCAAAAACATCCGAAGTATTTTCCGATAGATTCTTAATTCTGTTCTCAAGTCCTATTTCAACATCAAAATATTCTGCGATTATCTCGGGTTTCAATACACATAGGAGATAATTGATTGCATGCGAATAGTTCTCCAATCCATTTACACATCCATACCTCTGGATGAAATTTAGAATAGCTTGGTAGGATGCTTCAGGAAGTAGACCTGCAACTGATTCAACACCCCTTGTCTTTATTGATTGCCTTATTGCAGTTGCTGAAGCTATGCTGCTCCTGATTTCCCGGTCCTTGTAATCATCTCCTTGTCTCTGGAAAGTCAAGGGTATAATGGATGAGTTTAATCTTCTCAAGGATTTCAGATACTCAATTCCAAGAATATTATTTGACTCCTTGAGTATTTCAGCTGCATTGGGTATTCTAATCTCGTTGGATTCCATATAATCCTCTAGGGCCAGAGATCTTGATACGGAGAAGGAATTGCCTCTATTTAGATGCTCTCTTAGATAGTACTTAAAAAGTGATGGCTCTTCATCCAATATCATTGCAATATCATTTAGCTGATTTACATTGCCTGATTCACTGCCAAAGACCAGATAGTCAACAATCCCCATTGATTCAAGGATTCTGGTGGCACCTGAGGCAAAGAGCTCAGCAGTCTGTACAGCATAGGAAAAAGGCAACTCAACAACAAGGTCAACACCATTTTCTATTGCCATTTCAGCACGTGTCCATTTGTCAACGATTGCGGGTTCGCCTCTTTGAACGAAAGATCCACTCATAACAGCAACCAGATGAGACGCTCCAGTTAGCTCTCTAGTTTTTTCTATGTGTAATCTATGTCCGTTGTGGAAAGGATTGTATTCAGTTATTAAACCAGCTACCTTCATAACCTTGGTCACCTCTTGCTTTCATGTTTGTTTGACTCTGTGTTTATAATTTAATAATATGTGGTTCATTACTAAAAATAATAACACTACATCTAAACATAAACAAATAAAATTTCACTGGTCAGCTTTTATATAGAAATGGAAAATGCAATTATTCAGTGATCAAAGATTTGTTTGAGCCTGTTTTGGTTTCTTCTGTTGATTTTTTAACACAAATATAATACTATTGAGTTAGAAATATTGTTAGGAGGTCTGTAAATGAAAATTTTAGTAATGAACTGTGGTAGTTCTTCTCTGAAATATCAGCTGATTGATATGCAGGGAGAGAAGGTAATGGCAAAGGGTCTTGTTGAAAGGATAGGAATAGAGGGCTCGAAAATTAAACACGATACCACTGGTAAAGAAAGAGTAGTAATTGAGGAACCTATGAAAGACCATAAAAAAGCAATCGAACTAGTGCTTCAGGTTATCGTTGACAAGGATCATGGAGCAATTGAATCCATGGACGAAATAGGAGCAGTAGGTCACAGAGTTGTACACGGTGGGGAAGATTTCGCAAGCTCAGTTATCATCGACGAGGCAGTTATGGATGCTCTTAACAGAAATATTGAGCTGGCTCCATTGCATAATCCGCCAAACATCATGGGAATTGAAGCATGTAAGGAATTGATGCCCAATACACCTATGGTGGGAGTGTTTGATACAGCTTTCCATCAAACCATACCTGCAGATAACTACATTTATCCAATACCTTATGAGTACTATGAAAAATACAAGATCAGAAGATATGGATTCCATGGAACCTCTCACAAGTATGTTTCCATTAGGGCTGCAGAGCTTATGAACAAGGATATCAAGGACCTGAACATAGTAACATGTCACCTAGGCAATGGATCCAGTGTAACGGCAATTGAAGGTGGAAAATCTGTAGACACGAGCATGGGCTTCACACCACTTGAAGGTCTTGCAATGGGAACAAGATCAGGTGATATAGACCCTGCAATAATTCCATTCCTGATGGACAAGGAGGGCATGTCATTTGATGAAGTTAACAACATGCTGAACAAAAAATCAGGTGTACTAGGGATATCAGGATTGAGCAGTGACTTTAGAGATCTTGAGATTGCAGCTGAAGAAGGCAATGAGAGAGCTGAGCTTGCTTTGAAGGTATTTACCAACAGAGTAAAGAAATACATTGCAGCATATGCAGCTCAAATGTGCAGAATTGACGTACTTGTTTTCACAGCTGGAATTGGTGAAAATTCAGATGTCATAAGAAGAATGGTATGTGAAGGACTTGAATGCCTAAACATAAGAATTGATGATGAGCTGAACAATGGAGTTAGGGGTAAGGAAGCAGTACTTAACAAGGACCTAACAAGCGCTACTATCATGGTTATTCCAACCAATGAAGAACTAATGATAGCTAGAGATACCTTGGGTTTGGTCAACGAAAGATAGTAGTTGACAAAGATGTCACTCATATATATAATAGTAGTGTTAGTCTAAGAGGTGACAACTATGAAAATTGATTTATCAGATTTTCTTGATAGTGGAAAGCAAGTTATGAGTTTTTCATTTGACCTGTCCAAGGAAGTGTTTCCAAATGAAGATGTTTCGTCAATTGAAGACCCTATACATATAGAGGGGAACCTCTATAGGGTGGATGGCGAAATACTCATAGAAACTAAAGGTAGATACCTTTACCAGGCACCTTGTGACAGATGTCTTGCTGAGAGCAGCAATGAAATAAGTTTCAAGGCTTCAGGAAAATTGATGGAAGAAGAATCAGGGAACAACATTGAAGATGAGGAATCTGATGAGGTAGTTTACTACAGGGACATGTATGTAAATCTCGATGATTACATCTGGAATCAAATAGCCAGTTCCCTACCGATGAAATTTTTATGCAGCGAGGATTGCAAAGGTTTGTGTCAAAAATGTGGGAAAAACCTTAATGAGGGACCATGTGACTGCACAGTTGAAACTGGTGATTTGCGATTCGAAAAGTTAAGGGAACTTTCTCTAAATGATTAAGGAGGTGTTTTAAATGGCAGTACCAAAAAGGAAAACTTCTAAAGCCAGAAGAGACAAAAGAAGAGCGTCTTCCTATAGACTTAATAAAACCACAGTTGTTGAATGTCCGCAATGTCATGAGCCTAAACAACCACATAGAGTTTGCAGAAGCTGTGGCTATTACAAGAGCAGGGAAGTAATTGTAGTCGAGTAAACAAGAAAGATAGTGATTAGCTTCACTATCTTTTTTTTATGTGCTAAAATGGATATAATAGGTATACTTGAATTTATCAGGGATACAGCCAATAACTATAAATGAGGGATAGGTATGAGAATTATTGTAGATGGAATGGGTGGGGACAATGCACCCGAAGCCATTGTAAAGGGAGCAGTTGAAGCAGTCAATGAATATGGTATAGACATCCTAATCGCTGGCGGAGAGGATGTTATCAAGGAGGAGTTGGAGAAGCATTCGTACCCAGCAGAAAAAATTCAGATTTTGGATGCACCTGAAATTATTACCAACGATGATAATCCAACACTGGCCATAAGAAGAAAGAAAAACAGTTCAATGGTCAAAGGCATGCAGGCACTTGCAGATGGAGAAGGCGATGGCTTCATATCTGCAGGGAATACAGGTGCGCTGCTGGCAGGTGGGATTTTTGTAGTCAAGAGAATTCAGGGCATCGATCGTGCAGCATTGACTGTACTTTACCCAACACTTAGAGGGGCGTCACTATTGGTCGATGCAGGGGCAAACATGGATACAAAACCAGAGTATCTTGAACAATTTGCCATGATGGGATCCATTTACATGGAAGAAGTAATGGGAGTTAAGGAACCTAGGGTAGGGTTAGTAAATGTCGGAGCTGAAGAAACTAAAGGAAATCAGCTTGCCAAGGATACATTCATGGCTTTGAAGGGTTCAAATATTAACTTTATTGGGAATATAGAGGGCAGAGACCTGCCATATGGAGCAGCTGATGTGATGGTCTGCGATGGTTTTGTAGGCAATGTAGTTCTTAAGCTGACCGAAGGTATGGCTTCATCAATATTTTCAATCCTGAAGGAATCATTCATGGCTGATACCAGATCAAAGCTTGGGGCACTTCTTCTTAAACCGCAGCTTAAGAGGATGAAAAAACGTCTAGATTACAGAGAATACGGAGGAGCACCCTTGCTTGGTACAGTTAAACCAGTGGTGAAGGCTCATGGAAGTTCAGATTATTATGCGTTCAAGAATGGTATCGGTCAATTGAAGACCTTTATTGAAAGCGACGTCATAGGTAAAATAGAGAATAAGAAAAGCATATAATGATGAGGAAAGGAAGTTTTTCTTGAATAAGATGTACAAGGTTATCACGGTACAGTTAAGTAGTAACTTACTATTAGATATTAAACATAAAAATGGAGGATTAATATGATCACACAGAAGATAATAAACATTATTACAACACAGTTCAACGTTCCTGAAAAGGATATAAACATGGAAACATCTTTTAGGGATGACCTGAACGCTGATTCACTTGATCTTGTGGAGCTGGTAATGGCGCTTGAAGATGAGTTCGGACTGGAAGTTGAGGACGATGATGTGGAATTGATAAAAACAGTAGGCGATGCCAAAAACTACATAAAGGGTAAATTGGAATAAGCCTGGGGGTGAAACAATGAATGGATATTCGGATAGAGAGAAGCTTGATGAAATACAAGAAAATCTAAAGTATCGCTTTGAGGATATCGAATTGCTTGATACGGCTTTGACACATAGTTCCTATGCGAACGAGCATGGTATGCATGCCAGTAAAAGCAACCAGAGGCTTGAGTTTTTAGGTGATACAGTATTGGGATTGGTTGTCAGTGAGTATCTTTTTATGAAATATCCGTTTTATCCTGAAGGAGAGCTTACAAAGATAAGAGCCAAGGTTGTTTCTGAGCCATCTCTTGCCCTTGCAGCAAGAAGAATTAACCTGGGAAACTTTCTACTTTTGGGCAAGGGAGAAGAGAGTACTGGTGGAAGAGATAGGGACTCCATACTTGCCGATGCCAGTGAAGCGATTACAGGGGCAATTTTTATGGATAGCAATTACGAAACCGTTAGGGAGTTCCTGCTAAAGAACTTTGAGACTATAATTGTTAAGGCTGTTGCAAAGGGATCGCTTTTTATAGACTACAAGACAGGACTACAGGAAAAACTCCAGAAAATAACACGGGAGAAGCTTGTTTATACAGTAGTCAAGGAAGAAGGACCAGACCACAACAAGCTGTTCCATATAGATGTTTCAGTGGGTGGAGATGTAATTGGTTCGGGAATTGGCAGGAACAAGAAAGAAGCGGAACAAATGGCTGCAAAGGAAGCACTTATTCTTATGGGTGAAGATTATGACTAGACATTACATTATTCCTATATTTGTCCCGCATTTTGGATGCCCACATGATTGCGTTTTCTGTAATCAAAGGAAAATTACGGGACTATCTACTGATGTTACAGTTGAAGAAGTTAGGAGAATAATAGATGAACATTTGGCGACTTTCAAGAAGGACTCATTTATTGAGGTTGCTTTTTATGGTGGTAGCTTTACTGCCATAAAGAAGGAAATTCAAATGGAGTTACTTAAGGTACCCTACGAATACAAGAAAGAAGAGAAAATTCATAACATTAGATTGTCCACCAGACCTGATGCCATAGATGATGATATTCTTGGGCTTCTAAAGGATTTTAAGGTGGACACAATTGAGTTAGGGGTTCAATCTCTTGATAATGAAGTATTGAAGATGAGTGAGAGAGGGCATAGTGATATGGATGTCTATGAATCAACTAGACTCATCAGAAAATGGGGATTTAAGCTTGGACATCAGATTATGCTTGGACTACCAGGTGACAGTCGTAAAAAGAGTCTGGATACTGCAAAAAGCATACTGGAAATGAATCCAGATATGATTAGGATATATCCGACCCTTGTAATTAAAAACACAGCGCTAGAAGACCAAATGAATGAAGGAAGTTATACACCATTGAGCCTAGATGAGGCTGTTGAAACATCTGCAATGATTTTAATGGCTTTTACCTCCCGGAATATTCCTGTGATCAGGGTTGGACTACAACCTACTGAAAACATACAAATGGGAAAGGACGTTGTTGCAGGGCCATTCCATCCTTCCTTTAGACAACTGGTTGAGGAGTATGTATTTAGATTGCTTTTTAATGAGTATGTGACTAGAAACAGAATTGAAACAAAGGGAAAGGTTCTCGTTTTCCAATGTTCCAATACTAAGACGTCAATAATTGCAGGCCAGCATGGTAGAAATAGGGAAAGGCTTATTGATGACTACGGATTTAAAAAGGTTAAAATAATCCCTTCCATAAAAAAGGATAACAAAGTTAAAATAGTCATTGATAACGAGGAAAGAGTTATTGACCTAGATGAGGAAATTAAATTATACGTTAATAATAACCCTATATAAAGGCTCCCAAGTGGGTCTTTATACGGGTGGTCCCTATGGACTGGAATGGAGTGTATTCAATGTATCTAAAAAAAGTTGAAATTCAGGGTTTCAAATCTTTTGCAGAAAAGACGGAAGTAGTCTTTAATGACAGGGTAACTGCTATTGTCGGTCCAAACGGAAGTGGCAAGAGCAATATTGCCGATGCAATAAGATGGGTCCTGGGTGAGCAAAGTGTAAAGAATCTAAGAGGAACCCGAATGGAGGACATTATTTTTTCCGGAACTGAAAAAAGAAAAGCTCTAGGGTACTCAGAGGTAACGATAATTTTTGACAATTCATCCGGAAGGATACCAATAGACTATAGAGAGGTAGCAGTAACTAGAAGGATGTTCCGTTCAGGGGAGAGCGAATATTACATAAACAAGAATTCATGTAGACTGAAGGATATTCGAGAACTTTTTATGGATACTGGTGTAGGAAAGGAAGGATATTCTATAATAGGGCAGGGGAAAATCGATGAAATACTGTCCAATAAACCGGAAGATAGACGGAATATATTTGAAGAAGCAGCGGGAATTGTAAAATATAAATCCAAAAAGCAGGAAGCTTTGAGAAAGCTTGACAGAACTCAGTCCAATCTCACTAGAATAGGCGATTTACTTCATGAAATAAAGAACCAGAAAGAAAATCTTCAATTGGAAGCAGAAAAGGCTAAGGAATTTCAAAAGCTCTATGGGCAACTTCGAAGACTTGATTCAAGCCTTTCCGTGTATGAAGTTGATCGACTGAAGACCAAGCTTGCAGATGCGGAAGAGAAAAAAGCTGCATTGGAGAATGAAAAATCGATCATTGAAGCTGATAGTCTTCAGGTTGAAGAAAGTTATTCAACGCTAAAGTCTAGAATTGAGGATTTGGAGAGGGTTATTGAAGAAAAAAGAACTCTTAAGATGGAAAGTATTCAGGAGTTTGAGAGGTCGAAAAATAGGGTTAAAATATTGGAGGAAAGGGAGATCCATCTAAACAAAGAGGTTTTACGGCTGAATGAAGAAATTGAGAAAGGTAATGAATTTCTTCAAGTGGGTGACACTAGGATGGATTCATCTGCTATTGAGATAGATAGATTAAGCAATGAGGTGAGGCTGCTAAAAGAGCACCTGGATGAAAAGTTTCTTCAAAAGAAAGAACTTGATATCAGAATGCTCAGCCTAGAAAAAGATATTAATAGTAGAAAAAATCAGTTGATGTCCTTATATACCTCATTATCCGACAAGAAAAGTGAGAGCAACACAATTCTCTCGTTTGAAGATAGCATAAAAGGAAGGCTTGAAATCCTTACTGAGGATGAAAACTCAATAAGCAATAAATGCAAAAAGCTAAAAATAGAACTTGACCTTAAAGCGGAGGAACTTGACAAGTTAATTGAATCTAGAGGGATTCTCGAAGAAAAAACTGGAGATATAGTGGATGAGATAGGCAGGTTGAGAACTAGCTTGTCATTTGAACAATCAAAGCTGCAGGAAATCCAGAAGGAATTGGATACTTCTGCTTCATCACAAAAACTATACAAGAATATGGAAAAGGAGTACGAAGGGTATTATAACAGTGTTAAATCATTGATTAAAGCCATCAACACAAACAGTGAGCTAGGAGATGGATTTATTGGCACCGTGGCGGATTTGTTTACGGTTGACAAAAAATACATGAAGGCGATAGAGGTAGCTTTAGGTTCATCCATTCAGAATATTGTTGTTACAGATGATGATAGTGCTAAAAGAATGATTAGTTATCTAAAATCTGAGAAGAAAGGTAGAGCTACATTTTTGCCGCTTAATACGGTCACGGGATGGGAAATTAGTATTCCTGATGGAGATAGAAAAGAGTTTGGACTGGTTGGTGCTGCTTCAAGCATTCTTAAGAACGACTCAAAGTACAACAAGGTTTTCATGAATCTTCTGGGAAGGACAATAATAGCCCACTCACTGGAAGATGCAATCAATTACTCTAAAAAATCTGGATTTAAGTCCAGGATTGTTACAGTAGATGGTGAGATCATAAACCCGGGAGGGAGCTTGACTGGTGGTAGTGCGAAAAACCAGTCCATCAGCATTTTGAACAGAAAGCATACTCTGGCTGAGCTGGGAGGTAAAATTAAGAAACTTAAGAATCATATTGATATAAAAAAATCTTCAATACAAGAGATAGAACTGGATTTAGAACAACAATTGGTCACCAATGAAAAACTAACTGAAGATATGGGTAGCATAAAGACAAGAATGACAGCTCTTGAAAAGGAAATTGACAACATGGATTATCAATATGAAATTCAAATCCAGTCGATGGAATCGAAGAAAATTGAAATTCTAGGTCTGAAGGATGAGCTAAATGAGCTTGAGTTAAGGAAAAAAGAGCTAAATAAAGATCATACAAATCTAAAGAACAGTCACGACAAGCTGGAAGTTGAAATTTCAGAACTTCAAAAAACATTTGATGAGAGCAAAAAAACCAAAGTCATATTGGATAATGATATAACTGAAACTAGAATTAAGCTTAATGCTTTAGAAAAGTCTCTGGGGAATTTTAAGGAGAGAATTCAGGAAAGTGAGTTGTCTATTTCTGAAACCAAGGAATCCGTAAGAATCAAGGAAGCAGAATTGAACAGACTTCAAAGAGAAATATCAGAAAATACCCTGGAGAAGATTGAATTGGCTGAATACATTCAAAGGCAGTCAACCTCGGAAGAAGAGGAATCGGGAGTATTAAAGGATAAAGTTCGGGAAAAGGAAACCCAAATGAAGGAATTCTATCAGCTGCAGGATCGGTTAAGAGAATTGACCAAAAGACAGACCACAGTAGAAAGAGAATTGAATAAATTGGAGGTAGATCAGGCCAAGGCTCAATTGCAGATTGAAAACATACTTGAAAAACTTGAAAATGACTATGAAATTACTCTTGCTGAGGCTGAAAAACTATACTCAGAGATTGAGGATATCAGGACAACCAAGAAAACCATTTCCGAACTGAAGCAAGGAATAAAGGAGTTGGGAAATGTAAATATCAGCTCCATAGAAGAATATGAAAATGTTCTTGAGAGATACGACTTTTTGAATAAGCAGGTAATTGACCTCAATGGTGCAAAAGAGGACATAGAATCCGTTGTAAAGGATATGGAGAAAAAGATGAGGGTGCAGTTTAGAAAATCTTTCCAGGAAATCAATGAAAGATTCAGTGAAACATTTTCAGTACTCTTCAAAGGTGGGAAAGCCAGATTGGAGATTGAAGATGGTGATGACATTCTTACTGCAGGAATTGAAATAATGGCACAACCACCAGGAAAGAAGCTCCAAAGCCTTACGCTTCTATCTGGTGGAGAGAAATCTCTTACTGCCGTTGCGCTTCTTTTCGCCATACTGAAAACAAGACCATCACCTTTCTGCATACTGGATGAAATTGACGCAGCCCTTGATGAGGCAAATATAAGCAGGTACACCTCGTATCTTAACAGTCTTGAGGATAATACTCAGTTTGTGCTAATAACACATAGGAAAACCACCATGGAGATTGCTGATGTATTGTATGGGGTTACAATGGAAGAGGAAGGCGTCAGCAGAATGATTTCATTGAAGCTGAAGGACTACGACGAAATAGCAAGCTAGGAGGCAATATGTATGTTTAACTGGTTTAAAAAAGATAAGAAGAAACAGGAGGAATACAATCAGACACTGGAGTCTCTAAATACTGATAATGGAATTGATTTAGAAGATGAAGGAGATAGTTGTGAGACTGTTGAGGATGAAGCTGTTTCAACCCATCAGATAGAAGATGAAGATTCCGGTTCTGTATCGGGAGGTATCCTTGAGAGATTGAAGAATGGGCTTTCAAAAACAAGAAAGGACATGAGCAACAAAATAGAGGATATCATAAGTGGATACAAAGGAGTTGACGATGAACTCTTTGATGACCTGGAGGATGTACTTGTATCTGCTGATGTAGGTGTAAATCCTACCATGATGATAATTGACAGGTTGAGGGAGAGAGTCAGAGAGGAAAGAGTAAGTGATCCCAAGGAAGTCAAAGGACTTTTGAAGGATGAAATTAAGAAGCTTATGATGGAATCAGTACCTTCAAATGAGTTGAATCTCCTGCCACATCCATCAGTTCTGTTGGTGGTAGGGGTCAATGGAGTCGGTAAGACAACCACCATTGGCAAGCTTGCATATGGATTCAAGGAGAATGGGAAAAAGGTGCTCATTGCGGCTGGTGATACATTCAGAGCAGCAGCAATAGAACAACTGGAGGAATGGAGCAACAGAGCGGGAGCAGAAATCATTTCACATACTGAAGGTTCAGATCCTGCGGCTGTAATATTCGATGGTATCCAGGCTGCAAAAGCAAGAAAAGCTGATATCTTGATATGTGACACAGCAGGAAGGCTTCACAATAAATCAAATCTTATGAATGAGCTGAACAAGATATTTAGAATAGTGGAAAGGGAGTATGGTGAAGCGACAAAGGAAGTTCTACTTGTTCTTGATGCCACTACTGGCCAAAACGCAATCAATCAAGCCAAGGTCTTCAAGGAGGTAGCAAATATTACTGGTGTAGCATTAACCAAGCTTGATGGAACTGCAAAAGGAGGGGTAGCAATTGCACTGCAAACCGAACTTAAGCTACCCATTAAGATTATTGGAGTTGGAGAAAAGGTAGAAGATCTCCAGCCATTTGATACAGATAGTTTCATTGATGCTATTTTCGAATAAGTGTTGACAAAAAAGGTTAAATAAAATATCATTATACTGTCAAGGATAATGCTTGACAGTATATTTAGTTGGTGATAAAATGGAGAAGTTGGTTAGAATTGGAATATTATTTGACTTCTATGGAAAGCTCTTAAGTCCTAAACAATATCAGGTGATTGAGTTGTATTACTCTAATGACCTGACCCTTTCTGAAATTGGAGAAGTTCTTCAAATAAGCAGACAAGGTGTATTTGATACTCTTAAGCGGGCTGAAGATAAGCTTCTAAAGTATGAGGAGAAGCTTGGACTTGTAGATAAATTTTATGAGAGTCAGGAAGCTATACGTGAATCAAGGAATCTAGCACGAGAAATTTGTAAAATTGGGGAAAAGTCATCTGATGATGAAATAGTCAAAAAGGCTAAGTTGATTGAAAGCCTGATTTCTGACATTTTATTATAGATATAGGAGGTTTCATTTTGGTATTTGAAAGTTTATCGGAAAAACTTCAGAATGCTTTGGGAAAGCTCAAAGGCAAGGGTAAGATAAGTGAGAAAGATCTGGATGCAGCGCTTCGTGAAGTCAGATTGGCATTGTTGGAAGCTGATGTAAACTTTAAGGTTGTAAAGGATTTTATAAAAAAAATCAAGGAAAGAGCCTTAGGTGCTGAAGTTCTTGAAAGTCTGACTCCTGGACAGCAGGTAATAAAGATAGTAAATGATGAACTGACTGCTTTAATGGGGGACAAGGAAGTAAAGCTAAACATGGCCTCCACACCACCTACAGTAATATTGATGTGTGGTTTACAGGGTGCAGGTAAGACCACAACATCTGGAAAACTTGCAAACAACCTGAAGAAGCAAAACAAGAGACCTCTGCTTGTAGCTTGTGACATTTATCGGCCGGCAGCCATAAAGCAGCTTGAAGTAGTCGGTGAGAAGGTAGGGGTGCCCGTTTTTTCAATGGGTGACAAGCACAATCCTGTGGACATAGCAAAGGCAGCTATGGAGCATGGCAAGAAAAATGGAAATGACGTAATTATTATAGATACTGCAGGTAGACTTCACATTGATGAGAATCTGATGCAGGAAATAACTGAGATCAAAGAAGTGACAAATCCTGATGATATACTGTTGGTATTGGATGCAATGACAGGTCAGGACGCTGTAAATGTAGCGCAGTCATTCAACGACCAATTAAGCATTACAGGAGTTGTGCTCACCAAGCTGGATGGTGATGCAAGAGGTGGTGCGGCTCTATCCATTAGGGCTGTTACAGACAAACCCATAAAATTTGTGGGTATGGGTGAAAAGCTGGACCAATTGGAGCCATTTCATCCTGACAGGATGTCATCAAGAATTCTTGGAATGGGTGATGTGCTAAGTCTAATTGAGAAAGCCCAATCAAACATCGACGAAAAGAAAGCTATGGAATTGGAAAAGAAAATGAGAACTGCACAGTTCACATTTGATGATTTTCTAGATCAGCTTGAGCAGATGAAAAATATGGGTCCCTTGGATGAGATTCTAGGAATGATACCTGGTATGAACTCAAAAGCTTTGAAGGGTTTGAATGTTGACAACAGAGAACTTGCAAGGATAGAGGCAATAATCAAGTCAATGACAAAAAAAGAAAGAGACAATCCAGATATTATTGATAGTAGCAGAAGAAAGAGAATTGCAACAGGAAGCGGTACAAATGTACAAGATGTCAATAAACTTTTAAAACAGTTTAAGGAAACAAAAAAAATGATGAAGAAGTTTTCTGACATGAGCAAACCATCGAAGAAAAAAGGGAAGATGGGTTTCCCCTTTTTCTAAATAGATACTAACTTGCAATGGGAGGTGAAATTAATGGCTGTAAAAATAAGACTAAGAAGAATGGGTGCAAAAAAGACTCCTTTCTATAGAATTGTTGTAGCTGACTCAAGAGCACCAAGAGATGGTAGATTCATTGAGGAGCTGGGATACTACAATCCTCTTACTGAACCAAAAACAGTAAAGATAGACAATGAGAAGGCTGCTAAGTGGCTTAAGAATGGTGCAAAACCAACTGAAACAGTTGAAAGACTATTTAAGAACAGTGGTTTGTACGAAACTGCTGAAGAAGTAACTGCTGAAGAAGAAACTGCTGAATAATTTCGGAGGTGCAGATGATGGGTGAATTAGTAGAATTTATTGCAAAGGCACTTGTAGATAATCCTGACGAAGTCAGTGTGAACGAAGTGGAAGGATCCCAATCAATTATCATAGAATTGAAAGTTGCACCTGATGATATGGGAAAAATCATTGGTAAGCAGGGAAGAATAGCAAAGGCCATTAGAACAGTGGTAAAAGCGGCTGCTATCAAGGATAACAAGAGAGTGGTTGTTGAAATCATTCAATAATTTAAATATTGGCGGGTGTAAGGATGGAGTACACAATAATTGGGAAAATTACGGGAACACATGGAATTAAGGGAGACCTTAAGGTGTTCCCACTGACGGACTCAACCGACAGGTTTTTTGAACTGAAAAAGGCTTATTTAGGTGAAGAGAAGACAAAGCTACAGATAAGTGGTGTGAAGCTTCACAAGGGAATGATATTGCTGAGGTTTCAAGATCATGATGATATTAACAAGGTTTTGGCCTTTAAGGATGAGTATATATATGTGGACGAAGAAGACAAAATCAAATTGCCTGAAAACCACTACTTCATTTCAGATCTTATTGGCTGTAGAGTCTATGATTTATCAGAGTCTTTTATAGGTAGTCTAACAGATGTAATCCAGAACTCGGCAAATGACGTTTATGTAGTAACTGCAGAAAACGGCAAGGAATACCTAATTCCAGCTGTTGAAGCTTTTATAGCTTCTGTGGATGTTTTAGACAAAAAAATAATTATTGATCCTATCGAAGGAATGATTGAATGAAAATCGATGTGTTGACCCTTTTTCCTGAAATATTTAACATGTTAAGAGACTATAGCATAGTAGGAAGAGCAATTGATTCCGAAGCAATAGTAATTAATGCTGTAAATATCAGGGACTTTTCCACAGACAAGCATAAGAGGGTGGATGATTATCCCTATGGTGGAGGCAAGGGAATGGTTATGAAGCCTGAACCAATCTACTCTGCCATACAAAATTGCAAAAAAGATAATTCACGGGTAATATACCTTTCACCTCAAGGTAGGATCCTAACACAATCATTGGTAAAGGAACTGTCCGGCGAAGATCATCTCATTCTTCTGGCCGGGCATTATGAAGGTGTAGACAATAGAATCATAGAGAATTATGTTGATGATGAGATTTCAATTGGAGATTATGTTTTAACTGGTGGAGAGCTGCCTGCCATGGTGTTGATTGATACAATCAGCAGACTAATGCCAGGTGTTTTATCATCTGAGGAATCATACGAGATAGAATCTCATTACGAGGGACTACTGGAGTATCCTCAATACACAAGGCCAAGAGTGTTTATGGGTAATAAGGTACCAGATGTCCTTTTGAGTGGAGATCACTCTAAAATTAACATGTGGAGACAGGTAAGTGCACTTCGCACTACTTTCATGAAAAGGCCTGACATGCTGATGAGAATGAAAAACCCCGAGGAACAGCTGGATCTAATGGATTCATTGTTGAAGCTAATTGGGAAAAGATAGTTGAATTGAATGTACCGGTATGCTATAATACCTAGGGTATAAGTAAGGACGGTCCTCTGCTTGCAGGGCATGAACGTCTAGGTAGAAGGGAGGATGCAAAATGGATATAATTAAAATGCTTGAAGATGAACAATTGAGAAATGATCTCCCTGAGTTTAACGTTGGAGACACAGTACAGGTTCACTACAGAGTAGTTGAAGGTACAAGAGAAAGAATTCAGATTTTCGAAGGTACTGTAATAAAGGTTCAAGGTGGAGGAGCAAGAGAAACTTTTACTGTTAGAAGACTTTCATATGGAGTAGGAGTAGAAAGAACTTTCCCAATCCACTCACCAAGAATTGAAAAACTGGTTGTTACCAGAAAAGGTAAGGTAAGAAGAGCTAAGTTGTACTACCTAAGAGAGAGACAAGGTAAGTCTGCTAAAGTTAAAGAGAAAAGATTTTATTAATGGGACTGTTTCAGTCCCAATTTTTATTTAAGTGGGTGTTAGAATGAGCATGAACATTAACTGGTATCCAGGGCACATGAAAAAAACAAGAGAATCAATACAGAAGAACCTTAAAATGATTGATATTGTCTTTGAGCTTCTAGATGCAAGAATACCTTACAGTAGCCAAAATCCAGTTATTGATTCCGTTGTTGGAAACAAGCCAAGGATAGTACTTCTGAACAAATCAGACCTGGCCGATACAAATGGAAATAGACAGTGGCAGGAGCACTACAGGAGCTTAGGTATCTCTTCCATTCTTATAAACTCTTTGTCAGGCAAGGGAGTGGATGATCTGGTTGTAGAAGCCAGAAGAGTAATGGATGAAAAGAGGGTAAACAATGCTAAGAGAGGAATCATAAATCAGCCAATTAGAGCTATGATCCTTGGGATACCCAATGTTGGAAAGTCAACCCTTATAAACAGCTTGGCAGGTAGAAAGAGTGCAAAAACAGGAAATAGACCTGGCATAACAAAAACAAATCAGTGGATTAAGACCAAAGGTGGGATAGAACTTCTGGATACACCAGGAATCCTTTGGCCAAAGTTCGAAGAGGAGCAGGTGGGAATAAATCTTGCCTTTACTGGAGCAATCAAGGATGAAATACTTGATACAGAAACCTTGGCGCTAAAGCTCATTGAAAAGCTAATGATCGTCAAGCCACAGGCACTTGTTGAAAGATACAGGATTGAGATGGGCAGTGAAAATGAACCTCTATCGGTGATGGAGGCAATCGCTACCAAAAGAGGCTGTCTGTTAAAGGGTGGCAACTTTGATTATGAAAAGGTAAGTAGAATTATTCTCGATGAGTTTAGAAGGGGAATGATGGGTAAAATTACTCTTGAGTACCCTAAGAGAGGTGAATGATTTGTTCGAGATTGAGCAGAAACTTTTTTTTGAAGGGCACAAGCTAGTTGCATGCATCGATGAAGTGGGCAGAGGTTGTCTCTACGGTGATGTAGTTGCAGGTGCTGTAATACTTCCAGCTGGGTTTACCATCGATGGAGTAAAGGATTCCAAGAAGCTAAGTGAGAAGAAGAGAGAGAACCTTTTTGAAATTATAAAAAGTGAGTCCGTCGCTTATGGTTTTGGAGTGGTTGGTCCCGAAGTGATAGACAAAATCAATATTAGGCAGGCTACAAGATTGGCTATGAAGCTTGCATTGAATAATTTAAGGGATCGAGATGGGAATAGAATCACTCCCTCCTATGTCCTTGTGGATGCAGAGGATGTTGATACAAACATTCCTCAGAAAGCGGTTATTGATGGAGATAATCTGGTTCATGGAATTTCAGCTGCATCCATACTTGCTAAGGTGTATAGGGATAGGATGTGTCAGGAATGGGATATGGTACACCCAGGCTATGATCTCGCCAAGAACAAGGGCTATGGAACCAAGAACCACAGGGATGCACTGGTTGAACTTGGTCCAACCAACAGACATAGAATGACATTTTTAAAGAACATTCTGAGAGGATAAATATGAAATCACACATAAAAACAGGAAGATTAGGAGAACAGTTAGCTCTTGACTATCTCAACAACAAGGGCTATAGCGTTCTTGAAACAAATTACCGCAACAAAATCGGTGAAGTTGATATTATTGCATATGATAAGGATATACTTGCCTTTATTGAGGTCAAAACCAGAATGGGAACTGATTATGGGTACGCCTACGAATCCGTTAACTCCAGAAAACAAAAGAAAATAGCAAATACTTGTCTGATGTACCTGCAGAAAAACAAGCTGTATGATGTTCAGGTAAGGTTTGATGTTATTGAAGTATATCCCATGGAGAAGAAAACTATAAACCATTTTGAAAACGCTTTTTCATTGTAAAACTGGATTTATTCATTCCTGAAAAGAAATGGGAATTTCAGGGAAACATAAAATTGCAAGGGAGAGGTTTTATGTATTCTAAAGTCAAGACTTGCGTATTGCAAGGACTGGATGGACATATTGTCGAGGTTGAGGTAGACCTTTCAAGAGGTATGCCAATGTTTACGATAGTTGGTCTTCCTGATGCAGCCATAAAGGAGTCCAAGGAGAGGGTCAGAACTGCAATAAGAAATAGTGGCTTTGAGTTTCCTTTAAGTAGGATCACTGTGAATCTGGCACCAGCCAACCTAAAGAAGGATGGTTCTCAGATGGACATGGCAATTGCTGCAGGGATCCTGATTGCAGACGGTTTAATCGAGGAATTCAATCCTGAGAAGATGGCATTTCTAGGGGAGCTATCATTGGATGGAACAGTGAATCCCATAGATGGAGCCTTGGCAATGATAATTTCCTTAAGAGATCTTGGAGTTAGAAGATGCATCATACCCTTTGACAATAGGGAGGAATGTGGAATAATTGAGGATGTGGAAGTTATTCCTGTAAAGAATCTTGTCGATTTAATAGAACACCTAAATGGAAATATACAAATAAGTCCATACATAGCAAGCACAGAAGGGAAAGAGAGTTTTGAGGAGTCACTATATGACTTTTCAGATATAAAAGGGCAGGATGGATTGAAACGGGCAATGGAGGTATCTGCTGCAGGAGCGCATAATCTTCTAATCATAGGGCCACCTGGATCTGGGAAGACCATGGCGGCAAGAAGAATACCTGGAATTCTACCCCACCTCTCATTTGAGGAATCCATTGAAGTTACGAAGATATACAGTATTTCAGGTTTGTTGGGCAAGAGCAGGCTAATCAAGGAACGACCATTCAGAGCTCCACACCATTCATCATCTGGTGTTTCCATAATAGGTGGGGGAAGAATCCCAAAGCCTGGAGAGGTATCCTTGGCTCACAATGGTGTCTTGTTTTTTGACGAGTTACCTGAGTTTCAGAAAAGTGTTTTGGAGGTTCTAAGACAACCACTAGAAGATGGATTTGTTCATATATCAAGAGCCAATGCGTCTCTTTCATATCCGTCAGATTTTATGTTTGTTGCAAGCATGAATCCATGTCCATGTGGATATTTTGGAGACCCACTACATGAGTGTACTTGTAATCAAAACCATATTGACAGATATCTTGGAAAGATCAGTCATCCGTTGCTTGATAGAATTGACCTTCATATAGAGGTTTTACCTGTTAAATATGAAGAACTTAATACGGACATTCAGTCAAGATCTTCAGATGAGATGAGAAAATCAGTTTCAGAGGCAAGGGATGTTCAACTGGAAAGATTTTCAGGATTGAATATATACACAAATTCACAAATGGGAAATAAGGAAATAAAAAAATTCTGCAAGCTTACACCTTCCAGCGAGAAAATAATGAAAAGTGCTTTCGATAAGCTAAGATTCAGTGGAAGAACCTACAACAAGATCCTAAAGGTCGCAAGGACCTTGGCTGATCTTGATGGAGCAGACAATATTGACGATAAGCATCTTTTGGAGGCAATCCAATATAGAAGCCTAGATAAAAAATATTGGGGGTAATGTATGAGCCAGGAAAGGAATACAGTTATATGGCTTAATAGTCTTGGAATTTATAATGATTCAATTGACAAGTTGAAATCTTATCTGGGGGATTTAAGGGAAATTCATGAGCTTGGCCACAGTGATTTGGAGAAGTTGGGAATCTTTAGCAGTGGTGCTCTGGAAAAAATTACAAAATCTGATTTCAAATCAAGTATGGATAGATACTACGAAAAGCTTAATGGTCTGGAAATGGATGTAATCACAATCTTTGACAAGGATTACCCCCAAGACCTTCTAAAGATTCCGGATAAACCATTTGTAATATATAGGAAGGGCAGTATGATTCCGCAAGACCATATTGCAATGGGAATCGTGGGCTCCAGAAAAGCCACAAATTATGGGAAGTGGGCAGCGGAAAGATTTGCTAGAGAACTTGCAAATATGGGAGTGACCATTATTAGTGGAATGGCGGCTGGCATTGATTCAATCGCCCACAGGACTGCAGTTGAGAATGGAGGAAGGACTATTGGAATCCTAGGAAACGGACTGGACAAAGTATACCCTAAATCAAATTGGGGATTATATAAGGAAGCCGTAGATAACGGTGCATTGATAAGCGAATTTCCTCCAGGTGCCCAACCTTACAATTTTCACTTTCCCATGAGAAACAGGATAATATCAGGATTAAGTTTGGGAGTCATAGTGGTGGAGGCACAACAGAGGTCAGGATCATTGATTACTGCGCACCATGCGCTTGCTCAGGGAAAGGATGTCTTTGCCATACCAGGGAATATAAACAGTATTTACAGCCAAGGAACCAATATGCTCATTCGTGATGGTGCAAAACCGCTACTTGACATGGATGATATACTGGAAGAGGTAAGGGAACTGCAACTACTTAAAAGATCAAATGATATGGATAGGTTAAATGAAGCTGATTTAAGCGACACTGAAAGACGGGTACTAGCCTTCCTAAAGGAAGGACCGGTACACAGCGATATAATAGTGCTAAAGTCAGGCTTGGATATACAGACAGTTATAAGTACTCTTACTATTTTGGAGTTGAAAGGTATAATAAAGGAAATGAGCAGTAGGATATTTGCAATCGTATAATGTCCGGTTTGCTTCGGAGGTGTAATCATTGTCGAAATATTTGGTAATAGTTGAGTCCCCGGCAAAGGCGAAAACAATAAGTAAAATCTTAGGGAGAAATTACAAGGTAGTTGCTTCTGTTGGGCATGTGAGAGATCTTCCAAAGAGCCGTCTTGGAGTTGAAATTGAGAAGGACTTCGAACCTGATTATATAAATATAAGAGGTAAGGGTCCTCTTATAAAGGAATTAAAAAAAGAGGCCAAGAAGGCTGAAAAGGTCTTCTTGGCAACAGACCCTGATCGAGAGGGAGAGGCCATATCCTGGCATCTCGCATACATTCTTGGTCTAGATGAAAATGATAAATACAGGGTAGAATTTAATGAAATCACAAAGGAAAGAATTAAGCAGGCCATCAAGAGTCCAAGAAATTTGGATAAGAGTCTTGTGGATGCTCAGCAGGCCAGAAGAATTCTGGACAGGCTGGTGGGTTACAAAATAAGCCCATTGCTATGGAAAAAGATAAAGAAGGGCCTAAGTGCAGGAAGAGTGCAATCAGTTGCTGTAAAGCTAATCTGTGATAGAGAATCTGAGATAGATGAGTTCATTCCTGTTGAATACTGGACTATAAAAGCTCTTGTGAATAAGGATGAGCAACAGTTTGAATCAAACTTTCATGGCATTGAAAAGAATGGAAAAGATGAAAAACTACAGATTAACAATAAGTCTGAATCAGATGTCATCCTCAAGGAACTTAAGAATAATGACTTTATAGTAAATGAGGTCAAGAAGGGCAAGAGAAAAAGAAATCCCTATCCACCCTATACAACCAGCACAATGCAGCAGGATGCATCAAAGAAACTCGGCTTTTCCACCAAGAAAACCATGATGGTCGCTCAGCAGCTGTATGAAGGTATTGATCTGAAAAAAGGCGGGATAACAGGACTGATAACATATATGAGAACTGACTCCACCCGAGTCTCAAACGAGGCAATGTCCTTCGCCAGGTCATACATTGAAAGTAAATTTGGCAAAGACTACAGCAACGGTGGAAGGAGCTATAGCAATAAGTCCAAGAAGGAAACCCAGGATGCCCATGAAGGAATTAGGCCGACATACATTGACCATTCACCAGAAGACATTAAGGATTATCTGAATAAGGACCAATACAAACTATACAAGATGATCTGGAGTAGGTTTATGGGTTCTCAAATGAAAGAAGCCCTTTATAATACTTTAAATGTAAAAATCATGAATGGAAAGTATGTATTCCGTTCAAATGGTTCACAACTTACATTTCCAGGGTTTTTAAAGATATATTCCACAACGGATGAGGAAACATCAGACATGACGCTTCCATCTATGAAAAAGGGAGATATACTGGAACTGGATAAGCTGGAACCTAAGCAGAACTTTACTCAACCACCGGCAAGGTTTACTGAAGCCTCACTAATAAAACTGATGGAGGAAATGGGAATTGGAAGACCTAGCACCTATTCTCCAACCATATCAACTATACTCTCAAGAGGATATGTTGTTCTGGAAAAGAAATCCTTTTACCCTACTGAGTTGGGATTGCTTGTGAATGAACTCCTTACAGAGTACTTCACACATGTTGTTAATGAAAAATTCACGGCTAATCTTGAAAATGAACTTGATGACATTGCTTCAGGAAGCATATATTGGAAAGAGGTTGTAAGGGAATTCTATGAGGATTTCCAAAAGGAACTCAAAATTGCTGAAGAGGAAATAGATAAAATTGAAATTGAAGATGAAGTCAGCGATGTGGTATGTGAAAAGTGTGGAAGAAACATGGTGGTTAAACATGGACGTTTCGGTAAATTCCTTGCATGTCCAGGATACCCCGAATGTAGGAATACAAAGCCTATCGTTGACAAGATAGATGTTCCCTGCCCAAAATGTGGCGGAGACGTTGTAAGAAAAAGATCCAAAAAGGGAAGAGTGTTCTATGGCTGTAACAATTACCCGGACTGCGATTTTGTTTCCTGGGATGAGCCGGTGAAGGAAAAGTGTCCTGAATGTAAAGGGCCAATGGTTATAAAACGATTGAAGAGTAGAACAACGGTTAAATGTGTAGATTCAAGTTGTGGTTATAGTAAAAATATTTAAAAAAATTAAAAAAACAACTGTACATTTTTCCTCGGATGTAGTATCTTATATATAAATGGCGAATATTCTGAATTGTTCTAAGAATAAATAATTTAGTAGGAGGAAAAAATGGAGAGTTTGTTAAAAAAAACCAGAAGACTTAATAAGACATTGCAAAGCTACGGTTCGCAGCCTGTTTCATTCACTGATCTCAGTAAAATACTTTCTGATATCCTTGAGGCAAATGTGTACATTGCAAGCAGGAAGGGAAGAGTACTGGGCTACGCATTATCAGATGGATTTGAGTGTGACATAATCAATTCTGAGGTAGTAAAAGAAAGAAGATTCCCAAAGAAATACAACGAAGAACTGTTAAAGGTTATAGAAACAAGTGAAAACATCAAGGAAGTTACAGACTGTGTTTTTGACAATGTTTCTGAATGCAATTATCCGGACAAGATATCCACCGTCGTTCCAATTAATTCAGGTGGTAATAGATTGGGTACCCTTGTAGTTGCAAGATTTGGAAAAGAATTCACTGTTGAAGATCTGATCCTTTGCGAATACAGTGCAACTGTAGTGGGAATGGAAATCCTTAGAGCAACAACTGAAGAAATTGAAGAGGATGCAAGAAAGAAATCCATTGTACAAATGGCAATAGGTACCCTCTCATATTCAGAGAAGGAAGCAATGGAGCATATATTCAACGAATTGGATGGTATGGAAGGCTTGCTTGTAGCGAGTAAGATTGCAGACAGGGTAGGTATAACCAGGTCGGTTATCGTTAACGCCTTAAGAAAATTCGAGAGCGCAGGTGTAATCGAGTCAAGATCTCTTGGAATGAAGGGGACTCACATTAAGATTCTCAACGAAAAGCTTGTTGATGAACTGAAAAAGAAATAAATTAATGACACTCCAATATGGGGTGTCATATTTATGGATAAGGAACAAAAAGATTAAAAAGCCGTTGTAATGACAAATGTACTGTGGTATAATACTATGGTGATTACACACATCTGCTGATATTTAGGGTTGTGCTCATATGAGTCCCGAGATAGAGGATGCAGATGGAGGAAAATAACATGGAGGTGAAAGTATGTCAGTAGTATCAATGAAAAGTTTATTGGAAGCAGGTGTGCACTTTGGTCACCAAACTAGAAGATGGAATCCAAAGATGGCACAGTATATCTTTACGGAAAGAAACGGGATATACATTATTGACCTACAAAAGACTGTCAAGAAAATTGACGACGCATACAACGTAATGAAGGAAGTTGTTGAAAATGGCGGGGAAGCTCTTTTTGTAGGAACGAAGAAACAGGCTCAGGAAGCAATCGAGAATGAGGCGAAAAGATGTGGCATGCACTATGTTAACCAGAGATGGTTGGGTGGTATGCTAACAAACTACAAGACAATCAGAAAGAGAATCGACAGATTGCATCAGCTTGAAAAAATGGAAGAGGATGGTACATTTGAAGTCCTTCCAAAAAAAGAAGTTATCAAGTTGAGACATGAGGCTGAAAGACTTGAGAAATTCCTAGGCGGTATAAAAACAATGACCAGGATACCAGATGTCCTTTTTGTTGTAGACCCAAGAAAAGAGAAAATTGCGGTACAGGAAGCTCATATTCTTGGAATTCCTGTTATAGGTATAGTAGACACAAACTGCGATCCAGATGAGATTGATTTCATCATTCCTGGTAATGATGATGCAATAAGAGCTGTAAAACTGTTGACTGAGACAATGGCCAATGCTGTTATCGAAGCAAAGCAGGGAGAGCAGAACGATTCTGAGGAAAAAGCAGAAGCTACAGAAGAGTAAGAAGAAGGTAAGGATTGCAGACATTTCTGTATTCCTTACCATTTTAATGATATAGGAGGTATATTATGGCTATTAGTGCTTCTTTAGTAAAAGAACTAAGAGAAAAAACAGCAGCCGGAATGCTGGATTGCAAAAAAGCTCTTGAAAAAACAGATGGTGATATTGAAAAGGCAATAGACTACCTTAGGGAAAAAGGTCTTGCTTCTGCTTCGAAAAAATCCGGAAGGGTTGCATCGGAAGGACTTGTTGAAGCATACATCCACGGTGGAAGAATTGGAGTTCTTATTGAAGTCAACTCTGAAACTGACTTTGTTGCAAAAAATGATGAGTTCAAGGAATTTGTTAAGGACATGGCTATGCAGGTAGCTGCAGCTAATCCAAAGGTTGTATCAAGAGAAGAACTTTCAGAGGAAGAAATTGCACATGAGCGAGAAATACAAATGAACAAGGTTGTTAACGAAGGCAAACCAGCTCACGTTGCTGAGAAGATAGTTGAAGGTAGAATGGAAAAATTCTTCGAGCAAATCTGTCTTCTTGATCAAGGATTTATAAAGGACCCAAGCATCAAGGTGAAGGATTTGCTTGCATCCAAAATTTCAAAAATTGGTGAAAACATAGTTATTAGAAGATTCGTTAGATATGAAGTTGGAGAAGGTCTTGAAAAGAAAGAAGAAAACTTTGCTGAGGAAGTTGCAAAGCAAATGAACATGTAGTTAATAAAGGAGAACACTGGTTGTTCTCCTTTTAACAAGTTCGGGTAGGAATATCTCCAGAATCAGAATTCAGGAGATAGTGTTTAGTATTTATACTTTTCTGAGGAGTGTAGCCATGGAATCCATATTTAAAAGGGTCATATTGAAGCTAAGCGGTGAAGCACTTGCAGGTGGCAAGGGCACTGGTATTGATGTGGAAACAGTCAGTAGCATAGCTGAACAGATAAAAAAATTAAACGATTTTGGCGTTGAAGTTGCAATTGTAGTAGGTGGTGGTAACTTCTGGAGAGGACGCTCCACAGAGGATATGGACAGGGCAACCTCTGATTATATGGGTATGCTGGGAACAATGATGAATGCTCTGGCCTTGCAGGATTCATTGGAAAACATGGATGTTGTAACTCGAGTTCAGTCTGCCATTGAAATGAGGCAGGTTGCAGAGCCCTATATTAGAAGAAGAGCTATCAGACATCTGGAAAAGGGTAGGGTTGTTATTTTTGGCGCCGGGACAGGCAATCCATATTTTTCAACTGATACCACAGCTGCATTAAGGGCAGCCGAGATTGAAGCTGAAGTCATCCTTCTTGCAAAAAAAGGCGTAGATGGTGTTTATGACTCAGATCCAAAGTTTAACTGTGAGGCAAAAAAGTTTGACACTTTAAAATATATTGATATACTAAAATTAGGTCTTGGAATAATGGACTCCACAGCAACATCTTTATGTATGGATAACAGAATTCCATTGATCGTATTTGGAATTGATGATCCAGATAACATTGTAAATGTTGTACTTGGTAAAAAAATTGGAACCCACGTAAAGGAGGAGTAGTTATGGAATTAGATGTACACAAGGAAGCAGCATCGAAGATGGACAAAACCATATCCGTCTATAAGGAGGAGCTTGCAGCCATAAGAGCTGGTCGAGCAAACCCTGCACTGCTTGACAGAATTAGCGTTGATTACTACGGTCAGATGACACCTTTGAAGCAAGTTGGTAGTGTATCTGCTCCTGAACCTAGATTGCTTGTAATACAGCCTTGGGATGCAAACCTTATACCTGTGATTGAGAAGGAAATCATAAAATCTGACTTGGGATTAAACCCTTCAAACGATGGGAAATTAATAAGACTTATAATTCCACAGCTAACTGAAGAGAGAAGAAAAGACCTCATAAAGGTAGTAAAGAAAAATAGCGAAAATGCCAAAGTAGCTATCAGAAATACCAGAAGAGATGCCATTGACAAGATAAAGAAAATGGAGAAGGACAAGGAATTGACTGAGGACGATAGAAAACAGGCAGAGGAACACATGCAGGAAATCACAGACAAGCATATAGCTATGATAGACGAGATAACTGCAAAAAAAGAAGAAGAATTGATGGAAATATAATTGAACCCCTTCTGGAAGAAGGGGTTTTTGTTGATGGAGGAAGACATGACTGAAAATATCAGCAAAATCTTAAGTGAAATTGATACTGAAAATTTACCGGTTCACATTGGGATTATAATGGATGGAAATGGTAGATGGGCAAAACAGAGGGGGCTACCTAGGCATTTAGGTCATCAAGAGGGAATGAAAAAGGTAGTTCAAATAGTTGAAGCCTGCAATGAAATTGAGATTAACAACCTAACCCTCTACGCTTTTTCTACAGAGAATTGGAAAAGACCAAGCATTGAAGTAGAGGCACTGATGAACCTATTGGTTGTATTTGTGAGAAAAGAACTACAAAGACTGCATGAAAACAATGTAAAGATCAAGATATTGGGTGACATATCCAAGTTGCCTGAAGTACCTTTAAGAGAGGTTCATCGTGCAGTAGAGCTTACGTCAGACAACTCGGGAATGACACTTAATATTGCTCTTAATTATGGTGGGAGACAAGAGATAACCAAGGCAGTCATAGATATTTTAACTGATGTAAATAAGGGTAATATTAATATAGATGGAATAGATGAGAAAACAATATCTGAGTACCTGTACACAAAGGGTCAACCAGACCCTGACCTAATAATCAGACCCAGTGGAGAGCTAAGATTAAGTAATTTCTTAATTTATCAGGCAGCATATTCTGAGTTCTGGTTTTCTGATGTGTTGTGGCCAGACTTCAACGCGAATCATCTATATAGAGCCATTGTTGATTATCAGAAAAGAAATAGGAGATTTGGGGGTATTTAAGTGGGAGACCTGGGAGTGAGATTAATATCAGGAATTTTTGGGCTTGTATTGTTGGTAGGGGTTCTCCTCCTGGGAGGAACCTATTTAAGCTTATCAATCTTGATTTTATCTTTAATAGCATTAAGAGAATTCTATAATGCAGTTAGGAAAATGGGAGTCAATCCATTTGAAATGATTGGATATTCAGGCACAGTGTTATTGTTTCTAAGGAACTACTTTGGCTTTATTTCCTTTGATTTTATATTTTCAATAATACTGATTGCATCCTTGGCCGCAACCGTTATAATTAAGGAAAAGGACATAAAGGACTCAGCGATAACTATAACTGGAGTAATGTACATCCCTTTCCTACTCTTCCATATTTTATACCTAGATGGAAGTATTTATCTCTGGTTGGTTTTCTTGATAGCTTTTGGTACAGATACCTTTGCATATATTGTTGGTAGTAAGTTTGGAAAGAAAAAATTGTGTCCTGAAATCAGTCCAAAAAAATCAGTTGAAGGGGCAGTAGGCGGGATAATTGGAAGTATTATCGTAACCATAATATATTCCATCTTTGCTGAAATTACGCCCCTGTGGAGTGTAGCAATACTTGCACTAGCAGGGTCTATAATTTCACAGTTAGGTGACCTTACTGCATCCAGAATAAAGAGGGCAGCAGGTATAAAGGATTATGGAAAGATTATGCCAGGACATGGCGGTATGATGGATAGGTTTGACAGTATAATATTTACAGCACCAATAGTTTATTATTATGCGTATTACTTTTTTATGTAGAAAAACAGAGGTGAAATAAATGATAACAGCTTTAGCTGCAATATTTGTGTTTTTACTGGTTGTCCTAGTTCATGAGGCCGGCCATTTTACAGTAGCGAAGATAGTTGGAATAAAGGTCAATGAATTTGCTATAGGAATGGGTCCTAAGCTTATTCAGAAGAGGAAAGGCGAAACGCAATATACATTGAGGGCTTTACCCATCGGTGGTTATGTAAAGATGGAGGGTGAAGATGAATCCTCAAACGATCCTAGAAGCTTCAATAATGTATCTGTTTGGTCAAGAATTGCTGTAATTTCAGCTGGTGCAATAATGAATTTTGCTCTAGCAATAGTTGTCTTGTCATTGGTTGCTTTCAATGTGGGTACCCCTTCAACAACAATTGATGAGGTTATTGAAGGCAGTCCGGCACAGGAATATGGAATACTTCAAGGAGACAGGATCATTCAGATTGAAGGCACAACAATAAACAATTGGGATGACATCGTAACCACAATAAACAAACAGCAACCAGAGGCCTTCATATTGGTTCAGGTGGAAAGAGACGGGGAACTGTTAAACCTTGATGTCAAACCCACTCTTGATGACGGTAGAGTTGTGATTGGTATAGTCCCGACATATGAAACCGGGTTTTTTACGGCAATCAAATCAGGATTTCAAGAAACATGGTATTTTCTAAAACTTATGTTTCAGTTCTTGGGAATGCTGTTTCAAGGGAATGTTTCAACAAATGATTTGGCAGGGCCGGTTGGTGTCATAAACGAAATTGGGAATGCTGCAAGCATGGGCTTTACAAGTGTTCTTTACATCCTGGGGTTTATCAGCATAAACCTGGGCTTTTTCAATCTGCTGCCAATCCCTGCTCTTGATGGAAGCAAAATAGTCTTTCTGCTGATAGAGCTATTACGTGGAAAACCAATTGACGCTGATAAGGAAGGATTTATTCATTTTATTGGATTTATATTCCTTATATCACTTATGCTAATAGTCACCTATAAGGATCTTATTAGAATAGACCTTTTCTAATAGGTATTGAGGATGGTAAATATACATGAAAGTAAATGAATATATAAGGTGGATAATATGATTACTAGAAAAAAAACAAGAAAAATAAAGGTTGGGGATGTATATATAGGTGGAGATGCACCTATTAGTGTACAATCTATGACCAACACACCTACATCCGATGTTAAGAAAACCTTGAAACAGATACAGGAACTTCAGGAGGCTGGTTGTGATATCGTAAGGTCAGCTGTTTCCTCATTTGAAGATGCAAGGGCAATAAAGGAAATCAGAAAGCATATAGATATACCAATAATCGCTGACATTCAGTTTGATTATAGACTTGCCATTGAATCCATAAGACAGGGTGTGGATGGATTAAGAATCAATCCAGGGAACATCGGAAATCATCAAAGTGTCAAGGAAGTTGTGAATGCATGTAAATCTGAAAATATTTCAATCAGAATTGGGGTCAACTCAGGCTCGATAAAACGGGAGTATCTTGAAAAATTCAATGGAGTCAATGAAAACTCAATGGTTGAGAGTGCATTGGAGCAAGTCAGACTACTGGAAGATATGGATTTTCATGATATCAAAATATCCTTGAAAGCCAGCTCAGCACCTCTGACCATTGGTTCCTATGCTTTGATCTCAGAAAAATGTGATTATCCATTGCATCTCGGTGTAACTGAAGCAGGTACGCCCTGGAGAGGCACAATAAAGTCATCAGTTGGGATAGGTGCACTTCTGGCCATGGGAATAGGAGACACCATTAGAGTGTCCTTAACAGGTGATCCAGTTGACGAGGTTAAGGTCGGAAAGGAGATTCTAAAATCTCTCGGATTAAGGCATGAGGGTATAGAATTCATATCTTGTCCAACCTGCAGCCGTACCCATATTGACCTTATTACAATTGCCCAGGAAGCTGAAAGAAGATTGGAGCACATTAAAAAACCTATTAAGGTTGCAGTGATGGGCTGTGCAGTAAATGGGCCTGGGGAGGCTAGAGAGGCTGATATAGGAATCGCTGGTGGGAATGGAGAAGGTCTTATTTTCAAAAAGGGTGTAATTGTCAGGAAGGTACCTGAAGATAAGCTACTTGAGGAACTGATGAAGGAAATCGAGGAGATCGAGAGTTGATTAAGGAGAGTTAAGGTATGGCAGAAAATAAAACTATAAAATCATTGTTCTCTGATGAAACTCTGATTGCATCATTTATTGAAGATCTGGAAATCAGATCAGTAGTTCTTGATAACAAGTCTATGAAATTGTCAATTGTCATTGAGGACAAACATTGGGTGACCTCTAGGGATAAAAACTCCATCAAATCAGTGGTCAATGATAAATTCCATGGATTATCGGTTGAAGTGGAGTATACTGAGATTAAAACATCATTGGACCAGGATCAGCTCCTGAAATTGATTAAGAGAAAAATAGGCAATCAAATACCCTCTAGCTCATCTTGGTTAGAGGATGTTGTTTTGAATGAGGGAGAAATCATAAACCTGGTCTTGCCAGGTGAACTACCATATAGATCGGTGACGAGAAATGGGCTACTGGATGAATTGACCGAAATTACTGAAAAGGCTTCAGGTAAGCCATTGAATGTGGATTACATGGACATCCAGCAAAATGAAGAGTTCTTTTATAATACTGAAATGGAAGAACGAAAAATTCTGAAGGAAATGATGATAAAAAAACCTACAGAAAAATCAGATAAAAAATCAAGAACAAAAGACTATTCCTTTGGCAAGAAAATAAAGGGAGATCCAATCAGTATAATCGATATAGATATGCAGACGGGAAGTGCCATAATTGAAGGGAAAATATTTCAGGTTGAGACGAAATCCATCAAGGATAATCGAACGCTTGTGATCTTCTATCTATCAGATGGTACAAATTCAATTTCGTCCAAGGTTTTCTTGAGTGGAGATCAATCCGAAGAATTTATTTCAAATATCAGAGAGGGAGTCTATGTAGTCTTAAGTGGTGATGTTGTATATGACACCTATGCTAAAGAAATGACCATAATGCTTAAATCCATCCAGGTAAAAGAACAAGAAATAGTAATGGACAATGCCAATGAGAAGAGGGTAGAGCTTCATTTGCATACTCAAATGAGCTCCATGGATGGTGTGTCACATACCAAGGATTTAATAAAAAGAGCCAAAGAGTGGGGGCATGAGGCAATAGCCATTACTGACCACGGTGTTGTTCAAGCATTTCCTGATGCAATGGAGATGAGTGAGGGAATTAAAATAATCTATGGTGTAGAAGCATATATGATAAATGATAAAAAGCAGATAGTGACTGGAAATGTAGAGGGCAGGGCAATTGATGATTTTGTAGTATTTGACTTGGAGACAACAGGTCTATCTCCAAAGAACGATAGAATTACTGAAATCGGAGCTGTAAAAATACAAAATGGTGAAATAGTCGATAGCTTTAGTCACTTGATCAATCCCGATATGCCTATACCTGAGCTTATAACAAAACTTACAGGCATAACTGATGACATGGTAAAGAATAAGCCTACCATCGAAAAGGTGCTGCCTGAATTTCTGGACTTTATTGAAGACAGTGTTTTGGTTGCCCACAACGCATCATTTGATATGGGATTTATCCGGGAAGCGTATGATAGCATTGGTGTCAATCTTAAGAACCCTGTTTTGGACACGCTTGAACTTTCCAGAGCTATGTTTCCAACAATGAAGAGCCACAAACTTAACCTTATTGCAAAGCATTTAAAGGTTGAGCTAAAAAATCATCACAGAGCCGTCGATGATGCTTTGGCAACAGGAAACATACTCTTGAAGGTTCTGGAATTGCTAAGTGGTAGAGATCTCAAAAACCTGGATGACTTAAATGGACTTACAGGCAATGCCGATTCTACAAAGGGAGATATGCACCATGTTATACTCCTAGCAAAGAATCAATCTGGACTTAAAGACCTTTACAGGTTGATTTCTGAATCACATCTAAACTATTTCCATAGAAAACCAAGAATGCCAAAATCACTTATTGAAAGCAACAGAAGTGATTTGATAATAGGAAGCGCCTGTGAAGCGGGGGAATTATTTAGAGCTATCATAAGGAATAAACCCGAGCAGGAAATAAGAGATATTGCAAAGTTTTATGATTACCTTGAAATCCAGCCTCTGGGGAACAATGACTATATGGTTAGAGAAGGGATTGTGAAGAATAAGGAAGAACTTAAATCCATTAACATGAGGATTTACAGATTGGGAAAAAGCTTAAACAAACCCGTTGTTGCGACTGGTGATGTTCATTTTCTTGACCCTGATGATGAAGTTTACAGAAGAATCCTTATGTCCGGGCAAAAATTCCAGGATGCAGACTATCAACCCCCACTATACTTCAGAACCACTGAACAGATGCTAAAGGAGTTCGATTATATGGGTGAGGATATTGCGAAGGAAGTTGTAGTTACAAATCCCAATAAGATTAACTCCATAATTGATAGGTGCATTCCAATTCCTGATGGCACTTTCCCACCACAAATTGAAGGCTCTGATCAGGAACTAAGGGAAATAACCATAAACCAGGCTGTAGAAACCTATGGTAGTCCGCTTCCTGACCTGGTAAAGAAGAGGCTGGAAAGAGAACTGGATTCCATTATAAAGAATGGTTATGCAGTTATGTATATAATTGCTCAAAAACTGGTGTGGAAATCAATAGAGGATGGTTACCTGGTAGGTTCAAGGGGTTCTGTAGGGTCTTCCTTTGCTGCTACCATGAGTGGAATAACCGAGGTAAATCCACTTCCGCCTCACTATGTATGTCCAGCCTGTAAAAATAGCGAGTTTTTCACAGATGGCTCAATTGCTTCAGGCTATGATTTGCCGGATAAGCAATGTCCAAAATGCAACGAGAACTACATTAAGGAAGGGCACGACATACCCTTCGAGGTATTTTTGGGCTTTGAGGGCGACAAGGAGCCAGATATTGACCTTAACTTCGCAGGAGAATACCAGCCAAGAGCTCACAAATACACAGAGGAGCTGTTTGGGGAAGGAAAAGTATTTAGAGCCGGAACTATAGGCACAATCGCCGACAAGACAGCCTATGGTTTTGTTAAAAAATATTTTGAGGAGAGGGAAATTACTGTTAGTCAAGCTGAAATAAATAGATTGCTTAAAGGCTGCACAGGGATAAAAAGAACCTCAGGACAGCATCCAGGGGGGGTAATGATTGTACCGGATTACAAGGACATTCATGACTTTTCACCTATACAATATCCTGCCGATGACAAGAAGTCTGGAGTAATAACCACACATTTTGACTATCACGCCATAAGCGGCAGAATTTTGAAACTGGATATTCTTGGTCATGATGTTCCGAGTATAATCAGAATGCTGGAGGACATTACAGGCATTGACCCTACAACAATTCCCCTTGATGACAAGGATACAATGGAGCTGTTTACAAGCACAAGGTCAATCGGAGTGGATCCGGATGCAATTAATTGTCCGGTTGGAACATTGGGAATTCCTGAGTTTGGGACAAAATTTGTAAGGCAGATGCTAATTGAAACCAAACCCACTACGTTTTCAGAGCTGGTCAGGATCAGTGGACTATCTCATGGTACTGATGTATGGATCAATAACGCTCAGGAGCTTGTGAAGAATAAGATAGCCCCATTGGCTAAGGTTATATCTACACGTGAGGATATAATGCTGTCGCTGATCAATGCTGGAATGGATAAAAAACAATCCTTCTTTATCATGGAAAAGGTAAGGAAGGGAAAAGGACTAAAACCCGAAGAGGAAGAAGCAATGAGAAAGCTTGGGTTACCTGAATGGTATATCGAATCCTGCAATAAGATTAAGTACATGTTCCCAAAGGCACACGCTGCAGCATACGTGACAATGAGCTTCAGGATAGCATATTTCAAGGTTCACCATCCACAAGCCTTTTATGCAACCTACTTTACCACCAAGTCCTCTGACTTTGATGCAGATTTGATACTCAAGGGTGAATCTGCAGTCAGACAAAAGCTTAATGAGCTGGAACAAAAAGGTATGGGGGCTACCACCAAAGAAAAGAATCAGATAACCGTACTTGAAGTTGTACTTGAAATGTACACCAGAGGATATGGATTTGACAGGGTGGATCTTTATGAATCAGATAGCGATAAATTCCTCATAAATGAAAATGGTATTTTGCCTCCTCTTAAGGCCCTGGATGGAGTAGGTGAGAATGCAGCAAGAAAAATTGCTGAGGAGAGGGAAATAAAGACATTTATGTCAATAGAGGATCTTGTAAAAAGGGGAAAAGCAACAAGACCAGTAATAGATGCTCTAAAAGGTCATGGATGTTTGGATTCTCTGCCTGAGAGCAACCAAATTAGCTTATTTAGCATTTGATTTAATAAACTCAATATGTTATAATAAATAAGACAATTAGAGTGATTTCCGGCAAGAGTGGGTTTTTCCCACTCTTCGTTTGTGTCAGGGAGTCTGAGATGGAGGTGTATGATGAGTAAAAAAGGTTTTATGACAAGCATTGAAAATTTGTGCGAAGACGTCACTTCAGAGCTAGGCTATGAGCTGGTTGATGTGGAATACTTAAAGGAAAGCGGAGACTATTACCTTCGGGTCTATATCCATAAACCTGGTGGAGTGAATCTTGATGATTGTCAGATTGTTAGCGAAAAGCTAAGCGAAAGACTCGATGATAAGGACTTGCTTCAGAAGGCTTATTATCTCGAGGTATCATCCCCTGGACTTGACAGACCCCTGAAAACAGACAGGGACTTTGAGAGAAATCTGGAAAAGGAAGTTGAAGTCAGCCTCTACAAGGCAGTTGACGGGGTAAAGAAATTCGAAGGAATTTTAAAGTCATATAACGGAGATTCAGTTGAGCTGGAGACCGTTGATAAAATGGTTGAAATACCGAGGGATACAATTTCTTTGATTCGGTTGACCATTAAATTTTAAGGAGGAATATACGGATGAATGTTGATTTCATCAATGCTCTTGAGGAAATTGAAAGAGAGAAGGGCATTTCTAAGGATATCATTTTTGACGCATTGGAGTCAGCTCTGATATCCAGTTATAAGAAAAATTTCGGTTCTTCACAGAATGTAATTGTGGAAATGGACCGAGATACTGGAAAAGTTGAAGTTTTCGCAACTAAGGATGTTGTTGAAAATGATGCAATTGAAGATGAATTTCTACAAATGCCTCTTGAGGAGGCGAAAGAAATTAATCCTAATTACGAGGTTGGAGATGTGGTTAAACTTGAAATCACACCGAAAAACTTTGGTAGAATTGCAGCTCAAACAGCAAAGCAGGTCGTAATCCAAAGGATAAAGGATGCTGAAAGAGATGTAATTTTCGATGAGTTCATCAACCGAGAGAACGAAATCATTACTGGCCAGATTCAGCGTATTGCCAAGAACAATGTGTACATCGATCTGGGCAAAACAGAAGGAATATTGCCACCGTCTGAGCAGATTTCAGGTGAGGATTATAATCAGGGAGACAGGAAGAAGCTTCTGATACTGGAGGTTAAAAAGACAACCAAAGGACCTCAAATAGTTCTCTCTAGGGCTAACACTGGACTAGTTAAAAGGTTATTTGAACTGGAAGTTCCAGAAATAGCTGAAGGGATCGTTGAAATCTACTCAGTTTCAAGAGAGGCGGGGTCAAGAACCAAGATAGCGGTATTTTCCAAGAATCCCGATGTAGATGCATTAGGTTCATGTGTAGGGTTTAAGGGAGCCAGAGTAAAGGCAATTGTTGATGAATTGAATGGCGAGAAAATTGACATAGTAATCTGGAGCAAGGAGCCTGCGGAATTTATTGCAAATAGCTTGAGTCCTTCAAAAGTTGTAAAGGTTGTTCCAAACGAGAAGGAAAAATCAGCGATTGTTATAGTACCTGATTACCAATTGTCCCTTGCCATAGGAAAAGAAGGTCAAAATGCAAGATTGGCAGCAAAACTTACTAATTGGAAAATAGATATAAAATCAGAAACACAATACAAGGAATTCATTGAAAAGCAAGCTATAAAGGATGAAGTGGCCGCTAACAATGAAGAAAATGAAGTGGAACCATTCGAGGATGGTAGTGCAAATTATTCTGAGCAAACTTCAGATGAGAACTCATCAGATGAAGGACTTGATCCAGTTACAAGTGAAGCTTCAGATGAATCCTCAGATGAAAAGTAGATTGGAGGAATACCATGAGTGCAAGAAAAATTCCACTGAGAAAGTGCATTGCATGTAATGAAATGAAGCCTAAGAAAGAATTGGTACGAGTAGTAAAGAATAAGGAAAACGAGGTAAGTGTTGATCTAACGGGAAAGGCAAATGGAAGAGGTGCATATATATGCCCTACCATTGAATGCTTTGAGGAGGCTTACAGAAATAAGAAGTTTCAGAGAGCCTTACAGACAGAAATAACTGAAGAGATATACTCCAGATTAAAGAACGTCATAGAGAAATAAAGGATCACCTTAAACAAACAGGAGGTGCAAGGTATGACAAAAGTAAGAATTTATGAACTAGCAAAAGAACTCAATATGTCCAGTAAAGCTTTGATGGAGAAAATTGAAGGACTTGAATTAAAAATCAACAGTCATATGAGTTCAATTGAAGATGAAGAAGCACAGCTTATCAAGGAGCTATTGACAGAGGAAAAGCCAGAAGATAAAACTGACATTGAAGATGAAGCTGATTTTTTAGATGAAGATGAAAAGCCTAAAGTAAAAAAACCAAAGAAAAAGCAACAAAAAATTGAAGAGACTCCAATAGAAAAAGAGGAAAAAAATATCGAAAAGAAGACTATTGAAATTGAATCAGAAGTAATTGTAAAAGACCTAGCTGAAATGATAGGGGTTAATGCTTCGCAGATCATAACAAAGCTAATTGGTCTAGGCGTTATGGTTAATCAGAATCAAGCCATAGACAGCGAAATTGCATCAATTGTAGCAGATGATTTTAATGTGGAAGTAAAGGCTCTTGAGCCTGAAGTTGAGCAAACAGAGGAAGATTTACTGGATTATGATGATGAACCAGAGGACATGCTGCCAAGACCTCCAGTTGTAACTGTTATGGGACACGTAGACCATGGTAAGACATCATTATTGGATGCAATCAGGCACACAAATGTAACTGATAAAGAGGCTGGTGGAATTACTCAGCATATTGGTGCATATGCAGTCAATGTAAACAACAAGAAAATAGTATTTTTGGATACACCGGGACATGAAGCATTTACATCAATGAGAGCAAGAGGTGCAAGTGTAACAGACGTTGCGATCCTAGTGGTAGCAGCTGATGATGGAGTAATGCCACAGACCGTGGAAGCAATAGCTCACGCGAAGGCAGCCGGCGTTCCAATAATTGTAGCAATCAACAAAATTGACAAACCAGATGCAAACCCTGACAGAGTGAAGCAGGAGCTTGCTGACAATGGACTGGTCCCAGAGGATTGGGGTGGAGATACAATTATTGTGCCAGTTTCAGCAATCCAAAGGACGGGAATAGAGGATTTGCTTGAAATGATACTATTGGTGGCCGACATGCAGGAATTAAAAGCTAATCCTGAGAGAAGGGCTGTAGGAACAATTATTGAAGCACAGCTAGACAAGGGGAAAGGACCTTTGGCAACGGTACTTGTTCAAAAGGGAACGTTACATGTTGGCGATATGGTAGTTTCAGGTTTGGCTAGTGGACGTATTAGAGCAATGCTGGATGAAAAGGGCAAGAATGTTAAGAAGGCAACTCCGTCAATACCAGTTATGATTTTGGGACTGTCAGAAGTTCCAAATGCAGGAGACCTACTGTTTGCAGTTGAAAATGAAAAAGCAGCAAGAAACTTGGCAGATGCAAGAAAAAATCAGTTAAGAGAGGCTCAGATGAAGCAATCATCAAAGGTTTCACTAGATGATTTGTTTGAAAAAATTAAGCTTGGAGAGGTCAAGGATCTTAATATAATCGTCAAGGGTGACGTTAGAGGATCAATAGAAGCACTTAGCCAATCACTGAACAAGCTGGACACTGAAGAGGTAAGGGTCAATCTAATACACGGTGGAGTCGGTGGAATTACCGAAAGTGATATTATGCTGGCATCAGCTTCAAATGCAATTGTTATTGGGTTTAATGTCAGACCAAACCTTAATGCTATAGAAGTTGCTAAAAAAGAAGATGTTGACATTAGAACCTACAGAATAATATATGAAGCCATAGAGGATATTCAAGCTGCTGTAAAGGGTATGCATGCACCAAAGATAGTTGAGGAAATACTTGGACGTGCTCAGGTTAGAGCAACCTTCAGGCTGCCCAATGGGAATACCATCGCTGGAATATATGTTGTAAGTGGCAAGATTACCAGGAATGCGAATATCAGACTGCTAAGGGACGATGTTGTCATTTTTGATGGTTCAGTGTCATCGCTGAAGAGATTCAAAGATGATGCCAAAGAGGTTTTAACTGGTTTTGAGGCTGGTTTGGGACTTGAGAACTTCAATGACATTAAAGAGGGAGACAATCTTGAGGCATATGTCCTGAAGGAAGTCAAAAAAGATTAGAGGTGTGACAAATGAATGAAAAAAGAATAAACCGAATTTCCGAGGAAGTTAAAAAGGTCGTTTCCGATCTTATTCAAAATGAGATCAAGGATCCTAGAATAAGCGGTATGCCTAGTGTAAATAAAGTTAGTGTAACAAAGGATCTTAGATTCGCCAAGATATATATATCTGTTTTGGGAAGTGAAGAGGACAAGGAAAGCACCATTGAAGGGCTTCAAAGTGCCAAGGGTTTTGTTAGAAAGGAAATCGGAAACAGAATCAATCTGAGACATGTTCCAGAGCCGATATTTATGCTGGATGAAAGCATAGAGCAGGCACTCTATATGTCGAAGCTTATTGAAGAAGTTAACAGAGACTCAAAGGAGGACTCTGATGCTAAGAAAGAGTGATCTTGATGCCCTTAAAGCTGATATAGAGACCAGTGAAACAATAGCCGTTGTCTCCCACATGAATCCAGATGGAGACAACCTGGGCTCCCTCTTGGCTGCAGGGCTATCCCTTGAAAAAGCGGGTAAAAGTGTTTTGTTTGTAAAGGCAGACATAATACCTGAAGACTACAGATTTCTACCGGGAATCGAAAAGTTGGAAGCTGTGGATGATGAAATCCAAATGATAGACCTTTTGATGGTTTTAGACAGTAGTGATCCGGATAGACTGGGTGAAAATAAAATTCTTCTTGATAAATCCAAGAAGGTAGTAAATATAGACCATCACATAAGCAATACTGAGTATGGGGATATTAACATAGTTATGCCAGAGTTATCATCTACCGGGGAGATTTTATTCGCATTGCTGCTCCAAATGGAAATGCCAATTAATATTGATATTGCTTCCTTGATTTATATAGCCATGAGTACCGATACAGGTAGATTTACCTATCAGGGTGTTAATGGCAGAACCCATGAAACTGTTGCAAAGCTGTATGATTACGGTATTGATGCCTATGGATTAAATACCAAGCTATATCAAAGAAGAAGCTTAAAAAGAACAAAGCTATTCATAGAGGCAATCTCAAAAATGGAGCTGTACAATGACAACAGGATCGGTCTTGTAAAAATCACAGGGAAGATGCTTGATGAAACTGGAACATCTATGGATGACACAGAAGGCATCGTTGAGTTCATAAGGGATACAGATTCAGTGGAGGCAGCATGTCTTTTGAAGGAAATTGATGAAAATGTTGTTAAAATAAGCTTGAGAACAAAGAATAGTGTTGATGCCAATAAGGTATGCAGTAGCTTCAACGGTGGAGGACACAGCAGGGCATCAGGTGCCACGGTTGAGGATACCATCGACAATGTTGAAAAAAGGTTGATAGAAGAGATAAACAAGTATCTATAGATAAGCAGGGTGAGTTGATGAATGGAATAATTAACTTTTTCAAACCAGCTGGTATGACTTCTCACGACGCAGTTGCATATTTCAGAAGACTACTTGGCACAAAAAAGGTAGGACATACTGGGACCCTGGATCCAATGGCTACAGGTGTTCTCCCAATTTGTGTGGGTAAGGGGACAAAAGTCTCTGAGTATCTACTTGGGGTTGATAAGGAATATATTGCAGAGCTTACTTTGGGGACTTCATCCGATACCCAGGATAGAACAGGTACTGTGATAAATTCTTCAGATGAAATTGTGAGTGAGACTCAAATCAAACAGGTATTCGAATCGTTCAGAGGAGAGATATACCAGGTCCCACCTATGTATTCTGCAAAGAAAATAGGGGGTAGGAAATTATATGACCTTGCCAGAAATGGTATCGAAGTGGAGAGAGAACCAAGAAAAATAAATATCAAGGATATTAGGATTCTACACAATCAGGATAACAGGAAGATAACCTTCTATACAAGGTGTTCAAAGGGGACCTACATTAGGACAATATGCAATGACATAGGAGAACTCCTTGGAACATATGGACACATGTCCTACCTTTTAAGGGTTGGAGTGGGAGATTTCAAGATAGAAGATTCCTACGGCATGGATACTCTTAACGAAATGGATAAGGATGCTCTTGTAAATATAATTCAGCCTATGGATAATGCCATACTTTTTATGGATAGCGTTAATCTAGATGATAGATACTACAAACCCTTGACCAATGGAGTAAGGGTTGAGTTAAACAAAAAATTAGAAGTGGATACAAACAAGCTGCATAGAATATATGTTTCAAATGAATTTATAGGTATTGGAAATATCATTGAAGAAAATGACAGAAAAACACTAAAAATGGAAAAAGTATTGATCAGGTGAGAAAATGGAAATTATAAGGATTAACAATACAGATGAAACCAGGTTCGAGACATCTCTCGCATTGGGGAATTTTGACGGTGTCCACATAGGTCATCAAAAGCTCATAAAATCAATGATAGAAACCGCAAATAGGTCTAATCTTCATCCATCAATGATGATATTTGAGAACCACACAAAATCATTTGTATTCAAAAATGGACCCAGACTAATCAATAGTAATGTTCAAAAAAATAGATTCCTAGAGAAGCTGGGAGTTAAGACGCTTTACACAATGAAGTTTGATGATGAAATAATGAAACTTAGTCCACAGGAGTTTGTGATATCTATATTGTATGGAAAGCTTAACTGTAGAGCAATCACTGTTGGACCTGACTATAAATTTGGATATAAGGCTCAGGGAGATGTAGATCTTCTGATTTCACTTAGCAAGGAACTAGGAATAAAGACTGAGATCATTCAACCGGTATACCATGATGATATACTGGTAAGCAGTACTCGAGTAAGAGATCATTTGACTGATGGGGAAATTGTCGAAGCCAATAGATTGTTGGGTAGACCCTTTAGTGTAATTGGAGAGGTTATTCACGGCAAAGGTTTGGGGAAAAAACTCGGTGTCCCAACTGCTAACATAAGACCAATGGACAAGTATGTAATACCGAAAAAAGGTATATATATGACATATACCGTTATAGATGGAAAAACCTATCCCAGTGCAACGAATATTGGAGTTAATCCAACATTTGATGAGGTAGACCTTAAAATAGAAAACCACATTATTGGCTTTGATGATGAAATCTATGGAAAGGAAATCGAGATATTCTTCCTTGAATATATAAGACCTGAAAAGAAATTTGATTCAGTGGAGGATCTCAAGAGTAGAATGCATGAGGATATCAGGTATATCAAACAAAAATCCGATTTACATTTATAGCAAAGTATGTTAAACTTTAAATGTTAAGGATTACCTTTGGCAATGCTTGTCGTTCCTCGGCGCCTGCATAGCTGATGGTGTACAAAAAAATATTTGGAGGTGCAAAAATGTTAACAAGAGAAGAAAAAGACAAGATTATGGAAGAGTATAAAATGCACGAAGGTGATACTGGATCACCAGAAGTACAGGTTGCACTGCTTACTCACAGAATCAATTCTGTAAACGAACACTTGCAATCACACAAGAAAGACCATCACTCAAGAAGAGGTCTGCTGAAAATGGTTGGACAGAGAAGAAATCTACTAAGATATTTACAGAATAAGGATATTGAAAGATATCGTTCTTTAATTGAAAAGCTTGGCATCAGAGGTTAATTAGAGCGGGACTTCCCGCTCTATTAGTTTATTAGACTATATATTTCGACACACAAATTAAGAACTTACAAGGAGGTAATTTATGGAAAGAAGATTCCACTACACCTTGGCAGGAAGAGAATTGACTATAACCACTGGAAAAGTGGCTGAACAGGCTAGCGGAGCTTGTTTGGTACAATACGGAGACACCGTGACAGTGGTAACAGCAACTCAATCCAAGAAACCAAAAGAAGGATTAGATTTCTTCCCGCTTAGCTGTGATTATGAAGAGAAGTTGTATTCAGTTGGAAAAATACCAGGTGGATTCATCAAAAGAGAAGGTAGACCTAGTGAAAAGGCGATTTTGACATCAAGATTGATTGATAGGCCAATAAGACCCTTGTTCCCTGATGGCTTCAGAAATGAGGTGCAGGTAGTTGCAACTGTGCTGTCAGTAGACCAGGACAGTAGCCCAGAAATTGCTGCTATGATTGGTTCATCGATTGCATTGTCAATATCAGACATCCCATTCGACGGGCCTACAGCATCTGTAAACGTAGGGTTGGTGGATGGAGAGATCATCATAAACCCAGATAGCAAGCAAAGAGAGATTTCCGAATTGGATTTGGTTGTATCGGGAACAAAGGATGCAATTATGATGGTGGAAGCAGGCGCCAAGTTTGTATCAGAGGAAACCATGCTTAACGCAATACTTACAGGTCATGCTGAGATAAAGAGGCTATGTGAGTTTATCGACGGTATCGTAGCTGAAGTAGGTAAGGAGAAGGTTGAGTATCAGGTATTCCTACCAGATGATGAAATACGATTAAAAGTAGAAGAAGTTGGCAAGGAAAAACTTGCTCAAGCTCTTAATACTGAAGATAAAGTAGAGAGAGAAGAAAAATTATCATTGGCAAAGGATGAAATACTCCAGGAGGTTTTGGAGGCTTTCCCTGAAGGTGAAAAGCACATAAGAGAAGTGATTGGTAATATAATTAAAAGCAATGTTAGAAAGCTAATAACAGAAGAATCAAGAAGACCTGATAATAGAGAGCTTGATGAAATAAGAGATATTAGTTCAGAGGTAGGTCTTCTACCTAGAGTACACGGTTCTGGTTTGTTTAATAGAGGTCAGACCCAGGTTCTAACAATTGCGACATTGGGTGCTTCAAGTGATGTTCAAATAATCGATGGTCTTGGTGATGACGAATCCAAAAGATACATGCATCATTACAACTTCCCAGCTTATTCAGTTGGTGAAACCAGACCTATGAGAGGACCTGGAAGGCGTGAAATCGGACATGGGGTGCTGGCAGAAAGAGCACTTGAACCTGTCATTCCTTCGGAAGATGAGTTCCCTTACACTTTGAGATTGGTTTCTGAAGTTCTCAGCTCCAATGGGTCGACTTCTCAGGCAAGTGTTTGCGGCAGCACACTGGCACTTCTAGATGCAGGGGTTCCGATAAAGGCTCCAGTAGCTGGAATAGCCATGGGATTAATCAAGGAGAATGATAATGTTGCAATATTGACAGACATTCAGGGTCTAGAGGATCACCTTGGAGATATGGACTTCAAAGTAGCAGGAACTAGTGAAGGAATCACTGCTATCCAGATGGACATCAAGATTTCTGGCATTAGTGAGGAGATCATGAGAGTAGCACTTGAAAAAGCAAGAGTTGCCCGACTGTATATCCTTGAAAGAATGGCAGAAACAATAGCACAACCTAGAGAGGAAATGTCACCATATGCACCAAGAATACAGACATTGCAGGTGCATCCTGACAAAATCAGAATGATTATTGGGCCAGGTGGAAAGGTAATAAACAAAATTATCGATGAAACTGGAGTCAAGATTGATATTGATGATACTGGAAAAGTGTCCATTGTATCAAATGATGGAGAAGGAAGCAGAAGAGCTATCGAAATGATAGAAACCATAATTAAGGAAGTTGAAGCAGGAGAGATTTATAAAGGCAAGGTTACCAAGATAATGAATTTTGGAGCCTTTGTAGAGGTACTACCCGGCAAAGAAGGACTTGTTCACATATCTCAACTTGCAAAGGAAAGAGTCAATAAGGTAGAAGATGTTGTTTCTGTCGGAGATGAGATAATGGTTAAAGTCATGGAGATTGACAAACAAGGTAGGATTAACCTTTCTAGAAAAGTGCTTCTTAAGGAAGAACCAAAAACTGAAGAAGATACTGAAAACAAAGATAAATAGAACCAGAACATGAACCTTAAATCGGTTCATGTTTATTTTTGTTAACAAATGTGTTAATAATTGATAAAATAGAATTTGAGATCGACATTTGGAGGAATTAATGTATACAGTAAAGAAGTTAGAAAATGGAATAAAAGTTATAATGCATCAAATTCCCTATTTGAAATCAGCAACCATTGGGATTATTGTAAACAGTGGATCTTTTTTCGAAGACAAGGAAAACAATGGAGTATCCCATTTTATCGAGCATATGCTGTTCAAGGGTACAAAAAGGAGAACAGCTAGGGAGATAGCGGAGGCAATGGATGACATCGGAGGTCAGGTAAATGCATTTACAAGTAAGGAACATACCTGTTTTTATGGAAAGGTCATAGACGAACACCTACCAATTGCCATAGATGTACTTGGAGATATGATAACAAACTCCACTTTCAATGAAAATGAGATTCAAAAGGAAAAGGGAGTTATAATAGAAGAAATTAACATGTACAAAGATTTTCCCGAAGATTTGGTTTTTGAAATGCTGACAGAACAAACCTATCGGGATATTAGCCTTGCCTATCCAATACTTGGTACAACTGACTCAGTCAATACCTTCAATAGAGATATAATCTATTCATATTTCATCAAAAAATATGTACCGGAGGACATGGTAGTTTCAGTTGTCGGAAGCTTCTCTGAGGAGCAGGTCATTGAACTGCTCAACAAAGAGCTTGGTACCTTTAACAGAAACAGCAAGGGAGATGAGAATATTCCTTCCTATGATTTTGATGCTGGGCGTTCAATTATGGGCTTGTATAAAGATATTGAACAGCTTAATATTGCCATGGGATTTCAAGGTCCATCCACATATTCGGATGATATTTTCCCAATGATGATTGTAAACAACATACTGGGAGGAACAATCAGTTCCAGACTGTTCCAGGAAATAAGGGAGAATAGAGGACTGGTATATACAATCGAATCCTCGCTAACATCCTACAATGGTGCTGGAATGTTGTCAATTTATGCTGGTTTGACCAAGGACAATTTACATTCCGTGTCAGAACTTATCAAGTATGAGATTAATCAGCTCAAGAAAAATCTTATATCTGCTAAAGAGCTTGAGAAATCCAAGGAGCACCTTAAAGGAAGCTACATTCTGAGTCTGGAAGGCACTTTTAGCAAAATGTACGAAATGGGGAAAAACCTTTTGCATGGCAGACCAATAGAGACTCCAGAAATTGTACTTGAACACATCAACAATATCAGGATGGATGATATTGAGAGAGTGGTTCAGAAGTATCTTTTGTGGAATCAAATGAATATTGCATATGTAGGTCCTGTTAAGAATGTCGATAAATTAAATGAAGAACTGAAATCAATTTTTGAATGATGGGAGGAATTATCAAATGAAAGTAAATATTGTTAATAAGGGTAGTCTATCTTTACCTGAATACAAGACAGAAGGAGCATCAGGAATTGATCTGATGGCAAATCTTAAAAATGCCATAGTACTTAATCCTATGGAAAGATTCATGGTACCCACTGGTCTTTTTGTGGAAATCCCAGAGGGTTATGAAGCTCAGATAAGAGGTAGGAGTGGATTGGCAGCAAAGAATGGTATCACTCTTGCCAATGGAGTAGGAACGATTGATAGTGATTATAGAGGTGAAATAAAGGTAATTCTCATAAACCTAGGGAATGAGCCCTTCGAGATTAAGCATGGAGATAGAATTGCGCAGATGATACTTGCAAAATACGAGAAAATAGAATTCAACCTGGTGGATTATCTTGAAGAGACAGACAGAGGCTCAGGAGGGTTTGGTCACACTGGTTTGTAGTTCCATTAATTACCTGGAGCTACAGGATGAGAAACAACATTAAATGTGTTATAATCAAGTTATGTATTTATCACTAAGATGAAATCTACTATGAATCAATATTTTCATATATGGGATTTGTGTACGAGGAGGTAAACTTTTGAATTGGATAGAAGCAATAGTTTTAGGTATATTTCAAGGTGTGGCAGAATTTCTCCCAATTAGTAGTTCCGGCCACCTGGCGTTGTTACAGCACATGTTCGGAATAACTGAGGGAAACCTGTTTTTTACAGAAATGCTTCATTTTGGTACTCTGATATCAATAGTTATAGTTTATTTTGAGGATGTTAAGAGGATTGTAATAGAGTTTCTAAGTTTACTGGGTAATCTATTGACAGGTAGAAAGATTGGAGATCTGACTGATCATCAAAGACTTGGTCTTCTTATTATTGCAGGTTCAGTTCCTACAGCCATAATTGGAATAACATTTGAGGATTTTTTCGAATCACTTTATACTTCTTTGATTCCAATAGGAATTGCCCTATTGGTAACAGGATTTTTATTATGGTTTGCAGAGAAAAAAGGAACTGAGAACAAGGACATTCAGAAGATGTCTTTAGTTGATTCATTGATAATCGGAACCTTTCAGGGATTGGCGATAATCCCTGGAATCTCAAGATCAGGTTCTACCATAGTAGCGGGATTGCTTAGAGGATTAAAGAAGCCACTCACAACTGAGTTTTCATTCCTGTTGGCACTACCTGCAACCTTTGGAGCGTTTCTAATGGGAATCATAAAGGTATTTAAAGGTGGGGACGGAGTAATTGTAAACACGCCACTTGTAGTTGGGGTTATATTGTCAACTGTTGTAGGAATAGTATCCATAAAAGCACTTATAAAAATTCTTAACAGAAACAAACTCCACTATTTTTCATACTATCTATGGATAGTTGGAGCCATTACAATAATCAGTCAGTTGATATGACAGAGGTGAAATAGATGAAAAAAAAGACAGCAACAAAAAACGGCAGAAAAAGCAATGGGAAAACTCCTAACAAAATGAACACTGATATTTTGGGAATGATTATTCTGGCTGTTGGTGTTATAGTGCTCATAAGTCTATTCAGCACAAGGATGGGGATAATTGGTAATGTCATAAATGGGACAACCTTTTCTATGATGGGCTTTGGGGGATATTTTTTTCCGCTATTTATAATAGGTGCCGGTATTGTACTATTGCTGGAGAGGTTTGACAAAATTCAGCTAAGAATCATCCTTTCCCTTTCTATAATATTTATTGGGTTTTTAATTGTACTAGATGGAATAAACCCTCTAGATCTGTCATTTCTTGAAAGGATAAGGCAGGGAGTAGAAATTTCAAAGGCCAACAGAGGCGGAGGATTGTTAGGAAGCTTTTTTGGATTTTTCTTCTATAAATTGTTTGGATCAATAGGTACATATGTGGTTGTTGCATTTGCAATTACAGTCAGTTTATTGATAATAACAAACCTGACTGTGAAAGAAGTAATTTTAAAAGCAAAAAAAATCAAACCTCAAATGAATACTGTCACTACAAGAAAAAAAACGAAAGCAGTATCTAGTGAAAGGACCAATAATAACGCAAAAGAACTTAGTGAAGATGTTGAGCAAATAAGAATAACAGACTATTCCTCGCAGTTTCAAGCTGAGGAACATGAGGAATTACAACAAAAGACACCAAAGAAAAAACCAATCAAGCTGGATGAGGAGACTGTCCAGAAGGAAGCCGTTCACATAGATTCACAGGTGAAGGAAAAACAAGTACAGGCACAAAAAATAGTATATAGGGTACCTCCAATGTCCCTCTTGACTTCACCTGGGAAGAAAAGTGAGTCAAATGATAGAAAACTGATACTGGATAATGCCAGAATGATCGAGGAGACAATGAAGAACTTTGGAATTGAGGCTTCGGTATCCCATATCAATGTTGGACCAACCATAACATGCTATGAACTTTCACCGGCACCTGGAATAAAGCTAAGCAGAATTGTTTCACTTTCTGATAATATAGCATTGAGTCTGGCGTCCTCAGACATTAGAATTGAAGCTCCTATTCCTGGGAAAGCTGCAGTGGGAATAGAGGTGCCCAATAAGGTAAAGGATATGGTTCTCTTCAAGGAACTAATCCAGTCTAGAGAATTTGCTGATATAAATACGGATATTCCTCTGGCATTGGGCAAGGACATAAATGGGAAGGTTGTTGTGTCTTCAATAGATAAAATGCCTCATCTTCTCATAGCAGGTGCTACAGGTTCAGGCAAGAGTGTTTGCATCAATACGATAATAATGAGTCTTGCCTATAAGAGTTCCCCAGACGATGTAAAACTGCTACTAATTGACCCAAAGGTTGTTGAATTAAGCGTTTACAATGGAATCCCACACCTTTTGATTCCAGTTGTTACGGATGCAAAAAAAGCAGCATTTGCACTTAACTGGGCTGTTGGAGAAATGGAAAAACGATACAAGCTTTTTGCAAAGAATAACGTAAGGGACATCAAATCATACAATGAGAAGCATGGAGAAGATGGTGAGAAGCTACCTAAAATAGTAATAGTTATCGATGAACTTGCCGATCTTATGATGGTGGCAGCACAGGAAATTGAGGACTATATTGCCAGATTGGCACAAATGGCAAGGGCAGCTGGAATGTATCTGATTGTAGCGACTCAGAGGCCGTCTGTAGATGTCATAACAGGCACAATCAAGGCAAATATACCTTCAAGAATAAGCTTTGCAGTGTCATCCCAAGTGGATTCCAGAACAATCCTTGACATGGCAGGGGCTGAAAAGCTTCTTGGGCAGGGTGATATGCTCTTCTATCCTTCAAGTTATTCGAAGCCTGTTAGACTACAGGGTGCTTTCATCTCAAACAAGGAGGTTGAAGACGTGGTATCATTTCTGCAAAAGCAAAATGAAACAATGTACGATGAGGATGTCATAGAGATTGTGCAGAACTCCAAGAATATTGATATGCATGAAACAGATGAGCTGCTCTCAGAGGCTGTAAACCTTGTTGTTAATGAGGGGGTAGCCTCCATATCACTGCTGCAGAGAAAACTGCGCATAGGCTATGCCAGAGCCGCTAGATTGATAGATGAGATGGAGGTTCGAGGAATAGTCGGAGGCTTCGAAGGGAGTAAGCCCAGAAAAGTACTTGTCAGTGAAGAAGATTTTGAAGAGGATTAGGAGAGATTAAATGAATAGGAAAACAGTAAACATAGTTACATTGGGATGTTCAAAGAACGAAGTGGACTCTGAGCTAATGCAGAGCATACTTGACAAGGAAAACTTCATCTATTCTGATAACCCTTTGGATTCAGAAGTCATAATTGTTAATACCTGTGGTTTTATTGAAGCGGCAAAAGAAGAATCAATAGATACTATATTGGAAATGTCCAAATATAAAATAGAAGGAAAATGTAAGCATCTAATTCTCGCAGGCTGTTTGGCTCAAAGATATTCATCTGAGCTGATGGATGAGATGCCTGAAGTTGATGCAATAATGGGTACCGGTAATATCAAGGATCTGAATAGTATTCTTGATGGTTTAAAGGAAGATAAAAAAATTATCCAATCAAACGATGTGGATAGTTCGTACCTGGAGGGAGTTAATAGAATTGTTTCTTCCCCCACAGCATATGTTAGAATATCCGAAGGCTGCGATAACCTTTGCACATACTGCATAATTCCGGCATTGCGTGGTAAACATAGAAGCAGAAAAATGGAGGATGTAATTGCTGAGGTTGTGTATCTTGCTGAACAGGACGTGAAGGAGGTAATCCTAATCGCTCAGAACACTTCAGACTATGGAATAGATATCTATGGGGATTACACCTTACATCTTTTACTTGATAAATTGAATGAGATAGAGGGATTGGAGTTTATAAGACTCCTTTATCTGTATCCGGATAATATTGATGACAAGCTTATTAACAGCATAAAGCGAAATTCGAAGGTCGCTCATTACCTTGACATGCCACTTCAGCATGCAAGTGACAATGTATTGAAAAAAATGAACAGAAGAACTACAAAGAAGAGCATTAGGAAGACAATTGAAAAGTTGAGGAAAGAGATTCCTGACATCGTTCTTAGAACAACATTTATTGTTGGATTCCCTGGGGAAACTGAAGATGATTTCCAGGAGCTATATGATTTTATAAAGGATGTTAGATTTGACAAATTGGGTGTATTCACATACTCAAAGGAGGAGAACACTCCAGCGTTCAATATGCCAGGGCAAATTGAAGAAAGTACCAAGGAAATACGCAGGGATAGACTAATGGAGCTGCAAAGAACAATTTCTGAAAGTCTTATGAGTGAGAAGGTAGGGAAAATATACAAGGTTCTGGTTGAAGACCTGGCTGAAGAAGGACTTTACATTGGTCGTAGCTATATGGACAGTCCTGAAATAGATGGGGTAATATATTTTAGATCCGTTGAGGAACATGATGCTGGTGATGTGGTATTTGTTAAAACAGATGAGTATCTCGAATATGATCTAATGGGGGAGTTAACAGATGAATCTTGCCAATAAGATTACCTTATTCAGAGTCTTTTTGGTTCCGATTTTCGTGGTATCATTTATACTCGAAAGTCCCGGAACTACCTATATTTCTGCAATTATATTCGTGTTTGCATCACTTACGGATACATTGGATGGATATATTGCTCGAAGCAGAAATCTTGTAACCAATTTTGGGAAGTTCGTTGACCCATTGGCAGACAAGGTTTTGACATCTGCTGCCTTGATCCTGTTGGTCGGTGCTGGAGCCATCCCATCGTGGGTTGTTATCCTGATTGTAACTAGGGAATTCACAATATCTGGATTCAGGATAATAGCTGCTTCAGAGGGAGTTACAATAGCGGCCAGCCCATGGGGAAAACTTAAGACAATAAGCCAGCTTATTGCAATAGTTTTGCTTTTACTTGGAAATTTTCCATTTAATTATCTATCAATACCCATGGATCAGATAATGCTCTACATTGCTTTGATATTGACTGTTATATCCGGTGTTGACTACATAGTACGAAATATCGGAACATTGAACATGAAAGACATTTGATTGGAGACTGATTGATGAGAGCTGAAATAATTACCATAGGAACTGAAATAATGCTTGGAAGTATCCTTAATACAAATGTGACATACCTTTCTAGACGTCTGATGGAGCTTGGCATCGAAACCCTTTATCACACCTCGGTTGATGATGACTATGAAAGATTGGAGAATGTATTAACCTTAGCCATTGAAAGAGCTGACATCATAATAACCACTGGTGGACTTGGACCTACGGATGATGACCTGACAAAGGAAGCTTTGGCAAATGTTACAGGTAGAGCACTTGTAGCCGATATTAATATGGAAGAGCATATAAAACACTATTTTGCATATTCCAAAAGAGATATGACGTTGAACAATCTCAAGCAAGCTATGAAGCCGGAAGGGGCTGATTTTATAGATAATCCTCGGGGAACTGCTCCAGGGATTTATATGGAATGGAACAACAGGAAGATTGTAATGATGCCAGGGCCACCACGAGAAATGAAGCCAATGTTTGAGGATAATGTTGTAAATTTAATCAAAGATGATCATATCATAATTGTTAAGTCAATAAATACATCTGGCTTGGGTGAATCTACACTGGAAACACAATTAAAACATTTAGACCTATCATATCCTGATTTTACAATTACCACATATGCGGGTTCTGGTAGTGTGGAAATAAAGGTTATTGGAAGAGGGAAGGATAAGCATAGACTTGAAAAGGATTCAGAGGAAATAGTTGAAAGAATTAGAATGGAAATTGGAGAACATATCTATGGATATGGAGTTTCTTCCATTGAGGGTGCAATTATTGAAATGCTGATTCATAATGACATGAAAATGGCAGTATGCGAATCAGTTACAGGTGGGAATCTATCCAAAAAGCTAACCAGTATACCAGGTGCTTCAAAATCATTTGACAGAGGCCTTGTAACATATAGCAATAATTCCAAGATTCAAGAGTTGGGAGTTTCAGAAGAAGCATTAGAAAAATTTGGAGTAGTCAGTCGTGAAGTAGCTTACCAGATGGCAAATGGACTGATTGAAAAGAGCAATACAGATATTGTGGTTGCAACCACTGGCTATGCCGGTCCGGATGAGGATCCCAATGTTAAAACTGGACTCATATTTATTTGTATCCTAACGAAAGACAGTCATGAGATTCATGAAAGGATATTTTCTGGAGACAGAGATACCATCCAGGAGAGAGCTACAAACTTTGCCCTTTGGAATGTTTACAATTTTATAAATAAAAAGTTGACTTCAACAACTCTGTAGTGTAACATATATATAAAAGAACTAACGTTCGAATACGTGAAAGGGGTGAATCCAGTATAACTGGAGATATTATGGCGGAGAACAACGATAGAAAGAAAGCATTGGACCTGGCGCTCAGTCAGATAGAAAAACAATTCGGCAAAGGATCGATTATGAGACTTGGAGAAGACGCTAAATTGGACCTGGATTATATACCCACAGGATCAATGGATCTCGACATAGCTCTCGGTATTGGTGGAGTTCCAAGAGGAAGAATTGTAGAAATTTATGGGCCAGAGTCTTCAGGAAAGACAACAATAGCTCTTCATATCATAGCAGAAGCACAGAAAAAGGGCGGAATCGCTGCATTTATTGATGCTGAACATGCACTTGATCCTGGCTATGCAAAGAAGCTAGGCGTTGACATAGAAAACCTTATAATTTCACAGCCAGATACAGGTGAGCAGGCCCTTGAGATAACAGAGGCGCTAGTAAGAAGCGGAGCTGTTGATGTTGCAGTTATTGACTCTGTTGCTGCCCTTGTACCTAAGGCGGAAATAGAAGGTGAAATGGGAGACAGCCACGTGGGTTTGCAGGCAAGGCTAATGTCACAGGCACTCAGAAAGCTTGCGGGAGCGATAAACAAGTCACATACAACCTGTATCTTCATTAATCAGCTACGTGAAAAGGTTGGAATAATGTTTGGAAATCCAGAAACCACATCCGGTGGAAGAGCTCTAAAATTCTATGCGAGTGTTAGAATGGACGTAAGACGTATTGAATCAATCAAGCAAGGTGACCAGATACTTGGAAACAGAACTAGGGTAAAGGTCGTAAAAAATAAGATTGCCCCACCTTTTAAACAGGCAGAATTTGATATTATGTATGGTAAGGGGATATCCAGAGAAGGTAGCATAATCGATACTGGAGTTACCTGTGGTATAGTAAACAAGGCTGGATCCTGGTTCAGTTACAATGACCAGAAACTTGGACAGGGCAGAGAAAATTCAAAGGAGTTTTTAAGAGAGAATCCAGAGTTGGCAATGGAGCTTGAACAAAAAATAAAGAAAGAGTTTGGTCTTGAAACAAATGATGAAAGAGAAATAACATCTGATAAACAATAAAAAATAATCTAATATTGAATTGTTAAAAGATCCTATTCGTTATAACTTCAAGCCTCCTAAACAGGAGGCTTGAAGTATATGGAGGTTTGTATGCGCATACTTTATTTCACCGATACACATATAAAGGGAACCAATCCCAAAAACAGAAAAGATGACTTCCTGGAAAGTCTGCAAGAAAAATTTAGAGAAATTGTGTCCATTGTAAGGGAGAACAATGTTGATTTTGTAATACATGGAGGTGATCTCTTTGACAGGCCGGATATCTCCACATCAGTGGTTAGCAGATTTACTACAATATTAAAAAACATTGAAAAACCAATTTTTATTGTCAGTGGTAACCATGACATTTTTGGACACAATCCAGCCACTATTGACAGGACAATGCTGGGTCTTTTGAAAAGTATGGATTTCATAAAGGTTATTTCAAGATACAAGCCCATAGTTATAGAAAAAAATGGAATAAGAGTCAGCTTAACAAGTCTACCCTATACTTATGATATTGATTCCACACCTGAGGGGTATATACTCAAAGAAGTACCGGAAAATATGGATTATTCAATACATGTAGTCCATGGAATGCTTTTAGACAGACCCTTTGTCAAGGGTATACCCTATACTTTGATTGATGATATATTGGAAACAGCAGCAGATATAACATTGTCAGGGCATTATCACGCTGGATTCAAGACAATTGAAAAAAATGGAAAATATTTTGTAAATCCGGGAAGTCTTGTAAGAGTAACAAATAGTTTGAAGGAGATTGAGAGAATACCCCAAGTCGCCATAATTGATCTTGATTCAGATATAAAGGTCGAAATGCTGCAATTGACATCAGCGAAACCAGGCATAGAAGTGCTGGATAGAACTGAAATGGAAAATTGCATGTTTAGAAGTGAAAGAATTGTGCAATTTAAACAATCCATTGATTCTGCAATGAGTTTTGAAAAAATGGACCTTAATGACATTCTACTTGAGGTTACTCTATCAGAAGGTGTTTCTGATGAAGTAAAGGAGGAAGCATTAAGGCGAATTGCAAATTCACAGATGAAAGGATATTAGGTGCGATATGAAATACATTAAAGGGATAATTCTTGAAAACTTTCAAAGTCACAAATATACAGAACTGGAGTTTGGACCGGAGCTTAATGTGATAATCGGGCCTTCAGATTCTGGTAAATCTGCAATCATAAGAGCTTTAAAATGGGTCATGTACAATGAGCCATCAGGTGATTTTTTCATTAGAGAAGGCGAAAAGGAATGTAAGGTAACATTGAGTCTCAGTGATGGAACTATCCTTCAGAGATATAGAACCAGGAGTAAAAATGGATATAAATTAATTGATAGTAATGGGAATGAAAATATTTTTGAGGGGATCGGTTTATCAGTCCCGCAGGAAGTAATTGACATAACCGGTATAAGAAAGATCAAATTGGACACTGATTCAGAAAACGCAATCAATCTTGGAGAACAGCTTGAAGGAGCATTTCTACTGACAGAAAAGGCATCAACAAGAGCAAATGCAATTGGCAGACTAGTGGGTGTAGATATAGTTGATGATGCCTTGAGAGATGTTCTAAGGGATGTACGAGCACTAAATCAATTACGAAAACAGAAGGAAGAAGCTCTTCAGACCACAAATGACAAGCTCTCAGAGTTTGATTATATAGATGACATTAAAAGAAGCCATTTAAGAGCTTCATCCATCATGGGAAAGATTCATAATATCAATCTTAGAGCAGAGAAGCTGGAACAAATGAGCAAAAATCTTAAAAGCCTGTCAGGTGATATCTCAAAAAATGAGGATGTATTAAATGGTCTGAATAAACTAGATGAAGTAGAATCAGATTTAACCAAGATAGAATCCAAGCTGGATAGATTGGTAATTTACAGCAAATTATACGATTTATACAATGAAACCAAGGTCCATAAGGATAGAATTGATAATATTTTAGATAGAATATCAAACTTTGTTAAGGCTAGTCCAATGATTTCCGATATAGAACTAAAGATTTATCATCAAATAAATCTCCAAAGAATTAATGCTTCGGCACAAAACACGAAGAAGGAAGCGGAGAGGATTAAGGTCCTCTTACGAAAGCTAGACAAACTTGACTACACATCTAATCTTATCAATTCAGCTGAGATTAAGAGCATAAAGTATGTGAAGTTGAACTCTATGAGAGAAAAGCGAATAAGCACTCAAAAGAGCAAGGAAAGAGGCATTATGTACATTGGGGAGCTTAAGCCTCTACTTGATTCTAAAAATGTACTAGTTGAGTTGGAGAATAAGGCATTACTTTTAAAGGATTTAAATATTAAGAAAGAGAAATACAATTCAATTAGAAATGATATCATTGAATCAGATGGGACCATCTCAAAAAATGATAGCACATTGAAAGTCATATTGGATAAATACAAGAATCTTTTACAAAAAATAGAGAAGTGTCCTTATTGCCTCGGAGATATTGATGAAAACACAATTGAACATATAGTAACTCACCACCTAGGAGGTTGATCATGGATTACGAAAAAGAACTCAAAGAACTGAAAGAAAGTATGGAAAAGGCAAAAAATCTCAAGTATAGGGCAGAGGCTAGAATGGAGCAGCTAAAGAAACAGGAGGATGAAATCATCTCAGAACTTGATAAGCTTGGGGTAAAACCAGATGCATTGGATGATGAAATTGCAAAGCTAAAGCATGAAATCGAAAGCATGTTAAAGGAAGTTAACCAGTTACTACCAAAAGATCTACTAAATAAGCAGGAATAGTCATGAATGATAATATAAAGCAGTTTGATGATAGATTAAATAATCTGGCTAACTTTATAAGCAGACAGGAAGGAAAGAGAGATCAATTAATTGAACTAAAATCCAGCTATGAAAATGAATTGACAAATATTATAGATGAAGCAGACCTTTTGGAACATGTCATGATATTATTTCAAAAGACATCAGAATATGCTAGAAGTCAGGCAAAGAACCAAATAGAAAATCTTGTTACAAAGTGCCTCCAATATATTTTTGAATCGAATATTGAATTTATAATAGAAATTGAGGAATTGAGAAACAAAGCAAACGCTGAATTTTATGTTATTAATGATACTCCGGATTTTTTCCTCAAAACAAAGCCAGAACAATCAAGAGGGGGAGGAGTAGTTGATATTGTCTCTCTCGCATTGAGGATTTCATTTATGCAAACCCATAAACCTTCAATTGAGGGTCCATTGATACTTGATGAGCCTGCCAAGCATGTAAGTGAGGAATATATCTACAATGTTGGCGAATTTCTGAGACAATCTTCATCCATGTTTAACAGGCAAATAATCATGGTTACTCACAACTCACATCTGGCAGCCTTGTCTGAAGATGCGTACAGGGTGGAATTATCAGGCACAGAAAGCAATGTGAGTCCAGTAAAAAGCCTCTAGCTGTAATTGGTTTGAGTACAAACAACTTGACAGAAATAGCCAAAAGTAATAAAATTAGGTTGTATGTACCCATACAAAATATACAACCCTATCTAATCCCTTTCGGGAGTTGTATTCCACTAGTTATATCTGTTGTTACAGATTGGTGGAATGGGATGACCAGACCTAAAAATTGGATGGTCTTAGTTGATTAAGTATAATTATGATATGGAACTTGAAAATTTAATAAGATGGAGGTGTTTCCTATTGAATCTTTAATTTATGCGATTCTTGGCTTAGTTATTGGAATTATCGCTGGATATTTTATCAGAAGATATATAGGCGAAGGGAAAATAAAGAACGCTGAAGAGTTGGCAAAAAAAATCACTGAAGATGCAGTTAAAGATGGTGAAGCTCGAAAGAAGGAGCTTCTATTAGAAGCCAAAGAAGAAATCCACAAAACAAGAAGTGATCTTGACAAGGAAATCAAAGAGAGAAGAAATGAAATCCAGAAAATGGAGAGAAGACTTCAAAACAAGGAAGAAACAATTGATCGAAGGAATGAGTCAATTGAACGTAAAGAAGAATCACTTGCGAAAAAGCTCAGAAACCTTGAGGAAAAAGAAGAAGCTATCAACGAGTTATATGAGAAACAAACTCATGAACTTGAGAAATTATCAGGTTTAACCTCAGATGAAGCAAAGGAACTATTGTTAAATGAGACTCGTAAGGAAATCATTCAGGAATCTGCTATGATGATCAAGGAAATGGAATCCAAAGCGAAGGAAGAAGCTGACAAGAAAGCAAGAGAGATTATCTCTACTACAATCCAAAGGGTTGCAGCTGATCACGTTGCTGAAACAACCGTAACAGTTGTCGCTTTGCCCAACGATGAAATGAAGGGTAGAATTATCGGAAGAGAAGGTAGAAATATTCGAACTTTGGAAACTTTAACCGGTATTGACCTGATAATTGATGACACACCAGAAGCTGTAGTTCTATCAGGTTTCGATCCAATTCGAAGAGAAGTAGCTAGAATAGCTCTTGAGAAACTTATTGTTGATGGTAGAATCCATCCTGCAAGAATTGAAGAAATGGTTGAAAAAGCTCAGAAAGAAGTTGAAAACACCATTCGTGAAGCAGGAGAACAGGCATCCTTTGATGCTGGAGTTCACGGATTGCATCCAGAAATCATAAGATTATTGGGAAGACTTAAGTACAGAACCAGTTATGGTCAAAATGTGCTCAAGCACGCTGTTGAAGTTTCTCACCTTGCAGGTGTAATGGCCACAGAGCTTGGTGCAGATGTTAAGATTGCCAGGAGAGCGGGATTGCTTCATGACCTAGGTAAATCAATTGACCATGAGGTTGAAGGACCGCATGTAGAAATTGGTGTAGATATTGCTAGGAAGTATAAGGAAAGCAAAGAAGTGCTGCACGCCATGGAAGCTCATCATGGTGATGTTGAGCCTCAAACTGTGGAAGCTGTATTGGTTCAGGCTGCTGATGCTATCTCAGCTGCAAGACCAGGAGCTAGAAGAGAAACCTTGGAGTCATATATCAAGAGACTTGAAAAGCTAGAAGAAATAGCGAATTCCTTTACAGGAGTTGAAAGATCATTTGCTATTCAGGCAGGTAGAGAAATTAGAATAATGGTAAGACCTGAGGATATAAGTGAAGCACAAATGATTCACACAGCGCGTGATATTGTTAAGAAAATAGAGTCAGAACTGGATTACCCAGGACAGATTAAGGTCAATATTATTAGGGAAACTAGAGCTGTAGAATATGCAAAGTAGAACTTCCTAACAGACTAGTATTGATGCTAAATAAAGCCTGCCGATTTCGGCAGGCTTTAACTATAGGCACAAGGAGGTTAGCGATGAGAATTGATATGCACACCCATACAACTGCTTCAGATGGATTGCTTACTCCAGCAGAATTAGTTAAAAAAGCCTTTGAGAAAAGACTTGATGGGATTGCGATTACAGACCATGATTCAGTTGACGCTTTGGATGAAGCTATTATGAAAGCTAAGGATTACCCAGAGTTTCTTCTTATCCCAGGTGTAGAACTGGGATGTGATCATGAAGATGAAGAGGTACATATACTTGGTTACTTCATTGATTATAAGAATATTAAACTTAAGAAGACACTCTCAGCCTTGATTAATTCAAGGTGGAGTAGAGGAATTTCAATGCTGGACAAGCTTAACGAATTGGGAATGGCACTTCCAAAAGAAGAGATATTGAGAAAATCAAAGGAAACAGGTTTTATTGGCCGAGCTACCATTGCAAGGGAGCTTATAAATTATGGCTATGTAAGAGACATTAATGAAGCCTTTGACAAATATCTTGATCTTGGCAAACCTGCATATGTTGAAAGATATAAATTATCAGTTGAAAATACAATCAATCTAATTCATGAATGCGGAGGCATATCAATACTTGCCCATCCAGGAATTCTAAAGAAGAAAGATATCATGACATACTGTGTGGAAAAGGGTATAATGGGTGTAGAATGTTATCACTCTAAACATTCTAGAAATGATGAAAAACTTATAAGATCCTTTGCAAATAGGAACGGACTAATCATTACTGGAGGATCCGATTTTCATGGAGAAAAGGATATTTTGGGAGATTATTCCACTGATATTAGCACTATACCTAAATTCAGGGAGAGATTGTGATGTATAAAGGTGAAAGACAAAGACAATTTCCTACTACCATAAGCACAACATCCTTTGTTAAGCTGTACGTCCTTCATTTGCTGAATCAGAGGAATTATTATGGCAATCGTCTTAAGGATGAAATAAGCAGAAGGCTTGGTGGGAAATGGACCCCCAGTCCAGGAATGATATATCCAATGCTGAACAATTTAGAACAGGAAGGCTATATAGTTGGTCATTGGGAAGAACCTACAAAAAGAACCAAAAGAATTTACAGCATAACAGATGAAGGACGTAAACATTACGAAGCAATCAGAAGGATGAACATGTCATCATTTGATGATTCGTTGTATATAATTAAAAAGGTATTAAAAGATATTTACGATGTATCCGTATGAAAAAAGCATCTAAAGAAGCAATAAAAAGCTTTTTATGATACTCATGAATGAAAATTTCAAAGTTTAAAACTAGAAATTTACCATTCCCAATAAAAATATAGGAGGTTATGAAAATGGTCTTGGAATTATCAAGAAAAGGAAAATCAATTGAACCATCAGTGACATTAGCTATCACTGCCAAAGCAAATGCAATGAAAAAAGCTGGGGAAAATGTAATTAGCTTCAGTGCAGGTGAACCTGATTTCAATACTCCCGAGAATATCCAAAATTCAGGAATTGAAGCCATAAAATCAGGCTTTACAAAGTACACGCCAGCATCGGGAACACCAGAATTAAAGGAGGCAATTTGTAAGAAATTAAAGGCAGATAACAACCTTGATTACAAACCATCAGAAATAATTGTCTCAAACGGTGGAAAACATTCTTTATACAATGCTCTTATGGCTATCCTTAATCCAGGGGATGAAGTTATTTTTAGTATACCTTATTGGGTAAGTTATCCAGAATTGATTATGATAGCTGGTGGAGAGCCTGTTATGCTGCAAACAAGTGAGGATAAGGAGTTCAAATTTAGTTCAAAGGATCTTGATACAGTTAAGACTGACAAGACCAAGGCTGTAATACTTAATAGCCCTAACAACCCAACTGGGTCAGTATATACAGATGAAGAGTTGCAGGATATTGCAGATTGGGCAGTGGAAAACAATGTATTTGTCATTTCAGATGAGTTGTATGAGAAGCTTGTATACGATGGTCTTAAGCACACAAGCATTGCGTCCCTAAATGAAAATATAAAAAAGCTTACAATCACTGTAAATGGAATGGCAAAAGCATATGCCATGACTGGATGGAGAATAGGTTACACTGCTGCAGATGAAAATATAATAAAGATTATGAGTAACATTCAAAGTCATACCACATCAAACCCTAATTCAATTGCTCAGTACGCCAGTATTGAAGGGCTAACCGGAAGCCAGGATAGCATAATGGCAATGAAGGAAGAATTTGATAAAAGAAGAAAGATCATGGCTGACCTGATAAATAGTATTAAAGGTATTAGTTGTGTTGTACCGAAGGGAGCTTTCTACATCATGTTAAATTCTTCACAATTATACGGAAGTGAGATAGAAGGGATGAAGATCGATTCCTCAGTGGACTTTGCCAATCTACTTCTTGAAAAATGTAAAGTCGCTGTTGTACCCGGAGTAGCTTTTGGAGATGACAAGTATGTAAGATTATCATATGCAACATCAGCTGAGAATATTAATGAAGGTTTAAATCGAGTTAAAGAACTTCTTGGATCGAAATAAACCTTGTTTTGAAATCTGGATAAAGATTAATTTACTTTAAAAGTTGCTTGGCAGATGATTTGTTTTTTGTTTAGGTAAACAACGAACAAATAGAAAGATTAATTACTGCAAAAAGAACTTTAAGATGAATAGATGTTATTTGAAAAGAAGCTTGGTAAACATAATATATTTATGTTTACCAAGCTTCTTTTATTTAAAATTATTTTGTGAAATTTGACTTTTATCAATAGATATTCCGCTGTTAGAAAGATTAAAATACAATTAGAGTCTTAATGTATGGATTATTGTTGTTTTATGACGGAAATTAGCTCACAAGCTATTGAAAAATAAATTTATCAAGATTTGTATATTTTGCGAGGCTCTGAAATGCGATTTAAGGCCTTTAAACAAAATAATTAATGGAATTGCATGAACCGACGTCCTAAACGCCTTATAAGACCACGTAGGGGCTCGTGACGTGTTGATAGCATGCTGGGAGCTTCTTTAGGCAATATTTATAGATTTTAGTCGTGTTTGATCCAATTTTAGTGCATGATTATTTTTTTCTGGCATTCTAAAGAAATGTCTGTGGTGGAAGTGGTTGTTGAGAATGTAATTCAATTAAAAGGTTGAACATTTTGATTTTAAATTTTTTCGTACATAAAGTGCGAAAATGTTTTGCTTGAAAGTAAAATCTTGGCGCAGAGTAGAAAAGATCTGAAATTGAATTCACTGATTTAATTGCATAAAAACTTGCGATATGGTAAAATATTATTAGTCACAAAATAACTATTTTGTGACTAATATAACAAAAATATGCCAAAAAGAGGGGTTTTTTATGAAAATACCGCTACTGCTGGAAGATTATCTGGATTATATGGAAACCATCAAAGGTACCTCTTCCAATACTGTTAAGGAATATTTTTTTGACCTGCGTACTTTTCTTAGATTTCTAAAAATAAGATTTAAATTGGTAGACCCAAATGTTGAATTTGATGAGATTGAAATTGATGATATTGATCTTGATACAATTAAAAAGGTATCAATCCAGGATTTGCATGCCTATATTTCCTACACTGACAAGAAACGAGCAAATTCAAGCTCCACCAGAGCTCGAAAAGTCGCCTCTGTAAGGTCCTTCTTCAAATATTTGCATTCACGCGTTAACCTACTTGATAAAAATCCAGCACTGTACCTTGAATTTCCAAAAACCGATGCAAGACATCCGGTTTACCTTACTCTTGATCAGTCTGAAAAGCTACTTAACACAGTGCTTTCAAACCCCAATGAGTTGTACCGCTCCAGAGATTATTCCATAATAATGCTATTTCTCAACTGTGGATTGCGTCTTTCAGAGCTTTCAAGCATTGATTTGGACAAAATCAACGGCGAGGACACCCTAACAGTGATTGGTAAAGGAAACAAGGAACGGACAATATTTTTAAATGAAGCATGTGTACAGTCAATCAACGATTATTTATCCCTCCGACCAGTGGTTCCAGGTGAAAAAGCCCTATTCTTAAGCAAAAGAAAGCAGCGGTTGAGCAATCGGGCAATCCAACATATGATTGACAAATATCTTGAAAAATCAGGACTTGATCCTCAGGTATACTCCACTCACAAGCTTAGACATACTGCAGCGACCCTTATGTATAAATATGGCAATGTAGACATAAGGGCTTTACAGGAAATACTCGGGCACGAATCGGTTTCAACCACTCAGATATATACACACCTTGATGATGACAGACTTCGTGATGCAGTAAAAAGCAACCCTTTAGCAAACAGAAAAAAGAATAAATAGGAAAAAGGGCCTCTAAGCCCTTAATCAACCACTGCCACTATGGGAATCAGCAGCTTTTCGCCTTGAAAAATCATGCTGGTTTCCATTTCATTGTGCTCCTTTATATCGTAGATGAATTTTCTCGTATCATAGCCTTCAGGTGCATATCTATCAGCGATTTCCCAAAGAGTGTCACCCTGCTTGATCCAATACTCCTCAAAATCTTCTACTGATGCCATTGAATAGGCGCCAGTCATGGACATTATAGAAAACATCACCAAAGCAATTATTGTAATTAAAAAGGTCATAAACAGGAAGAATCTTTTACTATCAACTATTACATATCTCTTACTTTTCATAAAATACACCTCACCATTAGTATAGTACATCTGTTCGATTATCTATATTCTACACGAACGTGTGTACTGTGTCAATAGTTTTGAGCAAAATAATCGAACCCATGTTTGATTTCCC
>Ga0334893_1000376_pt1 | contig 63509 bp, 46 predicted proteins | sample GraSluR3_MG_5_FD_207218 | JGI IMG/M metagenome (GOLD analysis project Ga0334893, IMG submission 207218) | Sludge microbial communities from methane-producing bioreactor in Wageningen University, Netherlands - Granular Sludge_09_05-R3 | ecosystem: Engineered > Bioreactor > Anaerobic >...
TCACCAGCAGGAAATCGGTGGGGTTGCCGGCCTCGTCGTCGCCGGCCGACCCCGAGTGGGCCGGCACCAGGGCCCCTTCGCCGGTGGTCAGCACCCTTTGGAGCAGCCGGCCGTGCCGGATCTGGCCTTCCTGGTCGTCGCGAAGCCGCGTGTGCTGGAGGTTGATCTGGTGTCCCAAGGTCAGGCGTCCCTGTTCCTCGAGAATCCAGACCGCCCCCCCCATCGCGGCCAGGGCCGAGATCACCTTGGGCAGAAACTCGGCATAGAACTGCGCCGGGGAGAGATTCGACTTGGCCAACTGGGAGATCTCGTTGACCAGCATGCGGATTTGCTGCTTGGTCTGCTCGATCAGTTGGGGGTCGAGGGTTCGTTCTTCGCTCATGGCGTGCCCGTCAGACGAGTGGATGACCGGCCTCTTGACCGGTTGATCGGATCATTCGCGCCCGCAACATGAGCGGCACCCGACGGCCACCCGGGCGGGCCCGATGAAACGGAGCGGGTTCGTGGGAGCCTCCGTCGTATTTTCAAGCCTAATTTCGACTTAGGGAGTGTCAAAAGCCGAGCCGGGCATTCCGCCCGCCCCCGCCGGGGAAAAGTCGCGTGGAGCCAATCGTGCCGAATCTTCGCCCTGCGGCGCGTGGGGATGTCGCCATCCCCCCGCATGGGAACACGACCGTTGATGGCCCGGTTGCCGAGGCGCCGCCGGCTTCGCGCGAGGGCTAACCGATCCGCGCAGAACCCACCACGCGGGGGGCACGCTTCACCCGCCCCGTTTACGTTTAATGTATCACTTCTGCCCGGTTTTGGCGCGGGCGCATACGGTAATCCTATCTCGATACTACGTCGTTGCGGCAGGCGACGATCGGATTTCGTCGCCTCAGACGAGCCCCCAGCGCTTCCGCAAGAACCATTCGCCGGCCAGAAGCCCGACCAGTAGAGTGAAGAATCCCCAGGTGTCCCAGAGCGATTTCTTCGTCTCGGTGCGGACTTCGAGGCTCTCGGTCTCTTCGGTGAGCTGCTCGATCAGGCCCGGCAACTCTTCGGGCACCACGGCCCGGCCCCCGGTCATGGCCGCCAGGTTCTCGAGCATGGTCGCGTCGGCTGCCGCGTTGTCGAGCTCGAGGTTCTGCTCGAACACGAGGAACCGCGATTCGGCCGCCCCCAGCACCTCGCCCTCCTTGCGGGCCGTGACCCGCAACGAGTAGTCGCCCGGGTCGACCGTGTCGCGGAACGACCCGACCGCCGTAGTCCTCGAATGCGACAACTCGGCCTGCCTGGTCGTTCCGTCGGGCAAGACGATTTCGGCCTGGAAGCGGGCATCCTCGACCACCGCTCCTTCCGGGGAATAGGCGGTGGTCGTGAATTCGACGCGCTGACCGGGACGCAACCGTCGCTGGTCGAACTCGATCTGCACGTTGCCCTCGAGCCGTTCGTCCTTTCGAGCCAGCCAGAGGATCACCTGGCGCCAGAACCGGCGATGCTCGGCCTGATGTCCCCGCATGGCCCACCGCCACGTGCTGTCGCCCGCAAACGCCATGACCCGACCGGCGCCGTACTCGTGGGCGACCAACAGGGGCCGGTCGGGCGCGGCCTCGGCCAGGACAATGGCGGCTGGCTTGAGTCCCTCGACCGCGAGGCGATTGGCGCCCTGAAGCGGCGGCAACTGCGACCACACTTGCTGACTGCCCCGACCTTGTCCCCCCAGATTCAGGGCGAAGTGGGCCAACCCTCTCTGCGTGGGCATCATGGGCACCTCGCGCAGCAGGTGCAGGTCGGGCGACAACTTCTCGTCGAGCCGCTGGCGCTCGAATCGGTCCATCCGGATCGGAAGGACATCCGCCAGCGGGGTGTCGGCATATCCTCCGGGACCGAAGCTGTGCAGGCCGCCGATCATGATCAGCCCCGCCCCGCGCGAGACCGACTCGGCCAGGTCCTCCAGCTCGCCGGGCAGGAAGACGGGAGCCTCGGGGGTTCCCAGGTCGAGATTCCCGAGCAGGTAGACCTCGTACTTGCCCGGTTTGAGGCGCTCGCCCAGGTCGGCGGGGCGAGTCTCGCGGGGATGGCGGGGATCGATATGCCGCGTGTCGACGTGGATGTCGGGCGAAGCATCGAGGGCTCGGCGCAGGAACTTCTGCTCGGTCCGCGGCGGGAAACCCTCCAGATAAAGCACGTTCAGCCCGCCCTTGAGCACGTTGACGAACGTGCTCAGACGGTTGTTCGTCGTCACCAGTTCGCCCTTCTGCTCGGGGATCTCGATCGAGACCTTGTACTCGCCCGGCAGTTCGGGAACGTAGGTGAACTCGACGGGAATCGACTCGCCGTCGGCGAGCACTTGCACGTCCTGCTGGGCGACCGGTTCCATCTTGCCCGGTGAGGTCTCGACCAGCAGTTGCACGGGAATCGTGCGGTCGGCGTATCCGTCGGCCCGCACCTGGCCGGCCACGGTCAACTCGTTCTTGACGAAGACCTGCGGGTTGGCCAACAAGTCGTGGACGGATACATCCCGCGCCTGGCCCAGCCCTCGGGCCTTGCCGAAACGGACGGTAAACAGCGGATAGCCGAGCGGCTTCAGGCGTGCGGCCGCCGTCTGGGGCAGGGCATCGCGGGGCGGATAGGCCCGCTGCGCCCCGTCGCTTAAGAGCACGATCCCCAACAGCCGTTTGCCCGCCTCATTGCGAAGCACGTCGTCGAGCACCGAGCCGATGGCCGTTTCGGTGCCGTCGGCACTTTCGCCCAACCGGATCGCCCCGTCGTCGACGTCGACGGGATGGGCCTCGGCGTCGAACGCATAAGCTTTGACCTCGAAATCCCGGGCCAGCGCCGCGAGCGGGCGCTTCGCATCGGCCAGTGTCTGCTTCAGCGCTTCCCAGCGCGAGCGACCTTGGGCCTCATCGGGCACGGTCATGCTCAGCGAGCGGTCGGCCAGCACGAGGAAGGTGGCCGCTTGCTTCTCGGTCTTCGTATACACCAGCGTGGGCCGCAACATCGCCAGGATGACGAGCAACACGACGGCAAAGCGAAGGGCCGCCAGGATCCGCCGCCGCTGCCGCGTCGTCCGTTCTCTGCCCGGGCCCAGCGCCAGAAGCGCCAGCAGCACCAACCCGGCCCCGGCGACCAGGAGGTAATTGTCGGCGACGGGGTAGAAGGACCAGCGGAACATGGCGGCGGAGATGGAATTGAAGATTGGAGATTGGAGATTGAAAAGGTCCCGGTGGGGGCTATTCTCGGTAAAAGCGGTTGGACAGGACGTGTTCGAGGCCGAGTGTCAGGGCCAGTAGCGCGATCAGCAGGGGGAACAGCTCGCGTCCGACTCGCTGCATGGTTCGGTCGCCCTCGAGCTGATGGCGGTTGCGCGCGACGCGGTAGGGTACGGGACCGAACAACTCGGCGAGCTCTTCGTCGGAGAGCCGATCGAGTTCGGTCGCGGCCGAGGCCAGATTGACGCTGAACCCGAGGTCGACGCCCGACGCGATTCCACCGGCCTGGACGCGGTAATTGCCCACGTCGTCGGTCGAGGTGACCGTCAGCATGTGGCGGCGCAGATCGGGGGTAAGCCGCACCTCGGGGGCGTCGGAGTCGAGCGGCGCAAGCACGTAGGTGCGAAACTCCTTCTCGGGATCGAGCTGCAGGGTGACCGTTTGTCCGGCGAAGTAGTTGAGCTGCCGGTCCTTGCTGCCCACCAGGTACGAGGCCATTTCGTTGGCGAGCATGAAGAAGGGCCACGACTCGACGGGCAACAGGTTCCACGGCTGCCGGTTGGGATCGTCGGAGACGGGCGTGGTCATCGTGACGGCGCGCCCGCGCCCCAGGGGACGTTCGAGGATCGCCGGTGCCCCATCGCTGAAGGGAACGACGACGTGGACTCCGCCGGCCGGCTCGTCGAGCTGCCAATAGCGGTAAACCGGGGCAAGCTGCCAGGGGACCGATTCGGCCAGATCGCGGAAAGCGGCCAGAATCGGGTGTTCGAGATGGCGGGGCGCCAGGTACAAGCTCCCGTCGGGCCGCCGGGCCTGACGGAGCAGCTTGCCCGCCAGCAGTTCCTGGGCCGCCGGACGGTTGAACGACTCGACCGACCGGGCGTTGCGGCCCAGAAAGACGGCGACCCCGCGGCCCGCCGAAACGTAGTCGCCCAGCCGTCGCCAGACGTCTTCCTCGAGGGCGGTGGGGTCGACCAGGAACACGGCTCCGTAACGCTCCAGGGCGGTATTTGCCAGTCGGCCCAGATCGATCACGTCGCACTCGAAGCGGGCCTCGCCGGTGCGGCGCAACTGCGTGGGCGCAAGCATCTCGGTGAGGAACAGGGCGTAGCGGTCGGCCGGGTTCGGGGCGGCCACGAGAATGCGCCAGGCCGGCGTGACCTCGACGGTGAAGAACCGCCGATCGTCCCAGGGGAGCCCGTCCTGCCCCACGATTTCGACCCAGCCTTGGTGCGTGCCCACGTCGAGGTTGCGGATCTGAAACTCGATCGGCGCGACCTGGCCCGACTCGAGCGCCACGGTGCGCCCGTCGCGCCGTTGCGGCACGAGCTGCGAGGCCTGCGACTCGCCGGTGCCGCGCGCCAGGATCTGCACCTCGACGGTGCGCTCTCCGCCCAGGCCGCGGTGCGCGATCTCGGTCTCGAGGCGCAAGGGGGTGCGGCTGGAGATCACCTCGGCCGAGAGCCTCAGATCGCCCAGGGACGAATTCGTGGGGTCGTCGACGCCCACGTCGACCACGTAGACGCCGACGTCGGGCATCGCGGCCAATCGGCTTCGCAGCGCCGCGGCCCTTTCGCGGGGCCAGCCCGCCCGGGCCAGGTCGCCGAACAGATAGATCTCCCGGCGAGCCAGATCACTGCGCCCGAGAAGGGCGACGGCCTCGTCCAAGGCGCGCACCAGCGGCTGCGAGTTGGCCGCCGTCTCCAACCGCTCGATGCGGTGCTTGGCCGCCCCGCGATCGACCTGAAAGGCGGCCGGACCGGGCCGGGTGTCGAGCACGGCGATCTGGCTGTCGGCCGGAAACTGCGCCAGAAGCCACGACCCGAGTTCCCGGGCCGCCTCGAGCCGAGTGCGGTTCTCGTGCCGGTAATCCATGCGCGGGGCCGTGTCGAACACCAGGGCGGCCGCCACCGGCGCCTCCTGGCTCCCCCAGCTTCCCGACAGTTTCACGCTCGGCCGGGCCAGGGCCGCGGCCAACAGCGCGATCGCCGCCACCCGAAGCGCCAACAGCAACAAATGCCGCAGGCGCAATCGCCTCTGGTTCGTCTCGTGCCGCTTTTCGAGCAAGCGCAGCGCGGGGAACTCGAAATGCCGCGGCCTGCGCCGCATGATCAAATGCAGCACGATCGGCACGGCGATCAGAGCGGTTCCGGCGAGAAACCAGGGGTTGACGAAGGTCATCGGCAGGGCGGGCACGAGGGAGACTTAGTATCTTGCTTTCCGGCTCACCAGGTACTCGGTCAAGGCTTTGTCGAACTGCATGCTCGTGTCGATTTCGACGTAGTCGATCCGGGTGCGGGAGCATTCGCGGCGATACACCTGGCGCAGCGATTCGAGCTCGTCGAGATACTCGCGGCGGAAGTTGGCCGCGTCGAGCTGAAGCCGATCGTTCGTCTCCGGATCCTCGAACTCGACCACGCCCTCGAAGGGAAAGCGGACCTCGGCCTCGTCGAGCACGTGAAAGAGAATCACGTCGTGTCCGCCGTGGCGCAGGCGCCGCAGGGCCTGGAGGATCGGGTCGGGATCGGCCAGCAGGTCGGAAAACACCATCACCAGGCTGGCGTGCCGGAGCATGGCCGCCACCTGGGTCAGGCTGTGGGCCACGTCGGTCTTTCCTGCGGGCTTGAGGTTCGCCAGAAGCGACAGCACGTCGCCCAAGTGCCGGCGCCGCGACCTGGGGGCCAGGCTGTTGCGAATCCGCTCGTCGAACGTGATCAAGCCGACCGGGTCCTGCTGGTGGATCATCAGGTAGCAGAGGGCCGCGGCCAGGCAGATGGCGTAGTCGAACTTGGTCAGCTCCTGCCGGTAGGTGTAGCCCATCGACCGGCTCAGGTCCATCACGAGGTATCCGGTGATGTTCGTCTCGGCCTCGAACTTCTTGACGTAGAACTTGTCGGTTTTGGCGTAGATGAGCCAGTCGATGTCCTTGGGATCGTCGCCGGGCGTGTACTTGCGGTGCTCGCTGAACTCGACTGAGAACCCGTGATACGGGCTGGCGTGCAACCCGTGCAGAAACCCCCGCGCGATGAACTGCGCGCGCAGATCGAGCCGCTTGATCTGGCGGATGACTTCGGGCTTGAGGTAGCTTTCGGCGGCGGGCATGGTCTCTTGCTACGCTCCGGCGAGGAGGAACTCGTCTTCAAGGAACTCGGGGGCGATGCTTCTCTCTCGCGGCAAGTAGATGGCAACGTCGAAACCAATCCTGTGCAGGTATCGGCACATGAGTGGGCCCACCTCGCGCCAAGCGAGGTTTCCCAACCCGCAGCCAAGCGCAGGAAGTGCCAACGACCTGATCCCCTCCGCAACCGCGTTCGCTCCGACCCAACTCAATCCCGCTTCAATGTCTTCCAGCCTGGAATCGTATTTCCACTTGCGCTTCGTCGCGAAGAGCAGGAACCATTTGACCGCATTGGGGCTTTCCAATGGGCGATCCAGATCCGCAAGCTCCTCATCGAGGGAAGATTCACGCTTGTACAAAAACGGACGGTCAACGCGGAGGCGTCTTGCTCGACAAGCGTCCTGGTACTTCACGTAAACATCTGGAAACTGATACTTCGCACGGGAAGCCAGCCCCTTTCCCATGATCCCCTGCAGATTGACGCTGACCGTCAGCGTCTGCAAATGTGAGAAGAACATGTCTCCTTCAATGAGCGATATATTGGCTCCAATCCGTTTGCGGGACCGCGGATGGAAGAACATTTTCGGTTCAGGAATAACGTTCACCCTTGCATTTCGCAATTCGTGATCTAGCTTCTTCTTGGCCTCTAGATTGGGGACGTAGACGGCCTCGATGTATTCCGGACCTACGTGCCGCGGAACCAGGCATTCGGCCATGATCCTCCGCTTCGACCCGTCTTCCCGGCTCCACCAATCGTTCTGGATGGTCCTCCAATTTGCCGAGAGGACTTTCATCCCCTGCGCAACGTCGAAGAATTCCGTGGGGGAGTTCGCTGCGTTGCCGTCGGTCATGAATACCCCCTCGATATCCATGATGGCAGGTCGGACAGCGACGACGGCCAGCATATCCTTGTTCTTCTCATGGACTACGCGGTACATCATCGGATTGCGCGGCTGAAAATAGAGATTCGCGTATTCCCATAGGCTCCTTCCTTCGGGCGTGCACTTCTGTTTTCGCCAACTCACGATAGACTCGTCGTAAATCGGCGTGAACGGCACTTGTTGGCGATCGATCTCAGCATGGGAGAGAAGTCCTCGCTCAATGATCGATGCAACGTTGTCGATGTGGGTGATGTAGAAGAGATACCTGATGTCGCCGGCTTTCATGGGTTTCAGACCTTATTGGACCATCTGTACTCTGTCGACAGTTGACTATGCAACGGGCCATAGGGTGTCACGCACCGCGTGACCTGCGGCTACTGCTCGCACGCAGACACGATTCCAGAGCCAAGCTGACGTCCGCACCGGAGTCGATCAGCATCGCCACGTCGGGTATGCTTGCGGTGTGGTCCGGCGTGCGAACAAGCACCTTGGCCAAGGGAGCCGGCGGATCGAACTGCTCCCCGTCGTAGTCAGGCATCGCTCCCGTCCTCCGTGACTTCCATTCTGAAATGGACGGCGTCGGCCGGATCGGCCAGCCGTGGGCTGGAAAGGTGGGCCCCTTGCGGAGCCGCGACCTCAACGACCCCCGGTACGACCACGTACACCTTGCCCTTGTCGGGCAGATTCACCCCGGTCGGCAGCCGGATGCGGCCATTTTCCACGACGCCTTCGTAAGTCGTCACTTTCATGATTCGTTCTCGCTCTGGAGGTACGTCTTCCCGGAGTCCCTACGCCTGATACTTCGGTATCACCGGCGGCGGCGTTTCGCGCACCAGGCGCTCGATGATGTCTTCGTTGGTCATGCCCTCGGCCTGAGCCTGGAAATTCGCGCTGATGCGGTGGCGGAGCACGGGAACCGCGATCCTCTTGACGTCGTCGATGCCCACCGAGTGCCGGGCGTCCATGGCGGCCAGCGCCTTGCCGCCCTGGATCAGAAACTGCCCCGCGCGCGGGCCCGCCCCCCAATCGATCCACTCGCGAATGAACTCCGGGGCCGACGGGTCCTTCGGGCGCGTCGACCGCACCAGCCGCGCCACGTACTGCACGATGTACTGGCTGACGGCCACCGAGCCGACCAGCTTCTGGAGGTTGAGAATCGCCTTGCCCGACAGCACCTTGCGCACCTCGACCTTCTCGCTCCGCGTCGTCGAGGCGAGGATCTGCTCCTCCTCCTCGGCCGACGGGTAGTCGACCTTGATGTTGAACATGAACCGGTCGAGCTGCGCCTCGGGCAGCGGATACGTGCCCTCCTGCTCGATCGGGTTTTGGGTCGCGATCGTGAAGAAGGGCTCGGGCAGAGGATAGGTCTGCTGGCCCACGGTGGCCTCTCGTTCCTGCATCGCTTGCAGCAGGGCGGCCTGGGTCTTCGGCGGCGTCCGGTTGATCTCGTCGGCCAGGAGGATGTTCGTGAAGATCGGGCCCTCGACGAAACGAAAGTTCCGCCGCCCGTGCTCCTCCTCCAACACGTTCGTGCCCGTGATGTCCGACGGCATCAGGTCGGGAGTGAACTGGATCCGCTTGAACTGGATGTCGAGAATCTGGGCCAGCGTGCTGACCATCAGCGTCTTGGCCAGCCCGGGCACTCCGACCAGCAGGCAGTGGCCCCTGGTAAAGATGGCGGCGAAAATCTGCTCGATCACGTCGGCCTGGCCGACGATCACCTTCTGAAGCTCCTCCTGCATCAGGCGCCGGTGGTCGCTGAAGTCCTGGAGGACCTCTCCAATGCTGCGTGTTTTGGTGGCCAAGGTTCTTCCTGCTCGGGAGTGCCTGTCGACGGAGTGACGACCTCCGGTGAATTGTACCGCCCCGGCGGCGATCCTCCCAAGAGGCAGCGCCGGGTGTTGATGACTTAACCTTTCAATTCTAAGATACTTACGGAAACCGATCGGAGATCGCGAACAGGGAGCGGGGCGATGCGGACGGCAGTCATTCTGGTGCTTTCGATGGCGACGGCGCTGGCGGCCGTACCGGTTGCACGGGCCGCGGTCACCGCCGAGCAGGTCCGCGTGGCCATCGAGCGTGGCACGGAATACCTCAAACGACAGCAGAAGACCGACGGGCGCTGGGATGACTATCCACCCCGCTACGAGGGAGGCGTAACCGCCCTCTGCACCCTTGCCCTGCTCGAGTCGGGCGTCTCCCCCGACGACGACGCGATTCAACGCGCCCTCGGCCAGTTGCGAAAGCTCCGCCCCGACAAGACTTACGTCGTGTCGCTCCAAACCATGGCGTTTTGTCAGGCGCATCCCGATCGCGATCGGGCGCTCATCGAAAGAAACGTCCGGTGGCTCGAGTCACACCAGATTTCGAGTGGGCAAAATCGAGGGGCCTGGGCATACCCCGAGTCGGTGGGCGACAACTCGAACTCGCAGTTCGCCCTGTTGGCCCTGCACGAGGCCGAACGCGTGGGGGTCGAGGTCGACGGACGCACGTGGCGTCTGGCCAAGGCCTATTGGGAGAACGCCCAGAACCCCGACGGTTCGTGGGGGTACATGGTGTCGCCGCGGACGGGCACGGGCAGCGACCCGCCCTGCGGGAGCATGACCTGCGCCGGGATCGCCGCCCTGGTTATCACGTCCGACATGATTCGCACGAGCAACGCCGAGGCCGAGGGCGACACGATCCGCTGCTGCCTGAATCGCGATTCCGAGGAAAACCGGATCGACCGCGCGCTGCAGTGGCTGGGCAGCGATCGCGTGTTCGCCGTGAGCACCAATCCGGGCCGCACCCAGTATTGGCTCTACTACCTGTACGCCTTGGAGCGCGCCGGACGCCTGACGGCCCAGCGTTTCATCGGCCGGCACGACTGGTACCGCGAGGGGGCCGATTATTTGCTCCAGAAGAAGGGCGGCGCGGCGGCCGACTACTGGATCGGGGTCGGAACCGGCGAAGACAACCGGCTCGTGGCCACGAGCTTCGCCCTGCTGTTTCTCGCGAAGGGACGGCGCCCCGTCCTCCTGGCCAAGCTGAAGCACGGCAGCGACAACGACTGGAACCAGCACCGCAACGACGTCAACAACCTCACCCGCTACGTCGAGTCGAAGTGGAAGCGCGACCTGACCTGGCAGGTGATCGACGTTCGAGCGGCCGCGGTCGAGGATCTCCTCGAGTCGCCCGTCCTGTACCTGTGCGGCGGCAACGACGTGTTGCCCGCGGCGGGCGAGGCCCAGGACGCGCTGGCCCGCAAGCTCCGCGCCTATCTCGACCGCGGCGGTTTTCTGTTTGCCGAGGCCTACTGCAAGGGCGAGGCGTTCGACCGGGGCTTCCGCCGATTGATCGAGAAGGTGTTTCCCGAGCCGGAGTACCGGCTCGAGCCCTTGCCGCCGGGCCATCCGGTGTGGCGGACCGAGGAGGCCGTACCGGCCGAGCACGTCCGGCCGCTCTGGGGCGTCGACTTCGGCTGCCGCACGAGCGTCGTCTACTGTCCGCCCGACGACTCGGGGCGCGTGCGCCCGTCGCTTTCGTGCCTTTGGGAGCTGTCGCGCAGCGGGCGCGACCGGCGGTTCCCTTCAGGCGTTCAGGCCCAGATCGACGCCGGCAAGGCGATCGGTATCAACGTGCTGGCTTATGCCACGAACCGCGAGCTGAGGTTCAAAGACCCCTCGAGGCCCGAGACCGTGGCCGACGGCTCGGGCAGCGTCAAAGCGCGGGGCGAGCTGGCGATCGCCAATCTGCGGCATTTTGGCGGCTGCAACGCGGCACCCCGCGCCTTGCCCACGCTCGCCGAGGTGGCGAGCCGGGAGCTGCGGCTGCGCGTGCGAGCCGACGAGCGCGAACTGCGCATCACCGACGAGGCGATCTTCGACCACCCGATCGTGTTCATGCACGGGCGCAGCGCCTTCCACCTGACCGAGGTCGAGCGAAAGCAGCTTCGCACCTACGTCGAGCGGGGCGGGGTGCTGTTGGCCAACTCGATCTGCGCCAGCCGGCAGTTCACCGACGCATTTCGCCGCGAGATGCGATCGATGTTTCCCGAGTCGCCGCTGGAGCCGATCCCCGGCGACCACGCCATGTTCACGCCCGCGTTCGGCGGTTACGATCTGTCGACCGTCACGCGGCGCGACCCGCAGACCAGTTCGCGCAACGAGCCGCTCCGAGATCTGCGCCGCAAGGTGGCGCCCGAGTTCGAGGGCGTGAAGCTCGACGACCGTTACGGCGTCGTCTTCTCGCGCTACGACTTGAGCTGTGCCCTCGAGAAGCACGACTCCCTCGAATGCCAAGGCTACGTGCGCGAAGACGCCGCGCGGCTCGCCCTGAACGTGCTGCTTTATGCACTGCAGCAGTGACCCGGCCCCACGCCGCTCGGAGAACCGAGCCCGAGAAATCGGGCCCCTACGAACCGAACACGCCTCGCAGGGCGGGGTGGAGCTTCCGGTAGAGGGGGAACCGCCGGGCGTACACGGCCGATGCCTCGGGATCGGGCCGGTAGGTCTTGCCCGGCTTGCCCACGCGCTCGAAGGCGTCGTCTTCGTCGCGATAGAGCCCGACGCCGATGCCGGCGAGCATGGCGGCTCCCAGGGGGGTGGCCTCGTCGACGGCGGGCACCTCGATCGGGCGTCCGGCCACGTCGGCCTTGTTCTGCATCCAGAAGGCGTTGCGCGTGGCCCCGCCCACGGCGACGAGCTTGTCGAGCTTCGTGCCCAGCCCCGTCTCCAAGGACGTGACGATGTCGAGGAACTGGTAGTCGAGCCCCTCGATGATTGCCCGCAGCACGTCGCCCTGGGTGGCGAGGTTGCTCAGACCGACGAACGCCCCGCGGCTATCGGGATCGACCACGGGGCAGCCGGCGCCCGACATGTGGGGCAGAAACATGACGCGGCGCGCGCCGGGCGGCGAGGCGGCGGCCGCCGCCATGAGGACGTCCCAATCGGTCCCCCCTTCGCGGCGAGCCTTCTCGTCGGCCTCGAACCCGAACTGCTTTCGGAACCACTCGAGCATGTCGCCCGCCGGGTTGCCGCCCCAGGTGGCGTACCTTCCCCGCGCCACGTGCGCCTGCACGGTCATGCCCATGGTCTGAAGCGCAGAGTCGAGCACGGGCCGGTCGGTGGCGGCCAGAACGCTCTCCCAGGTGCCGGTCACGTCCAGTGCGACGCCGGGGCGAAAAGCGCCGACCGGCAAGGCCCCGCAGAGATGATCGTGTCCGCCCAGCACGACGGGCGTGCCTTCGGGCAGTGTCGTGGCCCGGGCGGCCGAGGCGGTGATCTCGCCCAACGGCGTACCGCTGGGGTAGGCGTCGCAGAGCAGGCGGCGCTCGATGCCCGATGCCTGCAACAGCTCTTCCGACCAGTCGAGCCGCCGCTGATCGAAGAGCATCGTGCACGAGGCCATGCTGTAGTCGGTGGCCTGGCGCCCGCAGAGCATGGCGTTGACGAAGTCTTCGATCAAGAGCCACTTGTGGGTGCGCGCGAAGACGGCGGGCTCGTTCTCGGCGACCCAGAGCATCCGCAAGGCGCTGTGGATGGGCCAGACCGGATTGCCGCCGATGGCGAACGTCCGCTCGATTCCCACGTGCTCGGCCCACCACGCCCGTTGCGGCGCGGTGCGCGGATCGTGCCAACTGATCAGCGGATAGAGCCACGCGCCCCGGTCGTCGACGGGCAGGCCGTCCATGCCCATCCCCGTGACGGCCACCGCTTTGATCCGCCCGGGGGCGTCCAGGGCGGCGACCGCATCGCGGATCGCCGCGGCCGTGCCGCCCCAGATCTGCTCGGGCTGCCAGACGGTCCACTCGGGATGCTCGGCGTCGGGGTGGAACCGCTCGGTGGGGCGGCTGCCGGCGGCGACGGTGTTGCCCGCCCGATCGTACGCCACGGCCTTCAGGCTCGTCGAGCCCAGGTCGATTCCCAGAAGGCACGATCCGTCGCGGTCGGCGCCGGGCATCTCAGAGTCCTCCGCCGGGGCGGCCGAAACGCCGTCGCGAGGGCTTGGCCTCGCCCGCCTCGACGGCCTTGATCTTGTCGCGGGCCTGGGCGACGAGGGGGCTGCCGGGATAGTCGTGCACGAGCTGATTCAGCACGGCCAGCGCGCGGTCGGACTGCTCGCGCTCGATTTCGCAATCGGCGGCCAGCATCATCAGTTGGTCGACGTGGGGCGAATCGGGATGGATCGCAAGCTGCTGCTCCATCAGGGCGATCGCCTGAGCGTACTGGCCGCGGGCCGAGCGGTACCGGGCCAGGGCCAGGTTCAAGTAGCCGTCGATCTTGTCGGCGGGGAACTCATCCTGCCAGGCGTCCAATTGGGCGGCCGCCCGCTCCAAATCGCCGGTTTGGAGGAACTGCTCGGTCGAGCGGCTGTGGGCCCCTCTCCAGGCCGTTCGCTCGATGTACGAGCGGGAGTCTACCAGGGCCGATTCGGCCGCGCGGTAGGCGCGCCGCGCGGCCTCGGCGTCGCCGGCTCGGGCATGGTAGTCGCCCCAAACGCGGTGCAGCCGGCTGGCGACCTTACCCGATCGCGTTTCGCGAAGATGGGCCGCCGCGGCGTCGAGGAGCGAGCGAGCCGTCTCCGCGTCCAACAGATCGTTCAGCGCCACGTCGGCGGCCTCGACCTCGCATTCCGCCTTCAGCTCGGCGTTGACGATCCTCTTGGCCGCACCGAGCCACAAGGCCCCGGCCCGAGCGGAATCGCCCAGCCCATGGCGTGCCATGGGGCCCACGAGGCGCGCGATCTCGATCAAGCCGTCGCTCCCTTGGACGCTCGAATCGCCCGTCAGGGCGGCCTCTCCCGCGTCGACGGCCGCCGCCACGTACTTCATGGCCTCGGCCCGCCTCGCCTCGGCGTCCTTGCGTTCTCGCGCCGCGATGCGCTGCGGGTCTTCCTCCGGCCCCTCCGCCGCGTCGGTTCCACCGCGCGACGCGTCTCCATCGCCCTCGGTCGGCGCGAGGATCGTCTCGGCCTTGAATTGGTAAGCCAGCACCAACTGACGCAGCGACAAAACGTCAAGCGTTTTCAGATCGTAGGTCGCCAGGACCGGCAGGTACTGGTCGATCTCGTGGTACTCCTCCCGCTTGAGAATCGCCGGCCGATCGACTTGCACCCGGTTGGTCGTCTCCAGGGTCCTGGGCCCCCGCCGGATCGAAAGCTTGACCGGGTACACGCCCGGGCGAAGATACACGTGGAAGGGGTTCGCCTCCTCGCTCGTCTGGCCGTCGCCGAACTCCCAGCGGACCTTGGCCTTGAGCGTCAGCGCCTCGGGCGACACATCGGTGAAGCGGACCCCCAGCAACGCCAGCTCGTTGTCGGGAAGCGGCACGTCGCCGGCGATCGTGTAAAGGAAGTCGGGCACGAGCTTATCGGTGCGCGTCGTCACCGGGCCGGCCGGAAAGCGGCCGATCGCCGCGGCGCGAAACGCCTCGGGAGGGATGGCCTTCGGCTGGGGTTTCGCCTCCGTGGGCGCGACCTCCCACGCGGCCACCATCATGGCCGCCGGACCCGACGCGGCGTGGTAGTACTCGAACTCGTGCGCCCCGGCGGCCAGGTGGACGTCGCGGCGCAGACCGGGCCTGGCCCGGCGCTCGGGACCGTGCCGTCCCGGCGCCTCGGCCACCACCTTGCCGTCGATCAGCAGGAAGCTGCAATCCTGGCTCGACGTGAAAAATCCGTACACCCCGGCCGTGCCCACGTGCAGGGTGCCGCGATAGCGGCTCAGAAACGGCGCGGGCCTGAGCGCGAACGGGTTGTGCGAGTGCTGCACCCCGTCGACGTAGTCGCTGCCGATCCGCTTCGACGACTCGAACTCCTCGCGCACCGAATCGAGACGGTTGAGATTGCACGGCTGGTACTGGCGGGTCTCGAGCACCAGGCCGTGCGGGTCGGTCCAGGGGGGCAAGGCGGCTTCGTCGGGCGCGCGACCGCCGTAGAGAATCTCGTAACTGCTTTGCCCTTCGACCGTCTGGAACGCCAGCCGGCAGAAATCGCCCGGCCCGACTTGCAGCACGCGGACCGGCACGAGTCGTTGGTCGCGCGTGGTGACGATCACGTTGCGCCCGTCGTCGCCAATCTCGCCGTGATGAAGGAATTCGGTGACGACCACCGAGCACTTGGCGTCGGCGGGCACCTGGAGCGGGCGCAGGGCATCGAACTCGGTGCCTCCCCGGCGGAACGATTGGGCCGGCACGGAGGCCGGGCCCAAGGCCAGGGTCGCCAGCAGCGTCAAAATGGTTCGTCTCATCGCCGCCTCGATGTCGCGGAACCTAACCGATTCATCCGCTTACCCTTGCGAGAGCGAGCCCCTTTCCTTAATGTAGATGGAGAATCGGCCGGATGGAAGCAGGAGCCTTGCCCATGTCGAGCGCCGCCCAGGCAGCCACCCCCCCCATGAGTCCCGAGGAGGCCGTGCGACGGGTCGCCCAGGCCCGGGAGATGCTCGTCAGCGAGGTGCACAAGGTCATCATCGGCCAGGACGAGATGATCGAACAGATGCTCATCTGCATCTTCGCCCGCGGACACTGCCTGACCATCGGCGTGCCGGGGCTGGCTAAGACGCTCACGGTCTCGACGCTCTCCAAGGCGCTGCACCTGAACTTCACCCGCATCCAGTTCACGCCCGACCTGATGCCCAGCGACATCACGGGCACGGAGATCATCGACCAGGACCAGGCGACCGGTCAGCGGCAGTTCCGGTTCGTCAAGGGCCCGATCTTCGCCAACATCGTCCTGGCCGACGAGATCAACCGCACCCCGCCGAAGACCCAGGCGGCTCTGCTTCAGGCCATGCAGGAGTACGAGGTCACCTCGAGCGGCAAGACCTATCCCCTGGAGTTGCCCTTCTTCGTGATGGCCACGCAGAACCCCATCGAGCAGGAAGGAACCTACCCCCTGCCCGAGGCGCAGCTCGATCGCTTCATGCTCTCGATCAACATCGGCTATCCCACGCGGAGCGAAGAGCGCGAGATCGTGATGGCCACCACGCAGACGGCCAAGAAGGAGATCCGCCCCGTGCTGCACGGCCGCGACATCCTCTGGATCCAGCAACTCGTCCGGCAGGTGCCGGCCAGCCAGCACATGGTCGACTACGCGGTCGACCTGGTGCGGGCGACGCGACCCAAGGAGCCGCCCAGTCCCGATTTCGTCAAGAATTGGCTCGCCTGGGGCGCGGGCCCCCGGGCGGCGCAGAACATCATTCTCGGGGCCAAGGCGCGGGCCATTCTGCACGGGCGCTACGCCGTGTCGGCCGACGACGTCCGCGCGATCTGCTATCCGGTGCTGCGGCATCGCCTGTTCACGAACTTCAACGCCGATGCCGAGGGAGTCGACGTCGATCAGGTGATCGAGAAGATCCTCGACACGGTGGCCGAGCCCTCGTACGGCGAGGCGGTGCGGCCGAAACCGCGCGCCAAGGCCGCCGCGCCTCCGGCCGCGACCTCCGAGGCCGCTGGCCCGTCGCCGTCGCCCCCTCCCGCGTCGGCCGCGCCGAGTTCCCCGCCGGTTCGAGCGTCCGGGCCGCCGGTCGCACCTCCCCAGCCCCCCACCGCCGCGCCTCCGCCGGGCAAGTCGACCCGCCGGTAGCGCCGACGTACGTCGATCCAATGCCCTTCGAGGGGGTTTTGCCGCCGGGCAAGACCAAGTTGGTGTTGGCGTGGATAGAAATTCATCGAGAGGATCTCATGGCGAACGGGGAACTTGCCGTCCATGGGCAGCAACCGTTCAGGATCGAACCGCTGAGGTGAACATGAATCCGCGAGTCGAGGCCGTCGTGGCAAGCGACGACTGCAAACTGAAGATTACTTTCACCAATGGCGAAGTGGGCATCTTCGACTGCGCACATCTGCTCGATTTTGGGGTTTTCATGGAATTGCGGGACATCCGATACTTCCGGCAAGCGCGCGTGCTGCACGGCACGGTTGCGTGGCCTCATCAGCAGGATATTTGTCCCGACACGCTCTATGACGATTCGACGAAGGTCGCGCCGGCGAACGCCGAATAGGAAGCGGCGGACAGGCAACTTCCGAACAGCCATCGAGTCGTCTCTCCGGAAGTCGCTCGCCGGTGCATCCTCCCACGGCGGCGGCCGGGTGTGTCGCGCAAAGGGGATCCTGCCAAGCCGTCGGGAAGCGGGCGAAGGAAAAAACGCCCCACATGCCGGGCACGGCCGAGCCGGAGGGGCGTCGCCCGACTCGCCTTTCCCGTTGCCGCACAGATCGGTGCCCGTTCACGCACCTATCCCGCGGTGTCCTGCCAGGAACAGGTCGATCCCGGTCCGCTCGCAGCCGATGGCGAATTCGTCGCGTGGGATGCCGGCCCGATCGGCCAGCGCTTTCAACTCGTCGGCGGTGCGATAGGTCAAGTACCAGTTGCCGATCCACTCCATGAAGGCGCGCGTGGGGTTGTGCGGGGCGAAGTTGCCGACCAGCAGCATGCCGCCCGGCGCCAGGCGCCGGCGGAACAGGCCGAGCATGGCGGCCGCCGCCTCGTCGCCGAGATAGTCGAACAGGCCCGAGCAGACCAGGAAGTCGACTCCTTCGAGGCATTCCGACGCACGGGGCTGCGTGGGCAACCGCGCCAGGTTCGTTCGCACGCACGCCAGACGCTCGCCGTCGATCAGCGGCTCGACCTGGCGGCGCGCGTACTCCAAGGCCTCGGGGTCCAAGTCGAGCAGGGTCACGCGAAGCCCCTTGCGCCGGTCGCGGGGAAGCAGCGCCGCGGCCCGGCGCATGTCGATGGCGGGCCCCGACCCGACGCTGGCCACGTGGCAGACGTCGCGGTCGCCTTCGAGGCAATGCGACGCGATCGCCGCGGCGATCTGCTCGGTTCGGGCTCGAACCGCTTGCGGGGCGGCCTGGTTCTGGAAAAACCGGTCGAAGGCCCGGCCCAGCGGATGGTCGCAGCAATCGCCGTGGACAATGCGGGCGAGCATCTCGAAGTCGCCCGCGTAGCCCCGGGGCTTGAATCGGGCCCACGACTGGAGCACGCCCGTCTCCAAGAGCGGCCCGGCGATCCGCCACAAGTGGCTCGAGGGCAGGCGGTTCGCCTCGCCCCAGCATCCGGTGGCGGCCAATCGGCTCAGGCACTCGCCCAGCGCGACCTCGACCAGGCCGACGCCCAGGGGCTCGTCCGACCAGACGCGGGTCTGCTTCTCCGCGCGCTCGAGCCGGGCCACGAGAGTTTCGGCCGCCGCGCAGACCGCCGGCGTCGGGTCGACGTCGCTCGGCGACGCGCGGGAAGGCTCATTCTGCCCGACCGGTCCCAGCACCACGGCGCACTCCGCTAGGGCACCACGCCGGGAAAGACGTGGCCGGTCGCTTCCATCTCGGCCGAGTAGAGCGACGTGCGGGCCGTCACGTACAGCGTTTTCATCGCCGGCCCCCCAAAGGTGACGTTGGCCGGCTGCTCGGGAAAGGCGATCACGCCGAGCAGCTTGCCCGCGGGGTCGACGACCTGGATGCCCAGTGCCGATGTGATGTACAGGTTGCCGTTCGTATCGACCGTCAGCCCATCGCCGCCCGTGTTGTCTCTGCCCTCGGGCTGTTCGAGCGTGCAGAAGACGCGGGCCTGGCCCAGCTTGCCCGGCCCGTCGACCGGATAGGCCAGCATCTCCTTCTGCCGGCTCGGGATGACGTACAGCGTCTTCTCGTCGGGCGAGAGGATCACGCCGTTCGGGGCGTTGGGGTTCTCGGCCACCCGGGTTACGCGGCCCCGGGCGTCGCGATAGTACACGCCCTCGATGCCCTGCGGCCAGGGCTCGGGGGCGCGGAATCGCGGGTCGGTGAAATAGACCCCGCCGGTCCGATCGATCACCAGGTCGTTCGGGGCGTTGAACCGCTTGCCCTCGTGCGTGTCGGCCAGGATTTCGAGCACCTTGGTCCGGGCGGCGATGGCGACGAGCCGGCCGTCCATCTGGCAGGCAATGATCCGGCCTGCCCCGTCGACCATCAAGCCGTTGGCGTGGCCCGAGGGCTCGAGAAACACCGAGATCGCCCCGGTCGCGTCGAGCTTGCGGACCTGATTGGCGGGGATGTCGGTGAAGTAGAGGTTGCCCTGGCGGTCGGCGGCCGGTCCCTCGGTGAACTGGAAATCGCCCCGGACCTTGACGATCGGGCCGGTCGGGCCCACCCCCGCGATCGGCGGCGGCTCGGCCGCGCCCAATGCCGTTGCGAGAAGCCACGTTGCCAGCCCTGCGATCGGAATGCTGCGTTGCACGGCTCGATCCTCCCTCGGTCTTGCGTTGTCGATGGAAGCCCCACATATCCGGTCATTCTATCGTATCGCGTGGAAGAACGAGCGCAAATGTCACCTACAAGTTTGCGCCACCCGGAAGAATGCGTACCTGAAACAGGATCGCGGTCAAGATGGGCTCAGGCACTGATCCGATAACCCGGATCACATCGCTCGGCAGAACGGCAACGCGCCAATCACATTTTGCCACGCAGTCTCGAACCAGCCCAGTCTGCTGGTGCCTGTTGGGGTGATAGGGCAACGGAATATGGTGACCTGGACACGGGTATTGTCTTTGAGACGACACACAGACAGCTACAATGGCGTCTGGATCAATCGTGGGGTCCGATACCACCACGACCGGTCGCACCTTCCGGTTCTGGCCGTTCGGGTCAAGAACCGACACCAGGACAACGTCCCCTCGTTGAAGAGCAGGCACGACGTTCGTCTACCATACTTGTTTTTCTCGGGTATCGTCGAACCACTCTGGAGGGGGCGAGAACTGTGGCAGTGATCGCCGCAGTTCATCATTGGAGGGAGCTATCGTATCGCACGATGCCCTGGGGTGGTGACCTGGCACAGGCGCCGTGCAGACTGCGCACGGATCGTCGAGCGGAAGGTTGAAGTCTCGAAAAGCCGGGTCCATGTCTGTGTCGCGTGAATAGCTGGCGCGATCGCATTCACATGATGACACAGTCCATTTCTTTGGTGTAGCCCATTTCATGATTGTTCCTTCTCTTCGTAATCGTCGTCTTTCGGAGTCTCGACATCGAATTGATTTAAGAACTTCACGCATTGATTCGTCAAGAAGTCGTACGATTGCCGTATGTGCTCAGAGATTCTGCCAGTATCAGCCAGCTTGAGTCCTTCTGGAACAAGAAGGTACTCCGAGGCCACCTCCATCCACACCTGTCTTGGATCTCGTGCATACGTTTCGAATCGGACGGTGGCAAAATTGTGATGCGTCTGCTCTTGGCCTGAATCGGTCGTTGCGACGGTGGTTGGCGGGAACCGAAAGCGAACACCGAAGTGGCAAGGAGGTCGTTCAAACGGCTCGATTTGTTCAAGGACGTTGGCGACGCCGCCAGCCAGCAACGCGAGAGAGCCATCCCTATTGTGAGGCTGCGCGAGACATTGGATTCTGCACCGCTGTAGAAAGAAACATGGCACCTCAACTTCCAAGTACTTTGCCACTTCATCGAGGGCACGAAGAACAGAATTCACACGCTTGACAAAGTGGTCGACATGAGATTGCGATTTCGATTCTTCGATTGCCATGGATGGCATCGCGGATGATGCGTCAAATTGGATCACATTGCGCGTATTCGCAACGTGCGTTGAAAGGGTAGGCCGGACAGCTTCGAGCTGTATGTTCTGATACGCGAATTCATCGAAATCCGGCTCAAAGAGCTTGTTGAACAGCCCGCGAATCATGCGATTGGAGACCCGAAAATCGAACACTTCCGGTGGTGGCCATCGCAGTTCCGTCTGGAAAAACAGAGCAGTTGTCTCGCCAAGCACAGTACGCCCTCTGGCTATGCGCAAAGAAGAAAGCCGCAAGACCCGCCGACGGCTAATCGTGGCTCCGTTTCGACCCGCGCGCCCCTCCGTGAATTGGCATCGGCACACCGCTTTGCCGTCTCTCGCCATTTTATGCACCAAGGCTACCACACATCATCCCCCCCGTCAAGGGCATTCTTGGCCGGCGAGCATCCGCCGTTCTGGGGGACGGCATCTGGACGGTCCAGCCAACACCCTGCCAGGAGGCAATCAGAACGCACCGTCTCTTGCACGGCCGACGCGCGGCGGGTTGAATGAGCGATTCGCGACAGGCCGGGCCCGCGCGAGCGGCGGGCGACGATTTCGCGGTGGGGGATTTCGCGACCGGGTATCGGGCGCGATGGGTTATCGGGGCGAGATGAACGAGCAGCTTCCCGAGCGATTGGCGGCACGTCTGGCGGAGCCGCTGCCCGGCCCCCTGGTCGGGTCGCGATTCGAGCCTCGTCCGCGTCCGTGGCGGCACGGCGAGCCGATGCCACCCAACGCCCGGCTCGCGGCCGTGCTCGTGCTGCTGTATCCCCACGAAGGGCGCTGGCATCTGCCCTTGACCCTGCGCCCGAGCCATCTGCCCGACCACCCCGGCCAGATCAGCCTGCCGGGCGGAGCGGTCGAGCCGGGCGAGACGGGCCCCGAGGCGGCGATCCGCGAGTTCCACGAGGAATTGGGGGCCGACGCGACGCCGATCCGGCGGCTCGGGGCGTTGTCGCCCCTCTACGTGGCCGCCAGCAACTTTCGCGTCGAGCCCTGGGTGGGCGCGGCCGCGCAGCGCCCGGCCATGGTCGCCAACCCTGCCGAGGTCGAGCAACTCCTCGAGGTCCCCCTGGCCCATCTGCTCGACCCGGCCCACTTCGGTAGCCACTGCCGGCAAGACCAGGGCCGATCGTACCGCGCGCCCCATTTCGTCTGGCAAGAGCATCGCATCTGGGGCGCGACGTGCATGATCCTGGGGGAGCTGGTCACGCTCGTCGAGTCGCTGCAACCCGACGTGTGATCGCAACGCGCGCCTCGGCCCACTTTCCCACGGCAACCTCAAGGCGTGTTATAATGGAGCCCAACCTCAGGGGCGCCCACGATGCCGAACATGTTGTCGAACTCACGGCGCCGAACACGTCGAATCCGCCAGCCCGAATGACCGCGTTCAGAAAGGACGGCCATGCCGCTTGACGCACACCGATCGCTCCCGCTTTCTCCCATTGGACTTCTGTGTTTCGTCGCGATTCTGGCCGCGGCTCGATCGGCCGCCTGCGTCGAGATCATCGCGCATCGAGGGGCATCGTACACGGCTCCCGAGAACACGGTCGCCTCGGCCAACCTGGCCTGGCAGCGCAGCGCCGACGCGGTGGAGATCGACGTCTATCTGACCCGGGACGGCCGGATCGTGGCCATGCACGACAAAGACACCGAGCGCACGACCGGCCAAAAGTGGGTCGTCGGCGAGCGCACCCTGGCCGAGCTGCGCACGCTCGACGCCGGCTCGTGGAAGGGCCAACAATGGGTCGGCGAGAAGATCCCCACGCTCGAGGAGATCCTCGCGACCCTACCCGAGGGCAAACGCTTGTTCATCGAACTGAAGGACAAACTTCCGATCGTGCCCGAGCTCGAACGGGTGTTGAAGGCGTCGGGCAAGCCGCCTGCGCAGACGGCCGTGATCTCGTTCGACCTGCCCACGGTCACCGAGGTCAAGCGGCGCATGCCCGAGCTGGCCGTGTACTGGATCTACGGCACGAGCCCGAAACGCGACGAAAAGACCGGCCGGGTGAGCGATCCGCCCGAGGAACTGATCGAGCGGTGCCGCCGGGCCGGGCTCGACGGACTCGATCTGAAATATGACAGCCAAATCACGCCCGAGATCGTCGAGCGCATGCGCGAACTGGGGCTGGAACTGTACGTATGGACCGTCAACTCAGCCGACGACGCCCGGCGCCTTGCCGATCTGGGCGTCGATGGGATCACCACGGATCGTCCCGGCTGGCTGCGCGAGCAGCTCGAGGCCGCGGCCGGCGACGCGCGGTGACGGGCGCACCGCTCGGGTCCCTCGGAGACACTTGTCATGCCGATCCACCGCTTTGCCGCCGCGGCCGTCTTGTCGCTCGTGCTCGGCGCGCCCGGCGCCCGGGCCGCGCGGGTCACCGTCGACCTGGGCGACGTGCGGGGGGTGAGCTTTGTCGGGGCCTTTTATCGCTGGGACCAGGACGGCAACCCTCGCCGGCCCGTCAACCCGAAGGCCAAAATCGACGCGCCCGAGGTCGACGCCGCCGCGACGAATGCCGGCGGGGGCAGATGGGTCTTCGACGACCTCGCGCCGGGCACCTACGACCTGGTGATCCTGGGGCCCGGCAAGGTGCGGATCGAAGGCTATACCTATCCCCCCGTCCTCGAGTTCGATCCCTTTTTCCCGGGCGACGCCCCGGTCGCCGTCGACGCGCGGAAGTCGATCGACCAAGACATCCGCGGCGCGCGGCATTACGAGAACAAGGTCGAGCCGCTGAGCATGGGCGGCGACGGCAAGGTCGTTCGCGTGCTCGTGATGCTCATCCGCGACCTGCCCACCAGCTACGAGAGCCACATGCCCGGCGCGGCCACGATGCGCTTCGAGATCTGGCAGTACACCTGGAAGTACGGCGGCTGGGCCAAGGAGCGGCGCACGCGCGTGCTGCACCGGGTGATCCTCCCGCGCAACGAGCTGCGCCAGTGGACGTGGGTCTGGGATCCCCATCTTGGCGGCATCGAGGTCAACGACTCGGCGGTCACCGTCGAGTACCGGGTACCCCCTCTCGCCGGCCGAAAGCTCAAGGGGCTGTATCCTTACTGAGCGACGGCGCCGGGAAGCCTGCAACCCCGTGCAAGGCGCCTCTTCACCCCGTTTTCGGGCTCTGCCGGAAAACGCGCGGATTGGCCGGTCTTGCCTCGCGTGCTGGCGCGGATTGGGAGGGGCCGCGCGAGACGGGCCGACGGCTGGCCAGGGCGAACGTGCGGAAGTAGAATCGTTCTCGGGCAACGAGTCGAGAGCCGAGAGTCGAGCATGGCGAAGGTTGCGCTACGAGAATTCTCGTGGAAGAGGATGATTGCCGCCGTGGAAGACGTCCGAGAGCGTGCCTGTCGTGCGGCGTCGGCCCTGCGCGAGGCGGGGATCGCGCACGTCGTCGTGGGCGGCCATGCCGTGGCAGCGTGGGTGGCGCGGGTTGACCAGGAGGCCGTGCGAAACACGAAAGACGTGGATCTGTTGATCCGGCGCGAAGACTTCCCGACCGTGATCGACGTGCTCGAGTCCGTCGGTTTCGTGTATCAGCGGGTCGCGGGCGTCGATTTGTTCCTGGATGGGCCGCAAGGTTCGGTGCGCAGCGCGATCCACGTCTTGTTCGCCGGCGAGAAGGTGCGCGAGGCGCACCTGTTGCCGGCTCCCGAGGTGATCGAGTCGGAGGCGGGGCCCGACTTCCCGGTGCCGACGCTCGAAGCCTTAGTGCGAATGAAGCTCATCGCGTTTCGCCTCAAAGACCGGCTCCATCTGCTCGACCTGCTCGAGGTGGGCCTGATCGACGAGGGCTGGTGCGCCCGCTTTCCCGCGGAGCTCGCCGAGCGGCTCAAGGAGTTGATCGCCACGCGGGATCGCGAAGCGTGAACCGTCGAAGACGGTCAGTTCTCGGCCAACTCGCCGGCGTAGTCGATCGCGTAGTCGGGCGGGGCGCCGCCGGGGCCTTGCAGGTAGTGCTCCATCCAGCGGAGCATGCGGAGATTGTAGTCGAGCCGGGCCGCGGCGCGGCGATTGCCGTGCCCTTCGCCCGGGTAGAGCACGAGGCGGACCGGCGCCTGGTCGAGGGTCTTCAGGTGGCGGTACAGCTCCAGCGACTGGGAGGGATGCACGCGCGGGTCGTCCTTGCCGTGCAGGATCAGCGTGGGCGTCCGGTTGCGCTGGACGTGGCGGATCGGGCTGCGGTTGAGGAAGTAGTCCCAGTCGTCCCACAGCCGCTTGAAGTGGTGCACGAGGAACATCTCCTCGGGGATGTCGGTCGTGCCCAGCTTCGACACGTTGTCGCTGATGCCCACGAACATCACGCTGGCCGCAAAGCGGTCGGAGTAGTAGGTGGCGCCCCAGGCCGACGCGTAGCCGCCGTACGAGCCGCCCGTGATGCCGACCTTCTGCTTGTCGACCAGGCCCATCTCGACGAGGTGGTCGACGGCGTCGACGAGGTCGTCGAACTCCTTGCCGGCCGCGTCGGCCTGCCCCATCTTCGAGAAGGCGACGCCGCGCCCCGTGCTGCCGCGGTAGTTGGGATAGAAGACGGCGAACCCCCGCGCGGCGGCCACCTGGCCCGGCTGGTGGTAGCTGGTCACCCAGCCGTGGCTCACGTGCGCCTCGGGGCCGCCGTGCACCGACACGATCAGCGGATAGCGGCGTCCCGGCTCGTGGTTGATCGGATAGACCAGGATGCCTTCGAGCTCCAGGCCGTCGCGCGCCTTGTGACGCACCACTTCCTGCCCGGCCAAACGTATTCCCGCCAGCCACGGGTTGCTGTCGGTCAGGCGTTTCGGGCCGTCCCGGTCGGACGCAAGCAGGAAGACCTCGGGCGGATGCTGCGGGCTGTGTCCCACAAACGCGGCGGTGCGCCCGTCGTCGCAAAGCGACAGCCCGTGCAGCACGGGGCCCTCCCCCTCGACCACGACGTCCCGCTTGCCATCGAGACCGACCGTGCCGACGGTTGAGCCCGTGCCCTCACCGGCCACCCAGAGCAGGGTCTTGGCGTCTTTCCAGGCGAAGCCGGCGACGTGGGCCTCGTAGTCGGGCATCAGGTCGCGCACGCTGCCGTCGCCCGGGACCGAGGCGATCGTGAGGCGGCCGTCGCGCGGATCGTGAATGTCGACGCCCGAGATCATGGCCACGTGCTTTCCGTCGGGGCTCCAGCCGACCTGCCCAAGCTTGCCGGGATTGTCGATCCGCTCGACGATCTTGCCCGTGTCGGCGTCGACCACGGCGACGCGTTTGTACATGTATCCGTCGTCGACCAGGGGCGTGGGAGCCAGCACCACGACGAGCTGCCGCCCGTCGGGGCTGAACTGTACGGCGGAGGCCGAGCCCTCCAAATCGAGCGCCCGCGGTTTGCCCGAGCCGTCGGCCGCGGCGAGCCAGACCTTGGTCGGACGCCAGTCCTCTTCGTAGATCTCTTGACGGAAGCCCTTGTCGCGGTATTCCTGCTGCCTGGCCGCGAGAGGCTCCGTGGCCAGGAAGGCCACCTGCTTGCCGTCGCGACGGAAGTCCACGCCGTGCAAGGCGGCATCGTGGGCCACCACGCGACGGGCTTCGCCGCCGTCGACGGCGATCAGGTGCAGCGCGGCGTGCTTCTCGTCGCCGCGGCGGGCGACGAAGGCGATCGAGCGGCCGTCGGGCGTCCACTGCACGCCTCCGACGTCGACCTTGCCGGCCACGAAGGGCCGCGCGTTGCCTTGGGCGTCGACCACGTGCAGCTCGGTCCAGGCCGCGCCGTCCTCGTCGTTGAGCGGCTCCCGCGGCACCGCCAGCGTGTAGGCCACGAGCTTCCCGTCGGGAGAAACGGCGGCCGATGGGACGCTTCGCAGCTTGGCAAGGTGCCGGGGCGCGAACAGATCGCCGGCGGCCGACGATCCGCAAACCAGCGCGACGGCGCCGAGCACGATCGCGATTCGGCGGGCGCCGGGCGAGGCGATCGCACTCGGCCGGACAAGACGCAGCAAGGTCGTTCGGGACATCGAGCTCTCCTCGGGGTGCGAGACCTTCCAGCCGAATCGGTGCGGGTTCTTTCGCCGCTCGGGCCACCGCTATACGATAGGTCAGGCCTTGCGCCGACGCAACCGATTCCGCTTTGGGAGCGGCGCCGCGGCCGCTACGCCAGTTTGGGCAATTCGTACTGCTTGCGCCGCGGCCGGGAGAGCAGGGCGTTGCCCTCGTCGCAATTGGTGAATCGCTCGGCCACGGGGTCCCAGCGAAGCCGCTTGCCGACCTGGCCGACGTCGCGGACGATGTTGACCAGGTAGCAGAGCGTGCTCGAGCGCTGGCCGATCTCGACGTCGGCCGTGCAGCGCCGGCGGCTCTTGATGCACTCGATCCAGTCCTCGATGTGGTACTGCGTCTCGGGTTTCGTGATGGGGCCGGGGTTGTCGGGCGACTGGATCAGGTCCTTGGGATTGCTGGCGAGCTTGTTCCGGTTGATTTCGAGCTTGCCCTTCTCGCCGACGAAGATCGCGCCCAGGCCGGGGCCCTTGTCGCCGTCGAGATGGTAGCGCACCTCGTGGCCGGCGGCGAACCACATGCGCACCCGCGCCCGCGGCCCGACCACGTGCCGGGCCATGTGGTGGTAGTCGGTGCCGGTGTCGTCGGCGCCGATGTCGCCGACGGTCGGGCCCGTGATGTACTTGCCCGTCCCGCGCACCTCGACCGGTTCTTCGAGCAGGACCTCGACGGGGCCGGTTTCGTCGGTGCCCAGGGCGCGGTTGATCTGGTCGTAGGAATGGGTGCCCCAGCCGGTCACGCCGAAGCACAGCCCGCCGCCGTCGTAAGCCCACCACTTGGCCCAGCCGCGATGCAGCTCGCGGTGGTAGGGGCGGAATTCGGCCTGGTTGGTCCAGATATCCCACCAGCCGGGCTTGCCGCCCTCGGGCAAAGGCTGCTCGGGCTTGCCGGGCCACCGCTCGGGCCCCACGAAGTTGGGAGCCAGCACCGTGATCTTCTCGCCCAGGACCCCGTTCTTGACCAGGTCGCTGGCCCAGTTGTTGATCGGCATCGAACGCTGCTGGGTGCCCACCTGGGTGACGCACCCGTACTTGCGGGCCGCCTCGACCATGTAACGGCCCTCGGCGATCGTCAGGCACATGGGCTTCTCGATGTACGTGTCGAGGCCTCTCTGCATGGCGTGGACGGCGACCCAAGCCCGCGCGTGCGTGGTCGTCTCGACCATCACGCCGTCGAGCTTCTCCTTGTCGTACATCGCGTTGAAGTCTTCGTACTGGGCCCATTTCTGGTCCTTGCCGACCGCCTCGGTGAAGCTATCCATGAGGGGCTTGAAGCAGTCGCAAATGGCCACGATCCGCATGGCGGCGATCCCGCGCGACTCGTTCACGATGCTGCGAGCCCGGCCGCCGAGCCCGATGATCGCCACGTTGACGACGTCGTTGGCGCCGGGCTTGCCCTCCCGTCCCAGAACGCCCGAGGGGATCAGATACGGCAAAGCCACGGCGGCTCCGCCCATGCGAAGCGCGTCACGACGAGTCCACCTTTTACGTGTCATTGCATCGGCTCCTTGTGTTCAAGCCTGATTGGGAAAGGGTAAATCGGAGAGGCAAACCGGGTTGGCCGTTACACTTTCAGTTCGTAACCTCGCCGCGCCGTGGGTGCATGCTGTGAGGTGGTGGACCGATGGAGGGATGGAGTGTTGGAGGGATGGAACAAGGAACCCCCTCCGTGCCCAATTCCATGATTCCATGATTTCATGACTCCAACACTCCACCATTCCCAGCGGTCCATCATAGCCTATCCTCGGCTTGGTTGCGGGCACGGGCCGCGTTATGGAGCAGCAGTGAGGCGATCGGGAGTCGTCCGGCATGGCTCGCGGCGAGCGCAGCGAGCCTCCCGCCATCCGGTTGCCGGGGACGGCTTGCCGGCTCGCTTCGTGACCGATCCGGATCATCGTGCTTCTGTCCTCCTCTCGATCAACGTGGGGCACGTTTCCAACGTGCCTTTGGGTTCGGGGCACGCTCGAAACGCGGCCCACGACTTGCGCAATGATCAACGAAGACCCCACGCACGAATTACGAAACGCTAACCGCTGCTCCATCCACTGCTTCTTCCCGCCAGGTACGCCGACAGGGCCAGGTCGAGGGGGCGATCGGTTCGCATGGGCACGTAGTCGATTCGATGCATGCGGCAGCCCTTCTTGATTCGGCGCACGAATTCGTCGAGTTCTTTCAGGTAGGCCCTGCGGATCGCCCGCGGATCGACCACCACCTGGGGCAACCCTTCGAGCCCTCGAAACAGGGTCACGTGGCGGAAGCGGAATTCGACCTCGGCCGGATCGAGCACGTGAAACACGATGACGTCGTGCCGGCGATGCCGAAAATGCTTCAAGCCGGCCATCATCGAGTCGACGTCGTCGAACAGGTCGCTGAAGATCACGACGATGCCTCGCTTGCGGAACCGTTCGGCCAGGTCGTGGAAGATCGGCCCGGTCGACGTCTTGCGCTCCGGTCGCGACTCTTCGAGCACGTGCAACACCTGCTTCAGGTGGGAAGGGTTACTGCTGGGGCGCACCAGGGCGCGTAGCTCGCGATCGAACGTGGCCAGGCCCACGCTGTCTTGATGCCGGAGCACGAGATACGCCAGCGCGGCGGCCGCGCATTGGGCGTACTCGAGCTTCGACAGCGCCGTCCCGTCGCTGCGATAGCGCATGCTCTCGCTCACGTCGACCAGCAGGTGGCAAATCTGGTTGGTCTCCTCTTCGAATTGCTTCAGGTAGAACTTGTCGGTCCGCCCGTACACCTTCCAGTCGACGTAGCGCAAGTCGTCGCCGGGCGCATACTCGCGGTGCTCGGCGAACTCGATCGAAAAGCCCTGGTAGGGGCTTCGATGGACGCCGGAGACGTATCCTTCGACGATCAGGCGCGCCCGCAGCGACAGCCCTTCAAGCTTCGCCAGGACCTTCGGATCTAAATACTGCTGGGAGTTTGCCACCGGCCTCGATCTCGTCTTGCTGAAGGCGGGCCGTCTCGATCAGACGGTCGATGATGCCGTCGGGCTCGATGCCCTCGGCCTCGGCGTTGAAGTTGGTCATGATGCGATGCCGCAGGACGGGATAGGCCACGGCGTCGACGTCTTCGGTCGCCGCGTAGTGCCGCCCGTGCAGCACGGCCCGCGCCTTGGCGCCCAACACCAGGTACTGGCTGGCGCGCGGGCCCGCGCCCCAGTTGACGTACTCGCGAACGTACTCGGGCGCGGTCTCCTGCTTCGGGCGGGTCAAGCGCGCCAGCCGGAGGGCATAGCGGGCCACGTGCTCGGCAACGGGCACGCGCCGCACGATCTGCTGCAGCTCGAGAATCTCGTCGTTACCCAAAGTCGGCGCGACCTCGGCGACCACGTCGGCCGTGGTCCGCCGCACGATATCCAACTCCTCGGCCTCATCGGGGTAGTCGATCCGCGTGTTGAACATGAAACGATCGAGCTGGGCCTCGGGAAGGGGGTACGTGCCCTCTTGCTCGATCGGGTTTTGCGTGGCCATGACGAAAAAGGGCTCGTCGAGCTTGTATCGCCGCCCGCTCACCGTCACCTGGTGCTCTTGCATGGCCTCGAGCAGGGCCGCCTGCGTTTTGGGCGGAGTGCGGTTGATCTCGTCGGCCAGAACGATGTTGGCGAACAGGGGCCCCTTGAAAAACCTCAACTCCCGCGTGCCCGACTGTTTGTCCTCCTGGATCAGCTCGGTGCCCGTGATGTCGGAAGGCATCAAATCGGGGGTGAACTGGATGCGGCTGAACTCGAGGCTCAGGGCGTCGGCCAACGTGCGGATCATCAGGGTCTTGGCCAGGCCCGGCACCCCCACCAGCAGGCAGTGCCCGCGCGCGAACATGGCGATGAGCATCTCTTCGATCACGTGGCGCTGTCCCACGATCACACGGCCGAGTTGGCCGGTTATCTGCTCGTAGGCCTGGTTCAGTCGCCGTACGGCTTGAACGTCGTCTTCTTGGAGCATGCGATCCTTTCTCCACGGAGTCTTCCCGGCGCCTCGCCCTCGCGCAACGCCGTGAGCTGGTTGCCGCCGGCGATCAGCAGGTGGCCGTCGGCCACCAGCAGATTGCCGCCCGTGAGGCCGCGGGCGGCGAGGGAAATCGCCTTGCGCGGCTCGGCGGTCGATCGGTCGAACACGTAGACGTCTTCCCGCGTCGGCCAGTAAACGCAGTCGCCGGCGAGCACCCCGCGACCGTACCCCAACTTCTCGGCCCCCTGAGGCCAGACGTGCAACACCTTGCCGGCGTCGTCGCGTCGCAGACTGATCCAATAGAGCCGCTCGCCGCTGGCGATGAGGCGGTCGCCCGAGACGCCCAACAGGTGCACGGCGTCTTCGACGTGCGGCGGCGAGCGCCAGACGATCTGCCCCGAATGGGCGTCGACGCCGAAAATCGACCGGCTGTCGGCCGGGGCGACCACGAGGGTGCCCCGGTCGTAAAGACAGGGGGTCAAATCGCGACACGCATGAGGCGGCGGATCGAGCAGATCGCCCTGGCGCGACCGCGGGTACAGGCTGACCCAGCGAATCTGCCCGCTCGCGGTCGACAGGGCGGCCACCGCCCCCAGGTTCGTGTTCACATAGAGCGTGTCGCGGTGGAGGGTGAGCAGGTTGTGGGTGGTCTCGTGGAGTATTCCGCGGGCGGGGGTTTCGGCGGCGCAGACGAACGTGTTCCAACGAAGGCTGCCGTCGGCCGCGTGCAAGCAGGCCACGTGCATCTGGGGCTGGACGTCGCTGCGGCGCAACGCCACGTAGAGGTATCCGCCCTCGACGACCGGCGATCCGTCGAAGGCGAATCCGCCGGGGGGCGGATCGATCTTCCACACGAGCTTTCCCTGGGCCTCGAGATCCAAACACACCAGATAGCCCGACGCGCGTATCGCCTGGTCGCCCTCCGCCCTGCCGGTCACGGCCGAACCCATGCGCGCGTAGAGCTTTCCGTCGGCCGCGGTCATCGTGAACCGGGGCACGCCGAGATTGTCGGGCGGATTGTAGGCGGCGTGCACTTCCGCTCCGAAGGGATCCCGAAAGATCCGCCCCTCGCCGCTCCACGCCGCCTCGCCCGTGTACAGATCGACGGCCATCACCTCGACCTGGCTATTGACCAGCACCAGGCCGCCCACCACGAGCGGGTGGTAGCTCAGCGGGCCGCGCGCGTCCTCTGCCACCCGGCGCGTAGGTACGCCGGACCCCCACATCGAAGGGCTTGCCGGGATCGTGGGACGCAACGGAACGCGCCAGGCAATGCCCCCGGGGTCGATCGCCTCGGGCGCGATCTTGTCGCGCAGCGGCGTGCCCGCGAACGTGGCCCAATCGGGGCTCGTCGCGACCGGCAGCCAACTCTCCGACTCGTCCAGAAGCCCCGAGAGGGCTTCGACGAAGCGGACGTCCCGGCCGCCGAGTCGGCCCCGCGCGTCGGGATGAAGCCGCTCGAATTCGGCAAGCTCCTCGCCGGCGCGGTCCCGCGATCCTTCGAGAATCGACGCCAACACGAGCCGGGCGCGGATCGAGGCCACGTCGCGGTCGGTGTCGGGCACGTTGAGCCAGGTCCGCGGCACGTCGGGCACCGACTCGGCCGGAATCGCCCGTTCCCAATAGGCCCGGGCCGCCGAATAGTCGGCCTCTTCCAAGGCGAACTCTCCCAGAGCCAACAGGGCGTCGTCGCTCCATCGGCTGGCCAGCGCCTCGCCGACGACCCGCTGAAGCAGGGCCGCGTCGCGCGACGCGATGCCCTGCTCGTACCACCGGCGAGCGGTCGGATCGATCCGGGCGCGATACCGCTCCAGGGCCTCGGGGGGCAGCGAGGCCAACTGGAGCTGGCAGTAGTCGCGCACGCTTACCGAGCGCCACTCGGTCAGGCCGATCAGCTTGCGCCCGTGCTCCTCGACGACGTCGCCGAACGTGCCGATCGCCTCGTCCCACTGCTGGGCGTCGACGTACTGCCGCGCGCGATCGAGACGGGTCGTCACGGCCGGACCAGCCCGATCGAGCCGCACCGTCTCGCTGAGTTCGTACCTGCTGGCCGGCGCGGCCCCAAGCGCGGCCCGGCCGAGGCGCTGGCCCTGTGCCGATCGGAGGACCGGCACCGGCGCAACGGCAATCGCGGCAAGTGCTGCAAGCACCCAGCGACGTCTGAGCGAAGATGCCATCGGTGCGACCGTTCGGAGATTCGTGGCGCGGGGGACGACCCGGGCTTGCGGACCTCGCCCGTCGATCGGGCGCCATCCTTCTAACCGTAAGCATAATGAATGCAGCAGGTTGTGGAAAGGATGGCCCTCGGCGAACCGAGGCGGGGGGCTTGCGTCGGCCCGTGCGATGTGAACAATGGGCCCGGTCGACTTCCACCTTGCACCAGATCGTTGGGCCATGAAGACCAATCCCGTCAAGCAGAAACTTCACGAGGGCAAGCCGAGCTTCGGCACTTGGCTTTCGTTGGGCAACCTGCACGTCGCCCGCGTCCTGGCCCGAAGCGGCTTCGACTGGCTGACCGTCGATCTCGAACACGCCCCGATCGACTGGTCCCAGGCGGCCACGCTGTTTGCCGCCATCGCCGACGCGGGATGCGTTCCGCTGGCCCGCGTGCCCGAGGGCGACCACTACTGCATCAAGCGGGTGCTCGACGGGGGCGCCCACGGGATCGTGGTTCCCATGGTCGATACGGTCGAGCAGGCCCGGACGGCCATCGCCGCGGCCAAGTATCCTCCCGAGGGCAACCGCAGCGTGGGCGGCGGCATGCACTCGCTGAACTTCGGCGCCTCGGCCGCCGAGTACTACGAGCGGGCCAACGACGAGATCCTCGTCGTCTTGCAGACCGAAAGCCCCACCGGCGTCGACAACGCCGAGGCGATCTACGGCCTGCCGGGCTGCGACGCCATCTTCGTGGGGCCCGTCGACCTGCGCTGGTCGATGCGTTCGGGCGACGGCCGCATGCCCAGCCCCGAGGCCCACGAAGCCTTGGTGCAGCGGGTGATCGAGGTGGGCAAGAAGGTCGGCACGCCCACGGGCATCCACTGCATGGATCCCGCATCCGCCCTGCGCCGGGCCGAACAGGGCATGCAGTTCCTCGCCGTGGCCAGCGACCTGCGGTTCCTGAACGCCCGGGTGCAAGAGGTCGTCGACACGCTTTGGCCAGAAAAGGGGCAACAGGATCTGGCGCGATACTGACCCCCGCCTTCGCGCCGCCCGGCAAGCAACGCGGCAACGCCCGGTTTGTCTATCCCACCGGAGCCGGTTCGCCGACCGCGGCGTCGGCGTGCTCGCGGCAGACGTCGAGGATCTCGTCGACGGCCTCGAAGAAGGCGTCGATCACGGCGGGATCGAAGTGCCGTCCGCGCTCGTCCCGGAGAATCGTCAGCGCCTTTTCGACCGGCATCGCGGCCTTGTAGGGACGCACGCTGATCAAGGCGTCGAACACGTCGGCCACGGCCGTGACGCGCCCCTCGATGGGGATTTCGTCGCCGGACAACCCGAGCGGATACCCGGCGCCGTCCCATTTTTCGTGATGGGTGTAGGCGATCGTGGCCGCCATCTGCAGGATCGGCGACATCCCCCGCGGCGTCACTCGCCTGCCGTCGGGCGTGCGCTTCGGCGCAAGGCGCGACGCCTCGTGGCAGAGCAAGCAGATTTCGCGCCCGATTCGCGCGTGCTCCTTCATCCGCTCGAACTCGGCGAAGTCGAGCTTGCCGGGCTTCAGCAGGATGGCGTCGGGAATCGCCACCTTGCCGATGTCGTGCAGCGGGGCGGCCTGGCCGATTCGACCGACGATCTCGCTCGGCAGCCCGAGACGCCGGGCGAGGATCTGGGCGACGCGGCCCACGCGAATCACGTGCCGGCCCGTGTCGTTGTCGCGGAACTCGCCGACCTTGGCGAGGCACTCGACGACTTCCTGGTGCGCCCCGGCCAACTCGGCCGAACGAACGGCGACCTCCAACTCGAGTTCCCAGGCGTAGTTCTTGACGCGATCCTGGTGCGCCTTCATCGCCAGCACGTTGCGAAGCCGGGCCTCGAGCTCCACCGAATCGACCGGCTTGGTGAGAAACTCCGTGGCTCCCAGACGCAGCGCCGCAAGCTTCGTCTCGCGATCGCTCGAAGCGGTGAGGACGATCACCGGCAAATCGGCGAACTCGCGGCGCGCGCGGAGCGCCTCGAGAATGTCCAAGCCGCTTACGTGCGGCATCATCACGTCGAGAAGAAGCACGTCGGGCAGCTCGGTCCGAATCCGGTCCAAGGCCAACCGCGAATCGGTGACCGTGAAGAATCGCTTGTAGCCGGCCAGCGACAGATGCTTCCGGACGACCTTGACGTTGATCGGCTCGTCGTCGACGATGGCGATCTTGGGGTTTGTGACGACCCGGTCGGCCTCGGACCCGCCGAGTACGGGCTCCAAGCGCAGTCGCGGCGCACCGAACAACGATCGCATCGCGTCGATCTGCTCGGCGGCCGAGTCGCCGTGGCAACGGGAGGGCAGCGGCGTTTCCGGTGCGTTCATCGTCTCAAGCCTTTGGCAAGGGGGTGGCGCTTCCGGGTGGTTTTTTTCCGGTGGACATTTCCTGTCGTCGGCAGGCATCTTCCGCGGTCGACGCCGCGGCGCCGGGCGCGACGACCCGCGCGGCCAGGCGCTCGATCGCGTCGACCGCGTCGCGGATTGGACCGGGCAGCCCCTGCCGGGCAGCCTGTTCGAGACGCCGAGCCGGATCGGTGAAGGCGTCGAATCCCGCGGTTCCCCCAGATCCTTTCAGCCAATGGGCCAGGGCGGCCAGGGCTCCCCGATCGCCGGCCGATCGCGCGATCCGCATCGATTCCACCTGGCGGTGCAGCTTCTCGACGAACTCCTCCACGATCTCGCGGAAGTCGGGATCGTCGGTGGGCAGGCCCGAAACCAGCGCGGAGCCATGCAACGGCTCGCCTGCGCACGCCTCGAGGAATTCAACCGGCGTGGGCGTCGGCAAACGCCGCCCACGGTCCGGTAGACATTCGGCGACGGCGTGCAAGAGCCGATGCGACTCGATCGGTTTCGACAGGAACCCCGAGCACCCTGCGAGGCGGCACTTCTTCTCGTCCTCGGCCATGGCGTAGGCGGTCAGGGCGATGATCGGCGTATCGACGCCCCGCTGCCGCAATTGCGTGGCGGCCGTGTAGCCGTCCATCACCGGCATCTGCATATCCATGAGGATCGCGTCGAAGTCCGCCGCGAGCGCCATGTCCATGCCGACGCGGCCGTTCTCGGCCGTGGCCACCGCGGCGCCCGCCCGGCTGAGCAGCAAACCGATCAGCTTGCGGTTCGTTCGGCCGTCTTCGACCAGAAGCACCCTGGCCCCCGACAAGTCGATCGGCAGGTCGCGCGCGTCGCGGTCCCGGGGGCCCACCATGCCGTCGGAAGGTGGGCTGGCGAGGACCTCAACCCCGTCCAACGGCCCCGGATCGATCGTCGCCGTGAAGGTGCTTCCCTCGCCGGGCGCGCTGCGGACCGTGACGTCGCCTCCCAGGGCTCGGGCAATCTGCCGGCTGATCGCCAGCCCCAAACCGGTGCCGCCAAACTCCCGCGTGACCGAGTTGTCGGCCTGAACGAAGGCGTCGAAGATCGACTCGATCTTGTCGGGCGCGATGCCGATGCCCGTGTCGACGACGTCGAACGCGATTTGGGGCCCGTTTTTCGTGGGCACCATGCGCGTGACCAGGCGCACGCCACCCCGGTCGGTGAACTTGACGGCGTTTCCCACCAGGTTCACCAGCAGTTGCCTCAGGCGCACCGGGTCGCTGCGGATTCGGGCGGGCATCCCGCCGGGCCACTCGCAGCGAAGGCCGATGCCCTTTTCCCTGGCGCGAACCCGCAACAGCGAGGCCACGCTGGCCACGATCTCGTGCGGCGAACACTCGATCCATTCGACCGTCATCTGCCCGGCCTCGATCTTCGACAGATCGAGCACGTCGTTGATCAGTTCGAGCAGGTGTTGGCCGCTCCGGTAGATCACGTCGAGGTACTCTTGGCGTTCTGCCTCGTCGCCGCCGTCGCCGCCCTTGCGCAGGATCTCGGTGAACCCCAGGATCGCGTTCAGCGGCGTGCGGATCTCATGGCTCATGTGGGCCAGGAACCGGCTCTTGGCCCGATTGGCCGCCTCGGTTTCGATGCACATCTTTTCGATGGCCAGCCGCTCCCGCTCCTCCCGGAGCCGCAGCTCCTGCGCCCGAATCGACTGGATGATGGCCTCGGTGTGGGCGGCCTCCAATGTCCCCTGCTTTGCCGAGAGATGGCTCACCCGCGCGCGAAGCAGGGAATTCTCCTGATCAAGCCGAACGGCCGTCCAGGCGGTCTCGCCGCAGGCGACCAGCGCGGGCCAGAGCGACGCCAGGCGCGTCCCGGCATCGCCCTCGAGGCGTGCCGCGCCGCCCAGGATTCCCCACGCGCCGTCCCGCGCCAGCCGGACACCGAAGACCTCGAAAGGCCGGCCTTCCCGCGTTCCAGCGAACCGGCACGTCGCCGACGCCGCCAGCGCGGCGCACAAGGCTTCGCCCACGGTGCGAACGCACGTGGGTGGCAGGGCGGGGTCGGGCGTCGCGGCGGCCAACACGCGCCCGTTCTCTTCGACCAGCAGCAAGAGCGACGGGCGGCAGAAGTCCAGCAGCCGGGCCACCGGCAACAGGGCCCCGCAGCCGTCGCGCGGAAGCGATTCTCCTCCGAGCAGACTCTCGATGCTGGCGACGACGTCGGCCATCGGGCTGGGCACCTACATCTGAAACAGGCTCTCGTGCGACTCGATCTCGCGCTCGAGGTCTTCGATGAGCACGATCAGGTCTTCCCGCGTCAATCGCAGGCCGGCGATCGCCGTCTTGGGGAACTCGACCAGGTTCACGCCGACCGACGGAGCTACCTTGAGCGAGCAGATCACGTTGGACACCTCGACGCAACGAATCATGTCGACGTGGGCCCCGCGGCACTCCGCCGAGTCGTGATGGTGCCGGACCGTCGCGACGACGCCCTCGGGGAACTTCCACGCCTCGGTGATCGCCCCGCCCAACTCCGTATGGTCGAAACCCAGGCAACGTCGCTCCCTTTCGCAGAGCGTCGTCCCTTCGGTGTGCGAATCGATCACCTTGCAGAATCCCTCGTGGAGATGCTCATCTTCGAGGATGATCCCGACGTCGTGCAGCAGGCCCGCCAGAAAGACGTCCTCGAAGTTGGCGAAGCGAGACCGCATGGCGATCAGCCGGGCCCCGATCCCCACGCTCACGAGGTGCCGCCAAAGCCCCACTCGCCGGTAGGTGCCGACCGTCGTGTCGTTCCTGAACAGCTCGCTGACGCTGGCCGTCATCGCCAGGTTGCGGATCTGCTGGATTCCCAGGTAGGCGATCGCGTGCTGGAGGTTCGTGATCCTTGTGCGCACCGCGTAGGCCGACGAGTTGACGCAGCGCAGCACGCGCGCGCTGAGCGCGGCGTCGGCCTCGAGGGCTTCCTTCACCTCGCAGGCGCCCGACTTGGGATCGCCCGCCACTTCCATGACGCGCAGCGCGACGTGCGGAAGCGTGGAGACCTCGTGAATTCGCGCGACGGCCTCGTCGAGTGCCCGAGGCACCGCCGCGGTCGTCTCGACCGTTGCCATCGTCTGCCCTTCCCAACGCCTCGTTTCACGTCCGTTCGCCGACGGGTCTCACCCCCGCGGACGCAAGGTTCCCTCGGCGAGCCGCCGTCGGAATCGTCGCTCGCACCAGGGGTCCGTCGGCTGCGGGAAACCCGGCGCGTTCTCTGAAAGGCTAGGTCAGGCGGCAGGCGAAGAACGGCACCGGAGCGACGGCAGACCCCCGCCACGGTGGAGAAACACCCGTCCGCCGCCGCAGAATCGGCACAACCGGCGGGATCGAACTAAGCCGTGATCCCCTTGGTCAGCGCCATGAAGGCCGTCTCCAGGTTGATCTCGTCCTCCTTGAACCGAGTCAGCCGGCAGCCGGCCTCGACGAGCAGGGTGGGCAGGTCGCTGTAATCGTCGACCCCCTTGCACAGCGTGACGAAGACGCTGCCGTCGCGGATCTCGACGCGATCGACCAGGTCGTGGTCTTCGAGCAGCCGGGCCGCCGTCTCGGAGCCGCCCGCGACGCGGACTTCGAGGACCGGCTGCTCGCGGACGCGCCGCATGACCTCGGCCACCTCCTCCGACACGAGCAACTCGCCCCGCTCGATGATGCCGACCTTGTTGCAGATGTCGGCCAGCTCGGGCAGGATGTGGCTGGAAACCATGATCGTCTTGCCCATCTTGCGCAGCTCCTTGAGCAGCCCGCGAATCTCGATGCGGGCCCTCGGATCGAGCCCGCTGGCCGGCTCGTCGAGAATGAGCACCTGGGGATCGTGCAAAAGCACCCGGGCGAGCCCCAGGCGCTGGGTCATGCCGCGCGACAGGCTGGTCACCAAGGCATCGCGCTTGTACCCCAGGTCGACCAGGTCGAGCACTTCGTCGCAGACCTGACGCCGCTTGGGCCCCTTGATGCGATAACATGCGGCGAAAAACTCGAGGTACTCGATGACCTTCATGTCGTCGTACACGCCGAAGAAGTCCGGCATGAAGCCCACGAGCCGGCGGATCTCCTTGGGATGGGTGTAGATCGAATAATCGCAGACGTAAGCCTCGCCCCAACTCGGCTGCAGCAGCGTCGCCAGGATACGCATGGTCGTCGTCTTACCCGACCCGTTCGGGCCGATGTACCCGAACAGGTCGCCTTCGGCCAGGTCGAGGGTCAGGTTGTTGATGGCCCGCAGCTCGCCGTAGACTTTGGTCAGGTCTTGTGTCTTGATCACGACTCCCCCTCCTTTTCCACGGGAAGCACGAACCGGTAATACGTGGTGCGGCGGACTTGCGACTCGGGCATCGGCGCCCCGTTGCACCACAGGGTGGCGCCGTGGGGAGGCGATCCGGTCCGGGCCCGGCCGATCAGCACGGCGCGGTCGGTCTTCAACGCGTCGGTCAGATCGACGAAGCCCTGGTAGCGGTTCGACAGCCCGGTGTAGCTCTTTCCGCCGGCGGCTTCGAAGAACATCATCGCCCGCAATATGTACGCCGCGTCGGTGCTGCCGCGATCGTAGGGCGTGGCCTCGGTATGGTAGTCTTCCTTCTCTTCGTCGAACACGAGAAGCCGATCGGTCAACAGCGACTTGAACTCGCGAAGCCGCAGCAGGGGCCCCACCTCGATCGACTCGCCCGGCGCCAACTCGCCCAGTTCGTACGCGTGGCTTCCGTAGGCCAGAAGGCACTCCGACAGGGGCAAACCGAGCCGGTTGGTGATGGTACCCACGGGAAGGCGCTCGTCCTCTCGAAGCCGGCTTTCCATCTCAGACCCGGCGCGAGCCTCCCAACGGCCGGTCAGGCTCTTGGTCGACGAGACCTGAACGGGCACGCCCGACATGGCGTCGAGCCCCACCGAAAAATCGTAGCGGCTCCTCCAGATCGAGGGCTCCGCGGCCCGCGGATCCATGCCCCCCAAGGCATCGCCCGGCAGCCCCAACCAGGCGGTCAACGCCTCGATCGGGCCGTCGCCGGGATGCTCGGGCCGAAACGCCAGGTCGTAACGGTCGACCCGGGGGCTGTACAGGTTGGCCCATGTCGTTCCGCGAAGTCGTCGCCCTTCGACGTCGACGTCGATCAGGTCGACCTGATTCGCAAGAACCGCGTCGCCCCGAAAACGGTCGGCCAGCAGATAAGCGATTGCGCTAAAGGCCACCACGGCCAGGGGAAAGGTAATCCACGTCAGCCCCTCGCGCCGCAGAATCCGGTGCACAAGAAAATAGTCTCCGAGCCCGATCAGCAGGCTGTAGACGAGAATCAGCCCGGCAACGAGCCAGAACGGCACCACGCGAACGCCCGAAAACTGGTCCAGGGCGCTCCGTAGTTGCCCCGCCAAATCGCGATACCCGAAATGCATGACCGCCGTGCCCTCGCCCGGGCGGTCGTCGCCCGGACGCGCCAAGCCGAGCAAGGTGCCCATCAACAGCCCGCGTTCCTCCCAACGGTCAAGAGGCGGGCCATCGGGATCGAAGGTCGCCACCAGCACCTGGCCCAGCCCCCGAGGGCTGCGGATGACCAGCGGCACCGGCCCGTCGCGCAACTCGACCTTGCCCTCCACGTCGACAAAGTAGGGAATCGGCACCTGGTCGCGCGCTCGGGGAATCCCGACCGAGCACCCGCAATAACTCTCCAACGCGGTCGTCCGGCTCGCCGAAAGCGGAATCATCCTCTCGAACCGGCCCGGGGCAAAATCGCCGATCGCCGCGTTCGAATCGGCACGCAAGAGGGCCTCGGCTTCCCGGCCCAGACACAGCAGCAGGCGCCCACCGTTGCGCACCCAGTCGTCCAGGGCCGCCATGTGCCGGCCGCCGGGCGTCGGTCCCGCGTAGATCGACGGATCGCTCGTCGCGAGCACCACGGCCTCGACGCCCTCGTAGCCGTGCCACGCGCCCGGCAACTCGTTGAGGTCGTCAATCGCGACCACGACGGTCTCCTCGCCGGGGGCCTCGCGCAGACGTCGGACGGCTTGTTCCACCCCCAGCGGGGCCCGTCCCACGGTGACCAGCAGACGTTGATCCGATCGCAGCGCCACCGGATAGTCGCCGCCCGGCCCCGCGCGAAAAACCCGCTCCGCACAAACCCGCTCGCCGTCGCAGACCTCGATCAGCAACTCGCTGCGCACCCGCCCGAACCGTACGAAAAACGACACCACGCCCTCGCCGCGGTCGGTTGGCTCCGCGGCCGCGACGCGCGAAGCCAGGGGCGCCTGGAATCGGCTCGGCACCCCGTCGCCGTCGCGAACCGTCAGCACCACCCGATCGGCGCCGCCGTTTGCCCCCCGGAGTCGCACCTCGACGGGCGTCCACAGCCCGGCCTTGTAGCGGCCCGCAATGCCGACCCGAACCCCGACGATCTCGGGCGACGCGGCCTTGGCGTCGCGCAGATTCGCCGCCGCGGCGAGCACCCCTAGCGCCGCCAGTAGAACACAAGCCGGCCGTCGGTTCATGGCTTCCCCGCGTCGGGACACGTGCAAACGAGCTGGCCGCATCCCGGACAGCCCGAACCATACTTCTTCCTCACGGCCTCAGTCAGATCGACCTCGACCACATTGGCGATCGTCGTCAACCAGGCGAGCACGTCGGCGAACTCGAGCATGCGCTCTTCGTGCGTGCCGTCGCGAAGCGCCGCCGCCAGCTCGCCGATCTCCTCGACCAGCCACATGAAGGTTCCGTCGACGCCCCGGGCGACATCCTTGCGGAGGTACATCCGGCGGATCAGCGCTTGGAATTCCGCCAGCGTGATGCCGTCGGTCGACTCTCCGGAATCGGAAACCGGGCTGGAACGATCGGAACCCGCCACCCTTTGTCCTTCCCCTGGAACCTGCCACCGCCGCTTGCCAAACAACTCATTATGACGTTCGAGACCCGGCCGATCAAACCACCGGTGCGCGGGAAGCCCCCCCTTTGTACGCGGGGCGAGAGCCGTCGGTTTGGCGAGGCAAGGCTTCAGCAGACCACCTCGTTGGAGGGGTACGCAATCGCCGCCGTTGACATTTGCCCTGGCCGATCCTATCTTAAACTGATTCACAACCTCGCTAAGATTGCCGAACCGATGATGGCGACCTGGGCCCCTTTCCCGATAACCTCGATCGCTGCCCCCGCCCTTGGGGCCGTGGCAGTTATTGTGGCGATTATCGGGCACGTTGGGCCCTGAGGGCGCCGGAACGGTCGCAAACCGATCAAAGCCAGCCCTGGGGCCGCAAGCGGCTCGAGGGCGTTTTTGTTGGTGGGGGTCGAGAACGACGATAAGAAGCGGGTTGAGCGGTTGCGTGAGAGCAGAAGGGTGCGCGATGCAAGCCGAAGGCATGAAACGTCGAATTGAGGTATACGATACCACTCTGAGGGACGGATCTCAGGCCGAGGGAATCAGCTTCTCGCTTCGCGACAAGCTGCTCGTTGCGCGGCGACTAATCGGGCTGGGGTTCGACTACATCGAAGGGGGGTATCCCGCCTCGAACGACAAGGATTATGAGTTCTTCCGCCGGGCGCGCGATCTCGATCTGGGGAACACGCGGGTGTGCGCGTTCGGTATGACGCGGCGCAAGGGCATGGCGGCCGAAGACGATGCGGGATTGGTCACGTTGGCCGAATGCAGCCTCGGCTGGACCACGCTGGTCGGCAAGGCGTCGGCCTTCCAGGCCACCGAGGTCCTCCGCACGAGCTGCGAAGAGAACCTGGCCATGGTCGCCGAGAGTATCCGCTACCTTCGCGACCGCGGCCAGGAAGTGATCTTCGATGCCGAGCATTTTTTCGACGGCTGGGCGGCCGACCCCGGGTACGCCCTGGACGTGCTGCACGCGGCGGTCGAGGCCGGCGCCCGGATGGTCGTCCTCTGCGACACGAACGGCGGCAGCATGCCCGAACACGTCGCCCTCGCCACCAAACGCGTCGTGGCGCAGCTATCCGTGCCGGTGGGAATTCACTGCCACAACGACTGCGACCTGGCGGTCGCCAATTCGCTGGCGGCCGTCGACGCCGGGGCGAGCCAGGTGCAGGGCACGATCAACGGCTTCGGCGAGCGGTGCGGAAACGCCGACCTGATCTCGGTGATCTCGAATCTGGCCCTGAAAAAGCAGGGGCGCTATGAGGTGCTGTGCGACGAGGCCCTGGCCGATCTGACCGACCTGTCGCGTCTTGTCTACGAAGTGGTCAACGTGAATTTCCGCACCCATCAGCCCTTTGTCGGCCGCAGCGCGTTCGCCCACAAGGGCGGCATGCACGTCAGCGGCGTGAACCGGAACGCGGCCGCCTACGAACACATGGATCCCAAGCTCGTGGGCAACGAGCGGCGCGTGCTGATCAGCGAGCTGTCGGGGCGATCGAACATCCTCGCCTGGACCATGAAGCACCACATCGAGCACGACAAGGCCCTGTTGGACAAGATCCTCGCGGCGGTCGTCTCGAAGGAGAGCGAGGGCTACCAGTACGAGGCGGCCGACGCGTCGTTCGACCTGCTCGTGCGGCGCTGCGCGGGGACGTTTCGGCCCCATTTCCGCCGGCTCGACTACCACGTCGACGTTCGACCCGACTTCGCCGAGGGGCTCAAGACCGAGGCCACGGTCGAAGTGGCGGTGGGCGACGACATGCGCCACGTCGTCGCCAAGGGCGACGGTCCGGTCAACGCGCTGGACAACGCCTTCCGCAAGGCCCTGCTCGACGCCTTCGACAACCTTGGCGCGATGAACCTGGTGGACTATAAGGTACGGGTCATCAACTTCGAGGCCCATACGGCCGCCAAGGTGCGCGTGCTGATCGAGAGCCAGGACGACGACGAGGTCTGGGGCACCGTCGGCGTCAGCGAGAACATCATCGAGGCCAGCCTCATCGCCCTGATCGACAGTTACGAGTACAAGCTCACCAAGGACGACGACAAGCGGCGAAGCGAGGCCCCGGGCGGGGCCGCCGACGAGAGCGTCTCGCCGCCCCAGGCCGTTTGAATTTCCGTCGAAGCAGTCGCCGTCCCGAACCTCCCCCACGAAATCGAATCCCCATCGGTACCCAAGGCACGACGCCATGTCCACCACGTCATCGCAAGAGCTTCCCAAGCAGTACGATCACGGAGCCGCCCAGGATCGCTGGTATCCGTTCTGGGAAGAAAAGGGTTACTTTCGCAGTCGTCCCAATCCGCGGCGCAAGCCCTACACGATCGTCATCCCGCCGCCCAACGTGACCGGCGCCCTGCACCTCGGGCACGCCTTGAACAACACGCTGCAAGACGTTCTCATCCGGCAGAAGCGCATGCAGGGCTTCGAGACGCTGTGGATGCCCGGCACCGATCACGCGGGCATCGCCACCCAAGCCGTGGTCGAGCGGCGCCTGCTGGCCGAGGAGAAGAAAACGCGGCACGACCTGGGGCGCGACAAGCTCGTCGAGCGGATTTGGGCCTGGAAGGACGAGTACGAAGCCCGCATCATCCGCCAACTCAAGGAGATGGGATGCAGTTGCGACTGGTCGCGGACGCGGTTCACCCTCGATTCGGTGTGCGCGCGGGCCGTGCGCCACACGTTCTTCCGCCTGTTTCGCGAGGGGCTGATCTACCGCGGCAGCCGCCTGGTCAACTGGGACACCGCCCTGCGGACCGTGGTCAGCGACGACGAGGTGTTCCACACCGAGGTGTCGGGCCATTTCTGGTATTTTCACTATCCGGTGATCGACCCCAAGCCGGGCGAGCCCGCCCACGTGACGATCGCGACGACCCGCCCCGAGACGATGCTGGGCGACACGGCGGTGGCCGTGCATCCCTTCCCCGCCGCGGCCCTCGAAACGGCCGTCGAGGAGTTGAAGAAGCGGATCGCCGCGGCCCCGGCCAGGATGCGGCCCGAGCTGGAGGCCGAGCTGGCCGAAATCGAGGACCGCCGCGCGAACCTGCTGCCCGAGCTGATCAGGCTGCGCGACATGGCCTCGGACGGGCGCAAGCTGAGGTTGCCCCTGTTGCATCGCGAGATCCCCCTGGTGGCCGACGTGTGGGCCAAGCCCGAAATGGGCACGGGCTGCGTCAAGATCACCCCGGCCCACGACCCCAACGACTACGAGGTCGGCCTGCGCCAGGGCCTGCCGATGGTCAACATCCTCAACCTCGACGGCACGCTCAACGAGAACGCCGGTCCCTACCAGGGCCAGACGGTCGAGCAGGCGCGCGCCGCCGTGGTGGCCGACATGGAGAGGGAAGGCTTGCTCGTGAAGGTCGAAGACCGCGTGATCGACCTGGCCCACTCCGACCGCTCGAAAACCCCGATCGAGCCCCTGCTGACCGACCAGTGGTTCGTCAAGATGGACCGGCTCGCCCAGACGGCGATGGACGCGGTGACCGACGGGCGCGTGAAGATCATCCCCTCGCGCTACACCAAGGGCTATCTCGACTGGCTCCGCGAAAAGCGCGACTGGCCCATCAGCCGGCAGTTGTGGTGGGGGCACCAGATTCCCATCTGGTACTGCCCGACGGCGACGGAAGACGATCTGAAGGCCGCCTTCGCCGGGCGCGACGACGTGACCTGGCGCCGGGACGAAGAAGGCGGGCAGTGGCTCATCGGCGCCCAGGAAGACGACCTGCCCGACGACGCGGTGCCGGGGCACGCCCTGCGCCGCGATGAGGACGTGCTCGACACCTGGTTCAGCTCGGCCCTCTGGCCGCACTCGACCCTCGGTTGGCCCGAGGCGACCGAGGAGCTGAAATACTACTACCCGACGAGCACGCTCATCACCAGCCGCGACATCATCACGCTCTGGGTCGCACGTATGGTGCTGGCCGGGCTTTACAACGTCGGCGACGTGCCCTTTCACGACGTGTTCATCCATCCGAAGATCCTCGATGGGTACGGCGAGGGCATGTCGAAATCGAAGGGCAACGGCGTCGACCCGATCGACGTGATGGAGAAATTCGGCGCCGATTCGCTGCGTTTCGGGCTGGCCTACCTGACCACCGAAACGCAGGACGTTCGCATGCCGGTCGAGTTCGAGTGCCCCCACTGCGGGGCCCTCATCGAGCAGACCCAGGAGAATCGCGTCCTGCCGCGCATCCGGTGCGATAAGTGCCGCCAGGCGTTTTCGACCCAGTGGGCCGAGAAGCCCGACGACAGGGCCCTGCCGCGCGGCATGGTCGTGAGCGACCGGTTCGAGGTGGCCCGGAATTTCTGCAACAAGCTCTGGAACGCCTCGCGCTTCGCCTTGCTGAACCTCGAAGGGTACACGTCCGCCCCCGTCGCCGACGAGGAGCTCCGCATCGAGGATCGCTGGATCCTCAGCCGGCTGTCGACCGTCACCGGGCAGGTGACCGACGCCCTGGCCGGGTACCGTTTCGCCGAGGCGGCTCGGGTGCTGTACGAGTTCTCGTGGGACGAGTTCTGCAGCTTCTATGTCGAGATGGTCAAGGCCCGGCTTCAAGCCCCGGTTGCGCGCGCGACGGCCCAGCGGATCCTCGCCCACACGCTCGATACCCTGTTGCGGCTCTTGCACCCGATGATCCCCTTCCTGACCGAGGAGGTGTGGCAGCTTCTGGGCGAGGCAGCGCCCGCGCGGAGCATCGAGTCGTCCGAGGCGGCGGCCGAGAGCGTCATGATCGCCCCCTGGCCCGAAAGCGACGCGGGCCGGCAGGACCCGCGGGTCGAGGCCCAGTTCGCCCGCTTCCAGGAGGTCTTGCGCGCGGTCCGCGAAATCCGCAGCCGGCAAAACGTCGCCCCGAAACGGCAAATCGAGTTCGCCGTTCGCTGCGACGTCGAGACGGCCGAACTGCTGCAGCCCATGGAGCCCTACTTCGCGTCGATGGCCGCGGCCCGGCCCACCGGCTGGGGACCGAAGGTCAACCCGCCCGCGCTCTGCGCCAACGTGGCCCTGGCCGGCATGGAAGTGTTCGTCGACCTGGCCGACCTGATCGACGTCGAGGCCGAGACCGCCCGAAAGCAAAAGGAGGTCGAGCGGCTTCGCGCCCTCATCGACGCGAAGAAGAAGAAACTGGCGAACGAGAAATTCACCCGCCGCGCCCCGAAAGAGGTCGTCGAAAAGGAGCGAGCTGGCCTCCGAGACCTCGAGGAGCAGCTCGCTTCGGCCTCGGCGGGCCTGAAGAGCGTGCTGGCCCTGCAAACCCAACGCGAGCCGGGCGATGCGTGACTGGCTGGCCATGATGCTCACGATGACGACCTACGGAGCCCCGCTCACCGAGGAAGAGCGCGGCTGGGTCGAAGAGGACCTGATCCTGCCGGCCGGCCCCGTGCGCCAACTCGACGAGGGCGCGGGCAGGCTGCGCGGCCCGCTCACGCTGCCCCGAGAGCAGTTGCCCGCGCTGGGCGAGCGACTCGGCGCCGCGCTGCGAGGACAATTGGGCCTTCGGGTCTGGGCGATGACGCTTCAGACCTGGTACCTGCACCTGCTCGTGGGCGCGACGAACCAGTCGGCGGCCAAGATCGTCGCCTGCGTCGAAGACACGTTCGAACGGTCGCTGACGCTGAAGCCGCCCATCTGGGAGCCCGGCTACGACAAGCGCTACTGTTTCGACGCCGAAACCGTGCGCGAGCGGATGACCTACATCGAACGGCACAATGTCGTGCTCGGCTGGCCCGCCCGGCCGTGGCCGTTCATCGAGGCGGTTGAGCCGTCGTAGATCGCGCGGACCGGCACGGGAATGGTCTCGGGCAGGCGAGACGTCTTCACCCCACGGCGGCTTGCGTTCGCCCCGGCAACAGGCGGCGGTTCGTCAGCCTTCGAGCGTCCACCGCGCCTGGCGGAGCACGGCAAAGGGCCGGTCGGCCATCTTCTCGTACCACACGCTCACCAGCGCGCCGTCGTCGAGTTCGACCGTCGAGGGATAACCCAGGTCGCCGCCGGCGCCGTCGCCCGAGACGATCACCGGTTCCGACCAGGTGACGCCGTGGTCGGCGCTCACGCGGGCCTGATTGCCGTAGGGCGGGCGGCGATGGCCGTAGGTCATGAGCAGGCGCCCATCCTTCAGGCGGAGCAGGTGGGAGGGCAGTCCCCAGACGCCGATCGAGCGAGGCGCCGACCAGGTCTTTCCGCCATCGGTCGATTCCGACTGAAGCGTTTCGCCCGAATTCGCCTTGTTGTGATTGCGGATCTGCACGACGATGCGCCCGTCGACGGCCTCGACGGCGTGCAACTCGTGGTAGTTCTTGTTGTCGTCGCCTTCGCGCGTGGGGATTTCGGCGAGCCAGGTCCAGGTCTGCCCGTCGTCGGTCGACTCGCACGCGCCGATGCGGCGCTCGCCGCGCCAAAGCTGCTTGCCGGCGTAGAGCAGGCGCCCACCCGAAAGCTGCACGGGCCCGTGGGGGCTGTTCACCTCGCAGCGGAACCGGCCCGAGAAGGTGACGCCGCCGTCGGTCGAGCGGATCATCCACACGTCGAGGGCGTCTTGCCGTTCGTCGGCCGAGACCCGGTTGTGGGCGGCCAGCCATCGCTTCAGCCTGTCGTCGGGCCAGGCCCCTTGTTCGCCCGGCTCGATTTTCGCGGCCTTGGTCAGGGCCGGCTCGTAGGCCAGCGAGGTGAAGGTGGTGATGAGGATCGTCCCCCGGTCGGTTTCGAGCACGCCCGCGTCGCGGTCGTCGATGGGGCCGTCCATGACGACCTGGGGCCAGGTCCACGTCTGGCCGCCGTCGTGCGACCGCATCAAGCCGACCCAGCCGAAGGGGCAGACGTGGGCTTCCCGCCCGCCCGACCAGACCAGCAGCAGATCGCCGTTGCGGCGGCGGGCGACCGTGGGCCAGCCGTGGTAAAGATCGGGCTGGTGGCTGATGACCTTGGTCTCGTGGATCTCGGCCTTGGGGGCCGCCGCCGCGCGACGCCCGGCTCCCAGAACGGCGCCCGCCGCGGCGACGCCGGTCGCCTGCAACATGGTCCGTCGATTGATCTTCGTCATGGCGATGGTTCCTCTCGTTTCAACTGGCAACGGATGTTGACCGTTTCGGAAAAACTCGAAAACCGGCGCGCCGGCCGGGTCGATGGCAGCGCGTCTCCGAAATCCACGGTGCTGGGGGCTCGTTGCGCTCGGCCCCAGCCACCCAACGTCACGGCTCGGTGGCCTCGGCACGTCGTACGCAGCGGAATCCGTACGCCTCGCGCTTGAAGCATACGTCGACGAAGCCGGGCGACTCGCTGCCCCGGGCGGCGGACCGCGCCCGGTCGGCGCTCAGGTCCCAGCAGCCGCCGCGCACGACGCGCATCTCGCCCGAGGCGGGGCCGCGGGGGTCGTGTCCCTCGTGCTCCGGGCCGTAGGTCTCGGCATAGTAGTCGTGGCACCACTCGGCCAGGTTGCCGTGCATGTCGTAAAGCCCCCAGCCATTGGGTTTTTTCCGCCGGACTGGGTGGGAGGTCTGATCGGCGTTCTCCTTGACCCAGGCGAACGGGTCGATCGCGCGCGGATCGTCGCCGAACGACCAGCGCGTGGTCGTGCCCGCCCGGCAGGCGTACTCCCACTCGGCCTCGGTGGGAAGCCGATATCCGTCGGCCTCGAAATCGCACTCGAGGGTCTGCGGATTGTAGCAGGCCGTGCGCCCCTCCCGCAACGACCGCATGTTGCAGTACCTCGCCGCGTCGAGCCAACTGACCTGGTCGACCGGCCGGTCGGGGCCGACGAATCTCGATGGATTCTTGCCCATCAGGCGCTCGTAACTCTCCTGGGTGACCTCGACGACATCGACGTAGAAGGCGCTAAGCCGCACGGAATGGACGGGCTTCTCGTCGTCGTCGCCCGACGCGCTGCCCATCGAGAACTCGCCGGCCGGAACGAGCACCATCTCGATGCCCCCGTCGGTGGCGATTGCCTGCGCGGGCGGCTCGGGCTCACCGGGTCTCGGGCCCGACGGCTCGATCCTGCGGCAGGCGCACGAGAGCAGAATGCCGGCACAAAGCAGCACCAAGGTGCCGCGGGAAGCGGCGACGGATTGCCACGCTTCCAAGGATGGCAACGGGTGGAGGCGGGGCGTGGCGTTCAATGTCGGGGCGCCTCGTAGGTCGAGGGGTTGCGCAGCGCGGCCTGGGTGCGCCGGCGGATCTCCTGGGCAATCTCGGCCGTGCGCGGATCGGCCGACATGGCCAGACCGGCCCGCTGCCTCAGGATCTTCACCGCCATGCGGCACTCGCCCACCAACTCGTCCTGGTTGCCACCCACCTGGGTGAATTCCCGGGTAATCCGCTTACACTTCTCCAGAGCGTCGTCGCCCTCGTAGTCGATCAGGGTGGCGCGGAACTCGTCGGCCAGGGCCGCCACGTACTCGGGGGTCTTGATCGGCTCTCGGCGGGCCGCGAACCGCTCGTCGATCGTGCGCGTGAGGCCTTCCATCTCGGCGAGAAAGTCGGCAAGCTCGGGACGGGCCTTCTTCTGCTCGTCGAGATAAGCGAGCATCTCGTGCCCGAACTCGACGTATCCCTCGATGCGGTCGCGGATGTGCCGGACGAAGGCCACCCCGTCGGCCAGGGCCGCTTCGATGGCGGCCTTCTCGTGCTTCTGCCGCTTCGCCTCGTAGATCGCGTTCAGCGCGTCGCGCACCGCGCAGGTAGCTCGGCCTCGCATGGCGGCCGGCTGGCCCTCGACGTCGAGGATATACTCGCAGGGCCCCACGCCGAGCGTCGCCCGCATGACGTCGACCACGGTGAACGCGTCGAGCGGCGTCTGCCGCGTGCGGTTGATGGGATAGATGATCGCCGGCCCCTCGAAACGCACCCGCTTGGCCAGCGGCTGGAGATAGGCCCGGCCGTCGCGGTCGATCCAGCAGGGATAATGGAACCATCCGAGCACCGTGGTCCAGCGGCGGCGGTCGCTCTGGATCACGTTGGGTTCGCCGAACCAGCCGGGCTTGTCGTACCGCCCGTCGCGCCGCTCGGCGACCATTTCCCAACTGTCGACGAGGCCGCCCGATCGCGTCCAGTCGACCCTCCACTGGGCGGCAAAGGGCGGGCGCCATGCGAGATGGGCGACCTTGCCGGCATCGTCGGGCGCGACGTCGTGGACGAACCAGACCTCCGATCCCCCTAATAGCGCCACCCACACCGTGCCGTCGCGCCCGAAGGCGATCTCCGAACGCTCGATTTGCGGCCCCTGTTCCCCGGCGCCCACCACGGCCCGCACGTCGGCCTCGTTCGACTTCCACACGGCCATGACGATCGTCTGCCGGTCGGGCAACAAGTGCAGCAGGAAGTGCTCGCTGGGAATCTCGACCTGCCCGGCGGGCATGGTCCGGGCGTCGATCACCACGTCGTCGGCGAAAAAGTCGGGCAAGACGGCGAATCGGCAGGGGGCCTCGACGCGAAGCCCGCTCGCTCGGCTCAGGGCCTCGGTCTGGACGAACGGCTGCCCGATCTCGAGCCCGTAGCGAACCGCGAAGGTCCCGCCATCGGCCGCCTCGAAGGTCGCGTCGACAGCTACGGCCGAGGGGGCGTTTTCGGCGACGCGCAACCCGGTGAGCCGGCCCGCCGAGCCGTTCGAGGTGGGCGACAGCACGGTCCGTTGCGCGAAACCGCCGGGCAGGCTCGCGTCGACCTCGGCCCCCGAAGCCCGCCGCCGAAGAACGACCGCCAGAGGGCCGTTGGTCAGAACGGCATCGCCCCGGAAGGCATGGTTCGTCGCGTCGGCCGGAAGCCGGACCCAGCCAGTTCGGCCCGAGATCGCGTCGGTGGTCAACGGCGCGGCGGCCGACGTGGCCGTATCGAAAAGTCCGACCTCGGCGGCCAAGTCTTGCCCCGGCGCTTGCGACGCGGCCGCGCACGAGCACACGGCCGCCACGAGGCCGGCCAGCACGGGTAGTCGCCTCGCGCCGCTCCCGCCCATCCACGCACGTTTCGCCATAGCAGGTCCCTTCGACGTATGGTCGCCTTACGGCTGTCTCAAAAACTGTTCGGCCCGGGCCGCGATTTGGCGGGCCGGCGCGGCGACGGCCGGATCGGTCGTCGCCGCCATCCTCGCTTGCTGCGCGAGCCATCGCACGGCCATGCGGCAACGCGACAACGCGCCGTCCTGCCGGGCGCCGGCCTCGTGCAACCGTGCCGCCCACGCGCGATACTCCTCCAAGGCGTCGCCCCGGCCGAGGAGATCGTGAATCGCCGGCACCACCTCGGCGACGACCTCGGGCGGGGTCGGCGCGTCGCGCGCGACCGACAGGGCTTCGTCGATGCGGTCGAGCGTGGCCAGCCATCCGCCAAGAGCCCGCGAAGCTTGCGATTCGGCCGCACCGCACGTCCGACGCACCTCGGCGGCCAAGGCCGCATACCGCTCGATGCGGCCCTGCGCGTGGCGCACGTGCTCGACCATCGCGGCAAGTTGCCGCGCGATCTCGTCGGACTGGTCGCCGGCGCGGTCGCGCTCGAACTGCCTTTCGACCCAGGCGGCCACGCTCTCGGGCGTGGAACTTGTGGCGGATGCCAGCCCCTCGGTCTGGAGGATGTACTGGCACGGGCCCACGCCGAGCGTGTTGCGCAACACGTCGATCGCGCAGAAGGTCGTCAACGGCGTGGATCGGTTGCGGTCCAGGGGATAGGCGATCACCGACGCCCCATCGGGGATCGCCTCGAACCGCACTTCGTCCTCCGCGTCGATCTGCTGGTGATCGGTCGACATCGCAAACGGCCCCGGCGCCAGGAAGTCGCACCGCCACTTCGCGGCAAAAGGTGGTTTCCACGCGGTGCTCGCCGAGCCGCCGGTCGCGGGCGGGATCTCGTGCCAGAACGACTCGCCTTCGAGCAAGGCGATCCACAGCGACGCCTCGTCGCCGCCCCGGACCTCGCAGGCGCGAAGCTTGCGCCCCGAACCGTCGCCGACCACGACGGCATGGGCGCCCTGCCGAGGCGACCGCCACACGCACATCAGCATGGCGTCGCCGCCCTCGAGCAGGTGGATGAGAAAGCTCTCGGCCGGCAGGCCGTAACGGTCGCGATCGCACGTTTCGGCGGTGAACACCATGTCGTCGCCGAAGAAGTCGGGCACGACCACATAACGGGGCTTGCACCAGACGAACAACCGGTCGGCCCCCGCGCCCGGCGCCATTTCGAGCACGGCCTGGCCCGTGGTCAGCCGATAGCTTGCCGAGCACGACGCGCCCGAATCGGCTTGGTGCGTCACCTCGAGTTCGACGGCCGCGGGCGTGTTGTCGGCAATCGCGAGCGACTCGATGCCCGCGATCGACACCGCGCCGCCCGGCGCCGCCATGACCACGCCTCGGGCCTTGGTTCCGGCGGACGTGTGCGAGTAGACCTCCGCCCCCGGTCCCTGCCTGCGAAGCACGACGGCCAGCCGGTCGTTCACGAAGGCGGCATCGCCCCGAAACACGTGGGCGGAATCGTCCTCGGACACCAGCTTCCAGCCATCCTTCTTCTCGACCGATCGCGCCGACAGCGGCCGCGCCGACGGCGAGCCCGTGTCGAACAGATAGGCGAACGGCGTGCCGGGCTGATAGTCGTCGCCCGGCGCGGCGCGTTCGCCAACGACGAGCGCGCAGAGCACGGCGAATGCGAACCGGCAAGCCCGACGCCCTCCCACCTCGCTTCGTCGCACCCCAACCTCGTTCCCACGCTCCGACGCAAACGGGACGGGCTCCGCAGCGCAGCGGAGGTCAACCTCGTTCCCACGCTTCCGCGTGGGAATGCTCCCGGGCGACGCTTCGCGTCTCCCATGAGGACGCAAGGTGTCAGCCCATGACGTTCCGACGCAGAAGCGCCGGAACGAGAGCAACGGGACGGGCTCCGCAGCGCAGCGGAGGTGCCTGTCCCGCTCTCGTGAGCCGCCGAGGCTTCGGAACGAAAGTACAAATCCCAGAATGCAAGACAACGATCGCCCGGGTCGCACCGCCTGCTGCTACCTCCAATCGGGATTCATGTCGGAGCCTTCCTCAGTGATCCGGATCGGCGTGCCCCCGGCGGTCGCGATTCGATACAACTCCCACGGTCCCTGCTCCGAAGGCGCCTGGCAAAACACGATCCACGTGCCGTCGGGGCTCCACTGGCCGTACCGCTGCACGCCGCCGAACCACGTGACCAGGCGGTTCCCGGTTCCGTCGGGCTCGATGGTCGCGATGTGCGTTTCGGTCTCGTAGAGCAGACGCTTGCCGTCGGGCGACCAGCGAGGCTCGCAGGCCCCCTTCTTGTCGTAGACCGTTCGGGGCTTGCCGCCCCCGGCGTCGACCAGGTAGATCGCGTTGTCGCCCTGCCAGCGGCAGGCAAAGGCGATCGTCTTGCCGTCGGGGCTCCACGACGGACCCGACGGATGGGGCCAGTCGGCCGGCGTGATGCACGTCTCCTTGGCGCCGGCCAGCTCGCGCGTGTAGAGCCGGCCGCCCCGCCGAAACACGATCGACTTGCCGTCGGGCGACCAGTCGGCCTGGTCGCCGTCGCAGATCCGCGCGAGCGAGGCGCCGTCGGGCGCGGTCTTCCAGACGCCGATCGTCCCGCCGCGCGTCGAGCTGAACAGGATCTCTCGTCCGTCGGGGCGCCACGCGGGGTCGACGTCGTGCTCGTCCTTCCGGCCGTCGGTCACCTGCTTGAGATCGGAACCATCCGGCCGCACCGTCCAGATCCGCCAGTCGCCCGAACGGTCGCTCGAAAAGACGATGCGCCCCGGCTCGGCTCCCGGCGAAGGGCTCGGGGCGGAGACAAACCCGAGCGACGCCAGGGCCGCGCAGGCGAAAACGCCCAACCGTGTGCTTCGCATCGCACGCTCAAGCGCGAACTCCAACCGACGAACAGAACCCATGACGACCTCTCCGATCCCTGCGCGATGAAGCCGGGCTTGGGGCGCGCTTTCCCAGCGCGGCCTCGAGACGCCCGTCTTCGCAATGCGCCGCTACTCTAACACAACCCGATCGCGAAAGAAACTGGCTCGCCGCGGTCCGCCGCACCGAGGGGGTGGACGCAACGCCACCTTGCGCGTGGGTTGTCCGTGCCGGCGTGCGTGGCGCGGCGGTTTGCCGATCCGCCAGGCAGAAACCCCGACGTGCCCCCGGTTGTCCCGATTTCGCGGGATGGCCGTTGACTTATCGCGGGAGAGTCGTATAATCACATGGTGATATACGATTTAGCACGGTGGACCGGATGATTACCAAGACGGGAGTCCACGCCCTCAGCGCCCTTGCCGCGTTGGCCGGGCTGCCATGCGGGGCCTTCCAGGGGGCCGGCGAATTGGCCGAGCAGATTGGCGCGCCGAGGAACTACCTGGGAAAACTGCTCCAGAGCCTCGCGCAGGCCGGCCTGCTCGAGTCGCAGAAGGGCAAGGGGGGCGGGTTTCGGTTGGCGCGATCCCCGGAGACCATCTCCCTCTACGACGTCATTGAGCCCATCGAGCACGTAAGCCGCTGGAACGGGTGTTTTCTCGGGCGTCCGCGATGTTCCGACGAGGCTCCCTGCCCCGTGCACAAGCGGTGGGGGAAGCTTCGGGATGCTTATCTTCGTTTCCTGCGGGAAACGACGGTGGCCGACTTGACGCCCCGATTCGAGCGTCGCTGCCGCGCGCGAGGGTGATGCATGGCGGTCGCGAAGCGGGCGGCGTGGAGTTGTCGAGATAAATCAGATAGCCAGATGTGATTTACGGACGGTGATCGGATGGGCCCGTTGCACTCCGCGATCGAGACGTATCCGGCGCGCCGGGCGCCGGGCGAGGGCGCCGGGCCGCGACAGTGCGCCCGAATCGCCGACGCCTTTTTCGTGGCCGGGATCGTCATCGCCCTGACGCTGGGCGCGTCGTGGGGCGCCCATCTGTTGGGGCGGATCGGCTCGTCGGCGTCGTTCACGGCCGTCTCGGTTCACGAGGTGAACGCCCACGGCCACGCCCAGGTCTTCGGCTGGGTGGGGCTATTCGTGATGGGGTTCGCGTACCGTTTCTTTCCGGCGTGGAAAGGCGCGCGCCTGCCGAGCGTCGGGCTGGCCTATGCCAGCCTGGTCTTGATGCTTTTGGGAATCGCGTTGCGATCGATCCTGGAGCCTTTCGCCCACGTGTCCGGCGCCGCCCGCCATGCGGCCCTGGCCGGTTCCGCCGCCGAGCTCGCCGCGATCGGCATCTTCGTCGGTTCGGTGGTGGCGGTGTTTCGTCGATCGTCGGATCGTTTCGAACCAAGCGACGGCTACCTGGCCGCGGCGCTGGGGTGGTTCGCCGTTCAGGCGGTGTGGGACGCCGTCTACTTCGCCGCGACCAGTGCGGCGGGTTCGCGCGAGCAGTTGCTGCGGCTGGTCGCCACCTGGCAGGCGCCGCTGCGGGAAATTCAGATCTACGGCTTCGCCATGCTGATGATTCTCGGGGTCAGCCGGCGATTGTTTCCCGGGTTTTACGGGTTCCGCCCGGCGCGGCCGCGATGGAGCACGGCCTCGCTGGCGGCGATGAACGCCGGCCTCGTGGGCATGGTCGCGGGATTCGTGATGATGGGCCTTGTCGGCCGAGGGTGGGCGGCCCTTTGGTACTTGGGCGTGCTGCTGTTGGCGTTCGCCGGGGCCGCCGCGGTTGCCGATTTGGGCATTCTGGGGGGCGCGGCGCGCGGAGACCGCAGCCTCAAGTTCTTCCGGTCGGCCTACGTGTGGTTGCTCGTGTCGCTGGCGATGCTGGTCGCGTTGCCGGGCTACCAACTCGGGTTGCTCCGCTGGCTGGCGCCGGCGAGCGATGCAAGCCGGATCGGCTTCTCGCACGCCTACTATGGCGCGATCCGTCACGCGGTGACCGTTGGCTTCGTAAGCCAGATGATTCTGGGCATGGCGGCCAAGGTGGTCCCTTGGGTCCGCGGGATGGCCGAAACGGGGCTTCCTGCCCTGTGGACGCCGTTTGTCTTGCTCAACGTCGGGTGTTGGATGCGAGTTTCCTTTCAGGTGATCAGTGACTTCCGCACCGAGGCCTTTGCCTGGATCGCCACGAGCGGTGTCCTCGAGGTGGCGGCACTGGCGGTGTGGGGCGCTCACCTGGTCCGCACGATCGTCCGCCGGGTGCCTCGCGCGACCGGCGGCGAGGGCGATGAAGCGTCGGGCGGCGGCGCGACGCCTCGGTGCGCCGCGACGCATGCCCTATCGGGTTGGAACCTCTTTGGTTGAGACCTTCTGTTCAGGAGCAGAATCCATGAAACCGAGCGATATTCTCAGTGGAGAGCACCGGATCATCGAGCAGGTGCTCGATTGTCTTGAGAAGATGGCCGAGCAGGCCGAACGATTCGGCCGGGTCGACGTCGAGTCGGCCGCGCTGGCGATCGACTTCTTTCGCAACTTCGCCGATCGTTGCCACCACGGCAAGGAGGAGGCGCATTTCTTTCCGGCCGTCGAGGCGAAAGGCTTCCCGCGCGAGGGAGGCCCGACGGGCGTGATGCTTTACGAGCACGAGCTCGGCCGGCGTCGCGTTTCGGGGATGGACGAAGCGGTGGCGTCGGCGCGAGCCGGCGATTCGGCCGCGGCCCGGCGGTTCGCCGAGCACGCCCGGGCCTACGTCGCGCTGTTGCGCAACCACATCGAGAAGGAGGACCATTGTCTGTTCGGAATGGCCAACCAGGCGTTGACCGAGGCGGAGCAGGAGCAACTGCTGGCCGCGTTCGCCACGGTCGAGTCGGAGCATATCGGAGAGGGGGTGCATGAGAAGTACTTGCAGATTGCCGAGACCCTGGCGACCCGCTTCGACGTGCCCGTGGCCCGGCCATCGTCGTGCCGAACGTGCTGCGGCCACTGACGGACTCGGGGCGAGGCGACCGAGGTCGCCCCGCCGATGCCGCGAAACGGTCATGCCCTGAAGCCCAAGGACGGGCGGTTTTCGCAATCCCTGCGGGTATTGACGCGCGCCGTGCGCGGCGGGACATTGAGGCCGGGCGTGTTCTGTACGTCACCAAGTCAAGGGGTATTGGACATGGGAACGACTGGGCTGAGAAACGTGGCGGTGCTCACCTTCTTCGTGAGCATCGGAATCCTGCTCGCCGGCGGTTACTTTGCCCGAGACAAGGTGCCGCCGATCCCGACGCGGGTGAAGAGCGGCGAGCAGGTCGTGACCGACCGCGAGGCGATTCTGCGCGGCCAGGACGTGTTTCAGCGTTACGGGCTGATGGACCACGGGAGCGTGTGGGGCCACGGCTCGCTGCGGGGGATGGACTTTTCGGCCTACACGCTGCACTGCGTAGGCCACCTCGTCAAGCAGTACCACCGTTCACAGGAGCAGCCGCCGGAGGACGCCCATACCGAACTGCCGCCGCGGCCGCGACGCGACTTGGACGAACTCGACGTGACGGTCATCAACGAATTGCGCATGAATCGCTTCGACGAAGGCACGGGCAACCTCGAGTTGACCCCGGCCCAGGCCTACGCCTTCGACCAGATGCGGCGGTTCTGGGAGAAGGAATTCGCCCAGGGCGACGAGCACTACGGCTTCCTGGAGAATACGATCCCCACCACTCAGGAACGCCAGGACATCGCCGATTTCTTCTACTGGACCGCGTGGGCGGCCGTGACCAACCGGCCGGGGCTCAACGACAGCTATACGAACAATTGGCCCTCCGACCGCACCGTGGGCAACCTGGCGTCGACCGAGGCCCTCGTTTGGAGCATTGCGTCGATCATCGCCCTGTTCGGCGTGCTGGGATACGTCGTCTACGTGGTGCACCGTTACGGGTTCTTCTACGGCGAATCGAGGGCCGTCGAGGCGGGCTACGGTCTGCTCCAGTCGCCCGTCACGCCGAGCCAGCGGGCCAGCGCGAAGTTCTTTCTCGTCGCGGGGTTGCTGTTCATCGTGCAGATTCTCAACGGCGGGCTGTTGGCCCATTACACGGTCCATCCGGGAACGTTCTATGTCCAGATCGTCGGCGAGATGTACCCGTACAGTTGGGCGAAGAGTTGGCATCTGCAATTGGCGATTCTCTGGATCGCCGTGTCGTGGATGGGCACGGCCGTGTACCTGGCTCCACTGGTGGCCCGGCGCGAGCCTCCCAAGCAGCGATTGCTGGTGAACATCCTGTTCGCCGCGGCCGTGTTCGTCACCGTGGGCAGCCTCACCGGACAGGTCCTCGGCATCAAGGGCTGGCTGAGCGGCCTGGGCGAGAGCACGTGGTTCTGGCTCGGCCATCAGGGCTGGGAGTACCTCGAATTGGGCCGGCTGTGGCAGATCCTGCTCTTCGGCGGATTGATCTTCTGGCTGGTCGTGGTCTACCGGGCCATGGTGCCGGTGCTCCGCCGCCAGCCGAGCGAGACGGAAGAGGCCGCCGACCGGCGCGCCCTGATGTTCTTCTACGTGCTCAGCGCGATCTTCGTGGTCGCCTTCTTCGGGTTCGGGCTCTTCTACGGCCGCGGAACCCACATCACAATCGCCGATTACTGGCGGTGGTTCGTCGTCCACATCTGGGTCGAGAGCATCTTCGAGTTCTTCGGCGTGGGCGTGATCTCGCTGTTCCTCGTCACGCTGGGGCTCGTATCGGCGAAGTCGGCCCTGCGCGTCGCCTACCTGACGGCGATTCTCGTGTTCGTCAGCGGCATTCCGGGAACGGCCCACCACTACTTCTGGTTCGGCGGCCCGAGCTTCTGGCTCGCCATCGGCGGCGTGTTCAGCTCGCTCGAGCCGATTCCGCTGATTCTCCTGGTCGTCCGCGCCTGGATGGAATACAAGTCGATCAAGGAGGAAGGACGCGAATTCCCCTATCGCTGGCCCCTCTATTTCCTCACGGCCTCGAGCGTGTGGAACTTCGTCGGCGCCGGGCTGTTCGGGTTCGTCATCAACCTGCCGATCATCAACTACTACGAACACGCCACCTATCTGACCAGCAACCACGCGCACACGGCGTTGTTCGGCGTGTACGGGATGCTGGCCATCGCGCTGATCCTCTTCTCGTGGCGCGGGCTGGTCGAAAACAAGCACTGGAACGACCGCATCCTGATGGTCAGCTTCTGGGGATTGAACGGGGGCCTGTTCCTGATGTTCCTGACCGGACTGCTGCCGATCGGCCTGTTCCAGGTGTGGTACGCCTACGACCAGGGGTTCTGGTGGGGGCGCAGCGCCGAGTTCTACCAGTTGCCGATGATCCAGGCTTTGGGCAACTGGAGGATCGTGCCCGACACGATTATCATCGTGCTCGGCGCGCTGCCGTTGTTGTACTTCCTCATCCGCACCTTCCCGCGCCTGCGGACTGTCGGCGAGGAAGGCGAGGCGACGGCGGCATCGACATAGCCGAACCCGCGCGGAAAGCGACAGGGCGGCGTCCGAGCCCGTGTTTTCGAATGTTTTGCCACGAAAGAAGAATCATGAGAGCGAGAGTGGACAAGGAAGCTTGCGCGGGCTGCGGCGTCTGCGCCGATGTGTGCCCCGAGGTTTTCGAGATGGGCCCCGACGACACCGCCGAGGTGAAGGTCGACCCGGTGCCGCCCGAGGCCGAAGAGGCATGCCGCGACGCGGCCGACCAGTGCCCCACCGAGGCGATCCTGATCGAGGAAGACTGAGCCGGTCTGTCCCAACGTCCTCCACGACAATCCGAGCGAGCCCCATGAGTTCCTTTTCCTGTCCCCACTTCGACATGGATCGCGATTTCTGCATGAAGGTCCGCGCGGACTGCGTACCCGGGCGCCCGGGATGCGTGCTGCGCCACAACTCGGTGTTCGCCGTGCCGGCCGAAGAGCGGATACGGGCACGAGCCGACGCCGGCGCCGCCGCGGACGCACGCGACCCGCAAGGCGACCGGGCCGAGCCCGCGGAGCCTTGATGGCGCGTTCCTGCCCGCGACGCCGGACGGAGCGCGACAATCCAGAATCGTCACCAGCCAAGGAGCTCGGGATGGCCGAACGAACGTCCCACGGTAGCGACGACGACCGGCCGTTGCCGGCGGTCCCGCCGGGGCACCCTGTCGACACGTTTCTCCGAGAGATCGGCGCAATCGCCGACGTTGCCCGGCGCATGCGCGCCCTGGTCGACGACGTTCGGGCCGGGCTTCACGAGCGGGACATCGAGGCGACCCTCGAACTGTGGCGCCGGCTGTTCAACGACCTCGTCGAGATCGAGAAGCACTTCCGCCGCAAGGAGGAGCTGCTGTTTTCACGCCTCGAACGGCACGACGTGACCCAGTTCACCCGGGTGACTTGGGCGCGGCACGACGAAATCCGCCAGTTTCTCAAGCGGCTCGACCGCGAATTGGCGCGCGCCGACAACACGGCCGAGACCCTGCTTCACTTGGCGAACTCGACCGGCGGACCCGTCCTCGACGACGTCGCGGCGATTCTGGCCGAGGAGGAGAACGTGCTTCTTCCCACGGCGCTTCGCACGTTGACCGAGAACGAGTGGGCGGAGATCTGGCGTTACTCGCCCGAGTACGGTTGGTGCCTGGTCGTGCCGCGGGAAGGGTACCTCCCTCCCGCGGCCGCCGAGCCGGCCGAGGAAGACGCCATCGCCCCCGATTGCCCCCTGCCCCTGTCGACGGGCCGGCTGACCCTGGCCCAACTGGAGGCCTTGTTCCGCGAGTTGCCCGTCGAACTCACCTTCGTCGACGAGGACGATCGGGTTCGCTACTTTTCGCCGAACCGCGAGCGGATTTTCGATCGCAACGTGGCCACGCTCGGCCGGAAGGTCGAGCACTGCCACCCGCCCAAGAGCGTCCACTTCGTCCGCCAGATCCTCGCCGACTTCCACTCAGGGGCCCAGTCGAAGGCCGAGTTCTGGATCGAGCTCGACGGGCGATTTCTGCACGTGCAGTTCCTCGCCCTGCGCGACGCATCGGGCAAGTACCTGGGCACGCTCGAGGTCACGCAAGACGCCACGCGCCTGCGGCGCCTGCAGGGCGAGCGGCGCCTTCTCGACTACGGCTCCGGCGAGCTGGGCGATCGGCCCGGCAAGGGCACTCCGTCGCGATGACCGCGGATGGAATCGAGCCGTCTTGTGTTTCTTGGGTCACTCAGGCGTCGAACGGGGGAGCGGCCGTCGGCGTGGGGCGGCTCGCCGGAGCCATGCAAGCGCCGCGAGTCGTCACGACTCGGGACGCTGTTCGCGCGGAGCACTCGAATTCGATGCCGGTTGCTGGGGTGCCCCGCCGTCGAATTTCCCACAAATGGTGACGCTGCCGGCCAGATCAGCCAACGTGGTCGAATGGAGAAACTCCCGCATCTGACGGGAGACCGACTGGATCATCGCGCCGAGCAAGCAGCCCTTGACTCCATCGCACACCTGCGATTCAAGCAAACATCCCGGGGCATCGAGTGGGCCGTCGGTGGCCTCGCAGATATCCAGAAGGGTGATCTGTTCGGCCCGTTTCGCCAGCCGGAAACCGCCTCCCGGGCCGGTGTCCGATCGCACGAGGCCGGCCCTGGCAAGCCGCTGGAGCACCTTGGCCAAATGGTGTTTCGATCCCTGAAGCATGTCGGCAATCGCTTGGCTGGACACGTTTTCGTGAGAAGAACGTGCCAGGCAGGCCATCGCGTGCAGCCCGAGCGAGGCCGATTCGGGAAAACGCATGAGAGTGCAACCCGGCACGAGAATCTCCTTCTCGGGGATAATGGGGCCCTGTTTCCATGATCGACGGCCCCACGCTTTGCGGCAACCGCCGTGCGCGTCCGGATAGGCGAAACAGGGAAATGCGTCCTCCGCGCGTGACACTGACGAGGGGCACGTTTCCCACCTGGTGGTCTGGTTTCCGTGTCAGAGGCCTACCCCAGTAGAAGGGTTTTTTCGAAAAATACGGATTCAAGTACCCGAATACCTTGTTTTCGCTTCTCGTCCATTTACAATCGTCCATCGACTGGGGCGAGACGCTGCCCGCAGCCTTCGCTTGGAGCTCGACCCGCCGTGCGGAACCGATCCAAGCCACCGCGTCGATTCCTCGGGGAACTTCGTCGATCACTTGCGAGATTTCTGTGAAAGGGGAGGCGTGACGATGTGGAGAAGTATTCGACGTCTTCAGCGGATCGTTGGCAGCCGGGGGAAAAAGAGCCGCACGAACGAACTTCCCATGCGGCGGCGACTCGGGGGAGTCGAGCACCTCGAGGAACGGCGGTTGCTCGCGATTGTCACTTGGGACGGCGCAGGCGACGGCCTCTCGTGGAGCGATCCATCGAATTGGGTTGGCGGCGCGCTGCCGGGCCCCGGCGACGACGTCGTCATCCCCGACGTGACCGCCACCTCGCTGGTCAAGTTCGACTCCAGTGCCGGCGATCTTCAACTGAACAGCTTGTCGACCGACGAAGACTTCGAGATCTCCAGTCGAACCCTGACCCTCGACGGCGCATCGCAGTTCAACGCCGACCTGTCGCTGCTCAGCGGCGCCTTGACCGGCTCCGGCGACCGCACGATTGCCGCGACATTCACCTGGACCGGCGGCACGCTTTCGGGCGCGGGCGATACGATCGTCG
>Ga0334893_1000398_pt1 | contig 60911 bp, 68 predicted proteins | sample GraSluR3_MG_5_FD_207218 | JGI IMG/M metagenome (GOLD analysis project Ga0334893, IMG submission 207218) | Sludge microbial communities from methane-producing bioreactor in Wageningen University, Netherlands - Granular Sludge_09_05-R3 | ecosystem: Engineered > Bioreactor > Anaerobic >...
TAAATACCTTGAAATACAAAGCTCACAAAGTGCCTGATGTTTTTACTTACATCTTATATCATAGAACTTATAACTTAAAACCCGGCACATAGAATTACAAAGCAGTGTAATTCCTGAGATTTCTCGCGATGCTCGAAATGACAGCACTTTTTTGTGTGCTTTGCTTGTGTGCATCTGGTCCGGCATGGCACATTGTTAGTTTTTAGTCGTTAGTTGTTGGCACTGGGGGGTTTTTAGGGCCAAAGATAAATACCTTGAAATACAAAGCTCACAAAGTGCCTGATGTTTTTACTTACATCTTATATCATAGAACTTATAACTTAAAACCCGGCACATAGAATTACAAAGCAGTGTAATTCCTGAGATTTCTCGCAATGCTCGAAATGACAGCACTTTTTTGTGTGCTTTGCTTGTGTGCATCTGGTCCGGCATGGAAACCGGACCCTACACGGGGAAAGAGTCCGGATCATATCAATTGCTGATCCGGACTCCTTATATTAATCTGCCAATCTTTTTTCTCCTTGCAGCTCCTGTATGGGTTTAATATCCTGGCTTACCTCTACCACGCCGAGGAATTCGCCTTTGTCGTCCCTTACTGCAAAGTATTTTATCAAAACGAATTTATCTCCGAAGTTTATCCAAAAATCTTCATGGTCTTTTTTCCCAGATTTTAAGTCTTCCACGATCTTTTCAACTATGTGCACGCTTGAAGGCGGATGGCAGTTCTTTACCTCTCTGCCTATAATGGTCTTCGGTCTTGCAAATATCCTCTCCTTGCCTTGAGAGAAATACTTGACCTTGCCGTTTTTATCCACAAATGTTATATCCACCGGCAACACGTTTAACAAGGCGTTTATTTCATCCGGAAGCATAAACCCTGCATCAAACTGAACCTGGCCTTGAAGCCAAACTGATTCTGCAGGCTTTGGATCTTCCTCTTTTGGCTTCCACTCGTGTATAGGCTTTACAAAGACGTATCCGAACTCATCGCTCTCTTCAAGGATGCTCTGCCACTCCTTGTCATTAAATTTCTCCAAAATCATCGGGAATAGGATGTTTTCTTCTTTGAATATCATCTCTTCCACGCCGGATATTGCAGCCTTTGCTTTTTTGAGTATTTCCTGGGTCGGATGGTCATATTCAAAGTGGTATAAAAGAGCTTTCGTATCCCTGATGTTCATTCTGATTTCGTCATCCACTCCCCACATAACCTTGGGCGGTGCTGTAATTTCATATTTTTCCATGTAAGGAAATATCAGATTTTCTTTTCTGGAGTAATGAACATCGATCTTCCAAAGCTCGTTAAAGTCAACGATAAGATCCATGGCGATAGCCTCATCCTCTGTTTCTTCAAAGGCTTGAAGGTGAGGTTTTATTCTATCTTCCAAAAGCTTTTCGATAGCCTTGTTTTCCAGCCTGAAGGTATGTACCGGATGCCCGGGAACGTCCTCTTCATTGATGACTTTATGGATCTGGTCTATGGTGCCCTTAAAAACCGAAGCGTGTACGTCGCAAAGCTTTTGAATTTCCTCCACAGCAAGCCCGTCCTTTACAAGCTGGGTTTCCATTTCGGTAATCTCAGTCGCTGACACGTCTTTGAAATTTTCTTCAAACTTTTGCTTTACCTCTTCGAAATCCTTGCCCTCATGAAGCTCCAAAATTAGTTGCTTCAGCAGTTTTTGTCTTTGCTCCCGATTATTGATGTGCTCGCTCATGATTATTCCCTCCAGTATTATTTAATTTCGAAGCCTCTTTCTTTAAAAGTCTCCTTGATTTTATCAAGATCGATCTTTTTCATTGCGGCTCCCTTTTCAATGGTCATGAATCTGCCTACAGTAGCTATCATCTTTGGATCTGTTATATTTTCAAAGCCCATCTCCTTCATTATCTCCGCAACTTCAGGATAGGCTTTGACAATCTCATTTACAGTCATCTTAAGATCTATTGTCTTTTTCATGTTTGTCTCCTAAAATCTTTTAAACAAAATATTGTTTTCTAGATGCACGTGCTGGAATACATCTCCCTCAAGCTCTTCAAGCTTGTGGTACAGCCTCTCGTAAGTCGGGCATCCGTCTGCAGGAACTGTGTAGTCCTGGGTAAGCTCCCGTAGCTTTCTAAGTATCTCCCCTGCCCCCTCGTGCTCATCTTCGATTTCCTTTTGAATGTCCAAGTCGTTGTTTTCATCAAGCATGTTTGGAAACAGCAATGTTTCTTCCTTTATCAGATGCTGCTCAAGTTCTGCCTTTAAAGCGTGAAACAGCTTATGCACCTCAAATAGTTCCTTGCGTGACGCTCCGTGGGCTCTTAGCACTGCCGCTGAAATAATGCTTATCTCCGGCAAATTAATGTTTAAGTAAGAATGGTGCGTGTCTATTATGTGGTCTATCAGCTCTTGGTTGTTCATCTGGGTGAAATCTTTCCCTTGCCCTGCATCTATAGTGTCCTTAAGGGAATTTAACACGCCTAGCAGCTTCCCTGTATCAACGTCTTTTTCCTTTGCAGCTTCCTCTATGCTTCTTTGGCCTCCACAGCAAAAATCTATTTTGTAAGACTTAAATACCTCCCCAGCCCTGGGCAATCTTGCAACAGTACCCCCCAAGGTGTCTTTTGATGTGATGTTATAGTTTGTTTTCATTATAATCTTCCTTTCGATTCTTTTGATCTAATTCTAATCGAAATAAGATTTTAAAACTGTGACGCCCGTCATGATTTGGATATTTATTTAAGCCTGTTAATATCTAAGATTTTTATCTTTTTATTACCCGTCATCACAATCACCCCTTCATTTTGGAGGCTGTTTAGCTTTCTGCTTACCGTCTCCCGGGTTGTTCCGATGTAGCTTGCTATTCCTTCTCTGCTTAATGGGAGCATAAGCTCAAAAGAGCCGTCTTTGTTTTTTGTCCCGTGCTTATGGGCAAACTCCAAAAGCACTGCGTTTATTCGCTTTTCGATATCCTTTGCCCCAATGTTTTCTATCATGGACTCGAGCCTGTCTATCCTATAAACCAGCTCTTCCATTATCTTCTGATTAATGTTCGGGTGTTTTTTTATCAGGTCCTGAAAATCCTTCTTTGAAATCATGCAGGTATCTACAGGCTCAATGGCCTGGACGTTATACTCTGTTTTTTTGTTTATTACAAGGCTCTTCTCTCCCAGGAAGTCTCCCGGAAAAAACAGGTGGAGTATCTGCTCCTTTCCTTCAGCCGTATTTGTATAGGCTTTTGCCTTTCCCTTGTTTATGATTACCAGCCCTTTAAAATCCCCTCCTTCGAAAAAGAGATTCTCACCTTTTTGATAGTGCTTTCTTCTGATAAGGGTTACTACCTTTTTTATCTCATCCTCATTTAACTTCGAAAATATGGGTACCCTTTTGGCACAAAGGCTGTGTCCACAATTACTGCATGTATGCTCCATTTATTTTGTCCCTTCAGCTTTTAATATAGCCGCTTCGTATTCCTTTTGAAGCTCATTTTCATCAAGCAGCGCCTTGTACCCCTTGATGCCGAAAAAATCTTTCACAAAAGGGCTCCTGGGCCTGTAGACCAGATCCTTGTCAGTTCCGCTTTGTTCTATCCTGCCGCCGTTCATCAAAACAATCCTGGTTCCCAGCTTTAAGGCTTCGTGTATGTCGTGGGTTACGAACACTATAGTCTTTCCTACCTTTTGGTGAATCTGCTTAAACTCGTCTTGAAGCTTCTTTCTGGCTATCTCATCTACTGCTCCAAAAGGCTCGTCCATAAGTATTATGTCCGGGTCTCCTGCAAGGGCTCTTGCTACGCCGATGCGCTGCTTCTGGCCTCCTGACAGCTGCCTGGGGTATTTGTCTATGTAGCCTTCATCAAGTCCCACCAGCTTGATAAGTTCCAGCGACTTTAACCTTCTTTTGACTTTGTCTTCTCCTGTTATCTTCAAAACATAACCTATGTTTTCACCGATGGTCATATGGGGGAAAAGCCCAACCTGCTGGATTACATATCCTATGGATCTTCTAAGGTCTGTCGTATCCCAGTTGGTTATATCCTTGCCCCTTATTATTATCCTTCCTGAAGTAGACACTATCATCTTGTTGATCATTTTTAAAAGAGTGGTCTTCCCGCATCCCGAGGGTCCAACCAAAGTGACAAACTCCCCTTCGTCGATCTTTAAGGATATGTCCTTTATTACATGCTTTCCCTCTTCGTAGGATTTGGATACTTTGTCAAATTCGATGATAGTCATTCAATCAGCCCTTTTTCTTTAAGGAAGTCGTTGGCAACCTGTGCAGGATCCTGCTTTTCTATTTCAACCAAATAGTTCAGATAAGTCATCTCCTCGTCATCTATGGCACCTGTGAGCATTTCCAAAACCCCTTCAAGCTCCGGGTATTCATCAAGGGTCTCTTGCCTGATTATGGTAGCTGCGTAATAGGAGGGAAAGAAGTTTTTATCATCTCTTAAAACGACTAGATCGTATTCCTTGAGCCGACCGTCTGTAGAAAATACGTTTATGACGTCGACTTCATCTCTGCCGATGGCATCGTATTTAAGGCCTATATCCAGCTCGACTTGACGGGAAAAGTCAAATCCGTAAGCCTCTACTAGCCCGGGATATCCGTCTTCCCTTTCGTAAAAGTCGTACTCCGCTCCAAAATCAAGGTCGCTGCTTACCCTGGCCAGGTCACTATATGTCTGTAGATTAAGCTCCAACGCCAGGTCTCTTTTAACAGCAAGGGCAAAGGTATTGTTAAATCCGTAAAGCCCAGTCCACTTGAAGTTGTATTCCTGCTGATATCCTTCACTTACTGCCCGGTAGAGTTCATCAGGATCGTTTATCAAGTCTTCCTTTAGTACAAACAGCCAGCCTGTACCGGTGTATTCCGGGTACATGTCGATTTCTCCATTTTCCATCCCCGGATGGATATTAGATGTCCCTCCCCCGATGCCCATCTTCTGCTCAACGGTTATGTCAGTCTCCTGTTCGATGAGGTCTGTGAGCATCTCAACCAATATGTACTGCTCCGTCATGGGCTTGCTTGCTATTACCACCTTTTTTTCTTCTGTGGAGCATCCTGCAAACAAGGATGCCGTCAGCGCTATCACTCCTATGATCGCTATAATCTTTTTCAATATGCCACCCCCCTATTATTTTCCCAACACCTTAATGCTAAATCCCTTTTCTATAAATCCCAGCACTACATCCGAGATTATTGCAAACAGGGCTACCAAGAGGCTCCCTGCCACTGTCATTTCGGGATAGTTCGTCGTTATTCCCCTCCAGATAGCTACTCCCAAGCCTCCGGCCCCTATAAATGAGGCTATTCCTCCAAGGGCGATGGTCATGATCACCATGGTTCTGAATCCTGCTATTATAACAGGGGAAGCCAAAGGGAGCTGAATGCTCACCAAGAGCTGCAAAGGCGTGCTCCCCATCGCCGTCGCGGATTCGATTATCTCAGGATCCACCTCGGTAATGCCCACGTAAGTGTTTCTGATAATCGGCAAGACTCCATACAGGGACAACGCTATTATGGCGCTGGTGTTTCCTATGCCCGTAACAGCTACCAAAAACCCGAACAATGCAATGGATGGAATCGTATATAAAAAGCCTGTCAGGGTAAGCACCACCGACGCCAGCCTTTTATTAGAAGTCATAAGTATTCCTGTAGAGAGGCCTACAAATGTTATTATCAAAACGGCGACTGATGTAAGGTAGATATGTTCGATAAACAACCTGGTGAAAAACTCGGTTCTTTGTATATAGAGATCAAACACGCCACTTAATTTCAAGATATCACCGCTTTCAGTTGTTGTTATTAAATTTTTATACCCTGAAAACGCCTTGTTAGACACAAAACTTAAAGTTATAAAATAAACAAATGGAAGCACGGCCGGTTTGCCAGCAGCAGGATGTAAGTGTTAGGGGATTCCACTTGGGTCGCGGTAGGGCACGGAGACCCTACCCTACAATTGAATGATAATTTACTTACTGAAAGAAGCAAAAAAATCAAAGGTCTGGACAATGTCTTTGAGTGCAGCGTCAATATGGATATTCGAATTATTTGGTACTATGAAGATAGCAAAATTATACTTCTTCTCGATGTTGGACATCATGATATTCTATACGAAATTTAGAATATCACAGCAAAACAGCCCCCGGAGCTGATATAGCTCCAGGGGCAGGGGCAAACAAACGATACTCAACTTTCATGAAATCTCATGTAATTGCCACAGGACCCGCTACGTCCCGCGGAAACACACGCTCTTACCATTTCAATTGAGTCAACTCATCATAAATTTGTCGCAGCAAGCGTTTTAGTATGAAAATTCAAAGCGTTTCGCAACCTTGGATACAACATATTTCATGATGCTTATAAGCAGACAGAGTTCCAAATAATAATTCATATTTTTCCACTATCCCTCCTTTTAAATACAAGAGGCGTTCCTAACATTTCCGTCACTTATTATTTACCCGGTTTACCTGTTGATGAAACGATTGGGAAAAGTCCTGCAAGTTATAATCGGTTACTTCTCACAGGATCCGTCTATGCCCAGCTCTTTCATCTTTTCAAGCAAAGCTTCTGCATGATAATTATATACGTTTTTAAATGCTTTGCTTTCGTGTTGATACGCATCTGCGCCTTCAAAATGCAAATCTTCCAGTTGCTGCAGGTTTTCATCGCTTAATACCGGCCGCTTTGATATCTTGTCCATCACCTTCAGATGGGTATATACGGAGTCGAATCTTTCCAGCAGCTTACGCTTTTCTGCCAGGCTTCTTGCGTTTTTCTTCTTTATGCCAAATTCAGCTCTATAATCATTTATTTCGTCAGATAGGCTGTTAAGAGCCTCCCTGAATTTTTCCAAATCGACCTTCTCATTTGTGCAAAAGGCATCGTTGACATCTTGCTTTATTATCTCCACCAAAGCATCTGCTTGTGTTTTGATAGTCTTTTCAAAATCGTAGGGAAATATAAGATAGTTTACCGCAAGCCCGACTCCCAGCCCCAAAATGGTATCTGCTATCCTGTTTAAGCTGTTTGCCAGTATGCTGCCTTCCGCCATTTCAAGCATGATAGACAAAAACACCACCCCTGCTATGACGATGGATTTATTCCATTTAAAAAGGTTGCAGATGTATATTATTATTGTTATCCCTATGCTTGTAAGGATCAGATTGCCCGGATCGATATAGGCAAACCCCATACCTAAAAGGGCTCCAAGAACCGTGCCCATCACCCTGTTTTTGCCCACATCAAATGAGTTCATTACAGAGCTCTCCATAGATATCATTGCGGCGATGACAACATAGAAGGGGCTGCCCATATTTAAAAGCTCTCCAAGCAAGAGGCATATGAGCACGGCTATTGCCGTTTTTACGTTTCGCATTCCAAGTCTGTAGTTTTTATAGCTTTTATAATTCATATAGATACCTCTTTGAAAATTAGTCGTTAGTTCTTGGTCGTTAGTCGTTAGACTAGGGTAAGCCTTTTATGCGGTAGGGCATTAAAAAGTTGTAAGGTGTAAGTAATAAGTTATAAGTTTGCATGGATTCCTTTTAGGTGAAAGATAAACACCTTGAACCACAAAAGTCACAAAATGCCTTTTGTTTTTACTTATATCTCGTATCTTAGAGCTTACAACTTGAAGCGGTTGGGAAACAGTCGTTGAACAATCATAGAGGCTTTCCGCCTTACAGCATCTTTATTCCTTTTTCGGTTATCTCTATTTTTTTGTTCTTCAACAGCCTTCCCACGGCTCTTTTAAATGCGCTCTTGCTCATGTCGAATTCTGCTTTTATGGCGCTGGCCTGGCTCTTGTCGTTATATGGCAAAAATCCGTTTCGCTTGACAAGGCTTCTCATTATCTTTTTAGCATCATCGTCTATTTCGTCGTGAGCTTGCTTTCTGATGCTCAGGTTCAGCTTTCCATCAGGTCTGATCTTTACCACCCTTGCTTCTATCACGTCCCCTATATCAAAAATGCCGAACATCTCGTTAAGGGGTATCATGCCGTGATACTTGTTTTCTACAGCTACGAATACGCCCATTTCTCTGTTGTGTGCATATACCGTTCCGCTGACCTGGTCGTTTTCCTTAAATGGAGCTTTGTCAGTGAGCATCTTGTGTACCTTCATCGTTGCGCACAGCCTGTCACTTTTATCCACGTACAAGGCCACAAGACAGTCATCTCCTGTCCTTACCTTGCCTATCTGCTCTTTAAACGGCAGAAGAAGGTCCTTCTCAAGGCCCCAGTCCAAAAAAGCACCGATGTTTGTCGCTTCTACCACCCTGAGCTTTTTGATGTCGCCAAATAAAATCTTAGGCGTCCTGACAGTCGCTATGAGCCTGTCTTTTGAGTCCCTGTAGATAAAGACTTTTATCTTGTCTCCAGGCTGGGCATCTTCCGGCACTTGGCTTTTAGGCAACAATACGTCATCATCCAGCGCATCTTCAAATTCATTTAGGTAAACACCTATGCTTGTCTTTCTAAGTATCATCAGTTCCTGTATCTTTCCTATATCCATTATATTTTCTCCTCTTCATTTTTTCTGCTGAATTTTTTATATCCTCTTGCCACTGCAAATGATATCCCCAAAGCTACAATAACCGGCAATATGAATGCCGGGGAGGTGGGATCATCTGCGGACTCGCCCATCAAGGTAAAAAGAAATACCCCGGGGGCAAACCCCAACAGGCTTCCTGTGATATAAATCGGATACGGCACCCCTGCCGCACCGAAAAACATGTTGACTATGTCAACCGGAGGTCCCGGTATGTTCCGGGATGCCGCACATATTACCATGCCTTTTTTTTCGCCATATTCCATAATATCATGAGCTTTCTTGCTTCCTTCTATCATCTTTTCGACTCTATCCTTGCCAAACCTTCTGCCTAAAAGATAACCGACACTTAAATGAAGAGACAGCCCTATAAAGGTGGTCAATATCGCCAAGGGGAAAGGCAGTATCAGCCCGGTGGCAATGAACAAGCCTTTCATCGGTATAAAGACCAGTATGGTTTTAGCTGGATACCAAAGTATGATTATGCCGGAAGCCATAAAAGGCGATTCTGCTTCATAGCTGAGCATATCTGCTATTTCCATCCTGTCAGTACCAGCCAGCCACATCACTGCCAGCAATAAAAGGGCTATTATCAGTACCGTTAGTATTTTATGATGCTTTATAAGTCCTATCATCTATTACCTTCCCTTGCGTTTGCTACTTATATTCTACTCTATTTTTAATGATAAATACAGTTTTAGCGGACATATATTGAAATTGAAGCTTATTAGCTTGACATTGCACCGTATAAAAATTAAAATGCATTTATAAAACAGGAGGAGGGAAACTCATGAAAAAATCATTAACAGCAGTGATGCTGCTGGTTTTATCCGTTTCATTATTATTTGGATGCACCAGCACAGACAGTTCAGAAGACACCTGGACAGACCTTGAGGACCGAGGAACTGTAATAGTCGGTTTCGACGATACATTTGTTCCCATGGGATTCAAAGACGGAAGCGGAGAAATAATCGGTTTCGACATAGACCTTGCCAAAGAGGCTATCGGCAGGATGGGCCTTGAGCCTGAATTTCAGCCAATAGACTGGAATCTTAAGGAAACCGAGCTTAATACAAAAAACATAGACCTTATCTGGAACGGATATACTATTACGGATGAAAGAAAAGAAAAGGTCAACTTTACAAAGCCATATCTTGACAACAGACAGGTCATCGTAGTCTTAAGCGGTTCAGACATCGATATGAAGGCCGATCTTGAAGGAAGAATCGTTGCAGCTCAAAACGCTTCAAGCGCTTTGGCAGCCATTCAAGCAGAAGGCGCGGCAGAAACCTTCGACGGTGGCGAGCCCATACTCTTTGATACCTACAACGATGCTTTCATGGACTTAGAAGCAGGCCGAGTTCATGCAGTAGTCGCTGATGAAATCCTGGCTAGGTACTATATATCTGAAAGGGGCGAAGATAAATACAAAGTCCTTGAAGAAGATTTCGGTGACGAAGAATATGGCGTGGGAGTAAGAAAATCCGATGTGATTCTTCTTGAGAAGTTAAACGATATTTTGGACGAAATGAAATCAGACGGATCAGCTGAAGCTATTTCAGAAAAATGGTTCGGCGAAAACATAGTAAAGTAATCGGGTGAATATATGGATTATTTATTGAGCATGGCACCACTTATGTTACAGGGTCTTAGAACGACCCTGTGGCTGTTTTTTCTAACTGCGCTTGGCTCTATACCTCTGGGGATGCTCGTGTGCATCCTCAGGCTATCAAAATACACGCCTTTGCAGAGAGCGATGCAACTATATATATTGCTGATGAGAGGGACGCCCCTTTTGCTTCAGCTTATTTTTATTTTCTTTGGTCTTCCTATCATAGGAATCGTGATCAACAGGGAATCGGCTGCCTTGATTGCCTTTATCCTTAATTACGCTGCATATTTTGCCGAAATATTCAGAGGGGGGATTCTCTCCATAGACCAAGGCCAATACGAAGCATCCACCGTCCTGGGCCTGTCAAAGATACAGACATTTTTCGGAATCATACTCCCTCAGGTAGTAAAACGGGTTCTTCCTCCCGGAGGAAACGAACTGATAACCTTGGTGAAAGATACCTCTTTAGCCTATATACTTGGGCTTGGAGATGTCCTTAGAGCATCGCGGACGCTGACTAACCAGCAGGCTTCATTGATACCGCTTTTTTTGGCAGGAGCCATTTATTTGGTTCTTGTTTCGGCGGTTACCTTCGGCCTTAAAAAAGCTGAAACTAAATTTGAATATTACAGGTAGGTGAGGATATGCTAAGAGTAAACAAGCTTTCCAAAAGCTTTGGAGACAAGAAGGTTTTGGATCAAATAAGCTTCGAAGTGGAAAAAGGCGATATAGCCATAATTACCGGACCTTCAGGCGTGGGAAAAACCACTCTTATAAGATGTCTTTCCTCATTAGAAACCTACGATTCTGGTACTATAGACATATCGGAGAGAAGATCGGAAAAGGAGCATCCAGTGGGTCTGGTGTTTCAAAGCTTCAATTTGTTCCCTCACCTTAGTTCACTGGAAAACATAACCTTTCCTCTTATCAAGGCAAAGGGCATGAACAATGAAGATGCAAGGAAAAAAGCCCTCGAGCTTATGGAATCCCTTGGGCTTACAGGTCTTGAGGGCAGCTACCCCTTCCAGCTCTCCGGAGGGCAGAAGCAGCGGGTGGCGATTGCCAGGGCTCTTGCCATGGATCCGGAGTATCTTTGCTTCGACGAGCCTACATCAGCTCTAGATTCCAAGCTAAGAGACAGCGTAGGCGAAATCTTAAGGGAAATTGCCAAAAAAGGAACAGGCGTAATAGTAATAACCCATGACAGGGAATTTGCAGAAAAATACTCCACCAAGCTTTATGCGCTGGGCAGCGAGCTTGATAGAGTGAAGTAAGTCGCAACTTTACTTGGCCACTGCCACAAGGGCGTACGATTCGTCCTTGTCGTAAGGGCTTTTTTTAAAGTCTCCGTACATGAGGACATCTTCAAAACCCGCCTCTTTAAGAGATGACTCCAATTCGTCTGAAGCAATCGGCAGCAGGGGTATCTCGTTGTCGTAGGTCTTTTCATCTACATTTAATATTGTCTTGAAGTAGACCTTGTTATCTGCTTTATCGTATCTATATAACCTTTCAAATGTAAGCCCGGCCTCTTTATTTTCTATAGTGGGCAGAGACTTAATGTTCTGTTTTAGTATCCTGTCGTAGTTTATTATCTGTATGACAAGCTTCCCTTTCTTTAGAACCTTCTTTGCTTCTTTTAGAAAATGAGTCACTTGTTCTAAGCTGTCAAGATGGACCAGACTGTTTCCGATGCAGTATGCCAAATCAAACGATGTCTTAAGGTCGGCTATGTCCATCATATTCATTTTGTGAGCTTTTATATTAAGTTTCCGGTCTTTGACCTTGTCCTTTAGCGCATCTATCATCTTTTCATCCAGATCCACTGCTGTTACATTGTGCCCTGCCATGGCAAGGGATATGGAATATCCTCCGGTTCCGCAGGCTATATCAAGCACATCTGCTTCAGGCTCTCCTGCCATTTGCAGCAAAAGCTCTTCCTGCACCTTGCCCGCAGGAAATATATCGTCGTAATGCTTTGCGATTTCTTCGTAAAACCCCATTTTTCCACTTCCTTTCTAGAAACCTCTTCTTTTCTTTTCAGCTTGGTAAGTGAAGTAATACTTAAATAGAGCGATGAACTTCAGTGCAATTGAGATGTACATCAGATACATTACATTTGCATTTCCCGGGAATAAAAACACCAGCACTATTGATACGGTAAAAAGGACTGTGGCGCTTTTTCCATAATAGTTTGCGGGTACTACGATCCTGTTTTTCTTATGGTACAATATCAGCCCAATGGTTATCATGAATCCTTCCTTAAAGAGGACTATGGCCAAAATAATGCTAGGCACGTCACCGGCTAAAAACAGACATACCAAGACAGTAAGGAGCATGAGCTTGTCTGCCAGCGGATCCAGGACCTTTCCTACATCTGTCACTACATCGAACTTTCTTGCGATATAGCCGTCGACCAGATCGGTAAATGACGCCAAAGCATAGACAGCCAATGCCCAGTACCTGGAATTTTCCATATCGGAAAAAAATACATATACAAAAACAGGTATCAATACCATCCTAATGATCGTCAAAACATTGGGTACGTTCTTCATGGACACCCCTCCTGTTATCTTCTTTTATTTGTCTTTTTCTTTCCGGGTTGCCTTTTTTTGCGCTGATCCCCATAGGCCTTTTTGCCGCCTCGTTGGTCTCCCTCCGGCTTTATAAGGCAGTTTTTTCCAAATCCGATCAAGTCGTTCCTTCCGGCTTTTAGCAGCGCCTCTTTCACCAGCCTGTAGTTTTGGGGCTTTTTATATTGTATCAGCGCCCTTTGCATAGCCTTTTCGTGAGGATCTGAGGGTATGTAAACTTCCGACATATTTCTCGGATCGATCCCGGTATAGAACATGCAGGTAGACATCGTCCCAGGGGTTGGATAAAAATCCTGCACCTGTTCCGGGGTATAACCTATATCCCTTAAATATTCCGCAAGCTCCACAGCTTCCTTCAAAGTGGATCCGGGGTGGCTCGACATAAGATAAGGAACTAAAAATTGATTCTTCCCAAGATCTCTGTTGATTTTGTGGTATTTATTTACGAATCTGTCGTAGACCTTTCTTCCCGGCTTGCCCATCTTTTCCAATACCTTTGGTGAAACGTGTTCCGGAGCGATCTTTAGCTGGCCACTGATGTGGTGCTCGCATAACTCCTTAAAGAATGTATCATCCTTATCGTATATAAGATAATCATACCGCAATCCTGACCTTATAAACACTTTTTTTATTCCCGGGATGTTTCTCATCTTTCTTAAGAGCTCCAGGTAATCCCGGTGCTCTACAATCAGCTGGCTGCAAGGCTCGGGAAACATGCACTGCTTGTCAGGGCATACACCGTGCTTTTCCTGCTTTTTGCATGCACTATGCCTGAAGTTCGCCGTAGGGCCCCCAACGTCGTGGATATAGCCTTTAAATTCAGGATCCTTTGTGATTTCCTCAGTCTCCCTGATGATTGAAGCGTGGCTTCTAGACTGAACCTTTCTTCCCTGATGGAATGTAAGGGCGCAAAAGTTGCAGCTGCCAAAACACCCCCTGTTGCTTATTATGCTATGCTTTACTTCCTTTATTGCAGGTATTCCACCGGCTTTTTCGTACATGGGGTGGTAGCTTCTTGTATACGCAAGGGCATAGACATCATCCAGCTCGATATTATCCATGGAATCTGCCGGGGGATTTTGAACCACACAATAGTTGTTGTATGGCTCTACCAAGGGCTTTCCGTTAATGGAATCCATGTTTTTATACTGAATCATGAAGCTTTGTGCATATTTTTTCTTCGAGGCTATTATCTCATCGTAATGAGGCAGCCATAAAGGTTCGTAAGGTCTCTGTTTGTCCTTAGTCTTGTAGACCGTTCCCTTTATGAAGGTTATCTCCCCTATGGGAAGCCCGCTGTCCAAAGCCTCTGCAATTTCTATTATCTGCCTTTCTCCCATGCCGTAGACTATGATATCCGCCTTGGCATCCAGGAGTATGGATCTTCTGACTTTTGAGCTCCAGTAGTCGTAATGGGCAAAGCGCCTTAAGCTTGCCTCGATGCCTCCCAATATTATAGGGACATCGCTATAGAGCTCCTTTAGTTTTCTTGAATACACCATGGTCGCCCGGTCAGGCCTGAAACCGGATTTTCCCCCCGGTGAATAAAGGTCGTCTTTTCTGGTCTTTTTAGCCGTGGTATAGTGGTTCACCATCGAATCGATGTTCCCCGATGTAACTAGAAAGGCAAGCCTGGGCTTTCCTAGTTTTTTGTAGGATCCGTTATTCTTCCAATCCGGCTGAGGGATGATGCCCACCTTAAAGCCCCGGCTTTCAAGCACCCTGCCTATTACGGCTGTTCCAAATGAAGGGTGATCCACATAGGCATCTCCTGAAACTATTATAAAATCCAGCTGTTCCCAGCCACGTTTTTGCATGTCTTCCCGGGATACGGGTAAAAAATCATTCATTATATTTTACTCTTCCTTTTTTTATCGGTTTACTCCGATACTATTATAAATTTACATTGTATCACATTTGTATTAGAATGGAGTAGAAGAAATCTAAGAAAGATAAGGTAAATTTAATGAAAAGAAATGTAAAAATTGTTTTAGAATACGACGGAGGTCGCTACAAAGGCTGGCAAAGACTGGACTCTAACGATACAATCCAGGGAAAGCTGGAGGACATCATCCTTAAGATGACCGGAAACAAAACCGGGATAATCGGCTCGGGCAGAACCGATTCAGGCGTTCACGCGAGAGGCCAGGTGGCTAACTTTATCATAGACACCGACTTGAAAGAAAATGAGATCAAGGATTATTTCAATGCTTACCTGCCCCAGGATATCGCTGTTAAGGAAGCTGCCTTTGAAAAAGAAAACTTCCACAGCAGACACGATGCCAAGGAAAAAACCTACGTATATTATATTTACAACAATCAGGTTAATTCCGTATTCGACAGAAAATTCAGCTTGCACGTTCCGGAAGCACTGGATATAGAGGCTATCCGCAAGGCTCTTCCCCTATTTGAAGGAGCTCACGACTTTTTAGGCTTTTCATCCTTAAGAAAAAGCAAGAAAATCACTGTGAGAACAATCAATTCCCTCACAATGGAAAAAGACGGACCGAGAATCAAATTTGTATTCAAAGGTGATGGATTTTTATACAACACGATAAGGATAATAATGGGCACCATTTTAGAAATAGGCACAAAAAAGAGAAAAGTCTCTTCCATAGAAGAAGTATTTAAGACAAAGACCCGGGAGAAGGCCGGATATACGGTGCCCCCTCATGGATTGTTTTTAGAGGAAGTAAAGTACTAGGCTAGTGGCTGATGCCGTCGAAAAATTGGTCCGGCATGGGAACCGGACCTTACAGCCTACTTTTTATTTCTCGTCAACACATCAAATACCACCGCGATGATCAAAATCGCACCTCTGATCATGTACTGATAAGATATTCCAACTCCCATCAGATTCATCCCGCTGGTCAATGAAGCCATTACCAATGCACCTATTATTGATCCCGTTACCTTACCTACTCCACCAGCGGCGGATACGCCGCCTACATATGCGGCAGCAATGGCATCAAGCTCAAATAGAGTTCCCGCCGTCGTGGTAGCGGACTGAAGCCTTGATGTATATAATATTCCCGACAAGGCAGCCAGCATGCTCATGGAAGAAAAAACAAAATAAGTAATCTTTTTAACATCAATGCCGCTAAGCGCAGCAGCTTCGGGGTTTCCTCCCACTGCGTATATATGCCTTCCCAGCACGGTGTTTTTTGTCATAAAATGATATATCCCTGTTACTATTAGCATTACGACTACAGTCCAGGAAAGACCGTTATAGCTTGCCAAGGTCCAGGTTATGTATCCGATCAACGCAGAAACAAACAGCAGCTTTGCGTAAAATATAGATACCGGTATCACTTCAAATTCATAATGCTGCTTTTTTCTTCTGGACTTAATCTCGCTATAAATATAGAAGAGTATCCCCAAAAGACCCACCAGCAATGTAACAGTGTGAAGACCGTCTACCAGTTCGAAATCAGGTATGAACCCATTGCCAATGGCATTAAAGGCCGGATTTGGCACGATAATGGTTCCGGTCTTTGATGTCGCCTGCAAAAGCGCTCCTCTAAAAATCATCATGCCTGCAAGAGACACAACGAAAGCGGGTATGCCTAGGCGAGCTACCAGCACCCCGTTGAAAAACCCCACAACAGCCCCCATCATAAGTATCACCGGGATCACCGCGACAACAGGCAATCCGTAGCTTGTAAGAAGTATGGCAGCTACAGCTCCCAAAAATCCCGCCAGAAATCCAACTGAAAGGTCGATGTGTCTGATAACGATGACCAATGTCATTCCCACTGCCAAGACAGCTATATAGCCGGTAGCGTTAATCAGATTGCTTATGTTCCTCGGGGATATGAACACGCCGTCTGTCAACAGGGAAAAGACCGACATGATTATAAACAATGCTATAAACATGCCATAGTCGCGTATATTTTTCTTAAGAAGTTTGCTCAGTTCACTAAAAAAGCTCATATTCATCCTCCCATCTTCAGACCTTTCAGACTGTGGCCATTTCCATTATTTCGTCCTGGCTGGCTTTCTCAACGGGAAGCTCACCTGTAATCCTTCCTTCAGCCATTACATAAATCCTGTCGCTCATGCCCAATATTTCGGGAAGCTCCGAAGAAATCATTATAATGCACATTCCCTCTTCCACCAGCTTGTTGATGATAGTGTAGATCTCAAACTTGGCGCCCACGTCTATTCCTCTTGTGGGTTCATCTAAAATGAGAATCTTGGGCTGGGTAAAAAGCCATTTCCCCAATGAAACCTTCTGTTGATTCCCCCCGCTTAAATTGTTAACAAGCTGTTCAATACTGGGTGTCTTGATGGTCAAAGAATCTTTATATCTGGTGGCAACGTTAATTTCTTCGTTATCGTTAATTACTCCTTTATCCGCAAGCGTCCTTAAATTTGCCAGTGATATATTTTTTTTAACGTCCTGTATAAGTATCAGCCCTTCTCCTTTTCTGTCCTCTGTAACATATGCTATACCAGCTTTGATCGCATCGCTTGGATGGTGAAACCTCTTGTTGTCTCCCCCCACCAAGACGCTTCCTTCGATTTTATATCCCTTGGGATTACCGAATATGCTGTAGGCAAGCTCCGTTCTCCCTGCTCCCATCAGGCCCGCTATGCCTACGACCTCCCCCCTTCTGGCATATATGTTCACGTCTTTTAATATGTCCTTTCCCGCCGTGTGATCATAGGCTGACCAGTCTTTTACTTGAAGTATCTTATCTCCAAATTCTTTCTTGTTTCTTTTGGGGAATATGTCGTCGATTGCCCTTCCAACCATATTTTTAATGAGAACCCTTTCCGTAACCTCGCCTTCGTGGGCATCTAGAGAGCATATGGTCTTACCGTCTCTTAAAACCGTAACGGTGTCGGCTATTTCTATTACCTCTTTTAGCTTATGTGATATCATGATCGAGGTTATCCCTTCGGATTTGAGCTCTTTTAAAAGCATTAAAAGGTTTTTGGAGTCGTCGTCATTTAGCGCTGCCGTGGGTTCGTCCAATATCAAAAGCTTTACATCCTTGCTGAATGCCTTTGCTATTTCCACCAACTGCCTTTTTCCTACGCCCAGCTCCTTTACCTTTGTTTCCGGGGTTATTTTAAGCCTAACCTTTTTTAGCATTTCAGAGGATCTTACTACTGTCTCATTCCAGTCTATCGTGTTCTTCTTTTTTATCTCGTGGCCAAGGTAGATATTTTCGTATACCGTCATCTCAGGTACCAACGCCAGCTCTTGATAAATTATTGCAATCCCTGCTTTTTCGCTTTCTTGAATGCCCTGGTATTTTTGAACTTCTCCGTTTAAAACGATGTCGCCGCTGTATTCTCCAAAAGGATATACTCCCGAGAGCACCTTCATCAGCGTGGATTTTCCCGCACCATTTTCTCCTACCAGGCAGTGTATCTCCCCTCTTTTAACGCTAAAATTAACCTGATCCAAGGCCTTCACTCCCGGAAACTCCTTGGTTATGTTTCGCATTTCAAGTATGTAGTCTATTTGATTCGACAAGCCATCCATGTCAGTGAATCACCTCTATTCCATGGGATGTTTATAGCAGAATAGTGAAAGCCTCAGACTTTCACTATTCTTAATCATTTCTTATTCCAACCCTGTGAATTCAGACGCTTCGTAATATCCGGAATCTATCAAGGCAGCTTTCACATTGTCCTGATCTACGACTATTACCTCAGTCTGCTTGGCAGGAACATCTGTTACGTTGTTATTGTATGAGCCTGTGGTTTGAGGAGCGTTTCCTTCAAGAACAGCAATCGCCATGTCTATGGAATCTTTGACAAGAGTCCTTACATCCTTGAATACCGTCATGGACTGTTTTCCGTCTATTATATATTGCACCGATGCCTTCTCAGCATCTTGTCCTGTTACCACGTAGCTGGTCACATCGCTGTCAGATGCAAAGACATCTGCGATAGATCTTGCTGTTCCGTCGTTGGGAGCCAAAATATAAACATCTCCCTTGTCTGCTGCCGCTGCTGCTGTAAGATGTGATTCCGCTTTATTTTTAGCTTCGTTGAAATCCCAGTTGGTTGTTACCTGGCTGATAATCCTGCCCATTTCGTCTCTAGTAAGCTCTGCCTTGTCTTGAAGCGCCACAGCCTCTGATGAATTTTTAATTACGAATGTTCCGTCAGCTATTTTAGGCTGCAATACGCTCCATGCGCCTTCAAAGAATAAAAAAGCATTGTTGTCGGAAGATGCTCCCGCATATAGGTATAGAGGGTTTCCCTCTCCCTCTGCGCTGTCAACCAAATACTGTCCCTGAGCTGCTCCAACAGCTATGGAGTCAAATGTCACGTAGTAATCTACAGCATCTGTACCTGTTATGAGCCTGTCGTAGGATATTACCGTCACGCCCTCTGCTGCTGCCGCTTCTGCCGCCGCCGCTGCCGCGTCTCCGTCATGTGGACAGATGATCAGTACATCTATTCCTTTTGTCAGCAATGATTCTACATTTGCCTTTTCGCTTGCTGATGAGCCTTGGCTAAACAATATTTCTACCGAATAGTCTGTATCAGCCAATGCTTCGTTGAATCTAGTCTCGTCTTGAACCCATCTAGGCTCGTCTTTTGTAGGAAGCACTATCCCTATTCTCGTAGCGCCATCTCCACCGTTGCCGTCATCGTCAGTCCCGTCTGTACCGCATCCTGTCATAGTAGCCAAAAGAAGCATCAACACAGTTGCAAAAACGATTAACTTACGATACTTTTTCATTATTTTTCCCCTTTCCAAGAAAAATATTTTAGTTGCAAACTTATGTAAACGTTCACACAAGCTAATTATATTCTTTAGTTTTAGCGTTGTCAACTGGGTTTGCATGAATGTATATTTATTCAAATTAATTGAATAAAGACACGTGTGGCTTACTGCGCTCTCAAAGGAAAGCAGCAATATGCGTATGCCCATGTATTGCATTTCCCCCAACTATTTGGTATAGTGAAACAGCAAACTACGGCTTATATGAGAGGTGAAAAACATTGATATACTTGGATTATGCAGCGACTACTCCCGTTGATTCAGACGTGCTCGAAATCTTCAATAAAAGTACAAACGAATACTTTGCCAACCCAAATACATCTCATCTGCTGGGAAAAATCTCATTTGAGAGAATTCTCTCGGCGGAAAGGACGATACTAAGCCTGCTTGACCTGTCAGATCGGGAGATAGTATTCACCAGTGGTGCCAGCGAAGCGAACAACTTGGCAATCACAGGATACGCTCAGCAAAATCCCCATAAAGGAAAGCATGTAATCACTACTTTTTTGGAACATTCTTCTGTAACCGGTCCTATCATGTCCTTAAAGAATAGAGGCTATGACCTTGATTTTGTAGATGTGGACGAATACGGCCGAGTGGATTTAAAATCCCTGAGCTCACTTATGAGAGAAGACACTTCTATGGTTTCAGTATGCCTTGTAGATAGCGAGGCCGGGGTAATACAAGACATTGACGCTATTGCCCGGGAAATAAAAAAATATCCAAACTGTATCCTTCACGTAGACGGAACACAGGGAATAGGAAAAGCCCACTTCTGTTTGAGAGCAGCTGATTTGATAACATTTTCTGCACACAAGTTCTACGGCATAAATGGATGCGGCGCTCTCATAAAAAACAAAAGCATCTCGCTGGAGCCCCAAATCAAGGGTGGCCTTAGCCTTTCTCCATATAGAAGCGGAACGCCTTCAGCTCCCCTGGTAATCTCTCTAGAGCAAGCCCTTGTCACTTGTATTAACAAGCTGGAAGAGCGACAAAGGAAAATCCTCTTTTTAAACCGAGACTTGAAAAAATACTTTAGTCAGTTTGAAAACATAAAAATAAACTCCACATCCTGTTCCATACCCAATATTCTCAACATAAGCGTCGAGGGAGCAAAGGGAGAGGCCATATCCGATTATTTAAGCGAAAAAGAGATCTATCTGTCCGCAAAGTCGGCATGCTCCGCGCCCAACACCCCTTCCCGCTCGGTTTACGCCATTACCAGGGATAAAAAAAGGGCTCTAAGCGCTTTAAGGATCAGCTTAAGCCATTTGACCACATCGGATGAGCTTGAAATATTTAAAAAGGAATTTAAAAGCTGCATTGACAGTTTTAAATAGAGGTAATCATGGAAAAACATCAACTGATAGAAAGAAGCATTATCAAAAAATACAGAAAAGAGATATGGAACAGATTTATTAAGTCTGTAATCAGATACGACCTGATAAATGAAGGTGACAAAATAGCTGTCTGCATATCCGGAGGCAAGGATTCCATGCTTATGGCAAAGGCCATGCAGCTGCTGCAAAAACACGGGAAATTCAGCTTCGACCTTGTTTTTTTGGTGATGGATCCCGGATACAATGACAGAAACCGTCAAGTTATCGAAAGCAACGCCAACCTTTTGAAGATTCCAATCACTGTCTTTGAATCCAGCATTTACGACATCGTGGCAGGAACAGAGCAGTCCCCTTGCTATCTGTGCGCAAAGATGAGAAGAGGCGCCCTATACTCAAAGGCAAAAGAGTTAGGCTGCAACAAAATCGCCCTGGGCCATCATTTTGACGACGTCATCGAAACCACCCTTATGAGCATGCTCTATAGCGCGGAGATAAAGACGATGATGCCCAAGCTAAAAAGCAGCAACTTTGAAGGCATGGAACTTATCAGGCCCTTATACATGGTTCGAGAAGATGACATATTGGCGTGGAAAAGATACAATGAGCTGGAATTTATACGATGCGCCTGCAGATTGACAGAAAAATGCGTCCTAGGGGATGACGGAATCGGCTCGAAGCGCCAAGAAATGAAAGCACTTATAAAAAAATTGAAAAGAGACACCCCGGGAGTGGACATGAATATATTTACAAGCATGCACAACGTAAACTTGGATACCGTCATAGAATACCGAAAAAAAGGCCGGCGCCATAGCTTCTTGGAAGACTACGATGCTGACAAGGTAGATAACAATGAGTAATATTCACCAGTACAAACGCTCTGTCCACTACTATGAAACCGACCAAATGGGAATAGTTCACCATTCAAATTACATCAGGTGGTTTGAAGAAGCCAGGGTATACATGTTGGATGAGCTGTCTTTGCCCTATGACCGATTAGAAGCAATTGGTGTAATGATACCCGTTTTAGGCGTTGAATGCGACTTTAAAATGCCTGTCAGGTTTGGTGATGCTGTGCTGATTTCTTGCAATATAGAGTCTTTCAGCGGCGTCAGGATTTCTATGGAATACAGGGTAACGAGCCAGGACGGTCTGCATGCCTTTGGAAAAAGCTGCCATGCATTTGTGGATAAAAACATGAAGCCACTTAGATTAAAGAGGGCACACCCGGAAATATACGATATATTTGAAAACGAAATTAAAAGGAGGAAAGATTAATGAGCTTCTTATGGACGACAATTAAGGTTTCAGATTTGGAAAAATCCATCAAATTTTACACCGACATCGTGGGACTTACGGTAAACCGAAGATTTACCGCAGGGCCGGGAAGAGAAATTGCTTTTTTAGGAGACGGCGGAACAGAGGTTGAGCTTATATTTGATGCTCAGAGGAATGATCCCCCTTCTTACACCAAGGATATCTCCATGGGATTTTCGATTGCAGATATTGGCCAGAAAATTGATGAAATCAAGTCAAAGGGTATAGATGTACACAGCGGACCTTTTAAGCCCAATCCAAATATCGAGTTCTTCTACATCACCGATCCTGATAATGTGATGATACAGTTTGCCCAAAACTTAGAGTAACTTTAAAGTCCCGCCTTTTTAACCAGGCGGGACCTTTTCATTCGATTTCAATTTTTTTGTCTTCTGATTCCTGAGCCTTTTTAGCTACGTTGATTTTAAGCACTCCCTCTTCAAGCTTTGCCTTGATGTCATCTCCGCTTGCATCTGCCAGGTAGAGATTTCTGCACATCGAAGTTATGCGTCTTTCCTTGTGGATGTAGTTTTTCTTCTCTTCATCGAATTTTTCTTCCTTTTTGACTGCTATCCCCAGTCTTCCATGATCGAAAGACAAGCTTATTTCTTCTTTTTTTATTCCCGGAAGGTCAGCCTCGATGACATATTCCGTGTCGTTTTCCTGTACGTCTACTTTAAATGAGTCTCTAGCCAAGTTTCTTGACGGCAACCAATTGTCGGTAAAAAAGTCGTCAAGCATGTTGTAGACGTCCCCGAAGCCGGTATCGAACAAGCCAGTGTCTTTCCTGTTAAATGGTACTAATCCTGCCATGATCAACAACTCCTTTCTTATTTTTTAGCACTCACGTCATTAGAGTGCTAATGTCCTATTCTTTATATATCCACTTTGGATTATTTTAAACACATTTCATTTACCTTTTTAAGACCTGATCTCCAACTTTAATCCAGCCGCTTTTGGTCACTTTTGCAAAAGCGGCTTTTTCCCAAAGCCCGCAATTGCCTTGCCTTTTATATACCGGACATTCCGGGTAGCACTTCTTGCCCGCTATGGTTATTTCCAGCTGTGCGCCTCCGATTAAGAGCTTGTCGTTAACCTCTAGTTCTGAAAAAGCTAAGTCCTGTAGAGATATGTTTTCCGTAAAACGCGCCAGGCAGAATCCATCTGCCTTGTCTTGATTTTTTGCTCTTGCCTGGTAATCCATCAATGTTAGCTGCCTATTTTCATCATCTCCCGAAAAAGCATCTCCTTTGATACCTTCCCCTACAATTAAATTCAACTCCTCTACTTGCAAAGGCTTTTCCCCTCTTGTAAGCTTTAATTGCAATTTATGAACCTTTCCCATTTTAATCTCCCTCCTGTCACACAGGTGACACATAGATGTACTATACTCATATCATAGAAACAATATAACACAGGAGGTAGCAAAAATGAAAATCAACAAAACAAAAAAAATTATCATGGCAGGTACGATACTGGCAATCATAGGTGGTTCAGGAGCTGCTTATGCAGCAAGCACAGGTTCTCCAGCTGAAATACTCGCCGAACTTACCGTAAAATCTGCAGAAGCCATTTACGAACAAAGGCTAGAGGGCGAAACTTATGGCGCTTTGGCAATTGAAGAGGGCGTTCAGGAGCAATTTAAAGAAAGAATGCTTGAAAACAAAAAAGAAATATTACAGGAAAGAGTGCAAGAAGAACGAATGACCCAGGAACAGGCAGATAAGATCTATGAGCGAATGGCTCAAAACCAGGAAAACTGCGACGGAGCAGCACAAGGGGCCTGTGTCGGTGAAGCTGAAGGAATGGGTTTTGGTCGAAGTAACGGAAGAAACGGGGAACAAGTAAAAACAGGAAACGGCTTTGGAGCAAATAGAAACAAATAAAAACAAAAATAACTCAGTAGACAAATCATGCCTGCTGAGTTATTTTTGGATTCTTAGTGGCAACTGCTTTCATGCTGATGATCCCTGCAAACAGAGCCGGTAGATACGAGATTGCCCCCTATAAAATCTTCTGCAACCTTTTGCGATTCTCCCTTGGCTCCGGTAACTACCTGGATTCCCTTTTCATTGAATATATCGATAGCTCCGCCGCCCATGCCGCCTGATATTATCACGTTCACTCCCATGTCGTTTAAAAAGTTCGGCAAGAATCCCGGTCTGTGTCCCGGGTTGGCTATAGTTTCAGACTTTACTATTTTTGATCCTTCTACATCATATACCATAAAGCTTTCACAGTGACCAAAGTGCTGGGTTACTTGATTGTCTTCACTTGCAACTGCAATTTTCATTTTGCTTTCCTCCACTTCTTCTTCAAGATTTTCGTTCCCATCAAGTTTTTCGCCGAAGCTGTCAAACCAATCTCCTATGAAAAGTTCCACCATTCCTCTGTCGCAAACGCTGGCAAGCCTTGGATCTACGGGTATCTTTGCTATCACATCAAGTCCGTATTCCTTTGCAGTTTCATCGATTCGGCTCTCTCCAAATATAGGGTATTTTTCTTCACAGTTAGGGCATGCAAAATATGACATGTTCTCAACCAAGCCCAGTACAGGTATGTTCATCATCCTTGCCATATTTACGGCTTTTGCAACTATCATAGATACCAATTCCTGTGGAGAAGCTACTACTATAATTCCGTCAACAGGCAATGACTGAAACACTGTAAGGGGTACATCTCCAGTCCCTGGAGGCATATCAACGAACATGTAGTCAATATCGGACCATATCACCTCGCTCCAAAACTGCTTAACCGTCCCTGCAATTATAGGGCCTCTCCAGACTACAGGATCAGTATCATTTTCTAAAAGAAGATTTATAGACATTATATCTATGCCTGTTTTGCTTTTAACAGGAAGAAGCCCTAGTTCCGTTCCAGAAGCCCTTTCAGTAAGCCCGAAAGCCTTAGGTATTGATGGTCCTGTAATGTCTGCATCCAATATAGCTACCCTGTGCTGTCTCCTTTGCATGGTCACAGCAAGAAGTGATGTAACCAAAGATTTTCCTACTCCGCCCTTTCCGCTTACCACGCCTATAACTTTTTTAACGTTGCTTTGTGGATGGAGCTTTTCGGAAAAGTCGACTTGCTTGTCAGTTTGAATCATATTTTTCTCTCCTTTTAGTATTATTTATATGTTTCATTGTATTTTGGTAAACTTTTTTTATTTCCTCCGACGCTCTGCAATCTGCTTTTGCCAAGCTAATCCCATTGTTGATGGCCTCTGCCGCACTTTTATCATAAGAAATTCTGCCCATGAAGGATATATCGTTTCTTTTACAATACTCTTCTATTTCCAATGACTTATCAATATTTGTATCGTATTTATTCACGCAAACCGCTATTTTTGCTCCAAACCCTTGAGCTGTCTTTACTATCCTTTCCATATCGCTTATTCCCGATATGGATGGTTCTGCTACTACCAAAACCATGTCGACTCCGCTGATTGACGCTATTACGGGGCATCCTATCCCTGGGGATCCATCTATTATGGCAAATGCATCCTTATTGCAAGACCTTTGCATATTTTTCTTCACTTCAGTTACCAGCTTGCCGGAAGTTCCACTGCCCATCTTTAATGTAGCTGTAGAAAATACCCTTGTATTGTTATATAGGCAAAGCTCTCCAGCTACGTCAGGTTTCATTGCAATTGCGGTCTGTGGACATACATACGCGCAGACTCCGCACCCTTCGCATCTGAATTCCTCAACGATATAAGCTCCTTCTTTAAAGCTTATAGCACCAAACCTGCAATTTTCCATGCATATACCGCAGGACATGCATTTAGACCGGTCGATCTTAGCTTTCCCCATACCATAATAATCACTTATTTCAGGCTTTTCTTGCATATGCATCACCAAGTGCAGATTGGGAGCGTCCACATCACAATCAGCAAAAGCTTTTGCATCTGTAAAATCTATAAATGCACTTGCAACAGTGGTCTTACCCGTACCTCCTTTGCCGCTTAGTATCAACAGCTGTCTCATTTTATTTCCTCCAAAATTGCATATGACAACTCTGCGAATTTCCTGTTGTATGCTTTGTCAACTCTAGACATTATCTCACCTTGGGCATTTAGCCTTCCCATTTCCTTGTCATAATCGAACTTGCCAAGAATTTTTATATCGTTGTCGTCGCAGTATTTTTCTGCCGGATTTTCTCCATCTGTGCATTTATTCAGCACGGCTCCAAAGGGTATTTTAAATAGATTTACAAGTTCGTGTACCATGGCAAGATTGTGGACTCCAAACAAAGTAGGTTCTGCCACTAAAACGCAAAAATCCGCATCTTTGATGCTTTCCATGGTCACGCAGGCACTTCCCGGAGGACAATCTATTATTGTTAAATCTTCAAGAGATCCTAACTCAAGAAGCCTCTTTATTATGGGAACTCCACTGGCTTTGCCAATATCCATCGTCCCACTTAAAATCTTTACTTGCCGTGATTTTCCTATTTCTACCTTGCCGATAGCTAGGTCTTTTTCATAAATTGCCTTTTGAGGGCAAACCAGCATGCAGCCTCCACAGGAATGGCAAATATCTTCAAAAACCTTCACTTTATCTTTTAAATACGCTAATGCATTGAACCTACAAAATTCTGTACACTTTCTGCAACCTGTGCACAGATCGTGATTTACCACTGGAATCTTGACCGTTACTTTTTCTTCTGATGTTATCTCAGGTTTAAAGAATAAATGCCCGTTGGGTTCTTCCACGTCGCAGTCGATATATACGCTTTTACCAGCAGCATCTGCCAAGTTTACGGATACAAAGGTTTTTCCGGTGCCTCCCTTGCCGCTTAGAACCGCAATTTTTTTACTTTCCATGATTGTGATATCCCGTGTGAATTTCATCGAGAAGTGTTAACTTTCCGCTTTCGAACAATTTAATATTTTCTTCTATATCCTCGCCTTGACTTTTAATTATTTTTATATCCGCCCCTTGAACAACTTCTGCAGCATTTTGTCCACATCTAGGTGTAATTAACCCATCGATATTTTGATCCACTAATAGCTGTGCAGCTTTTATGCCTGCGCCTCCTGCACTCGAAGCAGCGCTATTGTCTATAAAAAACTCTTTTTTTATTTCAGTATCGTATATCATAAACCAAGGCGCTCTTCCAAATGAGTAACATATCCCAGATTTAATATTATTTTCATTTACCGGCATCGCTAATTTCATTGTCTACATCTCCTCTTCATCTTCAACAAATTGCCTGCGTCTTCTGCATCTTCCGCATTTTATCTGTTCTTCTCTTTCCTCTTCGTCGCAAAGCTTGTAGTCTCCGCCTTCAATTTTGATAATTTTTCCTTCTACCAAAGACAGGGCAAGCTTTCTTTTCCCTTCATTGTAGATTCTTTGGACAGTAGTCCTTGCCACGTTCATTTGATTTGCACACTCTTCCTGCATCATTCCCTCTAGGTCGATTAATCGGATAGCTTCGTACTCCTCAACAGTCATATGTATGATGTCTTCTTCTACGAGCTTCGCATTTAACGGTCCAAACAGGTCCATATCCGGCAAGCAACAAACCTTCCTCCATTTTCTCGGTCTTGGCATCTTACTATCCTCCTAACTCTTAGTTTTAGGCATATGCCCTTTATATATTCATTATACTCTGTTTAGGGCATATGTCAATAACCTCGAAATAAAAAAATCAGACTGCATTATATCTCTACAATCTGATTTTTTATCTTTAATTTTAATATTCTTATTTCTATACCAGTATCTCCCCAAGGAAAGCCTGAAGTCTTTCATGCTTGGGATTTTCAAAAATTTCTTTAGGAGGTCCTTCCTCGGCTATCATGCCGTCATGAAGAAATATAACCCTGTCTGCAACTTCTTTGGCAAAGCCCATCTCGTGGGTCACCACGATCATCGTCCTTCCTTCCTGAGCAAGGTCTTTCATTACTTTTAGAACTTCACCAACAAGCTCAGGATCAAGTGCCGAAGTAGGCTCATCAAAAAGTATCACTTTTGGTTCCATCGCAAGGGACCTGGCAATTGCCACCCTTTGCTGCTGACCTCCTGATAGCATCTCCGGATATACATCCGCCTTGTCAGCTATCCCTACCTTTTCCAGCAGCTCAACGGCGAGCTTCCTCGCCTCTTCTTTTCCTATCTTCTTTACTGTTACAGGCCCTTCCATGACGTTTTCTGCAACTGTCATATGGGGAAACAGATTAAATCTTTGAAATACCATTCCCACATCCTGGCGCACTTTATTGATTCCCTCTTCGGTCTCTTCAACGGGCTTTCCATCTATCCAGATTTCTCCTTCTGTCTTTTTCTCAAGGTAGTTTATACACCTAAGAAGGGTGCTTTTGCCGGAACCGCTGGCTCCTATCAGGCACACCACGTCGCTTTCTTCAATAGTCAAGTTGATTCCCTTCAATACCTCTAGGTCTCCAAAGTACTTGTGAAGGTTCTTTATCTCTATCATGCTCATATCATCTCACCCCGACTTTCAGTTTTGTTTCAAGCTTTTGCAACAGCTTGGCAAGTCCCATGGTTATTATCAGATAATAAGAGGCCGCGACGAAAAATATGGGAAATACATCAAATGTTGCGGCGACAAACTGCCTGGCAAGAAGCATGGTCTCTGTAATAGTAATTACACTGGCAAGGGAGGAGTCCTTAACAGCTATTATAAACTGATTTCCTAGGGCAGGTATTGACCTTCTGAAAGCTTGCGGCAGCACTATCCTTTTAAGTGCCTGTCCTCTTGTCATCCCAAGAGATCTGGCAGCCTCTCTTTGACCGTAATGTATAGATTCGATAGCTCCTCTGAAAATTTCACTGATGTATGCTCCGTTGTGCAGGGCAAGTCCAATTACCGCTGACGGAAATCTATCTATTTCAATTCCCATCCCCGGAAGTCCGTAGAATATAAACCATAGCTGCAAGAGCAGTGGAGTTCCCCTTATTATGGTAATGTAGATGTTCATTAAGAATGTCAGCGGCTTTTTATTAGCCAGCTTAACGACTGCAACGAAAAGTCCTATCACTGTACCAATTAGTATTGAAAAAAAAGCAAGCTGCATCGTGGCGATTACCCCCGGTATAAACCTGGGAGCAAACCTTACCACCGTGTTAAAAAAATCTATTATCGGGTTCATGTTCATCCTCCTCGCAATGTCCTTTCAAGACAACTAAATCAGTATGTTCCACACATATCTACTGCATGAAATATACTGATTTGGCCGTCCTTGGCTTTATTTTAAAAGCTGATTTCCCCCGCTCCCAATGAGAAGCGGGGGAAGATAAGTTTAGTGTTGGATTTCAAGAAGATTTACTCCAAACCACTTGTTGCTTAGTTCGGCATAAGTTCCATCTTCGATTATCTCAGCCAATGCGTCATTTACTGCGTTTAGCAGATCAGTATCGTCTTTTCTTATAGCTATTGCAATTTCTTCAGAGTAAAGCATGTCTCCTATTGGCTCAATGTCTACGCCGTATTCAGCCGGCGCCTGTAGCCCAACGAAGATACCTGTGACAAGCCCATCGCTTCTTCCCTGCTGAACAGCCATGAAGTTGTCTACATCACTTGAGAACTGAAGTATTTCTCCTACGCTGTCCATTTCTTCAAGAGCATCGTGGAAAGTCGTGCCTGTTACTACTCCCACTCTGCCATCTTCAAGATCCTCTATGCTGGAAAGTCCAGAACCTACCGGCGCAAAAAACTGAGCTCCATCATAATAATACGGATCTGAAAAATTTACCTGCTCCAAACGAGTCTCGGTAATGGCCATGCTTCCGATTATCATGTCGAATCTATTTCCTGTAAGGCCACCTATTATGCCATCCCACTCTGTAGTTATGGGAACAGCTACAACTCCCATCTTTTCAGCGATAGCATTGGCTATGTCGATGTCAAAGCCCGCTAAGTCCCCATTTTCGTCAATAAAGTTAAACGGGGGATAAGCACCTGTCATGGCAAAAGTCATTTCTCCGTCTTCTAAAATCTGTTCATAGGTTGTTTCTGCACTGCTTCCACACCCTGCAAGCAATAAAACGCTCAGCAAAGCTATAAGCAGCACCGCACTAATCTTTTTCATAAATCTTTTCCCTCCTATATTCCACTATTTTATGCCTTTTGGCATTATAGACATGTAAATTGGTTCGCTTCGTTCACGAAAAGAAGGCACCCTAACTCATATAGAGTTAGGGTGCCTAAGCTTACCTGATTATCAGTTCACTTTATGCCATTTCCCATACCGCTGTGCGTATGTTTGATAGCATAGATTATGACCATTTGATCCTAATCAAACCCCAGTTCTAAGAACAGTTTTTCAGTAAAATTTTCGCCTTCGATCTTCAAATTTTAAGTAGGCGGATCATGGTGACCTTACTGAAACCCACATTGAAAGCAATACGTGAAACAGCTCGAACACCGGCTAGTCATTTTACTTACTTCACTTGTTGCAATAAAACTAATATATTATTTAATTTAAATGCTCTTAAATCGCATTTAGTATATCATATTTCTGTTTTTTTGTCAATATGCGCAATTTACATTATTTTCTTTATGATTATGAAGAATCCACTTTTTCACCCGATCAATTCATTTCCGAAGCATTTTTGTAAACCATCGATTTTTCTTTTTCATCTACCGCTTTATCAACCAAATGGGCGATTACAAATATGCCCACCATGCTGGCCCCAAGCCTCGTTAGGGCAAATCTTGTTCCCAAAGCCGACAGCTCAAAGAGGAACATGGGTATCTTTGTAGTTGACCAAGCTCCGAGAAAAATTAACACATTGGAAAACTTGACTCCCTTCTTCATAAAGACCGCCGCCATGGGAAAAGCTCCGTAGAGTGGGCCAGCCGCCGCAGATCCTAAAAATATTGCCAGCAGTACTCCCTTTGCTCCTGATCCCTTGCCCATATACCTTATCATAGTCTCACGAGGAACCCAAACATCTAAAAGTCCCAGCAGTATAAATATGGGAGGCAATACGGAAAGCATCTCTCTGAAGCTGAAAATCGTGGTGTCTACAGCCTTTTCTCCTGCCGCAGGGTTCATCGCGGCCAGCCCTATCGTTACTGCCACCATCACGAAGAAGAATCTATATCTTATCAGTAAATTTTTCATATTTCACCCATCACCTTTCCTATAATGAGAGCCACTGCAAAGGAATAAATAAAAGCAAAGAGATTCCTGGTTATAGTGGATTTTTTGCCAAAATATTTCACTTCCATCGGCAACGTGACAACCCCAACCATCATCAAGGATGACACGAAAGCTCCAATCTGCATGTATCCTGCCCCACCTTGCAAGAGAAGAGCGGCTGTGGGAAACGCTATAAATCCCGGAATCAATGTTACAGCGCCCACCACTGCCGCTATTGCTGTCCCCATCCATCCTGAAGAGCTTCCTATAAGGCTGCTGATAGTGTCCGGATTCATTACGGCCAGCATAACGCCAACAAGCAACACTATCCCTAAAAGTTGGGGCAGCATATTCTCGAGTGCTTTCCATGCTTTCATTAGGCTCTTTTTAGTTTTCCCCTTATCCTTTATATAAGACAATGACAGAAGTCCCCCTGCCAAAATATAAAATACCGCTGTCTGCATTACAATACCTCCTCATAGTCACATTGCTTTTCATACAGGTCCAAAAATTTTTCAATGCGCTTTTTTCTAAATTCAAAGATTTCTCGCCACTCTTCAAGGTCTTTAATCCCTTGGGACGTTATATCATATACCCTTTTTTTAGGTCCGCCGCCTCCGGCTTCCCAACTGGATTTGACTTGATCTTTTTCTTCCATTTTTCTTAGGGTTCGATAAAGGGTGCTTAAGTTCATATCATCTGGAGAAAACCCTAAGGGCTCAAGTTGCTCTATAAGCCCGTAACCATGGGCGCACTGCTTTTTAAGCAATAGGAGCAGGCTGGCTTCCAGAAATTTTTCCATTTTATTGCCTTTGCTGTTGCAGCAGCAGTCCTTTTTTTCAGGCATTTTTTCCCTTCTTTCTTTATCTTTTTTACCGTGCGTCAACTATGTGCGATATGCATATAGTTAGCATGGGTATAGTTTAATGGCTAATAGTTTTTTTGTCAAGATTTAATTGATTAGGTTTCCTGTATATTCCATATTTTTGACAAATGCGCGGATACATGATACAATTTATCGAGAAATGTTCAAAATGTGAAGTAATTTTGGGTAGTAGCCTAATCGGTGAGCTTGCTTACGTATTCTTAAAAAAAGGGTGCGGAATCAAGTAAACTGGTTGTAATAGGGGAAATCCAAAGTGAAAAACAATCCATTTACGTTATTTGGAACTGGGGCTTGTGCAGGATCATATGGTCATGCAATATACTATGGAAGCATGGTATAAAGTGAGTTGATATTCAGCGAAACTTAGGCACTCTAACTCTGAAAATTCAGAGTTAGGGTGCCTTTAAATATTTGGCCAACTAACCGGCCCTACTACAACCTGAAAAGAATATGTTTTACATTGAAAGGAGAAAATATGCAAGAAACTATCAATATTACGAAAGACAGAATAAACAATGAGGAAATATCAAAAAAACTACTGGACAAATGGTACGACTGGAAGTGGCAGCTCAAAAACAGCATCCACAAGGTCGAAACAGTAGAAAAGATCTTAGGAGTAACTTTTTCAGATAAAAAGAAACAAGCTATCAAGACTACCATAGAGAAATTCCCAATGTCTGTAACACCCTACTATCTATCACTAGTGGATACGGACGATCCGGAAAACGATCCGGTATTCAAGCAGTGCTTCCCTGATATCCGGGAGCTGAGCTTGTCGAACTGCGACATGTCAGATCCACTTCACGAGGACAAGGACAGCCCGGTTGAAGGAATAACTCATCGTTATCCAGACAGGGTCTTATTTCATATAAGCAACGTATGTGCGATGTATTGCAGGCACTGTACCAGAAAAAGAAAAGTAGGAGACGTTGATTCAATACCTTCAAAGGAAGTGATCTTAAAAGGCATCGAATATATTAAGAATACGCCTCAGGTAAGAGACGTCCTTATATCAGGGGGAGATCCTCTGATGCTATCAGACGATTACCTGGACTGGATACTAAGCCAGCTTTCCGAAATACCACATGTGGAAGTCATTAGAATAGGCTCTAGGATGCCGGTTGTGCTTCCTTATAGAATTACAGACGAGCTGGTGGAAGTGCTAAAAAAATACGACAACATCTGGCTGAACACCCATTTTAACCACCCGCGAGAAATGACGGGCTCATCCAGGAAAGCTCTTAAGAAGCTATCCAGGGCGGGAATACCACTGGGAAACCAATCCGTTCTTCTTAGGGACGTAAACGACTGTCCGAGGATCATGAAGAGGCTTGTTCACAAACTGACAGCTAACAAGGTCAGACCTTACTACCTGTATCAGTGCGACCTTTCCGAAGGTCTGGAGCACTTTAGGACAAATGTGGGAAAAGGCATAGAAATCATGGAAAACCTACGTGGACATACAAGCGGATTTGCCGTGCCTACATACGTTATAGATGCTCCCGGTGGCGGAGGAAAGATACCGGTTATGCCGTCGTATCTGATATCCTGGTCTACAAACAAGGTCATCCTTAGAAACTACGAGGGTGTAATAACCACCTACAAGATGCCCGATGATTACAAGCATAATGAGTGCGACCTTGAGTGTGAAAGCTGCAACCTTACGCTTAAAACCGAAAACGACGATTTAGAATATAAAACAATCGGTATCTCAAAGCTTCTAAGCGACTATGAGGAAGAAATAACATTGACGCCGGAAAACCTTGAAAGGGATACCCGAAACAGTGGAGATGCATCTTAAATGGGAGATAAAGTAGAATTTTTAGGCCATAGCCTTATACAACACGGTAAAGACAACGACAGGATTTACCTTATGAAATACGACAACAGGGACGAGACCACAATTATAGACAGCCTTAAAGATTTGGCGGACAAATACGGCTATGCGAAGATATTTGCAAAGGTTCCCCTCAATAAAGAAAGCATATTCCTTTCCGCAGGATATAAAAGGGAAGCCAAGATTCCAAATTATAAAAGCGGCGAGGAAGATTATGTTTTCTTGGGCAGATACCCGAACCATGCCAGGGAACTGATTAAAGACAGCGCCCTCCTGGATGATGTCCTGGAAACTGCAAGATCAAAAGCGAAGGTCGATCCGCCAGCATTGGAAGATGGATATGTGATTAAGAAATTGACAAGAGAAGATGCCCCTGAAATGGCGGAGCTTTACAAAATAGTCTTCAAAACATACCCCTTTCCTATACACGATGCAGGTTATCTAATAAAAACCATGGAAGAAAACATCCATTACTACGGGATATTCAAAGGCAAAAAGCTTGTCGCCTTGTCTTCAAGCGAAACTGACCCGGAATATAAAAACTGCGAAATGACCGACTTTGCCACCTTGCCAAATTACAGGGGCAAGAAATTTGCTCTCATTCTTCTCTTTGAAATGGAAAAGTCTATGAAAGCCCTTGGCTTTAAGACTCTATATACCATAGCACGGGCCAAGTCCCACGGAATGAATGCAACATTTGCAAAGGCCGGCTATGCTTTCGGCGGAATGCTGGTAAACAATACAAACATTTCAGGAGACATCGAAAGCATGAACGTTTGGTACAAAATAATATAGCTATCAAAAAGGACAGCCAAGCTACACGCTCTGGCTGTCCTTTTTTAATCTAATATTATCGCCTTGCCGATTTTCATCGATTCTTTAACATCTATTATCCTTTGGTTCTTCGATCCCCTAAATTTCAGCAAGAGATCTTTGTTTTCTAGTTCAAATCTCCCGTCTACAAGAATATCGGTATTTAGGATAAGGCTTTGCCACCCTTTGTCTCTTTCGGATTTTTCAAGTATCTCTTCATATCGATAACCTGAATAAGCCATCACATCGTATCCCATTTCCTTCGTCCTTGCAGCAAGCAGCCCCATCTTGTCTGCCTGCTCAAAGGGTTCCCCTCCGCTTAACGTTATGCCGTCGAGCAGTGGGTTTTTTCTCATGCGACTTATGATCTCATCAATCGACATGAAACTGCCTCCATTGAAATCATGAGTGTGAGGATTATGACACCCGGTGCAGTTATGGCTGCAGCCTTGAGCAAATACAACGAACCTTATTCCCGGTCCGTCAACAAAAGACTCTTCTACTATTCCCGCTGTCCTAATCATATTCCCTTCACCTTCCTAAGAGGCTCCGTGCTTGATTCTGTCGTGCACTTCTGCCTTTTTAGCATCGTTGAACCTATCTAGGGTTCCTACGAGATATCCTGTTATCCTCCTGATTCTTTCGAAGGGTATATGTTCTTCATTCCTTCCACAGGACGGACAAATTTCACCTATCATTCCCGTGTATATCCGCAAACAGGATCTCTGTCAACAGGATGGTTTATCGATCCGTACCCTACACCTGATTCCTTCATAGCCCTGACGATTTTCTCAAAGGCTTCAAGGTTGTTTGAAGGGTCGCCGTCTATTTCTACATATGTGATATGGCCTGCATTGGTCAGTTCATGATAGGGTCCTTCGATAGATATTTTTTCAAATGCGCTGATCTTATGGTACACAGGAACGTGGAAGCCGTTGGTATAGTACTCCCTATCGGTAACTCCCGGTATTATTCCGTAGCGCTTTTTATCCATCCTCACAAACCGGCCAGCCGTGCCTTCTGCCGGACTTGCGATTAAAGTGTAGTTTAATTTTTCTCTGTTGCTGGCTTCATCCATTCTATTTCTCATGTGGGATATTATCTCTATACCTAGCTTCCTAGCAATATCAGATTCACCATGGTGATTGCCCACAAGCGCCTTTAAGCACTCCGCAAGTCCTATAAAGCCTGTGGAGAGCGTCCCATGCTTTATGATTTCCCTTATCTCGTCTTCGGGATCCAACTTGTCAGAATCTATCCATATGCCTTGTCCCATAAGGAACGGAAAGTTCTTAACCTTTTTTTGTGCTTGGATTTCGTATCGTTCCCTTAGCTGTGCGATTACCAAGTCGATTTTTTCATCAAGAAGCTTGAAAAACTCCTGCTTATCTCCCTTTGACTCAATGGCGATAGCCGGAAGGTTTACCGTTGTAAAGCTTAGGTTTCCTCTGCCATAGGTTATCTCCCTATCCGGATCGAAGGTGTTTCCTATAACCCTTGTCCTGCAGCCCATGTAGGCAATTTCAGTTTCCGGCCTTCCCTCTCTGTAATATTTCAGGTTAAAAGGCGCATCTATAAAGGAAAAGTTGGGGAAAAGCCTCTTTGCGCTGACCTTGCAGGAAAGCTTGAATAGATCGTAGTTCTTATCTTCTTTATTGTAGTTTATGCCTTCCTTTACCTTGTATATCTGAATCGGGAAAATCGGAGTCTCTCCGTTTCCAAGTCCGGACTCTGTAGCAAGAAGAAGGTTCTTTACGACCATCCTGCCCTCAGGGGTGGTATCAAGGCCATAGTTGATGGAGCTAAAAGGTATCTGAGCACCAGCTCTGCTGTGCATCGTATTTAGGTTGTGAACAAAAGCCTCCATCGCCTGATATGTGTTTTTTTCTGTCTCTATAATGGCATTTTTGCCTGCAAAGCTTTGAATCCTTTTGGCCAAAGCTTTATCCGACGCTATTTTTTCAAGCTCTTTGAGCTCTTCTTCAAGGTACTCTCCATTGTCTTCCAAGGTCGGGGAAAGATTTCTTTCTTCCTTTAGCTTTTCTTTTATCTTTATAGCCACGTCCATCGCATCGTCAATATCCAAAAGCAGATTCATGGCTTTAGAGAGATTTACGAAATAGCATTTCTCATATGTCTTCTTAACCCCTGCCGCCATCGCATAGTCAAAGTTAGGTATGCTCTGTCCTCCGTGTTGATCGTTTTGATTAGACTGGATGGCTATGCATGCGAGGGCTGAGTAGCTGTGTATGCTGTTTGGCTCCCGCAAGAATCCGTGACCTGTGCTGAAGCCGTTTTTAAATAGCCTGTCCAAGTCGATTTGGCAGCACGTGGTTGTCAGCGTCAGAAAATCCATGTCGTGGATATGTATCTCGCCTTTATTGTGGGCCTCGGCATGGTCCTTGTTCAGCACGAACATTTCATAAAATTGCTTCGCGCCCTCTGAACCGTATTTCAGCATCGTGCCCATCGCTGTATCTCCGTCTATATTTGCGTTTTCTCGCTTTAAATCGTTGTCCTTTGCATCCTTGAAGGTAAGATCCTCGTATACCTTCATAAGCCTTGTATTCATCTCCCTGACCTTCGTTCTGTCAGCTCTGTATAAAATATATTTCTTCGCCGTTTTGGCGTGACCTTCTTCGATGAGGATTTTTTCCACGCTGTCTTGAATCTGTTCCACTGTGGGTATTTTAGTATTTAGGTCAGTTTGGACATAAATCGCCACTTTTTCAGCTAATTCCATGGCCATATCATAGTTGTTTCCTTCAACTGCGCTTGCAGCCTTATATATGGCATCTGCAATCTTCCCTATGTTGAAGGGAACCTCCCTGCCGTCTCTTTTTTTGATTTTTGTTATCATCATTATCCCCCTTGTTTTTGATATTCGCCAATAAAAAAACTCCAGACAGAGGTCGGAGCAGTCAAAAAGACAACGCTTCGCACCCTCTATCATCCGTAGAGCATCGGCGCTACTCCCTTTGGCAGGTCTTCTGACTTAGTTTCATCGCTTCGGCGACCTTCCCCTTTCAGGTGGTTACTAGCCGAAACTCATCCATTACAGCGGCGGGACCGTGCAGGAATCACACCTGCTTCCCTTTTCATCCGCGCTTGTAGCGCAGACACCAAATGTGCATATATTGTTTCAATTATCATATCACGCACTATATGTTGTGTCAACAACAATGCATAGCTATTTAAATGTATAAGAAGATCAAATCTTCTTTTTATAAATTACAGGTGGTGATATAATTTAGTTAAGAGGTGCTCATCACACCTAAAATATTGGGCTCGTACATTATACCAGCTCGAGGGGGATGTAACAATGAAAATGAAAAAATTTTTGGTTTTTTCACTAGCCGCATTGCTGACTATCAGCTTAGCAGCCTGTGGGGGCAATGGCGACACAAATAACGGCGATCAAGGAAACGGGGACACAAATGGATCACAAGTTACCGACGACGGTGAAGGCTCCTTAGAACCTGAAGGAGATATAACCTTTGAAGATTCCTTAAAAGCGGAAGGCATCTACGAAAACTATTATTTCGAGATGGAGGTTAATGTAAATGGGGAAGACTTCCCTACCAGCCAACTCTGGTTTTTAGGTGGAGACATGAAGTTCGAGAACCAGGATCAGGCCATCTTCATTAAGCCTTCAGAGGAACAGATGGGCATTTACACCAAGGAAACGAACCAGATGGTCTTGATGCCCATATCCGAAAACGAAGATTTTTACACGCCATTTACAGCTGCCGAAGAGATTGAAGAAGAAGTTTATGAAGGTATTTTATACAAGGGTAGCGAAACCTTGGACGGGAAAACCGTGGATGTGTTCGAATACGATGCTATGGATGTTTATGCGAAATACTACATATGGAGGGACACTGGAATAATTGTTAAAATGATAGTCCACGCAGACGAGTACGAAAGCGAGTACTACTTTAAGAACATGAGGGTAAATGAGCTTACTGCCGATGACTTGGCCTATCCTGAAGATGCGGAAATTATGGATATGAGCGAGTTTCTTGTACAATAAAAAAAGCGCGTACGCGCTTTTTTTATTCCATACCCGGCTTTAAGACGACCTTTAGCGCCCTTCCGGATTTTATCTCTTCAATACCCTTTACCGCATCCTTTAGAGGAAGTACGTGGGTGACAAACCCATCTACATTTATCATCTTGCCTGCCACGATATCAAATGCCTTCTTGAAATTGTTTGGACCATATGCAAATGAGCCAAGAACAGAAAGCTCGTTGTAGTGTATCTTGTTGCTGTCAAGAGTGGTATATGGGTTTTCGGCGCTTACGCCCCCAAACAGAACCAGCCTTCCCCTTTTTCTTAGCAGGTCGATGCCCTGTGCCTGGGTCTCCACGGAAGGTGTGGCAGATATGACCACGTCCACGCCAAAGCCTTCAGTAAGCTTCATAACCTCTTCCTGCAAGTTGGTTTCCTTAGAATTTATAAAGTCCGTTCCGCTGAACTTTTTCGAAAGCTCCAGCCTGTTTTCATTTATATCGATCATTATTATTTTTTTTGCGCCTCTTAGCTTGGCAATCTCAGAATGGAGACACCCGATAGGGCCTGCACCGAAAATGGCAACTGTCTCTCCTAAAGTCACATCTGCAAACTCTTGAGAGTTAATTACAGAAGACAATAGTTCCACGATTACGATATCATCGGTAGATACTCCATCAGGAATCTTGATTACCTGTCCACGCTCAAGCCCTATTCCGGGTACCACCATGTAATCTGCAAAGCCGCCTTGAATCTGGTGCCCGTATGTCAATCTGTCGGAGCACAGATGCTGCCAGCCCTTCTGGCAATACCAGCATTTGCCGCAAGGCAAAACGGGATTTACGATAATTTTTTCTCCCTTTTCAAAGCCTTCTACCTCAGAACCTACTTCCACTATCGTTCCTGCATTTTCATGCCCTAGGATACATGGATAAGTCACGTGATGGTGGCCGTGAAAATACGTTCTCACATCCGAGCCGCAAAGCCCCACAGAATCGACTTTCAACAACAGTCCATCCTTAGGACATTTAGGCATTTCCACGTCTTTGTATACAAACTTCTCCTTGCCTTCCAAAACCAAAGCTTTCATCTTCTCACCCCATATATTATATTTATCTATGCGTACGTTCTTCCGCCGTCCATAGTTATGACCTCACCATTTATATACCCCGCCATGTCCGATGCTAAAAAGGCAGTAAGATAACCTACCTCTTCAGGCTCGCAAAGTCTCTTGACGGGCACGTTTTCGATCTTTGATTTTAAATCTCCGGTCTTTCTATTAATCAAAAGCTCGGTATTAACCATAGTCACAGCGATTGAATTGGTCCTTATATTATACTGGCCGTAATCTTTTGCAAGGTTTCTGGTAAATCCTAAAAGCGCAGATTTTGAGGCAGCATAATGGGCGCCGCCACCGGCTCCTGTATACATGCTTGTGGAGGAGATATTTATGATCGTCCCACCATTCTCCTTCATTAGGGGAAGGGCGAACTTGGTGCAGTAGAATGTTCCAAAAAGGTTCACTTCAAAAACCTTTTGTATGTCCTCGATGGGAAGCTCTTCAAGGTTGTATTCGGTGGTGGTTCCGGCGTTGTTTACCAGGATATCCAGCTTGCCGTATTTTTCCTTAATGAGCTTTAACATGTCCTCAACCTTTTGCGGGTCGGTAACGTCCCCTTGAACAACGGCGGTGTCTCCACCTATTTCCTTAGCAACTTCCTGGGCGGCTTTTATATTTGTATTATAGTTAATTATTACCTTTGCACCAGCTTGAGCCAGTGTTTTTGCACAGGACTTTCCTATGCCCCGGGACGAACCTGTAACAAAAGCTATTTTACCTCTTAAATCTATTGCAAGCATATCATTCTCCTCAAATAATTTATTACATATGATCATTCTAATTACAATAGTAACAGTTAATCGCGTATAAGTCAATGAAATGGTGTGCTAAATTTTATATCTATACTAATTTTCTATTAATATCTTTCTATGCGAAAAACCCCCGGATAGGGGGTTTTTACGCTGAGGTTTTTAGATTTAATATTAGTTTAACTCTTGGCGTACCAAGGGCTTAGCAGTAAATTAGTTTTATAGTATTCCTAGAACACCGCCTATAACGCCAATCGCCATCAAAATCAGCAAGACATTCGTAGACTTCATCTTTTTATTTTTCAACAGGTATAATGTTAAAAGTGTCACGCCTAAAGGCAAAAGTCCTAGAAGCAATTTGTCAAGTATGTCTGCTTGAACTCCCAGCTGGACTTCTCCAACTTTGATTACTGCAGGACTTGTAACGTTAACGAAAGAAGCTGAGAGTCCGCCTAAAACCATAGCACCTAGTGCAGAAGCTCCAGTAATTATCGTTCTTAAAAGATTGCCTCCTAATACACTTTGTATTCCAGATTTACCTAGGCTATATCCTTTCATCCACATAAAATATGCCACCGGGAACATAATACCGAACATTAAAATAGTATAGATTAATGGTCCCATAAGATTTCCTTCGATACCTAAACTTATTCCGAAAGCCAATAATATAGGCGTTAGTGTTCCTTGCCAAAGCGTATCTCCAATCCCTGCAAAAGGACCCATTAAGCCAGTTTTTATACCATTTATCATTTCATCAGTAATTGGAACACCATTTGCTCTTTCTTCTTCCATTGCGATGAACATACCACTTATAACACCGCCTATATGTGGCTCAGTATTATAGAACATCATATGTCTTTTTAGACATGCCTTATATGCTTCCGGATCATCCCCATATAGCCTTTTGATAATTGGGGTCATGGAATGAACAACACCTGTTGCTTCAAGTCTCTCATAATTATAATTTGCGTGAGAAAAGAATGTCCATCTCCAAAATGCACTTACGACATCTTTTTTAAGTAACTTTTTCTTTCTATCTTCTCCCATATTAGTTTCTACCGTACTCATGACTGCACCCCTTCTCTTACAGTAAGTTTAGTATAGAAATAAGCAAATATACCCGCGAATACAGCTATTGAAATTATGCTCAGTTGAAGGTATATAGCCATCATAAATCCTCCTAAGAAAAAGAAAATCGTTCCTTCTCTGTTGATCGCTCTTAAATTCATTGCAATACCAAGAGCCGGTAATATTCCTCCAATAACACTCAATATATGTAGAGGTTTGCCTGCTAACATATCAACAACAGTAGCCACCACATCAACTCCATAATATGCACCCACCATAACTGGAATTATACACATTATTCCCTTAATGATTTGTGGTGGTACAACATGCAAGAAATTTATTTTTTCAAGGTTGCCTTCTTCTGCAGCTTTATCTGCCATGTGTACAAATGTTACGTTTACAGTCATGTGTGCTACCCATATCATAGTACCTAACAATCCTAAAGGAATGGCTAATGTTACGGCTACAGATGGCTCTACCCCTGCCGCTAACGCAAGTGCTGTTCCAAGTGTTCCTGCTAATCCTGGATCTACTGGCACTGTTCCACCAGCCGAAATAAATGCAATATACGGCAAGTTTATTGTAGCTCCAATTATACATCCTTGTACCGGATCACCTAAAATAAATCCAACTATAGTCCCTGCTACTAATGGCTTGTACAAAACACTGATACTTCCTAAAAGTGATAGCCAAGGCGTCCCTACCAATCCTAAATAGTAGACAACCCCGATTAAAAACGCCTGAAAAACATTAATTGTCATAATACAACCTCCTATATTAATTTTTTATATTAGTTTTGATACTAATATTTCTTTTTCATCAGGTATAATTTGCACCGATACTTTCACACCAGAGTTTATCATTTCCTTCAAAAGGACTTTATCTTCTTCTGATACAGTTATATTCTTGTATAACTTTTGTCTACCAGGCTTAGCTCCCATGCCTCCAATATTCAGAGCTTTTATTTCCACACCCTTATCCACCAAACCGTGCACTGCTTCAGGTGATTTTACTAATACGATAACCTTATCTTTGCCATCTAACTTATCCCTAAGCAAGACGCTACCATCTTCTATTCCACATATTTCTAATTTGATACCTGAGGGTATTACCATTTCAAGTATGCTCTTCATAAATTGATCTTTTGCAGTTTGATCGTCAACTATAACAATCTTATTCGCACCAGTGTAATTTAGCCACGCAGTCATTACCTGACCGTGCACCAACCTGTCATCAATTCTAACTAAAACTAGTTCTCCCATTTCAATCTCCCCTATCCGGTATTTTATAATAAATTTTCAAATTGCTTTCTTATGTCTTTAATTCCTTCCACTCCTGCCGATAAAGCTTTCTCAGAAAGTTCTCTAATGTCATTACAATTTGACCTTAATGAAAGCACTTCTAATAACATCGGCATATTAACCCCAGTTATGGCTATATGAGCTTTGTTCTGCATCAATTTCAAAGAAATATTACAAGGACTTCCGCCAAAAACATCCACCAAAACCAATACCCCTGATCCATCATCTAGATTTTCAATTAGCTCTTTTACTTGTTTTTCAAATTCTTCAATGCTATCTTCGTGACTCAGTCCCAGAGTAGCAATATTGTTCTGCTTTCCGATTATTAGTTCTGCACCATTTAACAAACCTTTGCTTAATTCCCCATGAGTAGCAATCAACACACTTATCATCAAATCACCTCATTTCGCTGTCTATTTCTACCATTATTTTAGAAAAGAACACATCTCTTTTGTAAATCTTCTCAAACATTTCAGGGACTTCATCCATGGTAATTCGATGTGTGATAAACGGCTTAACTTGTATTTGTTTTTTTTGCATGAAATACAAAGTGTTTTCCCACTCCTTACCTGGAAATGGGTACGAATTTCCAAACCAAGTTCCTTTTACATTCAATTCATTTCTTAATATCTTTTCAAATTCTTTTCTTGGCATTAATACATCTCCATAAGGCACCCCTGCATATATCACAACACCACCTTTTTTAGGATAATTTAGTACTTGAGCACATGTTAACGGAGTCCCAGCACTTTCTACAGCAATATCAACACCTAAACCATAAGTCAGATCTTGAATAATTTTATGTGGGTCTTGATATTTTGAATTTATACAAAAATCGGCTCCTACATCTTTTGCAATTCTTAACTTATCATCAAAAATATCAACAGCAATAACAGTAGTAGCACCAAATACTTTAGCCCACTGAATACTAAACAGCCCAATTGGGCCAGCTCCTAAAACTAGCACCGTGTCTCCTGGTTCAACATTTGCGTGATGAATTCCATGTGCTGCTATACAAGAAGGTTCTATCCCTGCAGCCGTCTCGTAGTCAACGCCTTCAGGTATCTTCAATAAAAACTTCTGATCTACTACAATATACTCCGCAAAACATCCTTGATATTGCCTGCTCCCCATTACTTGAAGGTCTACACATTTTGTGTATTCTCCTTTTTTACAGTAATAACATTCAAAACATGGTATTGCAGGACATATTCCAACAGAATCACCTTTTTTAAAATTTTGAACATCATCTCCTACTTCAACTACCTCGCCAGAAAACTCATGTCCTATTATCTCCCCCTCAAAATGAGGTCCTGTTTTCCCATACTTAGAAATATCCGAACCACAAATACCAGCCACTTTAACTCTAATTTTTATATCACTTCTGTTCTTTATTTGCGGCTCATTGACTTCTTCGACCCTAATATCTCTGACTCCATAAAATTTTGCTGCTTTCATTTACTCACTCCTATTCTTTTTGTTGCAATTAACGTGCCAATACTATTTAATGTATCTGTGTTGTTTATTTTCTTCGTATATTCTCTATTTTCTAACAACCAGTTATAAACTTTTTCAAAGCGTGTTCTAATTTCAGTCATAAAAATGTGTGTCTCACTTCCGTGTTGTTAAACTGTGTTGTTTCTAATCGCCTTTCTTACTATAATATCCTGGCCATCTAAACAGTTATCTTTTATAGTAAGCATGCTACTTATTACATTTGCCACTTCCTCAGGCTGCATTATTTTTTCTAAATCTTCATTGTCCACAATAGCTTTTCTCATGGCAGTAGCGCACCTTCCTGGTGATATATTATAAACTCTGATATTATAATCTTTTAACTCTTCGGCTAAAGTTCTTGAAATCCCCAATATCGCGGACTTAGATGCTGCATAGGCTAGCCATCCTGGTCTAGGGGTTGAACCAGATGTAGAAGCAACATTTAGAATAATTCCACCTGTTTTTTTCATATATTGAAATGAGATCTGTGAAAGCATAAATAGTGCCGTTACATTTACGTTGAAAGTTTTTTCCCAGTTTTCAAGAGGTATCTCTCCAAATGGAACTGCTTTTGCATATCCAGCTATATTTAATAAAATATCGATACTTCCATACCTTTCAGATGTTTCTTGAATAATTTTTTGTATTGAATCGTAGTCCGTTATGTCTTGATCATACAAATCAATATTTTTGGATTGGTCCATTAGCTCTTTGGTTTTAACTAAATCATCAATCCCCATAGAAATCAACACTATGTTTTTTACATCTGCTCTTTTACTGACCTCCACCGCAGTAGCTTGGCCTATTCCAGTTCCAGCTCCTGTTATTAAACAAGTTCTCATTATTATCCTCCTCGAAATGTTTAAGAAATTATTTTTTTTAATTCTTCTAAGTTTTTTTCCATATTTCCTTGAAAAACTCCACTCCCAATTACTAAAATATCTACTCCCGATCCCACTAACATTTCAATGTTATTTTGGTTAACTCCCCCATCAACCGATATCAAAAGATTCTTATTTCTAGACTTTCTTTCCTCGCTGATTTTCTCTATCTTTGAGAAAATTTTTCCGTTAAATCTTTGTCCTCCAACGCCTGGTTCAACAGCTAACAAGTTTATTATATCCACCTCTTCAATAAAAAAATCTATTGCTTCATAAGGAGTAGATGGAGTAAAACAAATTGCTGGCTTTACTCCCATTTCTTTTATAAAGTTGATCAACCTTAATGGATGGTTACATGTTTCATATTGAAATGTTAGTATATCTGCACCCGATTTTGCATACTGTTTAGCTAATGACATCAAATTGTATGTCGCAAGATGAACATCCAATAATGCCTTTGTCTCTTTTTTCAAATCTTCCACTACTTGATTTCCAAATATTAGATTATGCGTATAATGTCCATCGGTAACATCAATATGAAATCTTTCAATACCCAGTTTTTCTGCTCTAGTCACATCTCTTGCTAAGTGTGCATGATTAGCGGCTAAGATCGACCCTGAAATTATAGTCATTAAATCACCTCGTTTTCTTTGTTGATACTAACTATTGCAATAAGCATGCCAACTCAAATTTCGTATTAGTGTCATCAATAAAAAAAGCTATAACCACTCAAATATAAGGGTTATAGCTTTTCATAATTAACTTTTTTCGTCACATTAAACCTTTAAGAAATGTGTGTCAATAATCTCTAACACATATCCTAACTCTGATTCGTCAATAACAATATTAAATGTTTCTTCTACTATTTTAAATTTAGATTTTAACATACTCATGCTTTCTAATCGTTCATCAATAACTTTTTCGATATTTTTATACGCTAAAGCATCATTTTTAATGACTCTTTCTATCATGCATGCACAATGAAAAACAAATTTCACAATTAATTCTTCGTCAATATTCTCACTAATTTCGCCTGAAATACTTTCAAGCACTATATTTAGCGATTCAAATGCTTTATCGGGGTTTAAAAAAGTCAAAGTTTGTCCTAAAATATTAATAAGGTTTTCATTATATTGCTCAACTATGGATACCCTTTTTGCTTTAGTATCTAATTTAGTTTCCATATTACCTGTTGTTAAAAATGTATTTCTCAGTTCATATTCTAACAAGTCTAAATTCATACTTGACATCAAAGATTTCCTAGTTGCCTCAATAACCATCAGGGTATTGACTTTATCAATACCGACAACTTGTATACCCGTTTTATCCCTTACAATCTCAGCAAACCCTGTTAATGAGCCCATATCAACAAGCAAAAGTACTCCTTTACCTTGATCTATTTTTTTGGTTTCTTCAATTACTTTGTTGAGAACTAAATCTACTCTTTCATCAAGAGGCATATTTATTGATTTTGCATGTTTAACCCCTAGAAGCGTGTTTGCCACATCAACCATACTACTTGCAACTGATTTACCATGGCATATAACAAGAACCCCAATGTTTTCTTTATATTTTGACGATTTTATAGCTTTTAACAATAACGTAATAAATGCTGATTCATCTTCCGGAATATTAATTTCAAGTTTTCTTTCGAGCATTTTTCTTAACTTCTCAGCTATTTTATACTCTTCGGGATAATCATTTGCAACATTACTTTTATTAGGATTGTATATATGTTTTCCTGTTTTTATTCTTTCTAACAAATTGTTGATATGCAGTGCTAGTCCATACGCAACTTTTCCGTTTAGTGATTCCCCATACACATCTTTAACGCTATCTAGTACTTCTTCAACTATCGCTAATATTTCAGGACCCACAATCTTTGAAACTATTTCAGCATTAACATTTTCACTGTCATCGTTCATTCGATTATAGTTTTCAGCAAAATACATCTCTAAATCTTTTTTGATTTTACCTCTAATTTCTTTTTCCGTCATTCCAATGGCTGAATATTTGTCCCAATTATCTATAATATTTGAGTAATAATCTCTTTCATCATTCATATCGTCATAACCGAAGTCATAGTAATCAATATTTATCATTTCAGGATTGAAAATTATGTACTCATTTAAATTTATATTTATCTGCTCATTGACATTATATTTTTTCTCCCTCATCTTATACAAACCTTTTTGAACACTTTTAGATAAATGCGACAGTTTAACCTCCATCTGTTTTGAATAGTATGAAATAAAATCAAGAAAAGCTCTGGCGCATATCAGTTGCACATCACTTTTAAGCTGCCCTATATTTCCAGGGCAATCATAAAAAATAAACGCCATCAATACCTCCCTAGTTACTTTTATCTGAGATCCTATTCTTTTTGCTTCTTCTATAAAGAAACGACAAATTAATTGTATTCGCTCCTCCCTAGTTCTTTTATCTAGGCTTGGCAATTCTATGAGAGCAGGTATACGTCTCAAAAATGTCTCCAGCATAACGGATTTGGGATCTTCAGTCGTCGCTGCTATAATCAACACTTCCGCTTTTCGATTGCTTTCGCTTTCTCCTAACCTTCTATAAGTTCCCTTATCAATTAATAAAAATAACATCTCTTGACCTTCTGGGGGCAATCTATGTATTTCATCTAAAAATAAAATTCCTCCATCAGCATAATCGATTAGACCTTTTTTTTCTTTATCTGCCCCTGTGTAGGCTCCCTTAGAATGTCCGAAAATTTGCGAGATTAATAGTTGCGGATTATCATAGTAATCTGCACAGTTAAATACAACCATAGGTGAATCAGGCTTAAATTTTTTTGACTCAATCGCAAACCTATACATATATTCTGCGAAAGTTGACTTGCCCGTTCCGGTAGGTCCGACTATTAAAGTATGTATACCCATAGGAGGATACAGAACGGCAGCTTTTGCCAAATCAATTTTCTCTTTTAAACTTTTATCATGTCCTATTATACTGTCAAATATATTTTCCGGTAATGCATTTCTCTTTCTCGTGTTTTCAAAATTATACTTAAAAACTTCAGCTGATTCTATAGATTTTTTACTTATTATCTTTTTATTACTACCACACTCGTATGTTTTAATTTCATCTTTAAACTCGTCTAATGAACTGTATAACGTTTCCATTAAATCAAAACCAAAGATATCATCAATTGTCTTCTTATGAAAAAACAATACAGGTTTGCTTTTAATTTTAATTACATGTCCCTCATTATATAATTGATTTAAGTCCTTGCTTGTGTTCGTCCTGTCAATCCCTAATTCTCCACCAATAAAATTCGCATCAAATCCCAAAATATTATCTGAGTCGTTCTTGTCTATTTTCTGTGTCAACTCAATCAATTTATTGATGACTTTATCTTTTCTTTTCAAAACTTACCTCCTCCTAAGTAAAAGTGAGTTTTTATCAAACACTTGCTATATAGTATATCACCAAATGTGTGTAATTTTAATATATTATTTATCTTTCAAACTATATGCTAAATATTTGGGTATTTAATTTAAAAAACCCCGGATAAAAGCATCCGAGGTCAAAGAGTTAGTCGTATTTTTTAATTAAAGTTTGTGAAAATATCATTCCTAAAATACAAAGCCCTATTATTAAGTAAAATACTGCATGATAATCGTGAACGGCATCTAGAAGCATCCCTGATCCTGTAACACCGGTTATAGCTCCTACTCCGTAAGCGGTAAACACGACACCGTAGTTTTGGCTATAGTGCTTTGTCCCGTACATGGAAAGGGTAGAAGCAGGGGCAATTGCAAGCCAGCCGCCGAGGTTAAACCAAAATATTGAAAACCCAACCAAAAACCTTATAATCGTCCCCTCCCCTGCAGTAATCATTATCGTTGCAGCTACAGCTATCATCACGTATGAAAAGAGCATCGCTTTTTTTGCAGACAGCCTATCTGTAAGCCAGCCATAAAAGGGCCTGCCAATGCCGTTGAAAACGGCAAATATGGTCATCAAAAATGCCACCTGATGGGCATCAAGGCCTATCAGGTCCACCCCTACATTGCTTGTCATTCCAATTATCATAAGCCCTATCATCGTGCCTATTAGAAAGCTTAGATAAAGACCTTTGAATCCTTTGGATTTAACCATTCGCGACGTGTCGACCTGGTCCTTGTCAGTCGATTGATTGGAAACACTGCCCCCGTCTTTTCTTCCAGTGTCCATTGGGGACTTTATTGGCATGCTAAGCAGGGGCATTATAATACCGAATGAAACCCCTAATATTACGAAGGTATCCGTTACCCCTTTAATCTCGATAAGCGTCCTTAGAAGCGGCGCCGTGACAAGAGGCGACAATCCAAATCCTATGAGTACCAATCCTACCGCCAGCCCTCTGTTTTCGGGAAACCACTTGGCTACTATCGTCATAGGCGATCCATACGCTATACCCACGCCGGAGCCAATAATGACGCCATAAGTAAGGGTGAGCATATATATGTCGGTGGCAAAAGATGACAGTATCCACCCCAGGGCCACGAGCACAGAACCAATGGTAATTGTTACCCTGGGGCTCACCTTGTCCAGGTACTTGCCAGACAAGAGCATGAAGATAGCATAAAATGCCAGGGATGTCATATAAGGAAGCCCGCTCTGGGTCGAACCTATGTTAAACAGTTCCTCGATAGGACTTCTTATAACGCTCCATGAATACACGGTACCCAGGCACATCATAATCAATATCCCAAGCAAAACATAAATCCATCTTTTTTTTGGGTTATTTGCATTTATATCCGTAACTTTTTCCATTCAAGACCTCCAAAAATCAATTTTGAAAACCGTCCCGTTGAAATATCAGACGTCCCGATTTTTATCTTGCGCTATTTTATCATCAAATTCATAAATATACAAGTATATTGCGTACATGTCAAAGCCTCTGTCGTTGTATTTTTCTTTAAAAAAAGAGATCCTGTCATTCCAGAATCTCATTTCCCTTTTCCTTTAATCTTTCATTTACTTCATCTCGAAGAAGGGAATAAATCAGCGCAAAGGTTGGCACCCCCAAAAGCATGCCGGTTATCCCGAACAAACCCGCTCCCAGGATGATTGATACCAAAACCCAGAGCCCCGGAAGCCCTACGGTATTACCTACGATTCGGGGTTTTATTATATTGCCGTCAACCTGCTGCAACGCAAGTATAAAGAACATGAAAACCAAAGCTTTGACAGGATCTACGATGAGTATTATAAATATCCCGGGAACAGCTCCAATGAAAGGACCGAATATGGGAATTATATTCGTTATGCCTATTATCACGCTTACCAAAAGAGGAAAAGGCATCCTAAAGGCATTCATGCCTATAAAGCAGATTATCCCCACAATCAGTGAATCTATCACGTTACCTGTTATGAATCTGTTGAAGATATAATTTGCCCTGTGGCTTATTTCAATAGTCCTGACAAAATATTTATCCGGGCAAAAAGCCCTTGTTATCCTGTTCATCTGTCTTATCAGAAGGTCTTTTCCGTAGAGAAGGTACACTGAAATTATAAGGCCAATCAGCCAGTTGTAAATTCCTGATGTCAATCCCATAAGATAATCACCCACGTATGGCAGTATCTGCGTCAACAGCTCTGTTGCACGATTGGAAATATTGGACCAAAAATCACTGTCATACCACTCGATCATCTGCTCCACTCCAAAGGTATCATCCAAGTATATAGCCCAGGTTTCCAAGGTCTCCAAATAAAAGGGTATGTTTTGGATAAGCTGGGCGATGCTGCTTATTAATTGAGGTATGATGAACCTGAATAAAAAAGTAAGGGTGATTATGACCGCCAAATATGTGGATAGTATGGACAAGCCCACAGCTGCCTTTTTCGAGGTTTTCCCCTTCGCTTCAAGAGGCTTGAAAACCCTCTCTCTAAAGCTCTTGTATGGCATGTTCAAAAGGTATGCCAGCACCAAGCCGTATATGAACGGGACTGCTATTGAATGCAGCCTCCCCAACACACTGAACACAGACTTAATATTTGTAAGGGCAATAAACAAGGTAATTCCGTATGTTATTATAAGAAGATACTGTTTGAATTTTATTTTGTCCATAGGAAAGTCCTTTCCTGAATCATCAAATATAAATACCCAATCAATACTATTCATTATACATTACCCTGCTCGGTGCGTAAACTATGCTATAGTAAAAAAACTTTGGCCACTGCTGGATTCAGCACATGACCAAAGAATGTCATAATAAAAAATCTTCCCTTTTAGGAGCAAATATATCAAGAAGCACGGAATCTTCCAGTGCTACTACTCCATGAAGGATATTTGGAGCAACATAATAGGAGTCTCCGGCTTTTACTACTACCTTGCTTCCTTCTTCCTCATATTCGAAAGAGCCTGATATTACGTAGCCTATTTGCTCATGAGGATGTGAATGAAGAGCTCCTATAGATCCTTTTTTGAATTTAAGTTCACAACACATTAGGTTGTCGCTATAGGAAAGAACTTTTCTAACCACGCCCTCGCCCACATTTTGCTGCAAAATCTTATCGTTTTCTGTATACATATCCTAGCCACCTGCTTTTTTTGCTAGAAACTGTTTACCGGGTTTAACGGCTTGTTTCCGCTGATTACATTGACAGCTTCTATAGCTGCCTTAGACTGGACTGAATTTATGGCTTGCTCGCTGTACCAGGCTATGTGGGGAGTTGCTATGACGTTTTCCAAATTTAGCAGCTCATTATCTTTTGTGATCGGTTCGACCTCAAATACGTCAAGACCTGCACCTGCTATCTTCTTCGCTTTTAACGCTTCAATCAAGTCGGCTTCGTTAATCACCGGACCTCTGGCTGTATTTATAAGATATGCAGTCTCTTTCATTTTATCAAAGACGTCTTTGTTGAATAGATGAAGGGTATCATCATTTAAAGGACAATGGACGGATATAAAGTCGCTTTTTGTGCACAAAGTATCAAAGTCCACCAACTTCACGCCATTTTCTTCTGCAAGCTTTTTATCCACAAAAGGATCATAAGCCAGTATCTCCATATCAAAGCCCTTCATTTTTTTTGCCACAGACATGGGAATCCTTCCCAGACCTACGAGCCCTAAAGTGCTTCCTGCCATACGGTAAAGGGGTATTATGGAATCATAGCTCCAGTCACCCTTTTTCAGAGCCCCATCGATAGTTATCAGCTTCTTGGCAAGTGCCATGATCATCGCGATTGCATGGTTTGCTACTTCATCTATGCCATAATCCGGAACGTTGCATACATAAATGCTTTTTTTGGATGCAGCCTTTGTATCTATGTTGTTGAAGCCTATGCCGTACTTGATTATTACTTTGCATTTTTCCATATGGGAAATAACTTCCTCGTCGATATCAGCATACTGAACTATTACAGCATCAGCTTCTCTGACAGCTGATATTACATCCGATTTCTCCTTGCTGTTATAGACCTCCAAGGCAAATCCGGCTTCCTCAACTATTTTTCTTTCGTTATCCACATTTTCATATTGATAGTCTGTTATGACGACCTTTTTTCCTACCATCTAAACTACCTCCCGTATCGATTTATTCTGCTCTGCTATCAAGTATGCCCCTACAGCTGACAAGGGCATGTTACCTTCAGGAGTGAAGGACACTACCTTTGCAAAGGAATTGTCATGCTCGAATATGTCAAGCAAAGCCTGCTGCAATGGATTCTTGCCCGAAACTACAACTGTGGTATTTCCATCCGCCTTGACTGCATCAGAGGCTTTTATCGCCGCTACGTCATCTTGCAATACAGCTCCCAGGATGAAGTTGGCCATATCTTCATTGCTTCTCGCTGCAAATAGATTTAAGATCCTTGCCGAAAAGCAAGTACGTCCCAGCCCAACTTTTTTTGCAGTTTCGTATCCAAGCAACAACATGTCCTTGTTATATGTATCCTCCTGAACAAACTTTCTGCCCACGGCATCGGCTATGATAGTATTGTTTGTTATTGACGATATCAGCTCGCCGGCTATAGAAGTAAGGCAACCTGTCATATTGCCGTTTTCATCCACAGCAACAAATTTGGTGTGGGAGCCCGGCAAAACCAGCAGCATCTTATTGTTATCGTGAAGTCCGTCGATTATCGCACAGCTTTCGACCTCTTCACCTCTCATTATATCCATAGCTTCAAAATTTGAAACATCTATTTTGTCTCCCGAATTTTTTACGCCGGGGATGAACCATATGGGCAGCGGGCAGATTTCTTCCAGCAACACCGGTTCGATTGCCTCTACAAGGTCCTTTATTCCGGCAGGAGCTACCAAATGCGGGATCTCGACAAGGCCCACGTTTGATGTAATCATACCGCTTGCTATTACCCAACCGATATCATCAAAGCCTATGTTTTCCGTCTCCAGCAACTCCAGCAAACATCTTTTAACTGCGGCCTTAAGCTGGTGGTTATTTCCGTCAATAGCTGTATTTCTTACTCCTACCGGGCTATTGGAAACAGCAAGCATTGTTTTTTCTTCATTCCATAAAATCGTCCTGGTATTGGTTGTTCCCGTATCAATGGTAATATTATATTTTTTCATTTTTTACTCTCCTCGCCGGATACTTTTGATTATATGACTGATTCAATAAGTTCTTTGAAAAGCTCACGGCTTACAGGACGGGGGTTGGTCTTGATATGTCCCATGGAACCTTGAATGTTGTCCAGCATATATTCAACATCTATCTTATCTTTTGATACATATTCAGTAAGTTTTTCGGGAGCATTTATAGCCTTTGCTATAATTCTTAACTTTTCTATTCCCTCCAAGGCAATCTCTTTGTTTTTCTTTCCATCTTCTTTTACGCCGAGCACCTTTGCGATTTCTGCGTATTCTTCCAAAGCGTATTCAAGGTTCAGTTCCATTGAAGGTATCAAGCATATGGAGCATGCTTCACCGTGAGAAATTTTGTGTATTGCACCCATAGGCTGTCCCACGATATGGGCAAGACACGTGCCTACAGATATCGCGCATCCCGCGAAATAGCTTCCTAAAAGCATATTTTCTCTTGCTTGTATATCATTAGGATCGTTATACACCTTCACGATATTGTCTGCCAATAATTTTAACGCCTTCAACGAGTACATCTTTGACACTTCATTTGAGAAAACAGAAACATAGGATTCAATTGCATGAGTAATAGCATCTATCCCGGTGAAAACAGTCACTTTTGGAGGCAATCCCACAGTAGTCATTGGATCAAGTATTGCTGTTTGCGCTATCATCGAAGTGTGATAAATCGCTTTTTTCCATCCCTTTTCCTTGTTGTATATGACGCTGACTTTAGTAGCTTCGGCACCAGTACCTGCTGTGGTTGGAACAGCTATATAAAACAAGGGAAGCTTTTCGACTTCTTTTCCACCCAGTTGATAATCTATAGTCTTTCCACCGTTGGCCGCTATCATCGCTATGGTTTTTGAAGCATCGATCACGCTTCCACCTCCGACAGCAACTACGCTGTCGCAGTTTTCTTCCAAGCATAATGCAACGCCGTTATCTATGACTTCCAGATCAGGTTCTGCCTGAATTTTGTCATAGATGGAATACTCCATGCCGCTTTTTACGATTGAGTCGATTATTTTTTTAACACAATCCGCATTTTGGTTATACACAACCAACAAAACCTTCTTTTTTTCATTCCATTTCAGTATTTCACCAATTTCGTCAATTGTATCTTTTCCTACCAGCACTTGTCTGTTCACAACAAAATCTATCATTATAACTGCTCCTTATATTTTATATTTTTATAGCATCTGAAAATCTTTTTGCTTCAGCGCTAATCAAGTCATATCTGTCGTCTTTAATATATTTAAGATTCACCAAGTTGCCTCCGATGCCGACACCACAAGCTCCTGCTTCCAGAAACTCAGCTATATTATCAGGATTTATTCCTCCCACCGCCATCATAGGTATGTGCCTTAAGGGCCCTCTTACTGCTTTTAGATAAGATACTCCAAACATGCCCGCAGGAAAAAGCTTGACTATGTCTGCACCAAATCCATGCGCCGCCACTACTTCACTGGGAGTCATCGCTCCAGGTATAGAGACCATTCCAAGCTCTTTTGTTTTTGTTATTACTTCCTTAGATACATTGGGAGATATTATGAAAGAGGCTCCAGCGTTTTGGGCATCACAAACTTGTTGTTCCGTTAGAACAGTCCCTGCACCAAGCACTACTTGCGAATCGAATGTTCTTTTCAATATGTGGATACTTTCCAGTGTTTCTTGCTGACCTCTTTCGCTGCAATTGTCGAATGTAACTTCCATGCAGCAAATACCGCCTTTTAGCAATGCATCTGCCAAAGAGGCCATCTGAGTAGGTTTCACTCCCCTGATTATTGCGATGATCTTGTGTTCGTACAATTGTTCTATAGTCTTTTTCATTTTCATCTACCCTTTTGAATTTCACTTCTGATTTTCGCCGCTCTATCCTGAAGCTCGGTTTCCTCTAAGTAATTATCATTACCGGTCAAACTGAAGGGCGCTCCCCAACAATACTCGTCTTTTTTCTTGGGCACTAAGTGATAATGAAGATGCGGAACTCCGTCTCCGTATATCCCGTAGTTCATTTTGTCCGCCTCAAACATATCGTTGATTACCTTTGTAACCAGCGATACTTCCTCAGTAAAGCCAATCAGCTCTTGCTTTCCAAGCTCAAAGAGCTCTCTCTTGTGATCTTTGTAAGCTACTACGCACCTGCCTGGAAAATTCTGATTTCTTATCAAGTAGACATCTGAGTAATCAAGATCAATTACCTTGACCATCAATTCATTTAGCTTGTCTGATTTTTCGCAGTAAAAACAATTCTCCAAATCTACTCCTCCTCTTGCTTATATGTAGTTTTCTCTTTTTCTGAATATATGCTTTATCAACGGAACCACTATAGCCAATGCAGCCAATGTAAGCAAAACTGCAGATATCGGGTTTGTAAAAAACGCTGTATATGAGCCGTTGAACATGGCCATCGATCTTCTAAAGTTGCTCTCTGCCATATTTCCAAGAAGCAATCCAAGTATTATCGGCCCTAGTGGATAGTTCATCTTTCTGAAGAAAAATCCTGCAAAACCGCTTATGGCCATTATCACCACATCAATATATGAAGAGTTCATCGAAAACGCGCCTACAACACAAAATACTATAACAGTCATCCAGATAAGCTCTTTTTTTACATTTAAAATGATGTTGCAATGCTTAGCCGACAACAACCCGATGATCATTATCAATACGTAAGCTACCATCATCAACATTATGAAAGTATGGACAAATGCGGCATTTTCTGAAAACAAGGATGGTCCCGGATCCATTCCGTACATCATCAATGCACCAATCAGAACTGCAGATACTGCTTCTCCAGGAACTCCTAGCGTCATCATCGTAATCAGCGCGCCTCCAAGAGCCGCATTGTTTGAAAGAGAGGTTACAGCTACACCTTCTACTGAACCCTTGCCAAACTCTTCAGGTTTTTTTGAAATTCTCTTGGCCTGATCCCAGCTGATTATTCCGCTGATATCTCCACCGGCTCCAGGTATTATGCCAACAAAAACCGAAATTATCGATGCTATTATAGATCCCGGCATGCAGGCTTTGAACTCTTTCCATGTGGGAAAGATCCTTCCAAGACATGTTATTCTTTCAACTTTTTCCAGATTAGCCCCATCATACATCTGGGTCCAGATTTCACCTAATCCAAACAACCCTATCATAACCGGAATAAACGAAATCCCGTCGAACAACTCTGTAACACCCAATGTGAATCGGGGTGTTGAAAACATTGGATCTGCTCCAACTGTGGATAAAAGAAGACCTAGATACCCTATCATCAATCCCTTTATTATCGACTTCCCTGAGACGCTTACCATCATGGCCAGTCCAAATATCGCTATTGCAAAGTATTCGGTTGGCCCAAACTTCAAGGCAAATCTGGCTAAAGGAAATGCAGCCAAGGCAAGAACCAATGTTCCAAACCATCCGCCAATACAAGAGAAAATCGTATTGAGTCCAAGGGCCAAGCCCGGTTGCCCCTTTTGGGTCATTGCATAGCCGTCAAAGGTGCTTGCTATCGATGCCGGAGTTCCTGGTGTGTTTATAAGTACCGCCGATATGCCTCCTGCGAATATCGCGGAGTTAAATACGCCTATCAGCATTGCAAAACCTTGATCCGGCCTTAGCCAAAACGTAACCGGAGTAAGTATGGCTACCGCCATTGTCGCGGACAAGCCCGGCAAAACGCCGATGACATATCCCGCTAAAACGCCCAGTATCAAGAAAATCAATACGGATGGCGAAAAAACACCTATTAATGATTCAATCCATTCCATAACTTCGCCTCCTCACAAAAGAATTCTGAATGCCTGGGTAAAAAGCATGTATATCCCTACACTAAAAACAACAGAGTATATTACAGAAAACAAAAGTTTGAGCTTAAGCACTCTACACATGGCAAGTAAAAAAATGATTGTTTTTATCAAAAAGTGAACATGATTCCATGATATTATGTAAAGTACGAACAGAGACATACAGATGCCCACCGTTTTTAAAATATCTTTATTTCCGTCTTTAAGCTCAAAATAATGCACATTGTTCTTAATGCTTCCAATGATGATGTACAAAGCCATTAAAGCAACGCCGACTGCCAGCATCCTGGGGAAAAACCCCTCATTTACATTTCCACCCACAGTCTCCCTTGTAAACGACAGAGACATTATATAAAATCCTACACTGATAGCTAAAACTATACTTGCAAAAATAGCATCCGCATTCAGCAATCTTTTTAACATTTTACACACTCCACTTCCTTTTTTAAAATTCGGCCGACGGTCCCCCATCGGCCGAAACTGATGTGCTATCAATTCAAGTTAAGGGTTGGTATCAATTCAGAGTACATTTCATAATTTTCGTTAACAAACTGAGTAAACTCTGCAGCTGTTCTGTATCTTATGGTAAGTCCTCTTTCTTTTGCGAAGTTTTGGTAAGGTTCTCCTTCTACACCGGCTTTAACCGCAGCTTCTAACGTAGCTTTAACATCAGCATCCAATCCTGATGGAGCATAAAGGCCTACCCATGTAGTGTAAACGCAGTCTACGCCTGCTTCTTGTGCTGTTGGTACGTCTGGATACTGCTCTACTCTTTCTTCTCCAAGAATGGCAAGGATTTTCAAGTCTCCAGAATCAACACCAGCTTTAGCAGCCAATACTCCTATAGTTACAATATCAACGTGACCGCCCATAAGAGCTGTTATCGCTTCTGAGCTTCCATCATAAGGAACATAGTTAAAGCTTATATCCGCCGCTCTTTCCAATAATGCGCTTGCTATATGAAGAGTCGAACCCGCTCCAGCTGTTCCGCTTTTCAGTTGACCTGGATTTGCTTTTGCATATTCTACAAACTCTTCAAGAGTGTCGTAAGGTGCATTTGCGCTAACAATCAAAGATGACGATGTTTCTGCTGCGCCACCTAAGAAGTCCATATCGTCAGGAACTATCTCCGACAGACCCAAAGCTTGCACCATTGCTATTTCAGCAGGGCAAATACCAATAGTATAACCATCGGCAGCTTGTGATTTAACATATTGGAACGCTACAGCTCCGGCAGCTCCGGTTCTGTTTGATGCAACAACAGGTACCCCAAGCTCTTTTTCCATTGTCTGTCCTACCAACCTACCTGTCATATCCGATTCTCCACCGGGTGCTGCCTGAATTACCAATGATATCTGCTTGCTCGGAAACTCATCTTCGCTTTGACATCCTGCAAACGATGTCATCAGCGCCAATACCGCTACAAATGCAAACAACTTTAAAAACCTTCTTTTCCCTTTTTTCATTACATATCCTCCCTAATACTTTTATTGCACACGATCTCCAATCAGCGATAAATCTTGTCGAGACGTTAAATCATCTCAGGCGGCAGGACGGGTCAGGCAGTTTATACCTGTAGGCCCTTCTAGCCTTGAATTGTTGTCATTTTAAATTTCTATCGCTTTTAAAGATACATGTTGCATACATATCGTTGACTTAATATTAACATACAGGCATGATTATTTCAATACATTTATTTTTAACTGCATTTATTCAATATTCATTGGCACGCAAGGCTTTCGCTTACAAAGCCTGTCAAAACCAACATGTAGTTTTTTTCTATTGATTTATATTTATTTTTGTGTATAATAGAGATATAGCAATATTTCATAGCAAAAAACGTACCGCGCTAGACTAACATGTAGTTAAATACCTATACAGGAGGAACATATATATGGAAAACGTCAAATACTTGTACGATCTGGTCTATTCAACGCTTAAAAATGAAATTCTCGAGGGAAAGTATCCTTCCAACTCCCTTCTTCCCTCGGAAAGAGAGATATCCCTTCGCTTTCAGGTTGAACGCACGACCGTTCGAAAAGCACTGGAGATATTGGTCAAAGACGGCCTGGTTGAAAAAAAAGCCGGAGTAGGCACAAAGGTCGTGTTCGAAAACGACATCGAAAATAACGAGATAAACGCTGCAAACTCAAACATTAAGGGAAATATCATCGGCATATTCATATCAGATGATGAAAAAAACAGTAAAAAAATAATGCAGCCGTATTACGCGGAGCTTTTCTACTACCTTGAAATAGAAGGAAAAAACAACGATTGCCAAGTAATCTACACAACAATTAATGCATCGACAAACATGGCAGAAGTCCTTAAAAGCCAGAATTATCTATCCATTATCTTTGTTTCCAATATAGACAGCAAGTACATCGAAATGGCGCGAAAAATGAATATCCCTGCCATCATTTTAAACGAGCACCACCTTGGCCTGCCTACATTGACATACGACAACGTGGGAGGGGCATACAACGTTATGAAGCACCTTTACAGCATGGGACACAAGAACATAGGCGTTATAACCGGACCTGAAAGCTATTACACTTCTAACGAAAAACTGACCGGCTGCTTAAAAGCCGTTTATGATTTTGGATTGATACTGGACAGAAGCAATATTGCCATTGGCAACTGGGAATACCAAAGCGGCTTTAATTGTGCCAAGGAAATTTTTGAAGGAAAAAAAGATGGAGAAAAACCCACGGCGCTTTTTGTTTTCAACGATATGATGGCCATAGGTGCAATAAGAGCAATACGAGAGTTGGGAATGTCTATACCCGATGATGTAAGCATCGTGGGATTTGACAACATGGAACAGCTTAAGTACACTGAACCGGATTTAACGACGGTGGATACCAAAATTTCTACCATGGCAAAGATAGCCATAGAGAGCGCAGTTCAAGGTCCATACGATTTATATAATACGGGACTGATAATAAACGTTCCTGTTAATCTGATTTTTCGAAAGACCGTAAAAGATATCAGCTAAAATAGAGTAGAGAAATAATAGCCAGTATTACTTCCCTCTCATTGAACCGTACGTACGGGTCTCGTATACGGCTCTACAACTTATATTCCAACACTTCTTAGATAGTATTGTAAAGGATTGAGCAA
>Ga0334893_1000406_pt1 | contig 60261 bp, 46 predicted proteins | sample GraSluR3_MG_5_FD_207218 | JGI IMG/M metagenome (GOLD analysis project Ga0334893, IMG submission 207218) | Sludge microbial communities from methane-producing bioreactor in Wageningen University, Netherlands - Granular Sludge_09_05-R3 | ecosystem: Engineered > Bioreactor > Anaerobic >...
ATTTCAGAGACAAAAAAATAAGGCTATTACCCTACAAAAAAACGTAAAAAAAGAAACCCTTGAAACGCACTATTCCCAGTGTGTTCAAGGGTGTTTTTTATCTGCTTTGCTGCAAAAGTTAAGATATTATGTTCGTTATATTTTTATTTACATACGTAATCTTTTACTTAGCGTTTCGCAATTTCGTTCGCTGGAATATTGTAAACAAATCATAGCTGTGTTATAATTCATACAATGAAAAATTATTACTACATTTTGGAGGGCTTATGGAGGCGAGATTAAGAAAAATAATTGAAATAGTAAACAAAGAAAAGAAAGTAGAAGTAACAAGGCTTTCGAGTTTGCTAGGAGTTTCTCAGGTGACGATTCGCAAAGATCTTGATTTTCTTGAGGATAAGGGACTTTTAATTCGAGAACATGGATTTGCTGTAATAAATGACAGCGACGATTTAAATAACAGACTTACGATTAATTATGATACAAAGGTAAAGATAGCGCGTTTAGGAGCTTCTATTGTTGCAGACGGTGAAACCATAATGATTGAATCAGGTTCAAGTTGTGCTCTACTTGCTGAAGAACTAGCTAAAACTAAGAAAAACATAACAATAATAACAAACTCGACATTCATAGCATCATTTATTAGAAATTATGAAGGATGCAGGATAATCTTGCTTGGAGGCGAGTACCAAAAGTCATCTCAAGTGAATGTCGGACCTTTGATAAATAAATACGCATCTGATTTTTTTGTGGATAAATTGTTTGTAGGAATAGACGGATTGTCTGAGAAATCGGGATTTACTGCCGGTGATTTAATGAGAGCAGAAGCTGTAAAGGCCATGTCACAATCAGCTGACAAAATCCTAATATTAACAGACTCTAGCAAATTTGCAAAACCGGGACTTGTTAAGCTTTTCGATTTTAAGGATGTGGATTTGCTTATAACTGATTCCGAAATATCCACTGCTCATAAAAGCTTATTTGAGAAATATGATATTGAAACCCTCTCCTCCGATTGAACGTTTTATGTTTACTTAGAAATTAAAAAGCCAAAGACTTATTCAGCCATTGGCATATTCCTTTTGTTTGTGAATTTCTCTAGCGGAATATAGAATGTTTTTTGTTTAATAGCTTACCTTTAACTGCCTAAGTATTTTTCACAATCCAAACAAGTCAGATATGTCTTTTTCATCAATCGTCCTGGTGCTTTTTTTGCCTGCATTTTTAAGCATGCTGTCTAACTTCTTCTCCATTGATTTTTTAACTAGCTCTTGTCCATTGATGTCTCTAAGCTCGAAAAAAAGCATGGGGTCTTTGTCGAGCCTTGAGCCTATTCCATACAATGTCGCAGCAACGTGCTTGCACATATAAGCCCAGTCAGGGCAGTTGCAGGCAAAATGGATCTCATCCGGGGAAGGGAACATGCTATAGTTTTTATCCGTGAACAAGACTTCAAGCTCTTTTGGGAACTTTCCTTCCACTAGGCTTTCAAGGGAATCGATTCTATTATTACAAAGTTCTGTGACCTGATCCCATTTTTTGCTGTCTAATGTGTCTATGTTTATTTTTATCTCATAATGCTTTGAACCACTTCCTTGCACTTTGGCCTCTACTGCTCCCTTTTTAATCTTAAGGTCCAATACGCTATAGTTTCTGACATACTGTTTGCCTCTGTCTATCCGATTTGCATAGTCGGCATAGCTTTCCAAATTCAGGTTCCAAGCCTTTCCCCACCAGCTTTTTGCTAGAGCCCTACCTTCAATGATTACAGGCTCGATGTCAGGATTCTTCTTCTTTAATTTTTCAATGGCTTTAAGGGCCTTCGCCTTTTTCTCATCTGCAGACACATATGGCTTATATCCGTAATAACTCATAGCATTTCACCGTCCAAAGCAAACATTTTCATCAATTCCTCGTTGCTGTACTCAGTAATCCAGTTCTCACTGCTGGCACTTAAGATGTCTCCAGCCAGTTTTTGCTTCTCAGAAATAATCTCATCTATTTTTTCTTCGATGGTTCCTTTTGTAATAAATTTATGTACCATGACATTTTTAGTCTGCCCTATACGAAACGCCCTGTCCGTTGCCTGGTTTTCCACTGCTGGATTCCACCACCTGTCAAAATGGATCACATGGTTTGCCGAAGTAAGGTTTAGTCCCACTCCTCCGGCTTTAAGAGATAGAACCATATAGGGAACATAATGCTCCCCATTGAACTTTCCAACCACCTCTGCGCGTCTGTTGACCGGTGTTCCACCGTGAAGAACAAATCCTTCCCTTGAAAATATGCTGCTTAGAAATTCAGATAAAGGTTCCGTCATTTCTCTAAACTGGGTGAATACAATTACCCTTTCTCTCTTCTCGTGTATAGTCTCGCAGATCTCTCTGAGCTGCTCAAACTTCCCACTGTGATCCGGCTTATAGTCTTCTCTTCCCAGATACTGGTCCGGATGATTGCAAATCTGCTTGAACTTCATAATGCTTGCGAGGACAAGCCCTTTTCTTTCGATTCCTTCAGATTCTTCCAGTTTCTCAGCAATTTCCTTCAACACCTGTTTATAAAGGGTTATCTGTTTTTTCGATAAAGTGGTGTATGAATTCATCTCTAATTTATCCGGCAGGTCAGATATGATGCTCTTATCTGTTTTAAGGCGCCTCAAAATGAATGGCTGGGTAATTTTTCTAAGCTTTGCATAACCGGCCGGATCGTCGCTTAATCCTTTAGAAAATTCCGTAAACTCTTTTGTTGTCCCCAATAATCCCTGATTCAAAAAATCAAAAAGTGACCATAAATCGCTTAATCTATTTTCGATAGGAGTACCCGTCATCGCTATTCTCATTTTTGCCGGTAGTGCTTTTATCGCTTTTGTCTGTTTTGTTCCCGGATTTTTGATGGCCTGGGCTTCATCCAAAATCAAATAATCCCATTTTATATCCTTAAGCTCTTCCATCTTGACTGCCATTCCGTAAGTAGTTATATATAAAAACTTGTCATCTTCGATCTGCAAGGCTTCTTTGCTTTTGATACTGCTTTTATGGAGTATCTGGCATGGCAACAGTGGCGCGAACCTTTCAATTTCCTTCTGCCAGTTTCCAATGAGGGAGGCTGGAATTACTAAAAGGGCGTTCTCGGCACCTTCATTTCTGCAACGCTCTAAAAAAGCTATCATCTGAACTGTCTTTCCTAATCCCATGTCATCAGCCAGACATGCTCCAAATCCAATCCGGTTCATCAGGTCAAGCCAGTTGTAGCCTGTTTTTTGATAATCCCTAAGGGTTGCTCTTAGGGTCTCGGGAACTTCTATTCTTTCGATATTACCGGGATTAATCAAGCTTTCCTTTAAGTTCCTTAACCATATGCCGTTTGAAATGGACATATCTATATCATCTGCAACCACGTCAACTATTTTTTTCATGTCCAGCTCAAGCCTTAGCGCATCACCAATTGACAAGACATCTTCTTGAGCAATATTTTTCACCTTTTCAAAAGCCTCTAAAACCGCTTGGAGCTTCTTCTTGTTTACTTCCACCCATTTGCCTTTGTATTTTACAAGCCCTTCTGCCATTTCCAAAAAATCTTTTAATTCTTCCTCCGTCACCGCTTCATTACCGAAGCTAAGGTAAGGAGCAAAATCCATGATTGCGTCCAGTCCCATCTTAGAAGGTTCTTTTTCTCCCACCTTTACAGAAAGTCTTAAAGAATTCCTCTTTTTGCTCCACCAATCAGGAACTCTGCACATTACTCCGGCTTCCTCGTAGATTTCCATTTCTTTAAGAATGGTAAATGCCTCATTTACAGTAAGCCTAATTGGAGAAAACAGCTCGCCGCTTTCAACCAGGTCTGAAATAAAAGTGCTTTTTTCAGCAGCCTTGATTACCGTGGATATCAAAGACAAGAGCTTTTTTTCATCTTTATCAAATTCAGAAAGCGCATTTTTAAGGGGCGTATGCACTGCTTTTTTGCTTTTTACAGGCCTGGTCGTATACGTAGCCATAAATGCAAAGGGACAGTCTTCCTCTTTGCTTTCAACAAGATGAAAAAAGACTCTTCCAACCACATTGATATTTGAATTATGCTCCGCAAAGTATCTGGATACTGTTCCGTCATAGTCTTTTATCTCGACCCTGAACGCACCTAGAAGTCCAGCCCATAAGTTTGCCAGCCACTCATCGTTTACAAACTCCATACCAACGGCAAAAGGCAGCTCCTCCTTGATATTATATAGTTCGTCGTCTGACAAGTCAGCCTGGACATTTTCCCTGCTTATCTCTACATCAGGCTGGTGACTTATTTTTTTAATCAATAACTCTGCAATATGGTGCAGATAATCAACAGCAGGTGAAAACCAGCTTTGTTTCTCTAAAAAGCCCAACTTGAATAAAGCATTATATTTATCCTTGTCAAATAAATCCAACCACTTTTTTATTTCTTCTTCAGTTATGCTATCTCCTTCGTCGATTACAAAGGTTCCTTTTATAAAATAAGCATCCAATTTGCTCATGTCCTGCTTTTTAATTCGCGGCATTTACTTATCTCCTACTTAAAATTTTCATATCATATGTTTTCTTGATAGAAGCGATTACTCTTAAATCCGTGATTTGCTTGCAATGAGTATTTATTAGAGAAGCCAACCGTTTTAATTCAGACTTTATTTTTTCTATCCTTATCTAAAATCTACAGCTTCCTGCTCTAGTTTACAATCGTGAGCGAGCATATGCTCTATCACCTCATCAAAACCCTTTCCCATAAGATCTTTCAGCCTTTTCCTGTCGCTGTCTGTCAATTTCTTGGAAGAATCTTGGTATTTTTTTAGGGTATCTAGATCCATCTTAAACGGCTTGAAGTCAACACTTGTCGCTTTTTTCAGATGGTTCAGTATATAAAATCCACCTGCATCGATATCTCCAAAATGACAATACTCTTTATCGGGGTTCTGCTTGTAAATTTTTTTTATAAACTCCCTCCTGACCATATTATGAAATCCACCAAGATAGATAAAGAAGGTATCTTCATCACAAGCCGTATGAAAGCTTGTCAGGTTTTCTATCGTCATGACCCTGCTTCCTGTTATGTCAATCTTTTCTATATCTTCTAGCATGGAAGATGATATTCCTATGTCCCCTTTAAGTACTTTAATGTCTATTTTTTGACTAGAAATCAAAATAGCTCCTGCACCTTTTACGTTTACGTAGGTCGGGTTTTTTACGATGTTGAGGTTTTCAAGGACTTGGTCTTTTTCCGGGAAGTCTCCATATTCAAACAACAGGGATACCACCTTGGATTTTAACTTTTCAAACTGTTTGGAATCGTTAAAGACTTTTACGGAAAAGTCCCTGCTAAAGGTTTCAGACTCAACCTTTAGCAGGTTTTCTGCGGCAAGCAAGATATTTTCAAACTCCTTGATATCTCCGCTAAAAAACTGAACCGACTTGTTTTCTCCGATTCTTATTATTTGTTCCTTTCTAAAGCTGTCTAAAGTCTGATTCTTTTCGGCAAACCTGCCAAGTGTATTTAGCACTTCTTGGTTTATATTTTTTTTGGGGGTTCTTCCTAAATATAAATAAGCATCATCTACTTTATCTACGTTAAGCACTACCTTGCTGCAGACCTTTGCCCTGTCAAACTTTGCAGACACAAGCTCTTTTCTTGCGATCACATTTATCCCTTCGTTTACGCCTTTAAAAATTTCAAAGTTTGAATGCTCTCCATACTTTGGAAATAGCTTATCCACTGATACCGAAAATCTCTGATTAACCTTATTGTCTCCTGTGAAGCTTTTGCTCTTTTCGTACTTGTCTAAAAGAGCATTCAAGATTTGTTTTTCATATTTATCCCTCATAGTTCGTACTCCTCGATGATGCTGGTTGTTCCCTCACGCATCGCCATCAGTATGGTGTCCACCTTTTCCCCTATTATCTCCATCTTTGCAGGAGGGGTCGCTAAGATAATCTGGAAGTTTTGGCTGTTTAGAAAATCCATCATTGAGCTTATCCTGTTGTCGTCCATCTTGTCAAAAGCCTCGTCAAACATTATTATCCTAATAGTATCTCCGAGCTTATAGAGCTGAACGAAGGATGCAGCTATGGCAACGTAATAAGGCGTCTGGGTTTCTCCTCCACTTTTTTCTCCATAAATCTTCGAAAAACGCTGGAGGCTTCCGTCTGTCTTTTCCACAATGATGTCATAGTCCAGATAGCTTCGATAATCTGTATACTCAGCCAGCACCTTCTCTCCCTTATCGTCGTAGGCTGTAAGCTTGGCGAACAGATCGTCCATCTCTTCCTTATACTCATCCTCAAAGGACTTCGACCAAAGATTAAACCCGGCTTCGTTCTTTTTGGAGATTATCATCTGATAGATGCTCTCTTTTCTCTTGTTGTAGGTCAGCTCAAACTTATAGCTATCCTCGCCGTAGTATATGTCTTTTAGTGCAGAATTTAAGTTTTTAAACTCGAGCCTTGCATTTTCTATGTTTTCCTTAAGCTTTGCCAGGAAAGACTCTCTGAACTCCAAGTGGCAGTTTTCCTTTGCCTTTTCAAGGTCTTCCTCGTATTTTATTATGTCTGAAACCACCAGCTTGTGATGCTCGTCGATATATTCTTGCATCTGCTCATATCCATAGCCTAGATCGCAGTCGTTTTTGCTGCAGTAGCTGCCTTGGAGCTTTATCAGTTCGTTTGTAAGCTCGTTTTTCTTGTTCTCAAGCCCTACCTTTAAAGGCGAGAAGTTCTGCACTATGGTGCCTGGAGATTTTGTCTTTATCTGCTCTTTATATTTTTTTAGACCTAACTGGGATATCTCTTCATCTTTCTCACAGAGGGCATCAAAGATCTTCTTAAGAAACAGGATTTGCTCTTTCGTGACTTCTATCTGTTTGTGATTGCCCTCCACCTGGGCATTTATTCTTCCAATCAATGTATTAGCATCGTCATACTCAGGTTGGAGCTTTCTAAGAGCTTTATCACATTCCTCTATCTGAATCTGAATTTGTATATAGCTCGGATCATTTTCAGCCTTTTCAAGCTCTACCTTTTCTTTTTGTATCAGCTCTTTCGTCTCTTCTAAATTCTTTGGTGCCTCTATCGTTTCCTCTACCACATCCATCTTGCAGGAATTAAGCTTCTCTAGCACTTCGACCACGTTTTGCAAGTTTTTGCTTCCTTTGGCTATGTCATCGTTAAGATCAAAAAGCTCCGACTCTTTGTTCCTGAGCTGGACCTCAAAGGCATATGCTCCGATATATGGGGTCTTATAGACTCTCTCGTCGATTTTTCTCACTGCAAAGTTCTGATAAAGCATGCAATCAGATGTTATCGCCACCTTATGGTCCTTTAAGCTTTGCACATCCTCGCACCTTATGACCCTGTTCAAAAGGTATGTCCCGTAAGCTTTTGCCCACCTGTTGTCGCTTTTTATCACATATGCTAAAGAATCGGGATTGGCAGAAGCTCTTAAATCCAGCTTTCCGGTATTAACAAGGCCCACTGTGTGGACTTCTTTTTTTATCTTGTTATAGGTTTCAAGGGCTATCTTGTAGTGTTTTGGCTCTACCACAATGTAGAAACGCTGGGTATTTAGGTAACCCTCTACTGCATTTTGCCACCTTGGATCTGTGATCTCCAAAAGATCAGAAAATATTCTTGGCTTTGTTTTAATACCCTGACTTAAGAATTCTTTTTCTATGGCGTTCATCAGCCTAACGGTATTATCAGGATATGTGAGCTTCTTGTTTTTTAAATTTGATATCTCCTGGGTCAGCCTTATCTTTCTCGTTTTATAATCTTCAAGCAAATCTTTAAGCCTTACGCTGTCAGTGCTATAGTCTTCAAGAAGTTTTGCCAGCTTCTTTTTAAGGTAATATATACACTCGGATTTTTCCTCGGCGTTCTTTTTCAGAGAGCCAAGAGCTAAAAGTTCCTCTTTAGAAATCAACTTGACATCTAGCTTCGATAGCATAGCCAAAGCCTCAGAGATCGTCTTTAGCATGGCATCTAACTTCCTTGCAGAGTATTCATATCCTTGCCTGTCTTTATCCAGCATTTCTATTCTGTGCTTGGTGTCTCTTATCAGCTGGGTAGTCTCGTTTTGCCCCATGGCTACTTGAAGGCTGGTCTTTCTGTCTCTTTCATTTTGAATTGTTGATGATAACCCTTTTAGCCTAGTCTTTTCCCTTTGCAGCTTGACTGCAAGCTGCTGATTGGTCTTTTCAAGCTCCTCCTCCTTGAGCATTCTGTCTTCAAGTTCTGCTTTTTTTATCATGACCTCATTGGTGCTGATCTCACGCATCTTTTTTTGGATCTCTTCATTTTTTGACAGTATCTTTTCAAGCTCTGATATTTTCTTGCTGGTGGCATCCATAAGATCTTCAAGCTCTTTTAATGATGCGATATTATTTCTGAGAGTCTCTACCTCTATGGGGTTTTCAGGGAGTATGAACTTGTTTATAAAATCCTTAACGTTGTCCATTGGCTTAAATGCCAGAGATTTTGGGATCATGTCAAAGAATCGGTCTTCGAGGTTTCCAAGCCTTTGGCCAAATCTAGCCCTAGCTTCCGATACCTGAGACACCAAATTGACTTTTTTATCCTTCTTCCTGAATTCATCACTTGTGGAAGGCCTGCCTCCAGTTATGAAGTTAAGCTCATCTAGCTTGCATTCTTCTCTGTACCACTTTATGTTAAGCCTGCTTTCTTCATCAGGTGAATCGATTTTGACCCCAATAGTAAAATACCTTGAGGTTTTCTCTTCAAAGAATTCAAGTGCCACATAGGTAATGACGCTACCTTTTCTGATATAGGTGCTGTCTTCATTTCCAACCTTGCACCTTACGTATCCCTTTAGATTCCTGCTGCTTTTTTCATTAGCAGCGGTATTGAATTTTCTGTAGTTTGTGGTAAGCACAAGTTTTATGCCATCTAGGACTGTCGACTTTCCCGCTGTATTTTCACCGCTAATTAGGACCGAGCCGTTGATATTGATGGTTTCATTGACAAAGTAATGCCAGTTTATAAGCCTAATCCTGACCAGTTTCTTCATCATCATTCGACTCGCCTCCCATTGCATATTGATTCAGCCTTTCATTTACAGCTTCATAAATATTGTTTAGATTGTCGTTGGGAATGGCTAGGAGCACTGAAGGATATATCTTTATCCTTGCATCAGCCATGGTCACGTCCCTGTCAATCGGGAAAATCATATTATACTTTTTAAAAAGCCTGGCCGCCTCTCTAAATGTCGTCTTATCTAGGTTAGGCTTTGCTTGAATCTTAAGCATGCTGTACTTTTGATGAATCTCCTCGCTAAGAACCATTACCTCTTCTGTAAGGCTTAGATCCTTTCGCTTTTCAATATATAAAAGCCTTAATATCAGCAGTATTATGCTTTCAATCTTTTTAAGCCTAAGTCTTCCCGTCCCTGTAGAGCTATTTAAAGCTATTACACCCTGTGTCTCGTTTATTACTAGACTATAACCTAAAAGATCGAAATACTCTGTAAACATCTCCTTATTTTGAAGAATAAAGATATAATCGCTACGGGTATCCTCTTTTTTCTTTATTATGAAACAGCTGTTTAAAAGCTTGTTGGCAGCTATTTTGAACTTCTCTTTTTGCACCTGGCTTTCAGCAAATATTTCCATCCCTACTTTTCACACCTTTCGATAAGAAAATCCTTAAACTTAAACTCATTGACACTTATAGCGTCTTCTAGAGGAATAACCCTGTATAAAGATTTTTTATCCCTTCCATATAGACTTACAAAAATCACTTTTATCATGTCTCGCTTCGACTCCAAGGGGAGGGTTGAGGCGAGTACTGCCTTATTATCCTTTAGAAGCTCTTCCACGTAAGCGTTTATGTTCTTTCGGGAGAATCTGTTCTTGCTTTGTTCCTGCAATGCCAGCTTTCTGACAGCTCTTTCTTCTTCGCTTATCCCAAGTCTGTCACCAAGCACTTCGGGCAGAGACATCTTCCGTGAAATCGGCATGACGTATAATGAGTCTCCGTCTATGTAGCTTTGAGGAAATATGTTGAAAATCCCGAAGATCCCTTCTATGAATTCATCATTTAGGTTAATCAACTCATCAGAGTTCAATTCATCGGATATATAGGCAAGTATCCTGTTTATCTTTCCTTCTGCATTGTTTGTATTTGTAAGCAAGAACTTCGCTCTCGCCACTGCGCTGCCTAAGTACTTGGTGTGCTTGTGGTCAATTTCAGATACTATGTCGTCGTAGTTCCTAAAAGCAGATATGATTCCTAGGACCTTGTTTCTGAGCTGATCGTATGCTTCTTTTTCATCTTCGACCTGCTCGATTTCCATAAATCCTGCTACCCCTCTTTTGAAAATTCCCTCATCATTTAAGAACTCGTACAGTTTTTCGATTATGGCGAACCTAAAGTGGGATATGTTGTCGCTGGTCTTAATTCTGTGGTATGCTTTAGATCCAATTTCCCTTTGGTATACGAAAAAATCCTGCACAATCTCTCCTGCTGATTTTTCGTTTGTTATTGCCTCTATGTGCTTTTTGATGTTGGTATTTAGCTTTTTAAGGCCTATCATCAATTCTTCGGTATTTTCAATTACTTTTTTTATGATATATTCATAAGGCTTAACATAGCCCTCCATATTGTACAAGGTAGCGTGAATCTGGGAGACGACGCTTTGGTACTCCATCTCATCATTTTTTATAATCTTGTTGAAGGTCTCCGTCATAGTTGCCGCGTAGTCGTGCATATTCACTTTGATCTTGTAGTCATTCGACTGCTCGTACTCTATCCATCCGCTGTCTTTTAGCCTTCTTAGGATCGCGCTTGCCTTGGCACGAGAATCCTTTGCAATCTCGTCTCCATCTTCGTCAAAGACCATTTCTTCTGTCCTGTTGTCGAAATAGCCTTCCAGCTCGTATAAAATCACTTCCCTCTCAACGCCAAAGGAAAGCTCAGTCTTGTAGGTATTGTAGATGATTCTAAGACAGTCTATGTAAACCTCTTTATATTTACTTGTAAGTATCTTGAAAAAATCTTGTGGGATAATCTGAAAAAGACTCAATCTGCTTCCTCCGTACTTCTTATAAAAAATTCAGCCCTGAATCTGCATTCAAGGCCTGTAGACGTTTTATATGCACTCTCATTAACAATTATAAAATAATCTGATGATTATTACAATGCATAAGAGCGGCTCCGTTTGGGCAGAGTATCTCTTTCTCATAGTCCGACACTTATAACCAAGCTGGTATTTAAAAAGCTGAACCTCAAAGTATATTGAAGTACAGCCACTTTTAATTATTAATTATTTAGTTTCTACTAGAATCTCTCCGGTAACTTCGCTATCTTCATTAACGAAGCTATCCATGATTTCCTGACTTGTAAAGTAGAGATTTCCTTCGATTGTCGCATCAGTCAATGTGAAGCCTTCCGACTCCACGTAAACATCTCCTACGAATGTTCCGCTTTGTATTCTGGTATTTGGGCTTATAACTGTAAGCTTAGGCGCAACAAGAGTATATCTGTCCGTTACATTTCTATCTGCATCCTGAGCGTAAAGAGCGATTTTCCTATAAAGTTCAGTACTGGCATCGTCTCTGTTATAAAACTCTCCTTCAATGACAAGCTCATTTTCTGATGTTATATCATTAAGTATTGCTATGATCCAGGTGCCTTCACTTCCTATCGAAGCTTCAAATACCTCAGCATCCTCAACTAGTGAAGCAGCCGTTACTGCATCGTTGTCACCGTTTGTTGGGTCTGGATCAGAAGTCGTGCATCCAGCGAACAAGACAATGGAAACAACAAGCAATGCGATTATTAATTTTAGTTTCATAATATTCCTCCAAATTATTTTAATGTATTTTATAGAATAAAAGCAACAGCGGTCGTCTCAAGTGGGATAACCCCACTATTGCTTAATTCTAATAAAATGATAACAATTCATTTCAGCGTATGTTATCGCTATACAATCAATATACCCTAAAGTTATGAAGATATTGTGAAGAAAGCTTTAAAATATTCACGTTTTAATTCTCAAATCTTTATATTGCGTATTTATACCTTATAAGGTCGATCGAAGCTCATATCCAATGCGTCATTTCTTTAAGCTGTAAATTGCACTTGGTCGCTTAAGGATTTTGCACATAGATTCAATCTGACTTCTTCATTTCGATAATCAGAAAATGAGAAGTTTTTTCTGCCTTAACAGATATCTCTTCCTCTACTATCTCCATAGCTTCCCTCTCCGCTAGATTAAATCCATTGATGACTGAAGAGCCCTCTAATTGCACTAGGTAGCCTTGCCTTCCCCTCTCGACAGGGAAAGTGATTTCTCTACCCTCATCCAACTCTAAAGAGTAAATATTTGCATCCTGGTTGACTTGTATCTGAGCTTCGCCTTTTTTCCCAGATACCATGTGAAGCCATTTATTCTTCCTATCATCCCAGGCAAATCGGCAATCCCCGTAATTCGGGTCGTGATTTTTTGCATCCGGCTTAATCCAAATCTGTATAAATCTCAACGGTTCTTTTCCCTGGTTGTGCTCGCTGTGGTATATGCCTTTCCCGGCACTCATATATTGAACTTGGCCTCTTGTTACGACTTTCTTATTTCCCATGCTGTCCCCGTGAGTCAATTCACCCGAAACTACGTAGGATATTATCTCCATATCTTTATGGGGATGCGTTTCAAACCCATTTTCAGGCTGGACTATATCATCATTGACTACCCGTAATACACCAAACTCCATCTTATCCGGATTGTAATATTCAGAAAACGAAAAATGAAATATGCTTTTTAACCATCCACGATCGCTTTTACCCATATCAGTTAATCGCAATACCTTGATCATTTTTTTGCTCCTTTCGAGTCCATTTGTGTTTTTTTCATATCGTTAAAACCACCGGTATTAAAATATTACCCTGAATGTGCAAAGTATAATCTAGTTTCAAACTTATTACTTATGTCGGTGCTGACCCTGCAATTATGTGGATCTATATATAAGTCAGAAGCTTATCTATTAATTTGGAAAGTTTGAGTCAAAAATGCTGCATCGAAGAAAATACGGCCAGGAGGTGTCTATAATTATCTGTTTTCATCTTGAGCAAAAAACAATCTCAGTGTCGTATCCAAAGGACACACAACCAAGATTTTGTATTTCCATGATAAATACAAAACTGCTCTGTAAAATATGACAGAGCAGTTTTAAAAGTGTTTAATCTAATTCGGCCAATATTTGAGCTGTTTTGCTTGTACCTAGTCTGGTACAACCTGCTTCTATCAGCTCCAAAGCAAATTTCAAATCTGTTATTCCTCCAGCGGCCTTAACTTTCATTTTATTTGACACTGCATTTTTCATTATCATAATATCCTCTAGAATTGCGCCACTCATTGCAAATCCTGTTGAAGTTTTTACGTAATGCGCCTCAGCTTCTTCGCACAGCTTGCTTGCTATTGCGATTTCTTCTTTTGTGAGGTATGCATTTTCCAATATGACTTTCACAATAGCAGGCGAGGCTTTTACAACTGCTTTAATGTCTTCTCTTACAAAATCATAATCTCCCGACCTCATGGCACCTATGTCAATTACCATATCAATTTCTACAGCTCCATTGTTATAAGCTTCTTCAGTTTCCTTAGCTTTTATATAGCTGGTATGAGCACCTGATGGAAAGCCAACGACAGTACCGACAGCTGTACTGCTACCAGTTAAAATCTCGGCAGCCATTTTAACTCTGTTTGAATTTACACATACTGATACACAATTTAACTCTTTAGCATAGTTACATCCTTCTATTATCTCGTCATTGGTCAACTGTGCCCTTAACAATGAATGATCAATATACTTTGCCAGTTCTTCCTTGGTTATCTTCATAATACTTCCCCCATAGCCTTTTATTGTTTTGAAAATAATTTCTTTAATTAGATCTAATCACTTAATGTTTAAGCGTTTTTTTGATATAATATTTTGTGGTTAGATGAATCTTTGATCTATGTCCTGTCTGCAAACATCATATTTCAAATTTTTGTCTAACCAAATATCCCAAATATTCTTATAAATGCCCATGTTATAAAGTTTGCTCTGTCCAGATTTGCAATCTGCGTCGCTCCTTCAGGAAAATCAATACCTGCATTTTGCGCAAGAACGGTCTGAATCGGCGAGATATCGGTTGCTATTACTAGTACTAGTGCCATAATAATGGTGCCAACCAATACCGATCTTACTATATTTCCTCTACATAAAGCAGCTACCAAACATACAAGAAATGGGATTACCGCTAAGTCAGCAAACGGAAGCACTGTATTACCTGGTATTATTAAAGCTAGAATTATTGTAATTGGAACCAAGACCAAACCTACAGCTATTACAGATGGTTCTCCAAGCGCCACTGCTGCGTCAAGTCCAATATATATATCTCTGTCCCCAAATCTTTTTGACATAAACTCTCTTGCTGCTTCCGAAATCGGAATCAATCCTTCCATAAGTATGGCAACCATTTTGGGCATCAAATACATAACTGCTCCCATTGTAATTGCTAGTTGCAAAATTGCCCCTATTTCAAATCCAGCTAAGAAACCAAGAATAGCACCTATGAAAAGTCCCATCATTACCGGTTCCCCAAAAATTCCAAATTTCTTTTGAACATCCTCTGCACTTACATTAATTTTATTTATTCCGGGTATTTTATCAATTAAATAGTTCAAAGGAATAGCCAAAGGCAAGAATCCTAATGCTGTCAAGTGTGGAAAGGACATACCTGGCATCCCAAAAAATTCTTCGATCAAAGGTGCAGTATAATCTGCTAAAACTAAGGCCAGCGCAGATGCTAAACCTGCCGCTACCAATGCCAATACCAAACTTCCAGTTACAAAGTGTACAGCAGCCCCTATGAATGCAAACTGCCAATAGTTCCAAATATCAACATTCATTGTTTTGGTAAGCTTAAAGGTCAACATTAAAAAGTTGATTCCAAGACATACCGGAAAAACGAATGCTACTGAGGACCACGCCCAAGTAATTGATGCCATGGCCGGCCAACCAACATCTATAACCGATAAATTAAGTCCCATTCTATCCAGCATAGCCAGTGCCGCAGGTCCCAATGTTTCTACGAGTAATCCTATGACCAATCCAATTCCTACAAAACCAACGCCTATTACAATACCTGATTTAAAAGATCTTTTGAAACCTGCTCCCATTAAGGTACCTAGCAGGAATATTATAATCGGTAGCATTACTGTTGCGCCCAAACCTAACACATACTGCACTATTGCAATCATCACTATCACTCCTTAGATATATTTTTCATGATTTCAAGTATTTCATTGTCTGTCTTTGCCATATTCACACCCGTCAAATAGTTAATCGCCTGAACCTTCGGTGTCTTAACAGACTCCGGAACTTTTGTGCTTGCAACAATCAAGTCGTAATCGTTAGCTTTCCCCGATACTTCAACAACTTTGCATTGTTCGACACTCGCTTCATAACCGTTTTCTTTTAATAAGTTCTCTACTCTTTTAGCAATAACAGTAGAAGTTGCAATACCTGTCCCACAAGCTATCAGTACTTTATATTTCACACTTTTCACCTCCCCTCATTAGAATATTATGTAGGGATGTCACCTCTATACAACCCACTAGTGACATCGTTTACATTTATTGCCATGTAAAATGACCTTTTCAGATCATTTACATATTATTAAGAATCATTTTTCTAATTTTTCATTAACATAAATCAACACTTTGTTAAAGTAGCGATCCCTTGATTTAACTGTATTATAAGCTTCCATGACATTGTCAAAATCAAATCTATGAGTTATCAAATGATCAACTTTGATTTTTCCTATATCCAGATAATCTATTCCCACTTGCCATTCATCAAATGGCAGTTCCTTATAGTCGTAACACCATGAGCCTCTAACTGTCAGTTCCTTCCTTAAAATTCCTTCAAACACTTTATCATTTATTAAAACATCGCTGTGCGGCGTTCCCATAAAGACAACCCTGCCCTGTTTTCCAGCTACGAGTATGCTATTTTCTACTGTTTTAACTGCACCTGCAGATTCAATTACAACGTCTGCCATCAACCCATTAGTTTCTTTTTCTATGACTTTGTACACATCATCTTTGATCGCATTTATGCAAATATCAGCTCCAGACTGCTTAGCACAATCAAGCTTTTCATCTATAAGGTCAACTGCGACAACTTTTCCTGCACCATAGTTTTTAGCCAGTTGAATCATTAGATTCCCTATGGGCCCTGCTCCCATTATGCAAACCGTATTTCCAGGTTGAATTTCAGCTTTGGACAAAGTATGGATACCTATTACCAATGGATCCACTAATGCCGCTTTATCAAATGGCATGTCCTTGGGAATCTTAATTACGTTTTTGGCAGCTACATTTACGTATTCCTGCAATCCGCCATCAGATCTTGATCCTAAATAATCATAGTCTACACACATGTTTTGATGTCCTGATACGCAATATCTGCATACCCCGCAAGTTACCATCGGATTGATGACTACGTGATCGCCAGCTTTTACATTTGCAACTTTTTCGCCTATTTTTTCAACCACACCACAAAATTCATGACCTAAAACAGTAGGAAATTTCCATGTCCCTGTATGCCACATCCGCTCTATGTCAGTACCACATATTCCTACTACCATAGGTTTTATCAACACTTCCGACTCTTTAATGTCTGGAACAGCCTTTTCCACCATTTCAATTATGCCTACGTTTGTCAGTGCTGCAGATTTCATCTTTATCACCCTCACTATTTATCTTTTGTTCATATGAACACTTTAACGTTCATTTGAACAATTCAATTATATAAACTTACACTGATTATGTCAATGTATTTTTATACAACAAATTATTTATTTTTATAATATATATTTTTTTATAACTTCGGATAAAACACTTTCACTTAAATTTGAACATTTTGGTTTGACTTACAACCTATTTGTACCAATTTGTACCAAATACCCTTATCTTCTGAGTTGATTAACAATGTTCCTATGAATCAAAAATAACAGCCATATCTTAATAGATACGGCTGTTATTTTTGATTCTATGTCATTTCATCTCTTGAATCACTATATTCACATTTTTAATTATGGAATTTACTTTTATGGCCTTCCTTCTACGGGAAGTTCTGGTTTTTCAGGGGCTTCGGAATTTTCTGGCATCTCCGGCTCTTCTAACTTTTCTTCAGTTCCATTTTTTTCAGTTGCCTCTCCGTTTTGAGATTTATTTTCTGATGCAGGTGTTTCAACTACTGCGTTTCTTTCTTTGTTTTCCGCTTGATTGACTTTTCCTGCAGCATTTTGTTCCTTTAACTGTGCATTTTCAGCCGGCTTGCCATTTTCTTTTTGATTCTGCGCGTTTTCAGAAGCTTCTTCCGCTCTTTCTCTTCCTTGCGCTCCCTTTGTAGCTGTGAATTCCTTCATTATGTCTCTGACAGGAGTATCAGCATAGTCCCTTGCATCTTTGCCAAGTAGGTTAACTATGATATTATATTTACCGGGAGTCATTCCCATAGCCTTTGCATCCTGTACCATTTCGTATCCTATGGCTTGAGCTGCTACTTCAGCTTCCACTCCGTTTTCTGCAATTTCCGTTTTCACTGCACTTTGCAGCTTCCCTGCTAATCTTTCGGCTTTTTCTACATTTTTCCCAGTTGCGGCTATCAATATATTTCCGCCTTCTCCATCAAAGTAACCTAATTCATTAATGCGCTCCACAGCCAAAGCCATGGCTTCCTCGATGCTTTTATTTTTTAAGTCCATTCCTTCAAGAACCTCTTGTGCATCTTCATTTGCAGCTTCTATCCCTATGACACGTTCAAACATGTTAACTTCCATCAATATTCCAGGATTGACATCCATGCTCACATAGTAGGACGGCGTTGCATATGTATATGCTCCCCCTCCAATCATCATGACAAACATCGCTGCTGCCGCCACAATTGCGCTGAATCGTCTTTTTTTTCTCGGTGCCAGTTCTCTCATATCCATTACATCTCCAACTTCCAAATTTGTATTCTTTATTTTTACGATAGTCCCGTCTTCCTGCAGTATTGCAGCATATCCATCTTTAAGCTCCAAAACTGTTGCTTTCATTTCATGCCCTCCTTTATATAAACTAAGTATTCCGATAGATAAGGATAATCTCCATAAAGTATTTCAACCACTGCTATTATATACTTACGATGGCGCTCCAAGATTTTTCGGGGTACTTTTGAATTTTTTTCTATTATTTTTGTCGGCAATCGTTTTGATGCTCGCATTTCCTTCACTAATATAGGGTTATCCAAAATATAAGAAACCGCTTTGGCACATGCCGCTTTAGTTTTGGTTGCCTTTGGAGAACAGTCTGCCAAATCCATAAAAGTAAACCCACATTCTTTAAGGATCTGGGTCAAGGCTTCAATTTCCCACTTCAAATTATTATCTTTGGACTCAACAACAGCTTTGTCTTCAATCCCTTCATCCTGACTCTCAAGACTATGCCTCCCCTGAGATCTGTAATAGTCAACGAGATTGCGATGAATCAAAAGCTCTGCAAAGGAAATAAAGCTTCCCCTCTCGTAATCATATTTCTTTACAGCATCAGAAAAGGCCACCAGTGCCACTGACCATTCGTCATCTTCTTTTGATATATAGTGCTTAGCTGTCTTTGAAGCGGTTTTCAAAATGAAGAACTCGTGTTTCTCAATAAACATATATAATACATCATCATCGCTAACTGCCTTCACAGCCATTTGATCAATTTCTCGAATTGCAATCACCTCACATTTGCATCATGCATTATTACTTATAACTTCAATATTTGAATATCGTATAGGTATGACCGATTATCTCGGCAGCATCACCTATTGAAAAGCAACAAGTTTATTTTAGTATCTTGAACCATATTATACGCAACAGAGTCAATTTAGTCAAAACTGAAAAGCCGCATCATTATACGATACGGCTTCTAAGGCTTCTATTAAAAATCAGCTTGATTTTTTGACATTATTCGACTTGATCGACCATGCCCATCAACACTTCCACTTGATGGGTCCCTCCGTCGTTGACTAGTGATATTCCTTTATCTCCTTGGAGCTTGCCGTCCAGCTTCACATGCTCCAGTCCCTTGCTGATACCCGTTGGATTGTTTACTTTTATCTCGTATAACGTATCCAAATAGTTGTAGCTAATCGAGAAGGATGTCCATTTTCCAGGTATGCTGGGATCAATAATCAGTTTGTTACCTTCTTTGTTAAAACCAAGAATATTTTCTAATCCGGCCTTATACATCCATCCGGCAGCGCCTGTATACCAGCTCCAGCCTCCTCTTCCGATATGCGGAGGCTCTCCGTATACATCCGCCGCCATCACGTATGGCTCAACCTTGTAAATCCAAGACTCTCTGTGGGTGCGCGCATGGTTGATTGGGTTAAGAATCTGAAAACAGTCCCATGCCTTTTTGCCATCACCAAGCTTTGCAAATGCCACCACGGCCCACGCTGCTGCATGTGTATATTGTCCGCCATTTTCTCGGACACCGGGTAGATAGCCTTTTATATATCCCGGATCCATAGGTCCATCCGTAAATGGAGGCGTCAGTAGCTTTATTATGCCTTCCTCGTCCATCACTAGATAGTTCTCAAGGGAGTTCATCGCCATTGCTGCTCTTTGAGGATCGGCTGCACCTGAGATCACAGACCATGATTGTGCAAGCGAGTCAATCTTACATTCACTGTTACTGGCTGAGCCCAAAGGCGTTCCATCATCAAAATACGCCCTTCTATACCAGTTTCCATCCCATCCATGGGATTCAACTGCGTCTGCGATTTTTCCAGACAAGATCACATACTTATCTGCTCGATCTCCGTCCCCCATTTCTCGGCAAATTGGTATGATTTCCTGTAATGTAGAGTACAAAAACCAACTGAGCCAAATGCTTTCGCCTTTTTCTTCTATTCCGATATTGTTCATTCCGTCGTTCCAGTCGCCCCCGCGTATCAGAGACAAACCATGCGTGCCGAACCGTAGCGCATTATCCACCGATCGAATGCAGTGGTCATAAATCGAGTACTTCTCCAAAGACACCTTCGGTTGGCAATATCTGTCCTCTTCCATTTCCTTGAGCGGTTCCTCTTGGAGATAAGGCGCTTCGCTACTCAAGATGCCAACATCTCCGCTTATCCTGATATACTCGGCAGTAACATAAGGAAGCCACAAGAAGTCGTCAGAAATTCTCGTCCTTGTCCCCTTGCCCACCGGCTCATGCCACCAATGAAGCACATCCCCCTCTTCGAATTGGTGCTGAGCGTGTTTTACAATCTGCGCTCTTGCTAGAGAAGGCCACGTCGCAGCCAAAGACAAGCTGTCCTGGAGCTGATCTCTAAACCCATAGGCTCCACCTGACTGATAAAACCCTGAGCGTGCCCACATTCTGCAAGAAACGACTTGATACTGCAACCATCCATTTAGCATGATGTTCATGGACGGATCTGGGGTTTCAACTTGGACTGCCTGGAGTTTTTCATTCCAAAAAATCTCAATATCCACTAATGCGTCCTTTGCTTTTTGAACAGTCTTGAACTTGTCTGCAATCTCAAGTGCTTCCTTATGACTTGATGCCATTCCCATAACAAATACAATCTCTTTTGTCTCATAAGCCTCAAGGATTACCTTAACCTGCATTGCCCCGCAAGGATTGTATCCAGCGCCTGTCGCGCCCGACAGCTCGTCGTTTTCCAGTCCATCAGGGGATCCTAGGCCTCCAAGGCCAATGAACTCTTTTTTGTCACCAGTTACTGTCCGATTTTTTATAGAGGCATCCATAAAACAAACCCTGTCTGCAAAATCTCTATTATATGGATTTTCTATCATTAAAGCGCCCTCTTCTGTTTGAGAGCTTATTAGATGCATTCCTGTCTCGCTCATGTTGACGCCCATAATCGGCGTCATGTAATAAGTCACATTTAAATCTTTCTTCTCTTGACTTTCGTTATGCAAACGAACAATACTAATTTTCACAGTGTCGGAAACAGGAACGAACTGAATAAGCTCTTGGTCGATACCATGGCTTTTATGTCTAAATGTCGTGTATCCAAATCCATGCTCAACTCTATAAGGTTCTTCTTCTCTGATAGGCAGCGGCGTAATCGACCATCGTTCTCTCCCCTCATCACTGATATAAATCACCTCGCTGGGCTCGTCTCCCATAGAATCGTTTGACCATTTTGACAGTTTGTTTTCTCTGCTGTTTTCGCACCAGGTATACCCTCCTCCTGATTCTGAAACCAAAAATCCGAAATTGGGATTTGCGATGACGTTTACCCATGGTGCCGGCGTCATTTTGTTTTTTTCAAGATTTATTACATAACTCTTTCCTTTTTTCCCAAACCCGCCTAATTCATTGAAGAATTGGAGCTCCTCTTGTGCTTCCGCTTCCTGCTTAAAAAGTGAAAGCTTTGTTTTGTCTTCATCAATAGCTCTTTCAGGGGCTTCTAATTGTATTGCGGGCTTATCGATATTATCAGTAAAACCCAAATTGCCTTTTGGAATCTCCACATTGTCCTGCTCTTCCATCGTACCGCAGCTACCCTCAAAAATCATTCTGGCGCTGGCGTAGAACAGGTTAATCTCCTGAGTCGTCATGCTGCTGGTTTTCAGTATGAATACATCTTGGTGGCGGTTCATCACATCTTGGGTCTGGGTAGCATATACTATTTCCGTGATTAATGAATTCAACGGATTATTGTAACTGTTTTCTTCCCTACTTAAAATAACCAGGTCTACCTTAAGATCTTTCAATCTCCAGTATTCATGGGCTTTCAACAATTCATAAAGCAGCTCCATCTCGTCGATTTTACTAAGATCCAAAAGAACGATTGGCCTATCTCCTGAAATGCCGTATTGCCATAAGGATTGCTGTCCTTTTTCATTGTTCATGCTCTGCTTATCATACCTTCTCCTTTGAGGACTGATAAATAAAATGTCTGAAATCAAATCCTGATAAAGCTCCATTTCATAAGCTTTAATATTCAAATATTTCGCTTCCACTTGGCTTCTCGTCAAAGCAAGCAGAAATGAAGTCTCGCATGCTTCTACATTATTGTACTTTTCAACCAGTTCCATCACAGATTCTTTGCTGCCTGCTGTCGCAGTAATAAAGAAAACACTTGCCGTGTTTCCAGGTTCAATCCGCACCTTGGCCCTCATGCTAAATATAGGATCAAGGACAGACCCTACCGTATTTGACAAAGGTTTCCCTCGCTCGATGATCTCCGGATTTTTGGTAGTGCAGCCTCTTCCTATAAACTGAGATCGGTCTGTTTCATACTCTATTTCCCCTGTTGATTCCCCATCAATTACGGGTATGCCGGCAACCCATCTGTTTTTGTCAGATTGGCTCCTTGTTCTTCGGTTTGCTAGAAGCACTTTGCGTTCACTGTCAAACTCCGTGCTCACGAAAAGATTGCTAAAAGCAGGATGTGCCAAATCACTGTTCTGGGGAGCCGCTACAAGCTCAAAATAGCTGGTCACTTGAAGCGTATATGGGTCCGACCCAATATTTTTAAGCTGGATCCGTCTTACTTCTGCATCGTCACCTGATGCGACAACGACTTCTGTCAACGTTTCAATATCTCCATCAGTACGTTTATATGCAGCCTTATCCGCCGTGAATACAACTTCGTAGTTTTCCGGAACAACATTCAACGGTGCATAAGTTGAGGACCATTTCTGATTAAGATCCACATTTTCAATATAAAAGAATGTGCCGTAGCTGTCGATAATCGGATCATCGCGCCACCTGGATATAGCCGCATCCCTGGTCCTGCTATATCCTGTACCCTTATCTGTAAGACCAACGAAGTACTTTCCGTTAGATAAGACATGTGCTTTTGGCATTTCGTCATCGGGAGCTGTAAAGCGCCTGTACGAACCTTTGTCGCTGTAGGCAGTTTCTTTGGATGTATGAATCTTTTCTTTGCTGTCTTTTGTAAACACAACATTCAGCGGCACTTTTTCCTGAAGCAAAAGTCTCGCAGCTCTGACATATGGATCTTTCCCAAATCTATGTTGCATCGTATCTTCATTAAGATAATTATTTATCGCCACAAGGCTCATGCCTTGATGATGCGCCATGAAGCTCTTTATGATGACTTTTTTTTCTTTTAATGCCAGTCGGTCGGGAGTGTAATCTGCAGCTTCGTAAAAACCATACTCGCCGTCAAGACCTTCCTCTTTCATGTGCTTTATGTTTTTGTATGCAGCCTTAGGATTTACCATAAGTGCTAGAAAAGTCGAATAGGGTGAAACAACTGCATCTTCTGCCAAGCCCCTTTTCAATCCAAGCCATGGCACTCCTATGGCTTTATACTGATAGTTCAAATTTATATCTAAAGCATTGTAGGCAGACTCCGATGTTCCCCATGGCATTCCCCTTTGCTTTCCATATTTCATCTGACTTTTTACCACAAAGGAATATGTTTCATCCAAAAGAGTGTTTTTATAGCTCCTCATCAATAACAGCGGCATCAAATATTCAAACATCGTTCCGCTCCATGAGACCAAACCTTTGAATCGATCCACTACCGTCAATGCCCTGCTCAGCATAAACCAATGCTTTGGAGGAATCTCACCTCTTGCAATTGCAATATAACTGGCCTGCCTCGCTTCTGAAGCCAACAGGTCGTAATAGGAATTCGTCGGCCTTTTTTCTTCCATGTCGTAGCCGATGTAAAACAGATCTCTTCGGTCGTTGTATAATGTGGCGAATTTTGTATCCATAGAAAGATTTTCTATCCTTTGAATCAGTCTGTCGTATTTTTCAATAAACATCCTTGAATATTGAATAGATTCTTCTGCGGCATCTTTCAGCTTTTTCAACCATTCTAGTTCTTTTTCAAAAGTTCCTGCTTCTATTATTCGAATGTCGTCTTCCAAAACATCACAAAGTCTCGCAATCTTCATGCTCAAAGCGGGGAGCCCTTCCAAATCAGGATTTGTTTTCAAAAGCTTAAGCAATTCATTTATTTTTTTATTTAGCTCCTTGTCAAATGTTAAGTTCGGTTCAATATAAGAAATTTTAACCCAAGGCATAAAATCGCTTATTTCCTGTTGCAGAGATACGGCCATTCGATTATATTTGGCTTTCCATTCACTTTTCATGATTCCCGATAAATTTGTATCCTCTGCAAATCCTTCTAGTGACTCGTACCAAAGCATAGGATCGTCGTCTTCATTATTTTCCACAAAGTTGAAAATCCTACTTTCCTTCGGAATTTCCTGTCCATCTTGAAGGCCGGCACGAATCGTATCGCTTAAACCTTTTATGTATGTTGCATCGATTATAGGTTTCTCGTGATACTCCTTTAAGCCTTGGACCAAGGTGGTAAGATAGCAAATTAGGTTCCCACTATCTACTGTGGAAACATATACCGGGTAGAGGGGTTTAAGGGTACTGGTGTCATACCAATTATATAAATGCCCATTCCATTTTTCAAGTTTCTCAATGGTAGCAATCGTTCTTGAAATTTTCTCTTCCATCTCGATGATTCCCATATATCCCAGGTCTCTGCCCGTGAGCGATGCCATCAATCCCAGCCCTATGTTCGTTGGAGATGTTTTATATGCTACGCCGCTGTATGGCTCCTCCTGATAATTGTCAGGTGCCAGGTAATTGTTTTTCTGGTTTGCAAACTCTTCAAAATATCTCCAAGTTTTTCTCGCAATTTTCCCCAACTCCAACAAATCACCATCTTCCAGCTTTTCGTCTTCTTTAGGGTCGTCTCTGCTAATCAAGTATGCTATGACAGGCGAAAAAAACCAGGCTGTCAACAGTATCACACTGATAGCTACGCTCTCAGGCTTAAAATAGAAAGAGAGGGATGCGATGGCTATACCTGCGGCGCCACTCAAGCCCATCGTCATAACGTAACTTTTTATTGAATTCGGTTGCGCATTGTCTGAATCGGCAGATGTAACCCATTCCAACATGTTTTTCTTAGTGATAAAGACCCGCTTTAACGTGACAACAATAGCATCCAATGCCATCAATGCCTGATATGGTAAAAAGACGATTCCCAATAGAAACTGGAAAATCGAAGCCTTGATACCAAAAAAGCCCGTTAGATGCCTTTTGACCCTGTCACCTTTGATTCCGGGACTCAAGAATTGAGTAAGCAGAGACAAGGCAAGGGGGAGTCCCATGGATACAATGCCCAATCCTACCCAAAAAATACCTGCCCCCGGCAGTACGCTTAAGCCTAATCCTATCAGAACCATAACCGAAGGCGTCATAAGACTCCTTCTTAAATTATCCGTCATTTTCCATTTGGAAACACGGGACAAAGGATTCTTGATTAGCGTATTGTTCGTTGTATAGATTCCTCCAAGCAACCACGGCACAAGTTGCCAATCCCCTCGAATCCATCGGTGAAGACGGGCCATAAAGGAATTGAACCTTGACGGATAAGCATCCACCAGTTCTAAATCAGAGACAAGGGCAGCTCTGACAAAAGATCCTTCCAGCAGATCATGACTCAATATTGCATTCTCCGGCAATTTCCCTTCTAAAACCGTTTGAAAAACTTTTAGATCGTAGATTCCTTTGCCGGTGAAAATACCTTCCCCAAAAAGATCCTGATAAACATCCGATATCGCACTGGCATAAGGATCGAGTCCTTCTTGCCCGGTATAAATCCTTGAAAAAACAGACCTGTTGGAACTGTCGCTGTCGAAGGACACTCTTGGCTGCATCAATCCATATCCCTTGGTAACGATACCCTTTTCCATGTCGATTACCGGCTTATTAAGCGGATGCGCCATAGTTCCGATCATTTTTTTTACCATTCCTAGAGGCAAAACCGTATCCGCATCTAGCGTTATGACATATTTTATGTTTGTATCGGGCAGCAATTCGTTTGAAAAAAAAGTGAAACTGGTATCTTTAGAGCCAAGAAGCAGTTCATTAAACTCCATTAAAGCTCCTCTTTTTCGCTCCCATCCAGTCCAAGTATTATCAATTTCATTAAATGTTCGTTGTCTGTTATAGAAATAAAATATGTCCTTTTTTCCCTTGGCATACTTGTCATTCAGAGCAACAATCCTATCTGAAGCTTCTTTGATGACGCTTTTGTCCTCTTTGTTTTTTTCATAATCCGAATCTTTAAAAGCACCTATAAGCGCAAAATATAAATTTGCTTCTTTGTTTCCCAGGTAGTGGTTTTCCATGTTGTCCATAAGTTCGTTGACTCGCTTTTTGTCAGAAAGCAAAGCAGGTATCACTACCATTGCGCTCATGCTGTCCGGGATTCCATCTTTTAATGACAATCGCGGAAAAACCGCTGGCTTTTTAATTCTGCATACAAACCAGTTGGAAATTGATACGACCATCTCCGAAGCGGGTATTATCACCGCGACTGTGGTTAAAATCGCGAAAGCAAGGTAACTTGAAGATGCATGACTTAAGGCGTATACGATGGCCAAAAGAGTCAATAGAAACGTAAACGAGATTATTGAGAACATATATATGACGCCTTGGTGAGCTTCAAAGCTGTTCTTGAGCTTTTTAGAAAAACCGCAGTTTTTTTGCTGTCTTTTTTCAAGTTCTGATCGTCCATCATCTACAATGTAATAACCAACATGACTGCTTCGCTCATCTGGTTTTTCATCATCTAGACTCAAACTGTTAGAAGACATCTCCTTTTGAGCGAGACTCAAAGCTTCTTTTGCGACATAAAGTTCTGAAACTCCGTATGTTTTAGCGATCTCTTCAACCTTGTTTTTATAATAAAATCGAGAGTTGATATCCATAAACCTGTATGTATCCAAAGGATCTTGAATAAGGATTTTTTCTAGATAACTGGCTTCATCATACAACTCTGTCCAATTCATGCTTGAAAGATTCTTAAGGCTGACTATATAGTTTCCCATGGAAACTGTGCTGACTGCTTGTGTGTTGTGTTCCTTTTGAGCAATGATTTCAGTCGTAGTATCAAATTTATCGAGACTTTCATCGATGTATCGCAAAACGTCGGAATATCTTCGTCCGGATCTTCGCAATCTAAAAAATAGATGTTCAACATAAGATGGATTAGCAGTTTCTATTGCGTCGCTGATAGCCTTGCCATTGTTTTTGAATAATCCACTTATTTGATCTGTATCCACTTGATTTCCTTTTAGCCATTTTTCTACGGTTTCTTCCGCAAGATTCCATTGTTTTCTGGTTTCGAGAATATCCTCACATATCACTCTAATGCTTTCAATAATTGCAAGTCGCAACATAGCAGGTATTACATAGAGCTCTCTTTCAAAGAGAATGTTGTGTGACTGATAAGCTTTGAGATATTTTAATAATGTATCTTCCTCGATTTGGCCATGTGTATGAGAAACCAGTTCAATTGCAAGGGCAAAAATCCTGGTCGTCCCTTGATAAGAACCTTTCTTCAATACCGGCAGTTCAAAATAGCTTTTCTTAGAAAGATCCTTGCGCAATCCGTTGACCTGTTCTTCTATTACATAGTAATTATCGAGCAACCATTCGGCAGCAGGCGGCAAACCCCGCTTTTTAACAATATCCCCATTTAAATCTTCATAAGCTTGGCGAATAAAATTTGCGTTATCGTTCATGCGCGTTAAAGGCCAGTTCAATCTGTTTTTCTTTGAGGATACTGCATGCTCTAGCGACATGTTTCTAGCATGCTCCTCAAGTTCTTCAATAGTCAAAGAAGCATCCCGAATATTAATATTTCGATGCATTTGCAACCTGCGAAGAACAGCCCACACGAGTAACGAAATTAGCGCCACTGCGCCTAAAAGATAGATATAATTCATATATTGATTAATCAATTGTTTTGCCTCCTTAAAAATTAAAAAAGCCACCTTATAAAAAGTGACTTCTGCCGCACGAACCAACTGGGTTGTATTCCCATTTATTAGTATTCTTCCTATATTTTAATTATACTACAAAAATGAGCCACTGTCAAAGATATGATGGCTTTGTGATCTGCACCAATCCGGAAGATACGCTTCCTCTCTTTCCCGTTTCGGCAAGAATGCCGGTAATTAACTGGCTTTCTTCTTCTGTTTCTTCGACTTGTATACTCGTTTCAAAATTTTCCTTAATGGGTATAAACTTAGAGACATCTTCTTGTTTATTAATATCAAGGGTTTGAAGCAGAATTTTGATTCAAATTGGTTTTACTGTTGCCTTTAAGGTTTAATTGAGAAAGGGGTGCCTATGAAAAAAACATTGTTCTTCTTTGCTTTAATAATAGCATTTACATTAATGTCATTTGGTTGTGCTGACAATTCCAATGTGGACGGTCAATCAAGTGCTACAGTGAGCCGATACAGAGAAAGTGAAATCAGAGAATATCAAGGAGCAAATCTTGATCCTGCGATAGGGCCAAACGACAATTCGATTATTGGAGTTCAGTATGTAGATATTGATGAATATAGCCTGGAGATAAGCGGACTGGTAAACAACCCGGTCAAACTAAAGTATAGCGAGGTTTTAGAATTAGATTCCTATGAGCGGCTAATTACCCTTTATTGCGTAGTGGGCTGGGATGCTACGATACTTTGGAAGGGTGTTTTGCTTGAAGATATAATGAACTTGGCTGAAATTAAGCCCGAAGCCAATACGGTTATTTTTCACGCAGTTGATGAATACACCACGTCTTTGCCTCTTGATCAGATTCTTGAAAATGACCTCATTTTAGCGTATTCATCAAACGGTCTGGATCTTCCTCCCGAACTGGGTTACCCGTTTATGGTAGTCGCCGAAGACAAGCTTGGCTATAAATGGGCCAGGTGGGTAACAAAGATAGAGCTGTCCGATGATCCTGAATATTTGGGCTACTGGGAGAGCAGAGGATATAGCAACGAAGCTGATGTTGTAGACTGATTGTTAGTTATATATTTTGACAAGGCGGTATATGTTTCCATCGAAGGCAGCCAGGTAGAGCTCCTTTTTTTCCGATAGGCCAAAAGTAGAAATCAGCAGATCTGTTTCTGAAAGAGTTATATTTACCGGCTCCTTCTCCTCTTCATACCATAGAGCCCATACAAGCCCGGTCACGAAGTCGCCATAGATATAAGCACCGTAAAGCTCGGGATGCCTTTGTCCCCGATAAACATACCCACCTGTAATAGATCGTCCAAGTGGGTGAGGATACTCGTAAATCGGAGGCACTAAGCTGTCGGGGTCAAAATTTTGGTCCACAGCAAATTCGTTGGTCCCCTCCATGATATTCCAACCATAGTTTTTACCTTTCTCAATCAGGTTGATTTCCTCTATGGCATTTTGTCCCACATCGGCAGCCCAAAGATTACCTGTAGGCGGATCGAAGCTAAAGCGCCATGGGTTTCGCAGACCATAAGCATAAATTTCTTCACGATAGCCATCTGCATTCCCTTTAAAAGGATTATCCGGCGGGATTGCATAATTCAATCCAGATTCACGGTTGTCCACATCAATGCGCAGAATATTCCCATGAAGTGTTCGCCGGTTCTGGCTATGTCCCTGTGAATCTCCACCGCTTCCTCCGTCTCCGGTAGCGATATAGAGATAACCATCTGGGCCAAAAGCAATCTGACCTCCATTGTGATTTGAATAGGGTTGGTTAAAGGTCAGTATTTCCAGCTGACTGGCTGGGTCAGCCTGATTAGGATCGCCGCCAACTCTAAAACGGGAGATCACTGTCCCGGATTGGTCCGTGTAATTGACAAAAAAGTAGCCATTTTGATCATATTCAGGATGAAAGGCAAGACCAAGCAAACCCTGTTCATTTCCCCGATCGTTTACCAATGATACTATATCCAAAAAGATTTCCCTATCTCCAGCGCCTTCGCCTGGAATCACATATATTCGGCCTGCCTGTTCCACTATAAAGAGACGACCGCTATTGTCACCGGCATTTTGAATGTCAACTGGTCGGGTGAATGTAAGGTCAGGGAATGCGTCTGCCACGGTATAACCATTCTCTATCAAGCCGTGTTTTGGATCCTCGGTTTCGACTGGCATTCCCGGTTGAGATGGCTGTTCAGTTGAAACAGGATCATCAACAGGCGAGCAGGCTGAAAATAATAGAAACATCATTAACATCAGAACATATGCGCTTTTTTTCATCCTCTTGCAACCTCCAAGTATATCTACGTAATAGGCTTATCACAGTTGCGCCAATAATACTTATTTTGATTCATTTTAAGCATCGAGATATATGATCGAATAGAAACTACTCTTATATTTTAAAAGTACCCATTATTCATTGAAAATATCGATTATTAGAGCTTTTATTACTGCTAGGCTAAACCTTATGCAAGGCAGATGGAATTAGCTGTTTATAAGCGCAGCTCCATATGTGATATTTTGTTATAGTAGGGTATAAACATAATAGTTATATTGAAAAGCTATCGCTTATTATGAATAATAATTAGCTATCTGCTGATAAATAACGAGAAAGTACTGGTGGTTACAAAATCAAATCTGATTAAAAAGGAGTGCGTTAATTGTGGTTGGAGTAGAAATCGATATGATTGTTACAGATAGTTTAAAGGCATTGGAACTTTATGAGAAAATATTTGATATTGAACGTATCGAAGCAACCGATTTTTCCAAGGGTGAAAATGAAGTAATATTCTCATTATATGGGGTAAGATTTCATATGCTGGATGAAAACCCTCAGTTTGAGATGATAGCACCTAAGCCAAACGATCCCAAGCCGATATGGTTTAACATAATGGTGCCAGATATAAATCTTACTTTTTCAAATGCTATAAAAGAGGGTTGCACAGAGGTACAGCCAATAACAGAAATGATGGATTACGGCGTATCCAATGCAATGTTTAGTGATGTTTTCGGTTATATTTGGATGTTGCATCAAGTTCATAGGGAAGTGAGCTTTGAAGAAAGAACAAAGCTTTGGGAAGAAATGAGAAAATAAGATTCCACTTAAAAGACTGTACGCTTTCACCTCTATATTTACAAGGATTAATCCAAAAAAGCAGACGCTAAGAACCCTGGTTTCTATCACTAGAATTAGGTTTATTAGCGTCTTTTTGTTTTTATTCTAGGCTTTAAAGCTTTGTTGAATATTTCTCTAGATTCCAAATTTCAGTAGCCACATCTTGGTAGAATTCCGGTTCATGGGATATCAACAGCATCCCGCCTTTATATTTTTTTAAAGCTCTTTTTAATTCTTCTTTAGCATCTACATCCAGGTGGTTTGTAGGTTCATCGAGGAGCAATATGTTTGACTCTCTGTTTAAAATCTTGCAAAGCCTCACCTTTGCCTGCTCCCCACCGCTTAGGACCATCACCTTTGATTCAATGTGGTCAGTAGTAAGCCCGCATTTAGCCAGCGCTGACCTTACTTCAAACTGTGTCCAGCTTGGAAACTCCTGCCATATCTCCTCTATGCAAGATCTTTTGTTCTTTTCTTTTATTTCCTGTTCGAAGTATCCAATTTCCAGAGTATCTCCCAGTTCGACTTCACCTTCATAAGGTTTTATTTGCCCCAGTATAGCTTTCAAAAAAGTAGTCTTGCCAATTCCGTTAGCTCCTGTAATGGCTATTCTTTGACCTCTTTCCATCTTAAGATTTATTGGCCTGGATAGAGGAGAGTCATATCCGATGACAAGATCCTTGGATTCAAATATCAGCTTGCCGGCAGTTCTTCCATCCTTGAAATTAAACTCCGGTTTTGGCTTCTCCCTTGCCAGCTCTATGATATCCATCTTATCCAGCTTCTTCTGCCTCGACATAGCCATGTTTCTTGTGGCAACCCTGGCTTTATTTCTAGCGACAAAATCCTCAAGCTCCGCTATCTCCTGCTGCTGCCTCTTGTGTGCTGCTTCAAGCTGAGCTTTTTTTGCCTCATAAACCCTTTCAAAATCGCTATAGTCTCCTACATAACGGGTTACTTCTTTATCCTCTACATGGTATATAAGGTTTACTACGCTGTTTAAGAACGAAATATCGTGGGATATAAGCAAAAAAGCATTTTCATATTCCTGAAGATATCTCTTAAGCCATACTATATGCTGCTCATCCAAATAGTTGGTTGGTTCGTCCAGCATAAGGATATCCGGCTTTTCTAAAAGCAGCTTAGCTAAAAGGACTTTTGTCCTTTGACCACCACTTAGGTCTTCCACATCTGTGTCTAATCCTATTTCATCCAGTCCCAGCCCTTTGGCTGTTTCTCCTACCTTGGAGTCAATAAAATAAAAGTCGTTATGGTCTAGGATATCCTGAATTGTTCCGACCTCTTCCATGATATCAGTCAACTCATCTTCAGATGCTCCACCCATCTTCATATATAAATCCTGCATTTCCAGCTCCATGTCAAACAGATACTTAAAGGCGCCTCTTAGGGCGTCTCTTATGCTCATACCCTTTTCAAGCACCGCATGCTGGTCCAAATATCCTACTCTTACTCTCTTAGCCCATTCGATCTGACCTTCATCCGGCTCAAGCTTACCTGTTATTATGTTCATAAAAGAGGATTTTCCTTCACCGTTTGCCCCTACCAGGCCAACGTGTTCGCCTTTTAAAAGCCTGAAGGATACATCTTTTAAGATCTCCCTGCCGCCATAGCCATGGTTCAGGTTCTTTACCGTTAATATGCTCATTTAATCACCTTTCCAGTTAGTTAAGAATTCATAGTGCATAATACACTATTGCGCTATAATATCTTATCTATTCTAAGATCAATTATCAATAGTTTATCCAAAATAAACCTTAAATAAAGAACCTCACCATAACAAAAATAAACCACGGATAGGGCATGGAGTACCATGTCCTAAATCCGTGGTTTTGAGCTTATTTGCTATTGGGTATTACCCTAGAAGCTGAAGCACGCCTTGTGGCATTTGGTTAGCCTGTGCAAGCATTGCAGTAGATGCTTGAGAAAGGATGTTGTTTTTAGTAAATTCCATCATCTCTCTAGCCATGTCAACGTCTCTGATACGAGATTCTGCAGCTGACAAGTTTTCTGATGTTGCAGTCAAGTTATTGATTGTGTGATCAAGTCTATTTTGCACCGCACCAAGCTTTGATCTCTCAGCCGAAACTTTTGATATTGCATTGTCAATAGTTGTTATTGCTGAATCTGCTGCTGTTTGCGTAGATACGTTTATTCCAAAGTCACCTGATACGTCGGCAAATGTTGCTGTTCCCACAGCTGCAACTGTATCATCCTTATCGCCAGTAAATTCTACTTGGTATCCAAGGCTTTCTAATGCTTTAAGAGCGTCACCTTTAGTTCCATCAGCAGCGACAGTTATAGTTACCGCTCCTGCGGTATTAGTAATCGTAGTATCTGAACCATTAGCACCAGTATTAGCTATCGCAAATGATACCATGTCTCCATCTCTTGTGCTTACTGTCCATTCTCCACTTGTTACACTTTTACTAACACCTTCCACACTCAAATCACTTGCAGCCATTCCATTCACAGCAAGCTCCATGCTTTGTCCTGCGTTTGATCCTATATGGAATTTCGCATCAAAACTTCCGTCTAGCAGCTTTTGAGTATTGAATTCAGTGCTGCTTGAAATTCTGGAAATTTCAGTTGATAACTGGTCCATTTCCTTTTGGATTTCCATTCTATCTGAGTTTGTGTTTGTATCATTGGAAGATTGAACAGCTAGCTCTCTCATCCTGTTAAGGATTGAGTGTGTTTCATTTAATGCACCTTCAGCTGTTTGGATAAGGCTGATACCGTCTTGTGCATTTCTGATTGCTTGATTAAGTCCACCAATCTGACCTCTCATCTTTTCAGATATTGCAAGACCTGCAGCGTCATCACCTGCTCTGTTGATCCTTAACCCTGATGACAGTTTTTCCAACGATTTAGATTGGGAATTTTGTGCGCTTGTAAGTCTAGAGTATGTATTCATTGCCGATATATTATTATTGATTCTCATTTAAATTTCCTCCTTGAATTTTGTTATGCGAACTTCCTTTTTCGCATTTATTGCTAAATACTTATTATCCTAACAATTGAAGCACGCCTTGTGGCATTTGGTTAGCCTGTGCAAGCATTGCAGTAGATGCTTGAGAAAGGATGTTGTTTTTAGTAAATTCCATCATCTCTCTAGCCATGTCAACGTCTCTGATACGAGATTCTGCAGCTGACAAGTTTTCTGATGTCGCAGTCAAGTTGTTGATTGTGTGATCAAGTCTGTTTTGCACCGCACCAAGCTTCGATCTTTCAGCTGAAACTTTTGATATTGCATTGTCAATAGTTGTTATCGCTGTATCTGCTGCTGTTTGAGTAGATACATTGATTCCAAAGTTTTTGCTAGCTTCAGCATCCAATGTATCTATGGTAGTAGATGCCACTGCCGCTGCTGTTGTTGATTCTGTATTTGTTCCTGAGTAATCAACAGTAAGACCATAACCTTCCAAGACTGATTTTACATCTCCTGCTGTAGATGTAATTGCTCCTGATCCATTTGTTGCTAGACTTACTGTTATTGTATTAGTTCCTTCATCAAAGGAAGATGTTAAACTAGCATCATTACCACCTGGATCAGACAAAACAACATTTAGTGTATTATCTTGTGTTGTAACTGAAACTACGCCTACATCTTTAGTATAAGCTACGCCTTCTACTCCCAACTCTTTGGATCCCATATTATTTACTGAAAGCTCCATGCTTTGACCAGCATTTGATCCTATATGGAATTTTGCATCAAAGCTTCCGTCTAACAGCTTTTGAGTATTGAATTCTGTACTGTTTGAAATCCTTGAAACTTCTTGTGCCAGCTGGTCCATTTCCTTTTGAATCTCTGCTCTGTCTTCATTGGTGTTGGTATCATTGGCAGATTGAACCGCTAATTCTCTCATTCTGTTAAGGATTGAGTGCGTTTCATTTAATGCGCCCTCCGCAGTTTGGATAAGGCTGATTCCGTCTTGTGCATTTCTGATACCTTGATTAAGTCCTCCGATTTGGCCTCTCATCTTTTCAGATATTGCAAGACCTGCAGCGTCATCACCGGCTCTGTTGATTCTTAAGCCTGATGACAGCTTTTCCAACGATTTTGATTGTGAATTTTGTGCGCTTGTCAGCCTTGAATAAGTATTCATTGCTGAGATGTTGTTGTTAATTCTCATTTCTTCTTCCTCCTTGAAATTTTGTTATGCGAACTTCCTTTTTCGCATTTATTTATAACAAGCCTATGATCACCTCGGCTTATCAACAAATTAAATATACTCATTCATTTCCTTTGTTATATCTTATATCGGGCATTGGTGTTTTTTTTTAATACTTAATTTAATTATATTTGTTTTTTAAAATATGGACTAACTTGTGAGTTCGACCACGCCGCGCAAAAAATGAAAAAAGAACCTCAAAATGAAGTTCTGATTGTCTTATATAGTGGAGCGGAGCATATGGATCAGAAATCTATTTCATGGCTTCTTCTATCGCTAAAGCAACTGAAACGGTTGCTCCCACCATTGGATTGTTTCCATATTGCTTGCCCCACTAAACTTCTGATTGCATCTATGCTGTAAATATGCAGATAACCTCTATATTAAATACAATGAGCTGTTCAAGTGTGTCCCAATGAGAATTAAAACCAAAATTTTTCACTCTTCCATTACACTAGATTAGTTTTGTTGTGATCGTTTGCTTTTTTGCAGATATCCGGAAAGTGTCCCCTTTTACTCTGTTAATCTTTTCGCTCCTTAACAAATTTCCGCGCATTTTTCATGCCGCCAAACTCTTTAAACATACGCTCTATCTTTTTGTTTTCAATCTGCTTGCTATTTAAGCCCTCATAAGAAATCTCATTCTTTAGCTTTATATAGCTATTGAGCCTTCTTTGATCAATTGTGCCTTCAGACAATGCTTTTTGGATAGCACAGCCTGGTTCATTTTTATGCGAGCAATCGTTAAATTTGCATAGCTGGGCAAGCCTTTCTATATCCTCAAATGTTTTTGACAGGTCTGTGCTTTGAACGCCTAACTCTCTCATTCCCGGCGTATCAATCACAACTCCGCCAAGCAGACTAGGAAACATCTCCCGTCCTGTGGTCGTATGCTTGCCTTTGTCGCTTTTCCCGACTTCTTTTGTTTCAAGCATCGTTTTACCTAGCATTTGATTTATAAGCGTCGATTTTCCCACACCAGAAGAACCAATAAAAGCTGCAGTTATTCCTTCTTTCAAGTAGGGTTTAAACTTATCAATGTTATCCTCAAATACAGATGTTGTAATTATGTCTGCATAGAACGAAACCTGCTCTACCTCTTGAATTACCTGTGTCAAATTTTCGCATAGATCAGATTTTGTCAACACTATTACAGGCTTGGCACCGCTATCCCAAGCAATAGATAGATATCTCTCCAAACGATTTAAATTGTAATTGCTATTTAGAGACATGCAAATAAATACAATATCAATATTAGATGCTACTACCTGAGCCTGATTTTTTATGCCTACTGCCGTACGCAAAAATATACTCTTACGAGTCAATATGTGATGGATGATAGCCAAATCTTTCGTTTTTTCATAAGATACCATCACGTAGTCTCCAACTGCCGGGAACTTTGAAAGCTCTTTAGTTTCGTGTCTTAGCTTTCCGGATATTTGAGCTTGGTGCTCGCCATCAAATGCCATTACTTTATACGATCCTTTATGTTGGGCAATCACTCGAGCTATTCTTAAACCTTCGTAGATGCTAGATTCATTTATATATCGGTCTGTTAAACCATACGTTTTTAATAACTTCAATATTATTCCTCCTATAAATTAGCTTTGAACAGGAAGGAGGTTGGTAGAGAAGTATCCCCTTTAATTTTCTAGATTGCTAACGTTCCGAAGCTACATTCTCTCTAGGTGGGTTGCTATTATTTTACTTCTCTTATTTTCCATAACGCCATTGGATGATTTCTAATTCGATCTAAAATCTTCTCATCTTCAAAGAGTAGCTCTGGAATGTAGTCTCCACCTTCAAACCTGTCCAAGAACTCCTTCTCTTCCTTTGTCAAAACCATTAAATCAGAAATGTAATCTTTAACAAGCTTCTTAGCCGACTCCAATTCAAACTCATCTTTTGATTTAATGACAGGATAGAGATCTGTCTTGACCTTCCTCTTAGTAATTGAGTTCATGCCTTTGGTATCAAAGGTCTTGTTTATACTATTTTTATTCCTCGCTGATATGGCTGCATAGAATACAACGCACTTCTTAAGCATGTCCTCTTCCGATTCATCAAAAAGACCATAGTGAATCATATTTCTTGCATCATATAAGTCCCTGGCTGCAGCTCTGCTTAACAGTGCATTCATCTTACTTCCATATATCTCAATTGGAGCAAGAGACTTCACCTTATATTCACTGGAGAAATGCTCAGTTATGATGGGTCTTTCTTCCACTTCAAGAACGTGGGACCGTAAAGAGTAATTAACTTCAATCTTGATATTATCCTTATTCCCGCTCGCTCCCATGTAATCATAGACACATGAGTCCAAGCTATGAGGATTTTTCGTCTTGGGATTTTTCGAATAACCCTGAGAAATCATATAGCGATCAATAGTATTATTAATACCCTCTCGACTTTCTAGCATTTCTTCTCTATTGCTAGTGATTAAATAATCCAAATCTATATCTACAGAAAGACGTGGCAAGTTGAAAATCGTAAGATTAATTGCTGTCCCACCTTTTAGTGCAAGACTATCTTTTAAAATTGGATTTGTGTTTAAATATTTCAGAATGTCCGCTAGCCTCGTTACCTTTTCTAGTGTATCCCTCACAAATCCTAATTCTTCAGCTTTTTTCCCTAAATATATAATGTCATAATTAGACAAGTATGTCGCCTCCTTGATCCGTCATTTCAAATAACCCATCAGGTACCATCAGTTCCCATTCCCTGTTATAGGAGCTATCTTCCTTTGCTTCACTCACAAGGTACCGTCTGCTTTTTCCTATTTTACCTTTGCAATATTCTATGAACTCCTTTGAAAGCTGCGTCTCCTTTCGATAATGATCTAGGAGATATCCTACCCGTTGATAAAGACCTTGGGTATCATATATATCAAGATACCTTATAAGCTTCTTTTCATCCAAGTAATGGATCCCTTCAAGGCAGTTCAGCAGTTCTTCAAATCCACCTATTTTATTGAAATCCCTTATGCTGTCAACAACTGTCCGTTCCATATCAGTTATTCTAACCCCAGTGGTGTTCTTTGCTTCAAAAACGCCTTCACTCATTCTAGATGCAACATACTTATAAATTACATGATTATATTCAAAGTGATTAAACTTTGTTTCAGATGAAACATACACTTCATAAAACACTTGATTCGCCAGCCCATAATATTCAAAAGCACTATGGTGCGAGATGTACGCAGTATCGGTTATGGCGCAAGCGATTTGATAACGAGTTGCTACAAGCTGCCTTGTTGTTGGATTTACAACAGAATAGATATTCTTTCTGACCTTTCTAACAAGGTCTCTTTTCATCAAACGATTTAGCTGAGTATATGCTGTCTTCTCATTACCTGCTAGCTTCTTTACATCATCGATTGTAAAAACCGGATACTTCGCCAATTCAGTAAATACATCCACTCATCTCACCTCTTTTTACTTTTGGCATGATTTTCTTCCCGATTGAAGAATAACGTTCTATTTTTAAAATTTTATAGCGATTCAACTGATTGCTATTCATCTTTTTTTAATTTTAGCACGTTATTCTTCACAAGTAAATAAAATCGTTCTATTTTTAAAATAAATAATTAACCAAGAATCTCTTTTGAATCTTCCTTGGTTTGTTGCATAAGAATAAAGCCACTCAGTGGGTTTTGCTTATCGTTCTCCTATTTTATGTGTAATGAAACTCCAAACCACGGATGCTTTTACGCACCCGTAACATAAGTTTGGGAGGTTGGTTGAGAAATGTCCCCTTTATTATTTAATCTTCTTGAAAGGTTCACACAAAGTTCAAATTCCCATCATTCAAAATCCACCTTCATATTTCATAATATGACTATAGAACAATTTGAAGGAGGAAAATCATGTCACAAAACAATAATTTCAATTATATATTCGAAAGAGTTGAAAAAAAATACATGTTGTCTGAAATTTTATATAAAAGGCTATTAAAATCAATTTCAGATCACATGTCTGCCGATGAATACGGATTGTCGACCATATGCAATATATACTATGATACACCAAATTATGATTTAATAAGAAATTCCATCGAAAAGCCAGTGTATAAAGAAAAGCTTCGCTTGAGAGGCTATGGCGCTCCATCAAAAAAGGATACAGTATTTCTTGAAATAAAGAAAAAATACAAAGGCGTTGTTTACAAAAGAAGAATTTCTTTATCTCTCCAGGAAGCTTCAAACTATCTTAACAATGGCATCAAGCCAAGCTCAAGAGGTCAAATCCTAAATGAGATAGATTACTTCATTGGTTTTTACAAGCCTGAGCCAAAGCTGTTTTTAGCCTATGACAGGATTGCATATTTTGACAAAGAGAATCCAAGCTTAAGAATCACCTTTGATAATAACATCAGAAGCAGAGAATATGATTTAAATATGGAAAAGGGCACTTACGGAGAGACTCTTTTGAATGACGGGTTTTGTTTAATGGAAGTAAAAACAACAGATTCCATGCCATTATGGCTAGTGCGAATTCTATCGGAATTGGCAGTATATCCGAAATCATTCTCTAAATACGGAAACATATATAAAGAAAACTTAATAGAAAACAGGAGGAGGCAAAAATGTTTACAAGTATTTTAAGCACTGCGGAAAGCAGCCTCACAATTTCAGATGCCTTAATCGCCACATCAGCGTCCTTAATATTGGGACTTGTAGTTTCACTGACATATATGAATAGCGGCTCCTACTCAAAAAACTTTGTCATCTCGCTGGTAATGCTGCCTGCATTAGTGCAGATAGTGATAATGATGGTAAACGGAAATCTGGGAACGGGTGTTGCCGTCATGGGAGCCTTCAGCTTGGTAAGATTCCGTTCCCTTCCTGGGAGCTCCAAAGAAATTTCAACAATATTCTTTGCGATGGCGGTAGGTCTTTCAACTGGTATGGGATATGTATCCTTCGCAGCAGTAATTACGGTTATACTTTCTCTAGCACTTCTTCTATTGTCAAAAACAAATTTTGGCGGCGGAGAAACCTCAACAAAAGAGCTTAAGGTTACTATACCGGAAAACCTTAACTATACAGCTATATTTGATGACTTGTTTGAAAAATATACTAAAAGCGCTGTGCTGGAAAAGGTCAAGACTACAAATCTTGGAAGCATGTTTGATCTTCATTACCACATAGATTTGAAGGATAAATCCCTGGAAAAGGCATTTATAGACGAAATCAGATGCAGGAATGGAAATTTGACTATATCCTGCAATGAAAGCCAAACAACAAAGGACGAATTATAAAAGATTATTTTAAAATAAGGAGATAACATCATGTTTAGAAAATATATTAAAATCTTAAAAGTATTGATCATTGCAGTGAGCCTATTTTTTTTATTGACCGCATGCAGCACGGACGAATCAACCGGTTCTAGCAGCAAAGATATAGGAGCTTCAGAGGCTTCAGAAGTTACCATACCCGCATCCGAATTTGACCTTTCATGGGAAAATGATACTCTTAACTATATCAATCTCGAAGGATCATCGCTGTCTTTTGACGGTGCAGGAGCGGTAATTTCGGAAAACACCGCAACTATAACAGCTTCAGGAACCTATGTCCTTGAAGGGAACCTGGACAATGGACAAATAATAGTGGACGTAGCCACAAAAGGAGCTGTTAAGCTCGTTTTAAAAAATGCAAATATTAATTGCTCTGACAACGCTCCTATCTACGTCAAAGAAGCCAGTGCAGCAATACTGATCTTGGCTGATGGTACGGAGAATACTCTTTCTGACGGAGAAGTCTATAGCTTTTCAAACGATTCGGACGACGAACCAAATGCCACCTTGTTCAGTAAAGATGATTTAATTATAGCTGGAGAGGGCTCTCTTTTGATAAATGCCAACTATAATAACGGCATTACAGGAAAGGATAATTTATATATTGAAAGCGGAAATATATACATCAATGCTGCCGATGACGGAATTGTTGGCAAGGACATGGTTACTATAAAAAACGGCAGCATTACAATTACAGCTGCTGATGATGGTATAAAATCATCAAATGATTCCGATACAGAAAAAGGCTACATATTGATTTACGACGGCAATTTTGAGATCACGGCAGGTTCAGATGCTATGCAAGCCGAAACTTCCCTTACAATATACGATGGAGTATTTAATTTAACCACCGGCGGAGGAAGTGAAAACAGCAGCACTCAAGCAGAAAAAACAAATCCTTGGGGCAGTTGGAGCACAGCAGCCGAAGCTGAGGACTCTCAGAGCGCAAAGGGTATCAAGGCAGGCAGTGATATTTCAATATTAGGAGGAGCCTTCACAATTGACTCTGCCGACGATTCAATTCATAGCGACGGAACTCTTCTTATCGAAAAGGGAGATTTTATAATCTTTTCCGGAGATGATGGTATTCATGCAGATACGGAAATAACTATCAATGGAGGAGATATACTTATAAAAACAAGCTATGAAGGAATAGAAAGCGCTGTAATCACCATAAATGGCGGAAACATTGACATTACTGCAAGCGATGACGGGATTAATGCCGCGGGAGGCAACGACGGTTCTTCCATGAACGGAAGACCAGGGCAAAATACTTTTTCATCTTCAAGCAACTACGCTATATATATCAATGGTGGCAATATAACTATAAACGCTGCCGGAGACGGTATAGATGCAAATGGATCCATTTATATGACCGATGGCGTTGTAATCGTATATGGTCCTACTACTAGCAGAGATGGGGCTTTGGATTACGATCAAATTTTTGAGATTAGTGGAGGAACTCTCATTGCGGCAGGCAGCGCAGGTATGGCTCAAGCCCCGTCGAGCAGCTCTTCTCAAAACAGTATAGCCTTTACTTATGCTTCAACACAAAAGGCTGGCACAGAAGTAACCCTTAAGGATTCATCTAAAAATATCTTGATTAGCTTCGCCCCTGAGAAAGACTTCCAGCATGTTATAGTATCTTCACCTGAAATCAAAACCGGAGAGACTTATATATTAGGTGAAGCTGAGTTTACCGTATCGGCAGCGGTTACAAATCTCGGTGAATCTGGTGCTGCTACAAATATTAGAGAGCAGAGAGGCTCTGCCCCCGGCGAAGGAAAAACAAGGCCTGAAGGTGTTATGCCTGAAAACAAGGCTCCGGTAGAACAGCCTACTTCATAGACAAGATTCTTGAATTCGGGTGGAGTTTTACACTCCATCTGAACCTTAGAAGCCTTTACGCCGGGACTTTACAGTGTTAATCTCCCGTTTATGGAAACGGGAGTCTTAGCACTTTTAGTCATCGAACAAATTAAGATAAAGATACATGCTTATCAAATATATGCTTATGAAAAATAATATAAAAGAAACTATTTGTGTAGTATAATTGATTTCGAGGTGAACAATATGTTTAATATATTGATTGTGGATGACGAGGATAAAATACGATCCCTTATAAAAAAATATGCCCAGTTTGAAGGTCATCGCGTATCAGAGGCTATAAATGGCATGGACGCAATAGAGCTTTGTAGAAAAGAAGCCTTTGATATAATAGTTATGGATGTAATGATGCCTGAGCTTGACGGATTTTCTTCTGTCAAGGCAATCCGCAAAAGCTGCAGTACTCCAGTTATAATGCTCTCGGGGTAGTGTAAAGTAGGATATGAAAAACCACGCTAGAAAAAATATCCCAAACAAGGGATAGGAAACCCAAAATTGAGTTGGCAAAACTCAGTGCGCCGCTCTTGACAGCAATACAAATCAATGCTGAGAAAGAATTACGACGGCGAGAAACTCAAGAACAGAAAATTCATCACGTCGTAAGCCCGGCATTGTAGCATTGATTGATATTTAGCCCTCAAGAGTAAACCGAAATCTAAGATTTCGGCGGCTTTTATACTCCGGCTCAAAATCTAAGAACAGAAGTTAGGAGGGCGCAAGAGACTGACAAGTCTTTTGACCGAGATAGATAAGCAACTGCCATTTAGCAGGCATATTATCGGCCCCCTCCAAGAGAGCTGCTTTATTTAAGACGTTGTAGTTTTTGGATTTGTGAGGACGAAGAAAGTTGTAGTATGCAACCCAAAGGGAAACAGCATAGTTTGCTCCATCGAAGTTATCGTAGCCACAGGAACAACGGTAAGTAGCTTTAAAGGTACGATTGAGACGCTCGACCATCTGCTTGTAAGGCCTAAACTCCGTGGAAACAGCATCGTCGTTGGTCAGTCCAATAACTTGAGTTACGTCAAAGTCGAGAGGGTTCTCATCTTTAAGAGCAAACTGCTGTGCAGCAAGTGGGTATGCACTGTAGCCATCGGCAATGAACTTAAAATTTTTGGAGATTTCTTTGATTTTCCGAAAAGCCATGCGCATAGCAAGGATACAGGGGCCGACAGTTCGGTTGTCAGAAACCTGATAGCCAATGACGGATCTTGAGACTGCATCCATGATGAACCAGATATAGCCTTTGATACCCTTTACTTTGATATATGTTTCATCTGCGATGAAAACATCGGACTTTTGGTAGTCATAGTGATCAACAAAAGGTTTGATGACGACTGCAGCAGTGGTACAGTAGTTGGCAACCATAGTGTGGGAAATTTGGATGCCGTAAAGATCATCAAGAGCCCGAGCGGTTTTTCTAAGAGACAGACCAAGGTTGACGTGGAAAGTCAGACAAAGAGACATGATGTGGGCGTTATTTTTCTTAAACTTAAGCGATGAAGCATTTTTAGGCAGTGAATCAAGGTCCATGGAGAAGAAGTCTACAGAGAATTCTCTGTACAAGTATCTAAGCTTGTACTTGTGCTTCTCATTGTTCTTGATGACATCAGGGGCAAGCTTCTTCAACTCACGCTGATAGTAGGAACATTTGTCGTTGATGCACTTGTGAATGGTGAAGAATCTACGATGTTTGACTGGTGAGAGCATACGCCCGCAGTAAGGACATTTGAGCTTTAAGGGTTTTGTGGCCGGCGCACCTTTAACAAAAGTCTGACCGCAGACCTTGCACTGGAACTGACCAATACCGCCGTTGTTATCGTACAGATAATGATGTGTAGCATCACAGCAGGGGCATGAAACATCATCAGGTATAGACTGACCATTTCGACGCTGAACAGGTTTTATCTTCTTGCCATACTTCCACTCGTAGTAAGCCAGAAGGAATCGCCAGTCCTGCTTTAATAAAGTTTGTATGATGGGAAGTTTGTCGATCTTGAATTTTTGGTATTTTGGGGAATGGATTTCGTCGTAAGACCATTGTCTAATCGGGATGTATTTGGAGATAAACATAACCATCCAGCGAATGTATTGGTTTTGGTATTGAATAATGGTAAGTAAACGAAGTATAATGTTATCCATAGCAATGACACCTCTCGTGTTTATAATTGGTTGTGTGGTAACTCTAATTATACTTCTAATGAGGGGGTCATTGCGTTTTTATTGCGAAAAGCTGTGAAACCCTTGAAAATAAAAGTTTTAGAAAAAACTCGTAGTGCCAAACTTGACACTACGGCTCTCGGCAAGAGGAGAGGAATATGATAAAATACATGGCTTTGAGCTTGGAATTGATGATTATGTTGTTAAGCCCTTTTCTCCAAAGGAGCTCATGATGCGTATAGATGCCATCATGAAGAGAGTAAAAAGAACTTCGTCAGATAATCATTCCATATATAAAAAAGATGGATTAACCATCGATTTTACGGCAAGAAAAGTACTTATAGACAATGAGAACATAGAATTGTCTCCTAAAGAATATGATTTGCTTTTTTATTTTGTATCAAATAAAAACATTGCCCTTTCAAGAGAAAAGCTAATTACAGAGGTATGGGGCTATGATTACTACGGAGATAACCGTACCCTTGACACCCATATTAAGCTTTTAAGGAAAAGTCTCGACAAATACAGCGATCTTATTGTCACCGTCAGAGGTATCGGCTACCGATTTGAGGAATAGTTATGAAAAACGCCAGCATTAAACTTAAAATCTTTACATATTTAACGGGATTTTGTGCCATATTACTTATATTACTATGGCTTTTTCAAGTTGTTTTTTTAGACAATTTTTATAGAAGCATCAAAATATCTGAGGTTGAAAGCAGTGCGGATTATATAGCAAAAAATCTCGACAATCCAGATTTGTATTACCTCATCGATGATTTGTCAACCTCTAAAGACATAAGCATTGAGCTCCTTTCATCAACAGGCGTTGTTGAATACTCAACTTATACCTCTAGAGATTCTACACTTCAAAAAATGAGCTTTCAGGAAAAGACAAATCTTATTGAACAAACCCTTTTAAACAATGGAGAGCTTCTGCTTTTTTATAATCCTGCCGCCTTTAGTCCTGATGGCGGATTTGATCCAAACAAGCTTTTCCCCAAGGATAGAGTACCGGACAGAGGACTTTTTGAAACTGTAATATTTTCAAAAATAGTATCCGACAAAACCGGAACCTCATATATGGTTATTATAAATACACTAATTGGACCTGTAGATGCTACAGTAAACACTTTAAGAGTTCAGCTTTACTATATTACAGCCTTTATGATTTTTTTCTCTCTTCTCTTGTCCTTTATAATAGCAAAAAAAGTTTCAAAGCCCATAGAAAAAATCAATAACTCTGCAAAAATATTGTCTTCAGGAAATTACAGTATTTTTTTTGACGGCAGCGGCTACAAAGAAATCAGCGAGCTTTCAGACACCTTAAATTATGCCGCAAAGGAGCTTTCCAAGGTTGAAGGCTTAAGAAAGGAGCTTATAGCAAATGTATCCCACGACCTTAGGACTCCGTTGACTCTTATAGGCGGCTATGCAGAAGCAATGCGCGATCTGCCGAATGAAAACACATCAGAAAATGCTCAGATAATAATAGACGAGACTAAACGCCTGACTACTTTGGTTAATGACATGCTTGATATATCTACGCTTCAAGCAAATATGCAACTGGCAAACATTTCATCCTTCAACCTGACTGATACAATTAAAAAATCAATTAACAACATGTGTGAGCTTTTAAAAAAGGACGGTTACGGGATAGATTTTATTTCTAGTGAGACGGTCACTCTGAAAGGAGACGAAACCAGGATTACCCAAGCTTTTTATAATTTGTTGGTAAATGCCATTAATTACACAGGCGCTGACAAAAAAATAATAGTATCACAAGTATTAAAAGGAGATTCCGTTAGAATTGAAGTGACTGATACAGGAGATGGAATTGCTCTGGCGGATTTGCCATATATATGGGACAGATACTACAAATCAGATAAAAACCATAAACGCGGATTGACTGGAACAGGACTTGGTCTGTCTATAGTCAGATCAATAATAGATATGCACAAGGGCAACTATGGCGTAGAATCCAAAGAAGGCGAAGGAAGCACCTTCTGGTTTGAATTGAAAATATAAGTTAGATGCTGACTGTGCCATTTTATCCCTGTCTTTGACACCTGTAAGAATCGAGTAGGAGGGAAAATTGAATAATTTTTCCCGACCTCTCACACCACCGTACGTACCGTTCGGTATACGGCGGTTCCCAAGTTTACGCATTTACAGATTTCAAGCATGTTAGCAACAGGAGTATACCCTCCATATTGCCCGCTTAAATACATCCTAATTGCATTTAACTTAAATTCTTTTGAGTATGTTTTTTTCTTTATAGAATCGCCCACTTAAATCCCCCCTTAATTGAAGTATACAAAATTTACTATCTAACGTCTACCTTTTGGGGTACTGTTCAAATCCTGGGTCAGTTTTAAGTATAAATCAACAAGTGGATTGGGCCGGTGATCCCCTTTACGTAACGAACAACATCACTGGAGAAGCTATGAAAGCGTATCTGTTTGTAGCAAGCCTTCCTTGTAGTCTTTACGGTTATGCAGAGGCCTTCCCGGACATGAAATCAAACCACTGGATTGAAGCTCATATCCATGCTTATAAGTACTTCGGAGGCGTCTTATTCCGGACAACCTTAAGACAGGCGTCATTAAAAACACGCGAACCGAATTGATACTTAATCGTTCCTATCATGAAATGGCTGAATTTTATGGCACGGCAATTATTCCGGCAAGACCCAGGTCACCTAAAGACAAGCCCTCCGCTGAAGGAACCGTTGGTGTAATGGCTACTTGGATTGTTGCAGCACTACGCAATCGAAAGTTTTTCTCTTATACTGAACTGAACAAGGCAATCCGTGAAAAACTCGAAGAGTTTAACGAGAAACCTTTTCAGAAAAAGGACGGAAGCAGACGTATTGCTTTCGAACAGGAAGAAAAACCATTCCTGATGCCTTTGTCTGCTTCCCAGTATGAAACAGCGATCTGGTCAGATGCCACCATACAATCCGATTATCTCATAACTGTGGGCAATTGCAAATATTCAGTGCCTTACGAATACATCGGCAAAAAGGTTGAAATTCGAACTACTGAGAAGTGCATCGAGGTATTCTATCATCACTTACGGATTGCTTCTCATACCCGAGTTGATTATTCACCCGAACCGATATATACACCAGAGCACATGCCGGAGAATCATCGGAAATACCTGAATTATAATGCAGACTCTTTTATTCAATGGGCAACGGACATCGGCAATTCGACAACAACTGTAATCAAAAATTTTCTTTATTCTCATAAAGTAGAACAGCAAGGATATAAATCTTGTGCATCATTGATGAAGTTATCCGATCGTTATTCAACAAAGCGATTGGAAGCAGCTTGCGAAAAAGCATTATCCTATACACCAAGCCCTAGTCTTAAAAATATTACAACCATTCTTAAAAATGGACAAGACAAGGTGAGTTCCAAAGCTAAAAAACCGAAATCCTCTGCACAGTATGGTATTACTAGAAATTCGTCATACTGCAGGGGAGGTGAAAAATAATGCTGAAACAGGCTACCATTGATAAACTTCATGAAATGAGAATGTCCACTATGGCAAGATATTTTGAACAACAATGCAGCTCTCATGACTTTGATGATTTTTCATTTGAAGACCGTTTTAGCATGTTGGTCGACAAAGAGTGGGACAAACGCAGATCCAATAAAAAGCAAAGACTCATTCGATCTGCAGATTTCAGGTTTCCTGGAGCATGTAAGGCTGGTATACGCGTATTGGTAGTGAAGATGATGCCATCCTTTCGGATGCCATCGTTGATCGGATTATTCCGAACTCCTACGAGATTATGATAGAAGGGAATATCTCCATGCGAGAGCGCCATGGTATTCATCAAGTCTCACCAAATGATGCCGATCTTAAATAATGTATGAATGTCAATGAATAAGTTTACCACTAAATCTTAAAAGGTTACTTGCTATTGCACTCTGTCCGGACGACCCGCATTCGTTGAGCGGACAGAGTGCTTAAAATAAGCGGTCAACGTGCACTTTTTGATCGGCGTACTCATTAATCATCAGGCCGTGAATTAAGGATGCTTTTACACATCCTTAATATCATTTTTGGCGGCTGGTTGAGAAGTGTCCCTTTTAGTTAATGTGCAATCTCCTTTCGGGCATGAAAAAAGACACCCCATTTTGGAGTGCCTAAAAAGGCTCGTAAATTTTATTTTATTCTGTCTTGTGCCATTTTATAAACCTTTTCATCATCTCTAATAGAAATAATGATAATTCGCATTTTTTTATCATCTCGGACAATGCTATAAACAACACGAATTCCTGCATCTTTAAGTTTGAGCTTTTGATACCCTGCCAATTTGGATGTATTATGATTTCCGAGTGGTTTACCATAACCTCCCTCAGTATAGGGCAGTGGGTTTTTTGACACCTTTTTTATCGCCTTCAAAACGAGTAGCCGTTGACTTCCGTCAAGATCTTTCAAATCATCATTCGCATCTTCTGTATATTCAACTTGCCATTCGCTCATTCAATTTCTACCTCGATATCATCAAGGTCAGAATCACTTATTCCAAGCTCTGCCAGAACTTCATCTGATGTAATGTACTTTCCTTTAGCTGCTGCAACCCTTTTTTCTGCCTCAAAGTACAACACGTAATCTTCTAAGGCTTCCATCATTTCTTCATAACGAGAAGGACTCATAAGAACACTTATAGGCTCATTATTTTTCAGTACATATTTAACTCCAATTTTGTCAACCTCTTTAAAAATCTTAGTTGCTTCTCCTCGATTAAAACGCGAAATCGACACTAGTGAATTTCGAATGCTACCTATTGGCACTTTCTCTTTAATCATACTACTCACGTATAATTAAATCATCATTAGATGGTGATTTAATTAATTCCTTTCTCCCAGGTTCTCTGGGTTTCTATTTCCATCTTTGATATATTTATAAAAGCGCTGTGGATCTATTTCATGCTTTACCGCTTTGACTGTTCGGAGGTGACTCAGGCCACAGCTTTTCGTCTATTACTGTTACCTCAATTACAGTATGCCAAAGCTACCGCTTCTTCTGTTATTATTATAAGACGCATCAGTATATTTGTCAATAAATTCATCGTTATATTTATTGACACTTTCTCCGCGCAATATCATAATCTACCCCAATTCAGGCTGATCTGTATTGTCATTTTAGTTCTTATATTTTAATTATTTACGCACAGGAATTACATCTAAACCCATTCAGGTACAATTTCATCAATAAAATATTCCTTTTTCGCCTTTGCCAACCCATGATACTGTTAATAACATTCCCAAATGTCCAAGAGATAACCTAGGGTACATTTTATTATCTTTCATCTTCCAATCGCTAAAACCCTTTGATTTCAGTACATTTAAGACAAAATAAAACCACCCGCTGATGAATTCTTCTTCATCAATTGATGGTAGGTTATCTGGTGGAGGCGGAGCGTACAGGGTGGCATTGGAAATAGATAAGACTAGCCTGTTGTCGATTCAACCCAAGTATACCAGACTTTTAAGCAAAAGTGAATAATCTAAATAGTTTGAATATGTTTTTCTGAAAATAGACATGAAATCTGTAGAATAGATTTCATGTCCATTTTTTATGTTGATCATTGAACTAAACCATCGATAATTTTCTCCTTTTACAATAGAGTCTCATATTGTAAAAACAATTACTAAAGAAGTTGTTAATGCTCACGCAATTTGACCGTGCCTAGCTCACGCAGTATGCCGTAGTTGGCTCACTTATTCTGCCACCAACCTTTAAAGGATAGGCCATGGTTGCCCATGGCCGAAATATCATGGCAGTTCACCCGCAATCACGGCGCGAATCATGTGGTCATCAATGAGTTTTTTCGCCCTCTGCGCTGAATAGATCAGCGAATGGGTACAAAGTTTGTTGATTGCTCTGGCCGAACCGGCTGAGTATCGATAAATTTCATCAATGGCTTTGTCTGTGAAGATTTCGTTTGCTCCTTGTGCATAGCTCAAGTGGGCGTTCATGTATTCCTCGGTTTGGGACCTATCGTACTGGATCAGTTCACATTTTAGGTCGATCCTCTGGCGAATAGCCGCATATGTTTGGAGTTTGAGCTTGTCCCACAGCTCATTTTGCCCTACCAGGATCAAGGACATGGGCTGGTGGGAATCCATTTTCGTGTTCAGGAGAAACCGGATCTCTTCTAGGGTTTCCTTGGCCAACAGATGGGCCTCATCCACAATGGTCACTACCCGCTTGTGGTACACACCTTGGATGATCTCCAGTTGCTGATGGAGTTGCCGTCTGGCATCTCCCCTGTAGAATTTCGATTCGATCCCCAACTGATCCAAAAGCCCTTTGTAAAACCATCTGGGCGTCAGCTTCGAATCGGAAAGATAAAGGATCTCATATTCATCCGATCGAAGCATCCCGGTAAACTTGCGAATGGCGGTGGATTTGCCACAGCCTACATCGGAAGTCACAATGGCAAAGAGTTGATTGGCTGCCGCATATTTGAGCCGAGAAAGGGTCTCATCCAAGCTCGCTGACAAATACAGATTCTCCACGTGGATGTCGTTTCGAAAAGGGGTGTGCTTCATCTCAAAGAAGTCCTCAAACATCTTCTCCACCTCCCAGGGCTCGGAAGCTGATGGCCGCTTTTGCCTTCGTCTTTCCGGTGATGTTGGCTTTGTTTAGTCCATCTAAAAGCCGGGAAGACGATGGATCGATGGGTGCTATAGACTTTGGCAATTCTGCTCTGACACCGCAGTTTTCTCCAATGATCAGAATCTTTGCCTTGAAGGAAGGATGGTCCTTATGACGGATCTCCACTTCATCCCTCCAGCTGGGATCAAAATAGACGTCCACACTCTTGCCTACATAAGGCAATCCGACTTCGTACTTTTCTCCCTCGAAGCTGATGCATCCGGTCTTGTCCACACGACGAGACTCCGTGTGAAGAAAGGCATCCGACAGCTCCGTAGCATCTACAAAACGAAGAGGGCGTTTGTCGCTTCGAAAGGCCACTTCCGGCGAGATCCCATCCAGGGAAGAGTGCGGATTTTTGTGGTAGTACTCCTGGATCCAGATATCCAGAGCATCGTTTAGCTCTTCCAGGGTTTTCGGTTTGTTTAGAGCAACCTCTGCCAGGAAGGAATCCATTCTGCGATTGAAGGATTCGATTTTGCCTTTTCCTTCGGGATGGTACGGTTTGCTGAAAAGAAGGCGGATCCCTAACCGGTCGCAAGCTCGTTTGAGCCATTCGCTTCGGTACTGCTTTCCATTGTCTACATATATTTTGTCCGGTTTACCGAAGTGCATAATGGCGCTTCGGAGACAATCTTCGATGATTTCCACCTTCTGGTTGTCGTAAAACCTGGCGGAGACGATGTACCTAGTGGCATCATCGATAAAGGCAGACAGGTAAACCTGTTTCAAAGCTCCGTTTTTACCGATAGGCAGGTAGGGTCCGTATTTGATGTCTCCCTGGTAGAGCATGCATCGGTTTTGCTTGGCAAAGCGCCTTGCGGCCACACCTTTTTTCGAATAGATCCGAATCTGGGCGGCTCCAAAACCGGCTGCCTGCATATGTCGCTGCAGTGTGCTTCGCTGAAGGCTCCCCGGTTTTATCCGTTCTTCGTGCTCTAAAATACGGATGATATCGTTGATGCTTCTTGTGGGACACTCTCGTCGTAAAATAATGGCTTCTTCCAGGATTTCAGAAAAATTCTCCACTTGAAGCGCGGTGTTTCGCTTGTAGCCTGTTTTGGGCTTGAGCCCGCCAAACCCTTCACTTTGATAAGCTTCCAGATAGCGACTGATGCTTCGATAGGACAAGTCATGATCTTCGCTGATGTTTTTCTTCAGCTCCACGATCCTGGCTGGATCCAAACCTTCCTCCAGCAGCGGGGTGATCATGGACAGACGTTTGACTGCTACATCTTCCGGTGTTTGTTTCTTATTCATGGGCATTCTCCTCTCGCGTTTTATAAGAGAAAGAATACCACGAAAAATTCAAAGACAGAATGCAAAACGGGTGGGTAGACCAAGTCCCGCATCAAGCAAAATTTGAGTGAGAGTTGTCAACCAACCGGATCCCTTGTTTTTCAGTTCAAAGAGCAAAGAGCGTTGGGATAATATAGGGAAATGTTTCCCATGGATCCTCGACCAGACAGCACGTAGACCACTTTCGATTGTAGGCGCATTTTGTTGGAATTGTTTTCGCCAAATCCGCATGGTGGATCCATCCGCTGGGCAATCGATTCCTGCTCCATCCAATACTGCTTCTATGATTTCCACGCCATGATGCTTGTGGGGTTGCATAAAGTCAGGCAGTTGGATATGCAGTTTGCCACAACTTCTGCAACGGAGGCGGTTGAGTCGATATATTTCCCGGGATCCATCACTTTTTATTACTCGCCTGGTTCTTCTGTCGTAGCCAACAAGGGGACCTTGGCATATCGGACAGAAGCACGTTTCCTTGCTCTCAATGAAAAATATTTGTGTCTGGATTGAATTTTTTCTCGTAAAGTGTTATGATAACCATACATTTTGGGGCACCACTTTACGATTCCAATCTTCCAGGAGAGGTCGTTTAGTGGTGCTTTTTATTTCACCTCAGCACCAGTTGATGACTGATATTATATCATCATCTGTGGCAGGATAAGCGAGCAACTTTATCGTGGCATGGACAAGATCAACGAGTGCGGCAGAGTCAGATTAAGTGAGCATTAACAAGAAGTTGACGCAAATAAAAATTGAATATTCCTACTCTCTTATTACTTAATTATTTTACCAATTTTACAGCTCGTGAGGTCAATTGAATAATCTCATCAAACTTATGTTCTCTTATCAGTTTATCTTTAACCATCCAACTACCTCCACAAGCAATTATTTGTGGAAATTGCAAGTAACTTACAATATTGTCTTCACTAATCCCGCCTGTAGGCATAAATTTTATATTAGGAAATGGACCTGATAAGGCTTTTATTGTATTCAATCCACCATATTGTTCAGCAGGAAAAAATTTAGCAATACTTAAATCATACTCCATTAAATATAAAATTTCTGTGGGTGTGCATGCCCCTGGAAAAATCGGGACATTATTATTTATCACAAATTCTGTAACTTTTCTACTAAACCCAGGTGTAACTATGAAGTTTGCTCCTGCATCTAGTGCAATTTTAGCCTGATCTACAGTATTTACCGTTCCAGCACCGACTAATAAGCCAGTATGTTTTCTTATTTCTCGAATCGATCTTTCTGCAGCATCAGTTCTAAATGTGATTTCTGCAATAGGCAGTCCGCCTTCTATTAATGCTTCCGCTAATGGGAGCGCATCTTCAGCATTATCAATTTTAACAACAGGAACAATTTTATAATCCGCAATTTTATTTAACATTAAATCACCACCTAGCTTTGTATTATACAATAACATAATCAGGGACTTCGCCACTTAGTTTTTTTACCACGTTTCTTGCGCATGCTAGACTTACAGAATTTATGGCTTCGACAGAGTACATACCCATATGTGGAGTGATCACTACATTTTCTAATTGCAATAATCTATTATCTTGATTGATTGGTTCTTCTTCTGTCACATCTAGCCCCGCTCCTGCTAAATGGCCCATTTCCACACATTCATATAAATCTTTTTCGTTGACGATGCCTCCTCTAGCCGTATTTATCAAATAACTGCCCTCTTTCATTTTCAGCATCACGTCTTTATTGAATAGGTCTTTAGTTTGATCTGTGAGAGGTATATGTATCGAAATATAATCACTGTTTCTTAAAACAGCTTCAAAATCAACTAATTTTACATAATCCTTGAATTCATCTGGTATTTCCTCTACAAACGGGTCATGCACCAGCACATTCATATCAAATCCTTTTGCTCTTCTAGCAACATTTCTTGCAATAGATCCAAAACCAATTAATCCTAGTACTTTATTGTAAACATCCCTACCTGTGAATGTAGTCCAGTAACCTTTCTTTACATTACTGCTTGCTACAGAAATTCCTCTACTGACATTTAAAATATGCCCAAAAGTCAAGTCAGCTACAGCATTTGAATTCATGGCTGGAACATTTGTAACTGTTATCCCTAACTCTTTTGCTATATCCAAGTTTATGTTATCTAAACCTGCACCATGTTTAGCTATAATCTTCAGTTTGTTACTCTTTTTCATATCTTCAACATCAAACTGATGCGCACCGATAATCAATGCGTCGTAATCGCTTATTGTTTCCTTAAATCTGCTTGCATCAAAATCTGTCCCCATAAAAGTACATTGAAGTCCTGCACTCTCTAATATTTTTAATGGTTCGTCGCTTTTTTTTCCAAAAGAACGTGAAGTTATCAACACTTTTTTCATTTTAACCTCCTGATTTAAATTTTGTATTCTTGGGCCAACTTCTTAATAGATTCAAAATCATTTTCTTCTATCAGTTTTTTATTGACTAAATTTCCTCCTACACTTACACCAACACAACCAATTTTTATAAATTCCTTCGCATTTAGAGCATTAATTCCACCAACAGCAGTTAGTGGTATATGGTTTATTGGACCTATAATTGCTTTAATATAATCCAACCCTAAACTTGCAGCTGGAAACAGTTTTATGATATCTGCTCCCATATCGTAAGCATCAATAATCTCTGTTGGGGTAACAGCACCTGGTATAGAAACCAATCCCAGACTTTTGGTTTCATAAATTACATCTCTAGATGTATTAGGAGAAATTATATATTCTGCGCCTGCCTTTGCCGCGTCCTTAACATTTTCCGTTGTCAATACAGTTCCCGCCCCAACTGATACATCGTCACCAAAAGTGTCTTTTATCATAGCAATTGATTTTAAAGTATCTTTTGAAATCTCTTTATCATTTGCATTAAAAGTGACCTCAACACACTTAATGCCACCGTCCGTCAGGGCCCGCACAGTTGGCACAATTTTTTCTGAAGAAATTCCTCTAATGATCGCTACAATTTCATTGTCGATTATAAATTTTTTAACATCTCTCATACTTTCTTTCCTCCTCATTAATTAACAAATTATTTAAAAGCTTAAAAAAGCCTTGTAAACCACAACTGTTTTTGCCGGTGTTATCACATTCTACTACTTCAATATGTGGCAAAATATGATTACATAAAATTTCGTAAGATTTAAGATACTTTTCTCCACCTAAAATAATTATTTTTGTCGCATCACTCCACTGAGTCGAAATTTTTTGATTTAAAGCTTCCAACGAGCTCCCTACAATAATTCCGGTTAAAATTTGAAGGCGTTGATCATTATCAGAAATTCCAAAAACTTTGCAACCATGAACAATATATAGTGCTCTGGCAAAATTATATTTCAATAAAAATTCATACCCTTTAAGAATATCATTCGGTCGGACTATATCGCTTTTATCGGACAATTCTCCACTTAATATAGTAGATGACTTTATAGCATGATGTAACTCTCCAGTAAAAGTGGATAATATATCTACTATTTCTCCTTCTTTAACATAAAAAAAGTGAGTATGAGACCCTGGTGATATAACCACAAATTTCTCCTTATCAGATGCATAGCCTCTAGCCATAACACCAAAAACTTCGATTTCTTCACCTCGAGCATTATTCATTGAATCGATATTTGAAAGCGTTATTTTTTCATCTTTTTTTGCAGTTTTTATTCCCCTGACTAGTCTGATTTCTCTTTTGAAAAAACTCTTTTCTTGGTACACATATGTATCTTTTAATAATTTATCTACACTCACTGGTGCACTTATATGCTCGAGTTCAACCATCCCAAAATAATTCGTAATCATGCCTGACATCCAGATATCTTTGATAGTACTAATATCTATTTCATTTTTTTTTGAAATCATGAACAATGCTTCATATAATTTTTTTAAAAGCTTTTCGTTGCTTCCTTCAATAGCAGAATCTTTTACTCCTACCTTCACTATGCTATAATCTATAACATTTTTGCGATCAGTGAGAAACAATCTTGTATTAGTGGTTCCGACATCATAGTATGCATATAATTGTTCATGCTTTATCATAAAATCCCTCTTTTCTATTCAAATTTTGTCATTCGAGGTTGTAATAATACAAATATGTTTTGAATAACTCCATATAGTATTTATGACTATCCATATTAGGTTTAATTTTTTGTACATTTTTTTCATCTTCATCATTATTATCTAAAATTCCTAAGATTTCTTTTCCTAGAATAACTCCTCCAAGTAAGGAAGCGTGGTCAATGTCGTCGACAATTAATTCTTTTCCAAATATATCCGCACACATCTGAGTCCAAATCTTGGATTTTAGGATTCCACCAGATAGTTTTATTTTAATGGGATCACCATTCATGTCCGTCAATATACTGTAATTTTGATATAAGTTAAATAGCACTCCAACCAAAATAGAATGATACATCTCATACTTTGAATGTGAACTATTTAAGTTATTAAAGCTAGCACTTCTTTTGTCGTTCCACCCTGGTGCTCTCTCTCCATATAAAAATGGCAAAAAAATTGGCGGCTCGATTTCAAAATTAATTTTATTTTCAATTTCTTCATATTTAATAGTTTCATCAAACATCTTTCCTTTAAACCAATCAATGCAATTCGTTGCTCCTGATATAGCCGCACCACTTAACCAAGCCTTAGGAGATCTGTAACACCACGTGCTCGGCGTCTTTGGTATCTTGGGTTCGTTTGAACTTAACCGAAGCGCTCCACTAGTTCCCACTGAGCAAGTCATTATTCCCTCTTCCATTGCCATAGAACCAATTTGATTTAATCCTCCATCTGGACAAGGTGGAATTACTGGAATTCCTTGATCCACTCCTAGGATGTTTGCACCTATCTTGCTTAGCGGGACAGTTTTTTTATAATCAACAATTTTCGGCAGTTGTTCTTCATAAATTCCTAAATAAGCTAGTATTTCTTCATCATATCTTAAATCAGATATGTTCATAAATCCTGTTCCCGAAGCCATACTATCACTAGTGAGCCAAGTATCTGTTAACTGAAACATCATGTATGAACCTTGATCAAAAATCAAATATTCCTTTAAGTCATATCCCTTTTCTTTGAATAACAATATCTTGAATGCAGGGTATATTGCGTTAACCATGCATCCAGTTTTTTTATAAAAAAATTCAACTATCATTTTGTCAGATCTCAAATCAGAGCATATATTCGCTGCTTCCATATTAGACCATAAATATGCAGGCATAACAGGCTTGTATGGATATTGTTTTTCTGCTAAAAATACATTGTGCCAAGTTCCACTTATTGAAATAAGGTCTACTCTATCTTCACAAATAACCTTTTTTGCAACACTTGTGACTTTTTCAAATACAACTTCTGGATTATGTAACGTTGGGTTAGATGCAAACCTTTGAAATGCCTCAGTATGAATTCTATATTTATTAGTGTGTGAATTGAATAGTATTGCTTTTGCTGAAGTTGTACTTGCCTCTATGGTTAAAATATTCATTAATTAGTCCTCTCTTCTTAAAAACACTATAGATGATTTTAAAAAAATTTTAATACCGCATTTTTGTAGCTTTGAAGTGTAATTTGTATTATAATTCTAATTAAGATGCTCGTATAAAAAATTTTTATATGAGCATACAAAATTTTTATATATAAGGAGCAAGACAATGGAAAATATAAAACAAACATTAGTAGACAAAGTTTGCGAAAATATCCGAATCGACATAATTAAGCAGGATTTAAAACCTGGCGACAAAATCGATATTAAATCACTCTCTGATAAGTACGGGGTTAGTGCAACCCCCTTAAAAATGGCTTTAAACAGACTTGTTTCAGAGAATATTATCCAAAATTTCCCTCGTCAAGGGATGTACATCAAAACTATTAAACCTGAAGAAATAAATGAGATATTTGAAGTCAGGCAGATGATGGATTTATACTACGCTAGAGATATAATAAAATCGGTGAATTACAATGCAACCTTGAGACAAAAACTTATTGAAAATGTAGCGTCTCATGCGAAGTTTATGCAAGGCTTGAGCTCAGATTCAGGAATTGACGATTTCTTTCACACCTATAGTTTTGATGCTGAATTTCACCAATTATATTTATTATGTTCCGGCAATAAAACACTTTTAGATCTTTATCATTCAGTCAACCCATTTTTATACACAAATTACATCTTTAATAAACAATCCCGTAAGAGAGATATTGAAACTATTGAAGAACACCAAAGGATCCTAGACGCAATCTTAAACGAAGATGAAGAATTACTAATCGAAGCGATTAAAAACCACTACGATAATTCTAAAAAAACAATTGAACTGATTTTAAAGGTGTATAACATTTCCTAACCTTAACTAAATTTTAAGATCTTAAGTAATTACTTGGGATCTTAAAATTTAGTTCTTAACGATTGGTAATATCTCTCCAGCATGTAACATTGCCACAATTGACGCGTCACTCCCTTTAATTTTAATAGCTAAATTTAAAGCATCTTCAACACTTTCTGCATGCATAAATCCAATTTTTTCTTTTATTTCTTTACTAATATTCTCACTGACCATGATTCCTGTTGCCTGCTCTTTAATAACTCTTCCTACGTGAACTAGATGCGCTGCCACACTCATCTCTTCTAATTCTTTGTTTTGTATTAATTTTTCAACTTCCTTTAAACTCATGTACCCAAATTTTTCGATTTCAGGGTGGCTTACAGCCACTCCTTCTGGGCAAGGAGTTACAAGTATTATTACACCTCCATCTTTAACAACTAAATCTGAAGAGTATATCCCTTTTGCCGCTTGCCAAAGCTCAATATCGGCGGGATAAGAATCTGTTAAGACAATGTCGGCTTTAGGTATGTCAACACCAAACACATCTTTAGCTTTCTCACAGCCTACTTTATGTGCCTCTATGAAATCCCCACAATATAACCCCACAACGTTTCCTTCAAGATCTTGAACAACATTAATTATGAAATCAAGACCCATAAGTTTAGCTGATTCATCTATTTGACCTCTGACAATATTGTCTCTTTTTCCCATAATTTCATTTCCTCTTATTAAAGCACTTAACCAATGAGTTTGACCTGTGGTTATACCCGTTGACACTCCAGGCTGAACAATTTTTCCTCCTCCTGAAAATCCTGCGACTCTGTGTGGAACAATATGACCTAGCCCAATTATAACGTCAGATTCTTTTAGAAGTTTGTTGCCCCATACCTCAATTCCTTTACTTGTTTTACCAAAATATGTATTTTGATTCAGATCATTCCACTCATGATTTTTTACTACGTAGTTTTTGAAAATTTCTTTTCCAATCTTTTTGATAATTTCTTCATCTTTCATCATTCTATGAGTGCCTACAGCCATTAAAATTGTTATATCTTCCCTCCTTACTCCGGAACTTTCTATGTAAGGTAAAAGCTGATTCAAGATTTCTCTAACAGGAGTGGTTCTGGTATTATCATCTGATAAAATAAGTACTCGCTTACCTGGAGCCAATTTTTTTGCCAATGATTCAGATCCTATAGGTTCCTGCAGAGATAATGATAATTGAACTTTTAGGTCAATTTTTTCATTATTTTCTTTAGGACTAAAAACTCCTTTGAAATTATAATTGGACATATCAATACTTCCTACATTTTTATAATAAAATTTTACTTTCATATACATTCTCCTTGTATATTATATTTGTCAGAGTCGTGGTACACTGACATCATTTTTCTATTATTCCCTCATGCCACGTGGGATAATGGAACTGTGCAGTTGAGGGCGTCGTCTTCACTCCTTGAGAGTAAGTC